>LNFM01014747.1_pt1 | contig 17523 bp, 23 predicted proteins | sample 596031 | NCBI WGS metagenome assembly LNFM01 (sample SAMN04254537, study PRJNA301005) | activated carbon metagenome | isolation source: dual media filters at the Ann Arbor, Michigan drinking water treatment plant | place: USA: Ann Arbor | reverse complement strand
GATTTTGAAGACGAAATCATCGTAACCGGCTCGCTCGGCCCGCAAAATGTGCAAGGCATTCAAGCGCCGGATTCGACGAAGGCCAAGGCCGTCCTGACGCAGGAATTTATTGAACGGCAGAACCCCGGTCAGACCATTCTTGATACGATTAACGTCGTGCCCGGCGTTAGCTTCCAGAACAACGATGCGTACGGGTCGTCAGGCGGCACCCTCACCATTCGTGGTTTCGATGCATCACGCATCTCGCTGACCATCGACGGTATCCCGCTGAACGACTCCGGTAACTACGCAATTTATTCCAACCAGCAGCTCGACCCGGAATTGATTGACCAGGTCAACGTCAACCTCGGCACCACTGATGTCGACAGCCCAACCGCATCGGCCGTTGGCGGCACGGTCAACTACCGCACGATAGTGCCGACTGAAGAGTTTGGCGTGAAGGTGTCGGGTTCGATCGGTGAATATAACTTCATGCGCATTTTCGGCCTGATCAACACCGGTAACCTGACTTCGTTCGGAACACGTGCTTGGTTTTCGGCTTCACGCGCAAGCAACGATAACCCTTTCAACAATTATGGTGTAGTTGACAAACAGCAGTATAACGCTCGCATCTACCAGCCACTCGCAGGCGATGATTTCATCTCGTTGATCGGTAGCTGGAACGTCAACCGGAATAATTTCTTCGGTTCGCTGCCCTTGCGCCAAGACCTGACTCAGGGCCCTGGTTCAACCGTGCCTCGCATCGTTGGTTCCGGTGGTACGAACCGTTTCCCGCGCAACAGTGACGAGCGCGAATATCTGATCAACTTCCCGTGCCTCAATACAATTACACCCGTCGCTGGAACCGCTCAGTCGGCCACCACCTGCGGCAACGAGTTCGACCGTCGTTACAACCCTTCGAATACCGGTAACTTGCGCGGCGCTTCACGTTTCAGCTTTGGCGACAAGGTCGTACTGACCATCGATCCGAACTATCAATATGTTAAGGCCAATGGCGGCGGCACAGTTTCGGCGCGCGAAGCTCGCCGTGACATCAATCCAGCCGGTGCAACTGCTGGTAGCTTCAACACTGCAAACTGCACCACGGTAACAACCGGCGTTGGCGTGAATTGTCAGCCTGGCTATTTCGGCGGCGCGCCGTTCTTTGGTCGCGATCTCAACGGCGATGGCGATATCCTGGATCAGGTCCTTGTGCTCGCACCTAGCCAGACTCAGACCCATCGGATCGGCGTAATCGCTAACCTGCGTTACGAAATCAACGATACGAATTCGGTTCGTTTGTCATATACATATGACCGTGCCCGTCACCGTCAAACCGGTGAAGTCGGACTGCTCGACCTGAATGGCGAACCGTTCGACGTATTCCCGGTGAACGACCCACAAGCCGACGTAAACGGCACAATTCTGCAAAAGCGTGACCGTTTGTCATATGCAATATTGCACCAAGTTGCGGGCGAATATCGCGGCGAGTTCATGGACGATACGCTGGTTGTAAACGCCGGTGTCCGCGCTCCGTTTTTCCGTCGTAATCTGACCAACAACTGCTTCTCAAGCTCCGCCAGCGGATTTGTGGAATGCAGCGGTCAGAATGCAGCCGTCGATGCGGCTGCTCTTGCTTCAAACCCTTATTCGACTTCGACCAGTGCAACTGGTGGTTTGGTTGTAAGCGGTTGGGCCCCTCCGCAAAACCGCGTGTTCAATTATAACAAGGTACTGCCGAATGTTGGCCTTCTGTACCGTTTCACACCGGAAGTGAGCATGTTCGGTAGCTTCGCCCAAGGACTTTCCGTTCCTGGCACCGACAGCCTTTATAATGCTTTCTACTTCCCGCTGAACACCGCTCAGGCGCAACCTGCGCCGGAAACCACTGACTCGTTCGACATCGGTATGCGGTATCGTTCGGGTAAGATCCAGGCACAGGCTGGTGCGTTCTTGACTAAGTTCCAAAATCGTCTGGCAACCGCCTACGATCCTGAGTTGGACCAGAACGTCTATCGCAATCTTGGAAACGTCGACAAGTGGGGCTTCGACGGATCAATTGCGGTCCAGCCAATCCCTGAGCTCGCTTTCTACTTCTTCGGTTCTTATATCAAAACGAAGATCAAGGATGATGTGGTTGTTGGTGAATGCACGGCTGTAATCCCGGGCTGCGCGTCGATCGGTGCACCAATCCTCGCACCTACCGCTGGTAAAGAAGAATCGGGCGCTCCGCGTTGGAGCTATGGCGCAACCGTTCGCGGTACGCTCGGTCCTGTCGACTTCGGTTTCTCTGGCAAGCGGACAGGTACGCGCTTCATCTATGACACCAACCTGCCGGTCTATGGCGGCGCAGCGGGTACTTTGGCTGCTCCAAACACGACATATCAGGTGTTTCCATCGAAGGCCCCCGCGTACTGGCTGGTTAATGTCGATGCGCGGATCAACCTCGATTTCATCGGGTTGAACGACAAATCCTTCCTTCAGCTTAACGTTTATAACCTGATGGATAACTTCTATCAGGGCGGCTTCGGCGGCGGCGTTTCCCAAGCTGTCTCGGGTGGCAACTACAGCATCCCGTTTGTTCAAATCGGCGCACCGCGCACATTCAGCGCAACGTTCACGATGGGCTTCTAAGCCTCACTATCATGACAACAAAAAGGGCGGGGCTTCGGCTCCGCCCTTTTTATTTGTAGATGCAGCTATCGAGCCCGTCGCGGTCGACTACGCGGATGCGCGCGGAGATGCTATTGCCATAGCGGCGGGTGAAGCCGCTGGCACCGTTGACCGCGCGCTTTTTGGGGAGCGGCAGGATGGCCGCGAGGCGAGCGGCTTCGACGCGGGTCAGGTTCTTCGCGCTTTTCTTGAAATACCGCCGCGCGCCTTCTTCCGCGCCATAGGTACCGATGCCAGTCTCCGCGACATTGAGGTAGACCTCCATGATCCGCCGCTTGCCCCAAATGGTTTCGATCAGGAAGGTGAAATAGACTTCGGGTACCTTGCGCAAATAGCGCGTCCATCCGCTGCCTTGCCACAGGAATACATTTTTCGCGGTCTGCTGGCTGATCGTCGAGCCGCCGCGCATCCGGCCGCCTTGTTTGTTGCGTTCGAGCGCTTTTTCTATTGCCTCACGGTCAAAGCCGTCATGGCTGCAGAATTTGCCGTCTTCGGCTGCAATCACCGCGCGAACGAGATTGGGTGAAATATTTGATAGGCTTGTCCAGTCGCGCTTTGCCCCGTTGGACGGGAACGACGGCGTAAACGACCGTCAACGCGATGCTCCCTGCGACAAAATAGAGCAACGCTTTGAATATGAAACGGAAGAAACGGGCGGGCAGCGAGCGCTTCGGTTTGGTCATGGACCAAAGCTAGCGCAGCGCCTGCCGCCCGTCATCTGTTTTTACTAACTGCCTTAATTGGCGAGCATCAACCGCTTTTCGCCGGCAATCCGCATCATTGCCTTTTGCAGCTTTTCAAATGCACGGACTTCGATCTGACGAACACGTTCACGGCTGACGCTGTAAACCTGACTCAATTCTTCGAGCGTCTTGGGCTCGTCGATCAGGCGGCGTTCGGTGAGGATATGCTTTTCGCGGTCATTCAGGCTGTCGAGCGCTTCTGACAGCATCGAGTGGCGCATATCGCCTTCTTGTGCTTCGGCGACGCGTTCGTCCTGCAACGGCTGACTATCAACCAGCCAATCCTGCCACTGGCCGTCGCCATCCTCGCGCATCGGCACGTTCAGCGAGGTATCGCCGCCCATCGCCATGCGGCGGTTCATGTTGTTGACCTCTTCCTCGGACACGCCGAGGTCGGTAGCGATTTTAGACAGTGCTTCCTGGTTCAGGTCGCCGTCTTCGAAAGCCTGAAGATTATTCTTCATGCGGCGAAGATTGAAAAACAGTTTCTTTTGCGCGGCGGTCGTCCCGATTTTGACGAGACTCCAACTGCGCAGGATGAATTCCTGCATCGACGCACGGATCCACCACATCGCGTAAGTCGCGAGGCGGAAACCGCGGTCGGGGTCAAATTTCTTCACGCCCTGCATCAGGCCGATATTGCCTTCTGAAATCAGCTCGGAAACCGGCAGGCCATAGCCACGATAACCCATAGCGATTTTCGACACGAGACGAAGGTGCGACGTCACCAGCTGCTCGGCAGCTTTGGTGTCACCATGTTCCTGAAAGCGCTTGGCGAGCATATATTCTTGCTCGGGCTTTAGAACCGGGAATTTCCGGATTTCGCTCAAATAGCGATTAAGGCTGGCATCCCCCCCAAGGGCAGGAATAGTAGCCGGAACACTCTTCTTATCAGACATGTTTTCCTCTTTCATTGTGCTTCCCGCAAGGCCTTATCAAGCACCTGTTGGCAAAGCGTTTCCATTTGAAACTCTATACCCGCAGCAGACTTAACAGAAGCTGCATATCTTCTGGTAAACCGCTGTCGAACCGTAAAGTTTCGCCAGATACAGGATGAATAAACCCCAGCGACGCGGCGTGCAATGCCTGTCTGTCGAATTTGGACTGATTCGGTCCGATTCTGTAAGGGTTTTGTCGATTAGAATAAACGGAGTCCCCGATAAGCGGATGTCCGATATGCGCCATATGCACGCGAACCTGATGCGTGCGACCGGTTTCGAGGGTGCATTCGACCAATGCGGTTTTAGCAAAGCTTTCGCGCGTCCGGAAATGGGTAACGGCATGCCTGCCCTTATTTTCCGGCAACACAGCCATTTTCTTTCGGTTTATGGTCGAACGGCCGATCTGCGTGCGCACCGTACCGGCTGGCGGGGTAGGGATCCCGCTGACGATCGCGAAATATTTCCGTTCGATGTCGTGAGTGGCAAACAATTTGGCCAGCCCTTCATGCGCAACATCGCTTTTTGCGACAACGAGCAAGCCAGAGGTGTCCTTGTCGATCCGGTGTACGATGCCCGGGCGTTGCACGCCGCCTATGCCGGAAAGCTGGCCGTGGCAGTGGTGGAGCAGTGCATTGACCAATGTGCCATCGGCATGCCCGGCGGCGGGATGTACGACTAGGCCAGCAGGTTTGTTGACGACAATCAGATGCTCGTCTTCGAAAATGATGTCGAGCGCAATGTCTTGCGCCTCGGCCTTGTCAGGTTTTGGCGCAGGGACCGATAATTCGAACCCTTGTCCTGCGAATTTTTTGCTCGACGCATCGTTCGCCAGTTTGCCGCCAATGTTTAGTGCGTTCTCTGCTATTAGCGCCTGAATCCGTGCGCGCGAGAATTGGGGCAGTGCAGTGGCCAACGCACTGTCAAGGCGGCCATCGCCCAACACACCTGAAAATATGGTATTTCCCCCGACCATGGCCTAGACATGGGCAATGGCCCTGCAAATATCAAGGAAGCACTATGCTCAGCTGTTGGAATGGGCTGAGCAGGCCGCAAAAGAGGAGTGTTGCGGGCTTTTGCTGGGGCATGGCGGGACGGTTTCTGAGGTCGTTCAAGCAGCGAATATATCCGCCGATCGCTATCATAATTTCGAGATCGATCCCGCGACGTTGATTGCAGCTCACAAAGAAGCCCGAAATGGAGGCCCTCAAATCAGAGGCTATTTCCACTCGCACCCCAATGGATTGGCGCGACCATCGAAGACCGATATCGCGCAAGCAGCGAACGATGGCCGCTATTGGCTCATTATTGCGAACCAATCGATTTCCGCATGGGAACCACGTGGCGATGGTAGTCAGATCTTCGCTCTTGATGCTGTTCCACTCATTGTCGAGGGTTGAAACACTAAGAAACAACGTTCATGAGCGCATGCAAGACGCCAGTTTGGGAATATATGTAAATGACCGAGTCCGAAGTAGATCTAGCCAGCCTGTTATGTTCGCGGCTTTGCCATGATCTTTTGAGCCCGGTCGGCGCGATGAATAACGGGCTCGAGCTGCTGGCCGACGAGCATGATCCCGAAATGAAGCAACGTTGCATGGATTTGCTTGCCGAAAGTGCGAAATCGGCGGCGGACAAATTGAAATTTTTCCGTTTGGCATTCGGCGCTGCTGGCGGGTTTGGCAGCGAAGTCGATCCGGCTGAGGCCAAAGCGGTCATCGAACCATTGGTTACCGCCAGTGGCCGCACGACCTTAGATTGGGCAATGCCTGCTACTTTTATGCCAAAGCGCGCGATCAAGGTCTTGCTGAACCTTGTTCTGGTGGCAAATGATGCTCTGGTGCGTGGCGGTACATTGTTCGTCAGCGCGGAAAGCCGTGACGGCGAACATGAAATCGTCATCCGCGCCAATGGTCCAAGGATCGTAATGGACGAATCCATTCGCAAGACGCTAACCGGCAATCTTGACGCGTCGATGGTAGATTCGCGCAACGCGGCGGCTTGGATGGCGCGTAATCTAGCCGTGCGCGGCGGCGGGCTGGTTCAGTTGGCCGAGCCCGACGTCGAGCATCTCATCATAGGCGCGCTTATTCGGTGCTGACTTTTCCCCTAGGAGGGAGAGTTTAAACCGCATTTTAACCATATGCCGGCAAAGCTTCGGGTTCGATACTCGGGGCCGGAAATATGGACGATCTGCTTGACGACTTCATCGCTGAAACACGCGAAAATTTGGAGACGTTGGCCAGCCAACTGGTCCAATGGGAGCAGACCCCGCAAGACCGCGCGCTTCTCGACAGCGTATTTCGTTTTGTCCACACCGTAAAAGGTAGCTGCGGCTTTCTCGATTTGCCGCGCTTCATGCGCCTCAGCCACGCCGCCGAAGACATATTGAGCGGCGCACGCGAGGGTCAGGTCACCGCTTCTACCGGATTGGTATCGGCCGTTTTGGCGGTAGTCGACCGTATCGCAGCTTTAACCGATGCGCTGGAAACGGGTAGCGCGGTATTCGATGACGATGACGATTTAATCGAGACGATGCTCGCGTTTCTGCCCCGAAATATCATGGCAAACGTGGGCGCTCCTGCTGCCGACGCATTCGATTCGGAGACCAACGAGGCTGGTGGGCGTGCCAAAGCCCGCACCGTTCGGGTGTCGCTCTCATTGCTCGATAAATTGATGAATGGCGTGTCCGACATGGTGCTCGCACGGAACGAGGTGTCCCGCCTGTTGCGTAAAATGCAGAACAACAGTGAGCTTGATCACAGTTTTACCCGGTTGTCGGCATCGGTTGCTGAAATGCGCGATGCGGTTGGCATGATGCGGATGCAGAATATCGACAGGTTATTTTCATCGCTACCCCGCCTATTGCGAGACATTTCGATTGAACTTGGCAAAGAAATCGAACTCAGAATCGACGGCAGCGAGGTTGAGGTTGATCGCGAAATGGTCGAGGCGTTGCGCGATCCGCTGACACATATATTACGAAACGCCGCCGATCACGGTATTGAGACCGCCGACGAACGTCGCGCCGTTGGCAAAGGTCCGGTAGGACAAATCCGCATTGTTGCACGCCAATCGGGCAACCAGATTCTGATTGAAATCATCGACGATGGCCGCGGTATCAACCTCGATAAATTGGGCGCGCGCGCGATAGCGGCCAAAAAAGTTAGCGCAGCCGATTGGCAGAAAATGAGCGAGAAGGCGCAGCTCAATACAATTTTCCTGCCCGGCCTTTCAACCGCCGAGCAAGTCAGTTCGATCTCTGGACGCGGCGTTGGCATGGATGTGGTCAAGACCAATCTGCACGCTATCGGCGGTACGGTCGATCTGGAAAATTATGAGGGCCACGGCTTGAAAATGACGCTCCGTCTGCCGTTGACGCTGTCGATCATCGCTGGTCTGTCGGTGCGAGCAGGGGACCAGATTTTCGGGATTTCACGAAATTCTGTCGTCGAAATTCTGTCATCGTCGAACCGGAACGTCAAAATCGAAGAACTGGGGGGCAAACACGTCGCGCTGATCCGTGGCGAACGATATCCATATGCCAAGCTGGAAACGCTGCTTGATATCGACGAAATGGAGCAGCCCGGCAGCGGCAGCAGAACGCTCATCGTCGTCCGCCCGGCTGCTGGAACAGTATATGTTCTCGACGTCGCAAGCGTCATCGACAACGAAGAACTGGTGGTAAAACCCGGTGCGCCAATTGTCATGGCAACGGGCATTTTTGCAGGCACGACGTTGCCCGATAATGGCAGACCCATGCTGCTCCTCGATGCGAGTGGCCTCGGAATGGCGCTTGGCATCGAACAAACGGAAAATCACGCCTCGTTGGAGCGGCACGCGACTGAGGCCCCCGAAGCGAAGCGGCCATCTGCCCTGCTCTATGTAGCCCGGGACCATGTCAAACGCGCAATCCGCCTGAGTGTTATCGACCGGATGGAAGATGTTGACGCGGCCAATATCAAATTTGTCGGCGGCCGGATGCGGGCCTCGGTGGGTGACCGCTTGATCGATATTTGCGAGCTTGATGAAGTTCCCGAAGAGGGGCTGGTTAAACTGCTGCGCCTGACTGACGGAAACAGCGTCAAATTTCTCGCGGTCGAAGATGTCATTGATATTTTCACCTTGGACGGTGAGATCGCGCCAAGCGCCCGCCCCGAGATTTACGAAGGTGTCGTGTCTGCCTTTGGCGAAACTGTCGAACTTATCAACGTGTACCGTTATTTCGAAATGGACGCTGGAGGGCCGGCTAACTCTGCGGAGCGACCGCTTTGTTACCTTCAATGTGACAGCGACGGGTCGTGGGAGCATCGCATCCTGGCTCCGTTGCTGATCGCATCGGGTTACCAAGTCAGTTTCGACGCAGCAGATCGCGATCAGGCTGCGGTTGTATTGAGCCGGGCTGGTAACAAAGATGAGGGTCTGGATCAGGACGCGCGGATATTGCGATTGCGCGATGCCAGCCATTCAAGCCCGGGATCGCGTTCGAGCATATATCGCTACGACCGGATCGGCTTGATATCCGCCATCGAAGCCAAATTATCGGGAGTGGCATGATATGACCGCATTATATCTTATCGCGCATATCAATGGATGCCGGGTGGCTATTGAAAGCGATCGGGTGGAATCAATCGTACAGGTCCCCGATATCGTCGCTGTGCCAAAATCCGACCCCAGTGTAGCTGGCATTTTTGCGCTTCGCAGCCGGGTGCTCACCTTGATCGATAGCCAGTTCATCGTCACTGGAACGCGCCGCCAGTTGGAGAAGGGATGTCTGGCGGTGGTTGCCGAAATCGGTGGTCATCATTTCGGCTTAGCCGTTGACCGGGTAGAAGACGTTGTTCCGATTTCTTCGGAGAACATACAGACAGCCATACACCCTTCAGACATCTGGAAATCTATCATTTTAGAAACCGCTTCGGTGGATGGCGAGCTTGTGATGATACTCGATCCGAGCAAATTGGTTGCCGGTGAATTGGCGTTGGCGGCTTAATCACGAACTATTTATCGCGTTGCTGCGGCAAATTAACGTGTCGATAACGTCCGCCACTTAAGGTTCAAAATGGACCAAGTTTAGGGGCGCATGGCACATGAAATCCTGTTTGATAGTTGATGACAGCAAGGTGATCCGCAAGGTCGCCAGGCATATTCTCGAAACAATGAAATTCGACGTTGCCGAAGCTGCAGACGGGAAGGAAGCCCTCGATCATTGTAATGTTTCGGCACCTGACGTCATCCTGCTCGATTGGAACATGCCGGTGATGAGTGGCATGGACTTTCTGCGGGCCTATCGGTCAACGGTCGAGTCCCCCTCAGCAAAAGTCATATTCTGTACGACGGAAAATGGCATTGCGCATATTCAAGCGGCAATCGACGCTGGCGCTGACGAATATGTCATGAAGCCATTTGACCGCGAAACGCTCGAAGCAAAACTGCAAATCGTCGGCTGTATTTAGACCGGATTCCGATGAACGCTGTTCAGCCACATGCGGGATTTGTATCCGCGGCCGGGCAATCGCCGATCCGGGTCATGTTGGTCGACGACAGCATTGTCGCGCGTTCGATCTTTGCACGGGTGCTGAGCAAACACGACCTGATCGAGATCGTGTGCGAAGCTGAAGATTGCGACGCTGCGCTTGCACATCTCGAGGAAAAGGATGTCGATATCATCCTTCTCGACATCGAAATGCCCAAGCGCACGGGTCTCGAAGCCTTGCCCGATATTCAGGCCAAAGCCAATGGCGCGCGGATCCTTGTGGTATCGGCCTTTGCCGAAGAAAATGGTCCAGCAGCGGTTCAGGCACTTTCCTTGGGCGCCTGCGATACGCTGGCGAAACCTGGACGGTCTGGGTTTTCGGGTCGCTTTACCGAAATATTAATCGACAAGGTCGTACGCCTTGGGCAGTCGGCCCGTACCAGAAGCCATGCGTCCTTCGCCGCCAAACTGGCAGTCGAATATCAGCGGATAGTAAGGCCATCATGTATCGCGATCGGGTCATCCACGGGCGGCATTCCTCCCATCTACGAGATAATTCGCAATCTCGATCCGGCGCTGGAGTGCCCGGTTTTCATCACGCAACATTTGCCCGACGCATTTATGAGCTTTTTTGCGCGACAGCTCGATGATCTGACCGGCCGCACTGTCAAAGTAGCGGAATCCGGGGAATATGTTCAATCTAACCATGTCTATATCGCGCCCGGTGACGCCCATCTGGTCTGCATTCGTGATCGTCATGGCGTTATGATTGAGCATCAGGCGCACTACTCGGCCAGCCGATATCGCCCATCTGTCGATGCGATGCTCGACTCTTTGTCGAAGGTGTACGGGGCAGGAAGCATGGCGATTGTTTTGAGCGGCATGGGTAATGACGGCTCCTTAGGGGCAAAATCTATCGCGCTAGCGGGCGGTTCGGTTCTGATCCAGGATGTAGAGTCATCGGTCGTTTGGGGCATGCCGGGCGCGATTGCACGCGAAGGCATAGCCACCGCCATACTGGCACCTGCACAAATGACCGAATTGCTCGGACGCCTGGCGAAAAATTCATGAGCGTGTCGGAAACTAAATCGTATCGGATATTGTCGGATTTGCTTGAAAAGCACACGGGCCAAACGCTGTTGGCCAACCGGCATTGGCGTATCGATATGGCGCTTAAGCCGTTGATGCGGCAAAATTCGATACCCGACCTGGAAACGCTTATTTCGCTAATCGAAATCGACGCCGATCCCCGACTGACAATGGCCTGTGTGGAGGCAATGGTGAATAACGAAACCTGCTTTTTCAGGGACCAGGCAAATTTTGCACTGCTCACCGGACCGGTATTCGATATGCTGCGCGAACATCGCATGGCCAGCAAGAGATTGCGTATATGGTCGGCCGCCTGCTCGACGGGTCAGGAACCCTATTCGATCGCGATGTCGTTCAGCGAAAATGCCGACAAATGGCGCGGATGGAATATCCAGATATTCGCCTCCGATGTTTCAGGCTCGGCGCTAACGCAGGCACGGGCTGGGCGCTATTCGCAGTTCGAAATCCAGCGCGGGCTACCAGTGATGCAAATGCTGCGCTATTTCGATCAAAAGGGCGAAGAATGGATTGCCAAAGACAGCTTGCGCAAAATGGTGACGTTTACCGAACATAATATGCTGAACAGTGCGCGGCATTTGGGGATGTTCGACGTCATATTGTGCCGAAATATGTTGATGTATCTGGGCGAAGATAAGCGCGGGCTGGTGCTCGAAGCTATTGCACCGATGCTGGCAAATGACGGCATATTGATGCTGGGTGCAGCCGAAACCGTAATCGGACAAACGCAGCGATTTAAGGCCAGTCAGGAATTCCGCGGCTTTTATCAGCCCGCAGCGGCAAAAGCTCCGGCGCAGCCGGCCGAATATCGCCGAACCGCCTGATATTGCGGTACACTGTGCTTGCCTCTATGCAGTGGCAATGACGATGATCTGGACACCATCACCCAATTTCGGCGAGCGCACATTGCCGGTTTCGATGCTCGTGCTGCATTATACCGGCATGCAGTCGGGTGCAGCGGCCATCGACTGGCTCGCCAATCCCGCATCAAAAGTTTCTGCACATTATGTCGTCGATGAAGATGGGCAGTTGGTGCACATGGTCCGCGAAGAGCAGCGGGCGCAGCATGCAGGGCTTTCTTACTGGCGCGGCGTGACTGATTGCAACAGTGCAAGTATCGGGGTCGAGATCGTCAATCCGGGGCATGAATTCGGCTATCGGCCTTTCCCTGAAGCGCAAATGGACACGGTAACCCGTTTGGTTGCCGAATTGGTGCGCACCTACAGCATAGACCCGCGCAATGTTGTCGGGCACAGCGATGTCGCGCCAGCGCGAAAGGAGGATCCCGGCGAGTTGTTCGACTGGGAGCGTCTGGCGAAATTGGGACTGGCTGTGCCGCGACCAAAGGATAATCTCGTCGACCCCGAATGGCCCGATGCGGCCTTCCTCCTAGCGCTTGAGCGTTATGGATATGGCATATCCGACGGGCCTGCGGCGGTCGTTGCATTCCAGCGGCGCTTTCGGCCTAAAAATATCGATGGAATCATCGACGGTGAATGCCGCGCCATATTGCTCGCATTGCTCTTGGAGGTTGACGGCGGACCTGCTATCTAATGAGTGCCAGAGGGTTGGGCGACCGCCGCCAAGCGGGTAACTGCTTGGGGGAGGAAAGTCCGGGCTCCAGCGAGGAACGGTGCCGGATAATGTCCGGCTGAGGCGACTCAAGGGAAAGTGCCACAGAAATCATACCTCCGTATTTCGATACGGTAAGGTCGAAACGGTGCGGTAAGAGCTGGCAAACCCCACCGGGAGCAAAACCGAATAGGGGCGGCATATGGCATCCTCCTGCCAGTCGCCCGGGTTGGTTGCATGAGCGGCGCAGCAATGTTCCGCCTAGATGAATGGTCGCACATCCGCCTTCTGGCGGTGGACAGAACCCGGCTTACAGACCCTCTGGCACATTATTTCGCGGGCGCCTTACCAACACGTCAACATTTACAAACGGTCCTCTTTATGGTGTCTGTCGGCCATAGGCATATACGGTGGAGGAAAATGGCAATGTCGATTGTGGATCGCGCAAAGAATATCATCCTGAAACCTGCGGATGAATGGAATGTTATTGCGGGCGAGCCTGCGACGGTAGGTGGTCTCTTCACCGGCTATGCGATGATATTGGCTGCAATTCCTTTGGTTGCCGGGATTATCTTTACTGGAGCACTTGGCATCAATGCCGCCAGTTTCGGCGGCATGGGCGGCGGCGCGATGGCGATGGGTTTCAGCGCGGTCGCGGCGATGGCCGTTATCGGATATGTCCTATCGCTCATCACGCTGTACCTGATGTCGATGATCGTCAACGCGGTTTCGCCGAGTTTCAACGGCAAGTCGGACATGGTGCAGTCGACTAAATTGATGACCTATGCGTCAACGCCGTCTTGGGTAGCAGGGTTATTGGGCTGGATTCCGATTCTGGGCGGGCTGATCTCCTTGGGTGCCATCGCTTATGTAGTGTATCTCATCTATCTCGGACTGAAGCCGGTTCTCGGCGTTCCTCAGGAAAAGGTCGCCGGATTTACCGTCGTAATTGTGCTCATCTATATCGTTCTGTCGCTGATCGTTTCGGGCATTATCGTTGGATTACTTTTCTCGACCTTCTTCGGAGGCGCGATGATGGCAGGCGCGATGTCCGGCGCATAATTTGCGTTTAGACCCCTAGCAAAATCACCATGCCGTCGCTAAGTCGGCGGCATGGCGCGAAATACGGGCAGAAACGACTGGGGATTTCCCCGCTGGCGCGGCTATGGTAGTAGCAGTGAAGCACAGCAGGTTCGCCTGTGCGACCGCTATGGTTGCAACAAAGCGGGCAGCTGTCCTGCGCCAAAATCTCCCAACAGCCCCGACCGCTGGATGTTTTGCGAGGAACATGCCGGAGAATATAATCGCGGCTGGGACTATTTCGAAGGCCTGACCAAGGAAGAGGCCGAGCAGCGCGAAGCCGACGAGAAGCGCGATTTTTCGGGCTATAAGGAATCTGCGCATTACGGCTGGGCCGGGTCGGGCGATGGCAGCCGCAGTCGCGACGAAATGCACGCGCTCGAGATATTGGGCCTCGAAAGCGATTCAAACTTCGACGACGCGAAAAAAGCCTGGCGCAAAATTGCGAAGGAAACACATCCCGACGTCAACCCGGGCAACGCCGATGCAGCCAAGGCATTTCAGGCAGGGCAGGCAGCCTACGACGTGTTACGCGTTGCCGAAGAACGGCGCGAGTGGAAGGGCTAACCCAAGTAACGCCCCGCCGTTTCGCGGATTAGCGAGATCATATTGGGAATACCCTGAGTCCTGTTCGAGCTCAGCTGATTTTTAAGGTCGAAAGGCGCGAGGTCATTTTCGATATCGGTATCGAGAATAGCGGCAGCGTCTTTGTCTTCCACCGTTTTGAGCACCAGCGCGATAATGCCTTTAGTAATTGCGGCGTTGCTATCCGCAAGAAAAGTGAGCTTGCTATCTGCGGTGATGGGATACACCCAAACACTCGCCGAGCATCCGCGCACTAGCGTCGCATCGGTTTTCAGTGCCGCCGGCATTTCGGGTAATTCGCGGCCGAGCTCAATCAGTAACCGATACCGGTCATCAGCTTCGAGAAATTCATATTCTTCCTGAATGTCGGCAAGCGTGGTCATAGCGCCAGCGCTTATGGCGGCAGGGGTCAGAGATCAATCCCTGCCGCGATAGCTTCGAGCTTTTTCACACGTTCTTTAAGGTCGGCAACTTCGATTCGCGATGTCGCAGAGGGCACCGGCGCATCGCTGACTTGCCGAACTGCATCGAGTTCAGCATGCTTCAAGGCAATCCAGTCGCGCCAGCCGCGCAAGCTGAGCGACGAAACAATCCCGACGCACAGCACCGCAAAGGCACCGATAATGATATAGAAATTGGGATCCTGATTCATGGGTTCCGTCCTTTCGTTCCCAAACGCGCCGCGACTAGCGGCCGCGCAATTCCTCTATCTGGCGGTTGAGGTCGTGCGCACTGTTGTTTTCGGTCGCGATGCGCTCGAGCACCTGAATACGGTCCTTGAGCACTCGGATTTCGTCCTGCATGGCCTGAGTGTCGCGATTGCTGATCAGGCGCTGTGTTTTGTTACCCAGCATATCCTCGTCCTCGATTATACCGTGCTTGGCCTTTTGCTTGGCGGAGATTATCTTGCCAACGGTGACGATCAGGATGATCGCCACAACCATTTCAAACGGACCCATAATCTTCCTCCTTAAACCAGATCGGGTTTCGGTGTGACCTGCTGCGGTGGCAGGCTGCGTAATTCTTCGATTTCTTTGGCAAGGCTGTAGCCTTGGTCGGTGATAATGCGTTCAAGCACCGCCACGCGTTCTTCCAACCGGCTTCTGTCGGCGCCATATTGGGCGGCTTTTTCAGCGATGCTGTTTGCGTTCAATTCCATCTGGCGCTCTTTGAGTTTGAGCCAAGGGCGAACGATCGCGCCGGAGAAAATCGCCAGCAGGCCGCAGCTGATGCCGAGGATGGGAATGAGCAGTGGGTTGATATCCATTTTTCGCTCCTCAATTCGACGGGCCTCGAAGGGCCTCGATTTCCGATGTCAGGCGATGGCTGTCGTCGACAACGATCTTTTCGATATTGGCGAGACGGTCCTTCACCGAACCGAGCTCCGCACGCAGCTGGGCATTTTCCTGACTGAGTAGCTTGACGCGCTCGACCGCTTCCTGGTCGTTTTTCGGATAGACAGACTGTCCCCATGCACCATCGAGCGGATAACCGTTTTTAATGCGCATCCAGGTGGTCAGCACCCAGCCGACCGAAATTGAGACAATACCAATGCCAATCATCGGGCCAATGGCGGTAATCATTGCAAGCTTATCAGGGTCCATATTTTCCTCCACAGCGCTTTCGCGCAAATTACTTGGCGCCTTAGCGCAGCTTTTCGATTTCTTCGGACAGGCGTCCCGCCTTGTCGGTGACGATACGCTCAAGAACCATGACGCGTTCTTCTAGATGGCCGATCTTGCTGTTCAGGGTTTCATTCTCGCTGCTGAGCAACATGATCTTGCGTTCGGCATCGGCGTCGACCTTTGCAGTCTGCCCGCCCCACTCATTCTCCAGCGGATAGCCGTGGCGCGCCCGGATCCAATTGTTGAAAATCCATCCTGCGGTGCAGATCAGCACGATTGCAACGATGAATGATGGTCCGCTGAAGTTCATGAAAAGTCCTTCCATGGCAGGCGGCGCGTTATCGGCCGAATATCGGTGTTACGGAAATCGACGCTCCAGTTGCGGCGGTCAGCTTCGCGTTTCTTTTTGGCAAAGTGGCGGTATCCGAACCAGGCGATCAGACCGAGGATGATCAATGTGAACATTTTAGATGGTCCTCCCAAACGCTGCGCTTAGCGCAGACTTTCGATTTCGTCGGCCAGCTGTTTGTTGTTGCTGACATAATAGAGTTCGACATCGGCCAAGCGGTTGTCGATTTCGCGGAAGCGCGAGCGGATGTCGCGGGTCGTACGGGCAGGGGACTGGCGGACGCCTTGCCAGAATTTCTGATCGTCATTGTCGACATAGAGGCTGATCGGCTTTTTATTCGCGAACCATGCCGCGCCGAAATAGGCGACCAGGGTCCAGGGGAAACCACCCGCTAGTGTCAGGATGACCGCGCGAAATCCCTGCGCACACGCCCTTCCATTTGGCATTCTGCTTATCGAGATAAAATTGCGTATGTTTGCTGCTCATCTCAACGGTTCCTTTCCAGGCGGCGGATATTTTCGGATGTATAATCTTCGGCTTCATGGTCGATGCGGCGGGGCGTAAAGTTCGGATTATCTGTCCCGACCAGACGCTCGACCGTGTCCATGCGATCTTCCAAGCGGCGGGCAAGTTCGTACATTTCGCCCAGCAGCCGCTCGTCGTCATTGGTTAGCGTCGCAGCGGTTTTCCACTTTGTGACATGATGGAGAATTAGCCATGGAAGGCCGAGAAAGAGGATACCGACTACAATCGGTACCATGATGATTTCGCCGTCCATATTCTCAGCCCTCCTTCTTTACGTCGTGTTTCATTGCTTTCTTCATCGCCTCAAGCTCGGCATCGACAACGTCGAACGATTCGAGCGCAGCTATTTCATCACCCAACGTGCGCGGTGCGTCGCTGCCGATAGCAAGCGAGTCGGCATAGCCTTGGGCTTCGTCGACGCGGCGTTCAAGAACGTCGAAGCGTGAGAATGCTTCGCGGACCTTGTCGCCGTTGTACATCGTGCGCAGCTTGACCTGATTTTCCGCACTTTCGAGGCGGGTCATCAGTGCGTTCTGGCGGCTGCGGGCATCGGCCAGCTTTTTCTGCAACTTGTGGATGTCCTGCTCCGATGCTTTCAATGCGTCGTTCAGAACGTCGATTTCTGCAGTCAGCTGTTCGCGCATGTCGGTCGCCTTGCGCTTTTCGAGCAACGCTGCCTTGGCCAAGTCTTCGCGATCCTTCGACAGCGCGAGATGGGCCTTGTCGGTCCAATCGTTCTCAAGATTGTTCAGTTTGTCGATATGGCGACGCAGTTCTTTCTGGTCGGCGATGGTGCGCGCGGCAGAGGCACGAACCTCGACAAGTGTTTCCTCCATTTCGAGGATGATCATGCGGATCATCTTCGCCGGGT
>LNFM01007243.1_pt1 | contig 17527 bp, 11 predicted proteins | sample 596031 | NCBI WGS metagenome assembly LNFM01 (sample SAMN04254537, study PRJNA301005) | activated carbon metagenome | isolation source: dual media filters at the Ann Arbor, Michigan drinking water treatment plant | place: USA: Ann Arbor | reverse complement strand
GGCAATTGATCATTGCCGAAATACATCCATTTACTATCGACAAAGATCATCGGCGAGCCATAGCCACCGCGCTCGATCACCTCTTCGGTATTGGCGCGCAGCAGGGCCTTTACGGCTTCGGTTTGCGCTGCCGCTCGCATTGCTTCGCCGTCAAGACCAGCGCTATTGGCGACTGCCACCAAAACGTCTGGGTCATCCAGATTTTCCTTTGCGCCAAAATAGCTTTCAAAAACTGCTTTGGTAAATTTCGCCAGCGACGCTTGATCGTCAGCCAACGCACAGGCCATTCGCATCGCATTCACGCTCTTAGCGGGATGCCATTGCGACGGAAAATTCATCTCGACCCCGGTAAGCGTTGCCCAGTCCTTCAACACGCGCCAACTGTGCTTAAGCTTGCGGTTATCTGTCGCTTCGCGCGCTGCGTACACAGACTGGTTCACTGCATTGAAAACACCGCCGACCAAAATCGGCCGCAGACGGGCCTGGGCCCCGGTGCGCTCCTGCACGCCCACCAAATTGATAAAAGCGAGATAGGTCCACGGGCTGGAAAGATCATAGAAAAACTCAACCCGCTCATCTGCCATATTGCTCTCCATTAATGGCAAAACCATAGCATCGCGAAAAGTTTAATGAAGCGATTAAATTTACCGATCCTGCCTTTGGTTATAGGGTTCCATCGCTTATCGGTGAATTTACACATCTTGCCGCATGTAACTGCGCTAAATTCACGTCTTAAATTGACTTTAACCATATGCGGTCACAGTGAGATGGGCATTAAATAATGTCCGGGTGGATGAGGACAGGGGTCGTGAATGTTTGAAGGCAAAGATATGGGCTTTGCCAGTACCGGGTTTGGAACCAATACTGGTTTCGGGCAGAGCGTTACGCTTGCGGACGCGATGGTAGCGCCCATGCGCCAAACCCCGGAACGCAATTGGCGCACCAATTTGGCTGAACTCGACCTTGTCCCTGACCTTGGCGAAGATATTGGCTCGGTCCGTTGGTTCCGTGGCCTCGGCACCTTAACCGCGCTCAGCGTATTTGCGCTCGCTTTGCTCCCCGATTTTGGTCCGGTTTACGGCGCACAGCCGCCCACTCCGACCGAAGCCGAGTTTGAAGAAGCGCGCGCGCAGATGATCATGCCGATCGCTTATGGCAGCGACAGCGGCAAACGCATGGCCGCCACCGATGCGGTCGTTGCACTGGCTGGCAGCCCCGAACGGCCACGAATCGAGCTTACTGCAACGCTGGGTCGCGGCGACAGCTTTGCCCGCGTGCTGCAACGCGCTGGCGTAGGCGGCGGGGAAGCAGCGAATGTTACATCTATGGTTTCTGGCGTGACGTCGCTTGGCGATATCGAACCCGGCACGCCCATTGAAATTGTGCTTGGCCAACGCACATCGAAGAATCAGGCGCGACCGCTCGAATCGGTCGCATTCCGTGCGCGCTTTGATCTCAACCTTGCGGTCAACCGCGAAGGCGGCGCGCTCCGCCTAGCCCGCAAGCCAATTTCCGTCGACGAAACCCCGCTGCGCATTCGCGGAACCGTCGGCAGCCAGGGCATTTACCGATCTGCCCGCGCCGCCGGTGCACCAGCGGGCGCTATTCAGGACTATCTCAAAGTCATTGCTGGGCGGACATCGTTATCCGCGATCCGCCCAACCGATGAGTTCGACATCATCGTCGATTACAAACGTGCCGAAACTGGCGAAGTTAAGGTCGGCAATCTGCTTTACGCCGGTATCGACCGCGACGGCAAATCGACCATCCAAATGCTGAAATGGACAATGGGCGACAACAGTCAATGGTTTGAGGCATCGGGCGTCGGCGAATCCAAAGGTGCATTGAGCCGCCCGGTCAATGGCCCGGTAAGCTCCGGTTTCGGTTCACGCCGCCATCCAATATTGGGCTATCGCCGGATGCACAGCGGCCTTGATTTTAAGGCTGGTTACGGCACACCAATCTATGCGGTCACCGATGGCACCGTTGCCTATGCTGGTCGCAAAGGCGGCTATGGCAATTTCGTACAGCTCAACCATGGCGGCGGTCTAGCCTCGGGCTATGGTCATATGAGCCGCTTTGCGGTCTCCTCGGGCAGTCGCGTTCGGCGCGGGCAGATTATCGGCTATGTCGGCTCGACGGGTCTTTCGACGGGGCCGCATTTGCATTATGAATTGTATCGTGGCGGCCGTGCGGTCAACCCGATGTCGGTCAAATTCACCCAGCGCGCACAACTATCGGGCAACGATCTCGCGCAGTTCAAGGGTAAGCTCAATCGCCTTAAATCGGTCAAGCCCGGCGCTGCGTTGGCCCCAGTCAAATCCAATAGCCGCCAAGTCGAAGAACCCAAGCGCGAAATCGACCGCCTGACCCAGCGTACGGACGCGCGCAACATCCGCGGATAAGCCGTTGAGCATGTGCAATTGCTCGGCTAAACACCGGGAATGAGCAACACACAAAGTTTCCCCAACACCCGCCTCCGCCGCAGCCGCGCCACCGCGTGGAGCCGCAATATGGTGCGCGAAAATATCCTTACCCCCGCTGATTTGATTTGGCCGTTATTCGTCACGGATGGTGAGACCGTTGAGGAACCGATAGCTACCCTGCCCGGCGTTTCGCGCTGGTCGATTGACAATATTGTGCACCGCGCAGGCGATGCAATTGAACTTGGCATCCCCTGCATCGCGCTATTCCCTAACACCCAATCCGACCGGCGAAGCGACGATGGCGGTGAAGCACTTAACGCCGACAACCTAATGTGCCGCGCTATCCGGGCGATCAAAGCTGCGCATGGTGACAAGATAGGCGTGCTGACCGATGTCGCCCTCGATCCCTACACCGCGCACGGGCAGGACGGATTGGTCGATGACGCAGGCTATGTCCTGAATGACGAAACCGTTGCCGTGTTGGTCGATCAGGCGGTCAACCAAGCCGACGCCGGCGCCGATATAATCGCACCGTCGGACATGATGGACGGCCGCATCGGTGCAATCCGCAAGGCGCTCGAAATGAACGGGCATAGCAATGTTCAGATCATGTCCTACGCCGCCAAATATGCCAGCGCTTTCTATGGCCCGTTCCGCGACGCAGTAGGCTCGCGCGGGCTGCTAAAAGGCGATAAAAAAGGTTACCAGATGGACCCGGCGAACAGCGACGAAGCTCTGCGTGAAGTTGCAATGGACATCGCCGAGGGTGCGGACAGTGTCATGGTGAAACCTGGCCTGCCCTACCTCGACATCGTCCGCCGCGTGAAGGACAATTTCGACGTGCCCGTCTTCGCGTATCAGGTGTCCGGCGAATATGCGATGATCGAAGCCGCCGCTGCGGCAGGTGCAGGCGACCGCGATGCGCTGGTGCTGGAAACGCTGTTGGCATTCAAACGTGCGGGTTGCTCAGGCATTCTCACATATCACGCGGCACATGCCGCACACTTGTTGCAGGCATAATATGACCCAAGCACTGGCGCGCGGAAGCCGGCCGCTGTTCCTGCTCACAATATTAACGGGCAGCTTCCTGCTGTTCCTTGTCCAGCCGATGATTGCGCGCATGGCGTTGCCGCGGCTGGGCGGCGCGCCTGCGGTCTGGAATAGTGCGATGCTGGTGTACCAAGCGTTGCTCTTGGCGGGGTACGCCTATGCCCACCGGTTGACGCGCGAACAAGCGCGGCGGCAAGCGATCATCCATATCGCGTTGTTTGCGGTGGCGTTGCTTTGGCTTCCGCTCGGGCTTGCCGGGTTGCAACCGCCCGCCGATGGTTCGCCGATATTCTGGGTGCCGTGGTTGCTGATTGCCTCGATCGGGCCGTTGTTCTTTGTTGTCGCCGCACAGGCTCCGTTGATGCAGCGCTGGTATGCATTGTCCGGCAATGAAGGCGAGCCATATGCCTTATATGCGGCCTCGAATATCGGCAGCTTTGCAGGACTTATAGCCTATCCGTTGGTCGTTGAACCATTCACCACTTTGGCAAGCCAGAAATGGATATGGAGCGGCATCTATCTCGCGCTGATGGCGCTCGTCGCAATCTGCGCGCTCCAGTTATGGCGCAAATCTGCTGATACGCCGGATGCCCCTAAAATAGCCGAGGAACGTAGCCACATAGGCTGGAAACGCCGATTATACTGGATTGCGCTGGCCGCTGTCCCTTCGGGCTTGATGCTGTCGACGACATCACATCTTACTACCGACCTGATGGCTATGCCGCTATTATGGGTTATCCCGCTTGGCATCTATCTGCTCAGCTTCAGCGTTGCCTTTGCCGATGACAGGATTTTCGCCAATATTTTCACGCGTATGGCCCCCGTTGTGCTTGTCATCGCGGGCTCGTTCGTGTTCATTGTCTGGGGCAAGGCGGCGATCAATGGAATGGTCGCGAGCTTGAGCCTGCTGTTTGTCGTCGCAGTATCGCTGCACGCCGAAATGTACCGAACTCGGCCCGCACCTAGTGAACTTACTAGTTTCTACCTAATGATGTCGGTCGGCGGCGTCATCGGGGGACTGTTCTGCGCGATATTGGCACCTTTGGTTTTCAACTGGACGTGGGAGCATCCTATATTGATCCTGGCGGCAGCGGTGCTGTTGCCAAAAGTTGGCCTTATAACGCTTGACCATTCGAATAAGAAAATCACTTCGGCGATGGCCATATTGGGCATCATCGCTCTTGCTTTTGCCGTCTATGGCGTTTTGTCCGAACCTGCGGAGATCACCATAACTAAAGTCGTGTTGGCCTCCGCAATTATGGCAATTGGCATTGTAACCGCCGGATTCCGGCTTCCGTTTTTGTTGTCCGTTGCAGCGTTGCTGACGATTAATGGAGGCTGGAGCAATTTTAAAAAGAGCACCGATGGCTCCCGGATGCGGAGCTATTTCGGCACATATACCGTTACCGATAGCGGCAATGCGCGCTGGTTGATGCACGGCACCACAATGCACGGAATGCAACTACGCGATGAGCCGACCCGGCCGATCAGTTACTATCCCGTGACGTCGGGCGTCGGAATTGCGCTGACGAAAGCTCCCGAACTTTATGGCCCAACTGCCAGCATCGGCGTGGTGGGCTTAGGTACTGGGACACTCGCCTGTTATCGCAAGCAAGGCCAATATTGGCAGTTTTTCGAAATCGATCCGCTGGTTATTGAAATTGCACGCGAGCGTAAAATCTTTTCATTCCTTGAAAGATGCGCGCCAGACGTACCGATAACCTTGGGTGACGCGCGCCTGACCTTGGCGCAGGCCCCACAAGGCAAATTCGATATGTTGGCGCTCGATGCCTTCTCGTCGGACTCGATCCCGCTGCATTTGCTGACCAAGGAAGCCTTTGCGACCTATAGCAGGGCGTTGAAGCCCGATGGTTTGCTTCTCGTCCATATTTCCAACCGCTATATCGACCTAAATCCGGTGGTTGCTGCCGAAGCCAAGGCGAATGGCTGGCACGCGGCATTGCGCCATGACCGTCCGACCGAAGCGCTGATGAAGAAGGGCGATCGCGCCTCGCAATGGATTGCGCTCAGCCGTGACCCCAAGAAGCTTGCAACGCTAACGGGCAAGGTCGGAACAATAAAGAACCGCTATTATATTGCCGACCAATGGGTGGCGCTTGACCCGCCAGGGGATACCGACCCATGGACCGATGACTATGCGTCGGTCCTGCCGCATCTTTCGCTCTGGAAAATATTATGATTCACGCCCGCCCGGATGTCAGCATCATCACGCTCGATGGCAAAACGCCGCAAATCCACGACAGTGCATTCATCGCGCCCGGTTGCCGGATCATTGGCGATGTCACCGTCGGGCCAGAGTCTAGCATCTGGTATAATTGTGTTGTCCGCGCGGAGGTCAACCGGATTGTCATCGGCGCACGGAGCAATATTCAGGATGGCAGCGTCGTTCATTGCGACGGACCAATTCCCGGCGTGCCTGAAGGCTTTCCAACGATCATCGGCGACGACGTGCTCGTCGGCCATAATGTCATGCTTCACGGCTGCATCTTGCACGACCGCGCGTTTGTTGGGCTATCGGCAACGGTCATGAACGGCGCGGTGATTGAAGGCGACGCGATGCTCGCGGCGGGCGCAATGCTGACCCAAGGAAAGCGCATTGAAGCGCGGCAATTATGGGCAGGTTCCCCTGCGCGCTTCGTTCGCAACCTTGACGATGCCGCGATTATGGGGATGCGCATCGGCGTTGCGCATTACACGCAAAATGCCAAAACCCATATGGCCGCAATTGCCAGCGCTTAAAGCTTCGCCCAGCGGCGGATCAGGTTGTGATATATCTGCGTTAGGCGGATGACCTCACTGTCATCGCCGCCCCGCTCGACCGTCAGATGCTGAATGCTTTGATCGAGTTCAAACAATGTCTCGCGCGCTTCATTTTCACGAACCAGCGATTCTACCCAGAAGAAACTGCTGATACGTTCGCCGCGCGTGACTTCGGTAACGTGATGGATGCTCGTTGAAGGATAGAGCAGCATATGTCCCGCTGGCAGCTTGTACGATGCGCTACCAAACGCGCCCTGAATGACGAGCTCGCCCCCGTCATATTCGTCTGGGTCGGTCAGGAACAATGTCGTTGATAGATCGGTACGCATTTGTGCGCCGCTCACAGGATCGACGCGGATTGCGTTGTCGACATGGTCGCCGAAGCCATCGCCTGTGCCATATCGGTTGAACAAGGGCGGGTAGATCCCATGCGGTAACGCGGCGGAGAGAAACAGCCCGCTTTTTGCCAGCGCTTGCTGCACCATTGCTCGTGCGCGCATTGCTGCCACACCGCTTTCGGGCAACTGCCGGTTGCGTTTGGCAAGCGCAGCCCCTGCCCCGCTGGTAACGTTTCCGTCCACCCAGTCGGCAGCCGCGATTGCCCTCCCCAACGCTTTCGCCTCGCCGGGAGGCAAAACATCGGCGATGGCAATCAACATATCGTCTCGCCTTAAAAGCTTGTGGTCAGCGAGAGCGTAGCCGAACGCCCCGGCGCGATATAGGCGAAAGGTGCACCTGACCGGTAGATGGCATCATAATAGGTCTGGTTGGTCAGGTTGAGGACATTCAGCCGCGCTTCGAGCCATTCAAGCGGCTGCCACCGGGCAACTGCGTCGAAGCGCGTATAGCCTGGAACGAAGGCCGATCCTGCAACCTGGCTGCCACCGAATATCTTGCTCTGATAATAGACTTGTCCGCCGACCTGCACATGATCGGTAAGAGCATAAGTCGCAAGTAACGAAGCGCTGTGCTGCGGGATATTGGCAAATGGCTTGCCTTCATTGGTAGCGTTTACTGAATCCACAAGCTTGGCATCGGTATAGGTATAACCACCGAAAAGCTGAATTTTTTCACCCAGATTGCCGGTCACAGCCAATTCCGCACCACGCGAGCGGAGTTTGCCAACCAGATCGTACACGCCCGGCGTGACCTGCTCACGCGCATTTTTCTTGGTGATCTGGAACAAGGCGCCGGTCAGCAACAATTTGCCATCGAACAACTCACCCTTTGCCCCCACTTCGAAACTCTCGTTGCGCTCAGGCTCGAGATTTTGCGTGACGGCGGCGAGGCCATCATAAGCGATACCGCTGCCGTCAAGCTGCTCGCCGCTCGGGTTGGATGAGGTCGAAAACGAGGCATAGACGCTCACCGCTTCGACCGGCTTGTACAGCGCGCTCGCCTGCCAGTTCAGGAAGCTGACATTGTTTGCAAGGCGTTCGGGTTGGAACCCTACTGCATTGCTGGCGTCAGGATTGTTCAACTCAATGTCGTAACTGTCATAACGCGCGCCCAATGTGACAGAGAATTTGGGGCCAAATTTGATCGTGTCGATTAGATAAATGCCGGTCGATTCCACGCGGGTCTTCGTCGGTCCGGTAATGCCGTCGACATAAGAAATCTGGGTGCCATCGAGAACCGGGTTCGGATTGAGCAGGTTTCGGATATAAGGCGACACCGAGATAACGTTACCGTTGGCATCCTCGACAAATGCCGAGGTGATCAGGCGAAACGCGTCGACCTTTTCGAGCGCATATTCTGCGCCGAATACGATGCTATGCGAAAAGCCTTCATCACCCAGCCGGATCGTGGCGTCGGCGAGACTGGCGATATAATTGGTGTCCGAATAGCGCCGCTGCGCGCCGGGCGAGACGGTGAACTGGTCTTCGGGCAACAGCGTGCCTGTTGCCGGACAAGCGCCGGTCGCGGTGCGCGCGAAACGGCAGACCGCACCGACTGGCCCAGCCAGATAGCGGTTATAGGTTTCGCCATAGCGCGTGATGCTGCGCAGGCTAAGCGCATCAATGGGATCATATTCGACCGCGAACGTCCCGATGTCGCTGCCATTGTACATGAAATCGCGGCCAATCACGCCGTAGAAATTGTCACGGTCGACTTTATATGGCTGGCTTGTCGTCGCATCGAACGGATGGCCCCAATCGGGCGTGGCATCGAGGCGGAAGTGATAATAATCGGCGGTAATCAGCAAGCCGTTGACGGGGTTCCAGCCGAGCGCAATCGCGGTGCCTTTCTTGTTGCTCTCGACATAATCACGGCCCGGCGTATCGGCATCATGATACATCGTGTTGACGCGTAAGGCGAGGCTGTCGGTCAGCATGACATTGGCGTCGATAGTACCTCGATAGTTATTCTCGGTGCCGATGCTGCCCTCGACCACGGCGAAATCATTGCCGATCTGTGGACGTTTGGATTGCAGGCTCACCAGACCGCCGGTGGTGCCACGGCCGCCGAAGCTGCCCGAGGGGCCCTTGATAATTTCGATCTGTTCAACACCGAAGATTTCGCGGCTCGACACGCCGGGATCGCGCAGGCCATCGATATAGACGTCATTGCGCGCCTCAAACCCGCGAATGAAGATACGATCACCAAAAGCATTGCCGCCCTCTCCGGTGCCGAGGGTTACGCCGGGGGTTGACCGCACGACTTCGCGGAAACTGGTCGCGCCAATGTCCTCGAAAACTTCCTTCGGGATAACCGTGACGCTTTTCGGGGTGTCGCGCAGCGGCTCGGTAAACTTGCTGTTTGCCGACTTTTCGACCTTATACGGCGCGTCGGGATTGGCATTGGGGTTGGCATCGCCCTGCCGCTCCCCGGTGACAATGATGGTGCGCCGGTCCTGACCGTCGTTTTCGACCATTTCATCCATTCCGAAAGCGGGTGCCGCGATGGATGCGGACAAAGCGCCGGATAAAAGCGCTTTGGAAAGTAAGGTCGGACGAGACATTGAAAAACCCTTCATATTACTATTGCGAATCATTAGCATTTATACATTGTAAAAATGCCCCGCATGGTATGACCAGCGGGGCAAATTTTAGAACTTAGCGCGGATGGTGAAGCGGCCGTTGATAGGCGCTCCGGTCGAGATATTGTTATTGTTATGCGCGTCGGCAAAATAGGCGGTGTCGAACAGATTTTCGACGTTGAGCTGCAACTGCACTGCATCGCTCAGGTCATAATAAAGCGCAGCGTCGACGCGCGTGAATGCGGGTAGCTTGGTGGTCGTGGGCGACGTCCGGATGGCCGCAAACTGGCTTGATTGGTGAATGATACCAACGCCCGCCGCCACGCCGTCGGTGAAGTCATAGCGGTTCCAAAGACTCGCCTGATACTTAGGTACCTGACCCAACCGCACGGCATTATTTCCGGCAAGTGCGGCATCCTGATAGCTATATCCGCCATGCACTTGCCATTCGGGCGTAATCCGGCCCGCGACGGATAACTCGATCCCCGCTGTCCGCGTCTTGCCGACATTGATGCTGGCGAGCGGATTGGCGGGATCGGGCGTCGTCGCGTTGCTGCGGTCCAACTGGAACAGTGCCACAGTGACGTTCAAATTCGGTCTGATGTCCCATTTTGCGCCCAGCTCGTAATTGGTGAACTTCTCTGGCGCGAGATTTTCTTGTGTGGTGGATAGGGTCAGAAATTGGTCGCCCGAGCGCGGAAGGAACGATTGGCTGTAGCTGCTGTAGAGCGAGACATTTTCCTTTGGTTTGAAAATCAATCCCACACGCGGGCTAATCTTGTCGTCCTTGCGCGCAAAGGGCCGGTCAATTGCCGGGAACAAGTCAACGCCTTCTATGTCAAATTTGTCGTAGCGGAGCCCGGCGACGACATCGATATGCTCGCCGATGCTGATTTGGTCCTGCAGGTAGACCGAAAAGAACTCGACGTCTGACGTGGTGTCGCGATTTAGCGTGTTGAACGCGACCGCCGGGAAAGCCGGATTGGCGAGGTTCAACGTCGCGCTCGATAACGTGCCGTTGAACCGCCGGTTTGCTGATTTCTGGTCGCCATATTCGGCGCCGATCAGGATCTTATGCTCTAATAGCCCTGTGCTAACATCCCAAACCAGATTGCCCTGCGCGATGAAATTTTCTCGTTTTGTCGGGTCGCTATAGGATGACAACGCCACCGTACCATTTTGCGCGGTTGCTTCGTTATTGGCGAACACGTTGACATAGATTTTGTCATAATCCCCATAAAGCATCGTGCTGTTGAAGCTGAGATTTTCCGCGAGTTGGCCATCAAGCCGCAGCTTCGCAACATGCGCTTCGAGCTTCGTACGGTTGACGCCAGGAACACCAAAAAACTGGTCGCGATAACCGGAAATCGGCCGGTTGGGTTGATCCGCACCAGTCGCAATCGACGGAATACCGCGATCGGTGGTCCGGTCATCATTCACATATTCATAAGACAGCCCGAGATTCCAATTTTCCCCAAGCTTGAATGCGACATATGGGTTCCACGCATAACGCTCTCCGCCGACAAAATCGCGGTGGCTATCGAGATTCTCATAAACTGCATTCAACCTTATCGCCGCCACATCGTTCAGCGGCGCGTTCAAATCGGTCGAGAAATCATAAGCACCGAAGCTATTGATGCTGGCCTGCCCCGCATAAAAACCTTCGGTTTGCGGGGATTTTTGCACACGGTTGATGATCCCGCCGCCGCCGCCACGCCCGAAGATAAGCGCATAGGGGCCTTTCAGGATTTCGACGCGTTCGATATTATAAAGGCCGCGATAATATTGGACGTCATCGCGCACACCGTCGAGAAAGAAGTCAGCGGTAGTGTTCTGGCCGCGAAGCGTAATCTGGTCACGGTTGCCCTCACCCTGACCCACGGTAGTTCCGGGTACGTAGCGCAAAACGTCGGCAAGCGAGTGATGCGCCTGATCCTCCAGCTGCTCGCGGGTCACAACATTGATCGTCTGCGGAATGTCGAGCAATGGCGTGTCGGTTTTCGTGGCGGTCACCGAGTTTGACGCGACATAACCTTCGCTTACCCCCGTGACGATAATCGTGTTGTTGTCGTCATACCCCGCAGCCGCGTCAAGCGCGGCTTCGTCGGCCATTGCTGGATGCGAACCGAGCGCGGCAAATGCCATAGCAATGAAAGATGCCTTATAATCCCGCATGTCGTCCCTTTATATTTATTGAGAATGACTCGCAATCTCTACGGACGCAACTATTGCGAATTGTTATCATATGCAAATATTATTCGCGGTGATGCGCGAAACTTTTTTGCAACTATGGCATCAGCTCGATAATGCGCGGCATCGGACGCGGTTTGGTGAGGATATAAAGGCAATGAAGGCAACCATCTGGCATAATCCCGATTGTGGCACGTCGCGCAAAACGCTCGCGATTTTGCAGGAAGCACCTGGCGTAGCCGTCACAATCATTGAATATCGCAGGCAGCATTTCGACCGGGACAAGCTTGTACAACTGTTCAATGATGCGGGGCTATCACCACGCGAAGCATTGCGAACACGCGGATCGCCGGCGGAAGAGTTGGGTTTAATCGACGGCGCTTCACCCGACGCAATATTGGATGCGATGGTCGCGCACCCCATTCTGGTCGAACGACCCTTTGTAGAAACCGACAAGGGCGTTCGGCTGTGTCGTCCTCAGGAAAAAGTGAAGGACATACTATAGCGGTTTTTAGGCGACACGCCGCCGGGGCCGGTTGAACAATTCAAGGCTGTCAGCAAACATCATCGGCCGGCCAAAATAGTAACCTTGGATTTTTTTGCAGCCGAGTTGCTTGATTATTGCCAGTTCGGCCTCGGTCTCAACGCCTTCAGCAGTGGTTGCAATGTTAAGACTGTCAGCCAAAGCGACGACGGCGCGAATGATAGCAAGGCTTTCCGCCTTGTTCTTCGCTGCACCCTGCACGAAACTGCGGTCTACCTTGATGGTGTCAAAGCGCACATTGCGCAAATAGCCGAGCGACGAATAGCCCGTCCCGAAATCGTCGAGTGACAATTTGATGCCCAGCCCGCGCAACCGGTCGAGCACCTGCACCGCGAGCGTGCCATCGCGCAGGAAAATGCTTTCGGTAACTTCAAGCTCAAGCCGCCAAGCCGCCAGGCCACTGTCATGCAACGCCGAAATGACGGTCTCGACAAAGTTAGTGCTGGTCAATTGATCGACCGAAATATTCACCGCCACCCGCGTCGTTTCGGGCCAGTTCATTGCGTCTTTACACGCCTTGCGAAGCACGAAATCACCTATCGAAACAATCAGCCGCGCATCTTCAGCAACCGGGATGAATTTCGCCGGTGATACACTACCGAATTTGGGATTGTTCCAACGCACCAATGCTTCGAATCCGACCAATGCATGGTCTTCGCTGGCATTCACCACCGGCTGATATTCGACGTGTAACTGCTCGCGTTCGAGCGCGTTGCGTAGTTCGAATTCCATCAGCCTTTTTTCTTCGGCATTGGCATGTAGCTTATGCTGATAACCGTGATGGGTATTGCCGCCCTGATCTTTTGACCGATAGAGCGCAAGGTCAGCGCTGCGCATGAGCAATTCGACGGTGCGTCCGTCAAGCGGACCCAGCGCGCTGCCGACACTTGCGCCGATATACAAAGTATTCTGGTCGACCTCATAAGGCCGCGACAGGCTGTCAATGATACGGCGTGCCAACGTCGAGAGATATTTGGTATCGTCGCTGTCCTTCACGACTACGGCAAACTCGTCACCACCCAAGCGGCCACAGAGTTCGTTATCGGTCATGATCAGTTGCAACCGCCGTGCCACCTGGGCAAGCAAGCGGTCGCCGACCGGGTGCCCGAGCGTATCGTTGACCGCTTTGAAACGATCCAGATCGATCATCAGGAACCCGCATTTGCGCCGCCACTTCTCCGCGTCCGTCAACGCTTCGGCGAGGGTCTCGGTGAGCTGTAGACGGTTGGGCAGTCCGGTTAAGGTATCGAACCGCGCCAGATGGGAAATTTTGTCGGCGGATTCACGCTGCTCGGTAACGTCGGATCCAACTCCGCGGAATCCCAGGAAACCGCCATCCTCGGAACTCCGCGGCGATGCGGATAACTCCCACCACCGCGTAATACCCTTTATCGTAACCGGCACTATCAAATTGCTGAAGGATTCGCGTCGCTTGAGGCGGTCGGCAAGGTCATGCAGCGCGTCGGGATATTGGCCTTTCTCCCATGCGTCGCCGGCGATCAGCTTCAACAGCGGCTGACCTTCGATTATTTTGGCATCCTCACCCAAGGCATAGGCAAAGCGCGGCGAGACATGCGTCGCACAGCGAGACGTGTCGGTCTGCCACAACCAATCGGCTCCGCTATCTTCGAACTCGCGCAGCAGCAGGCTCACCGTCTCCGATTTCTCCTGAACGATGGTGTTTGCAACCTCAAACAAGATCTGCGCCCGCGCAGAACGCAGACATGCCATGATGAGCAGCGCCGCGATGCCCAAAGCCGCGACCGCAAGATAATAGCCGCCATGATAGCCAAAGCCCACCGCAGCACATAAGCTTGTAATACCGATGAAAATCGTCGCCGCCATTGGCGCAGTTGGCAACAGCAGCGAGGCGTAGACCATCATGCCTAGCATGATCGACCATAGGCCGAGTGCCTCCATTATCGTCCCGCTTAATCCCAGAAACCCGAAAGCCGATCCCCACATCACCGCGGTAATCGCCGAATGGGTGTTAAGCCGCTTTACATCGGCCAGATTGAGCTGCGGCCTGTCCCATACCCATTTCGTCCCGAACTGGTGGAACGAGAAAAGATGGAAGCCGCAAAAAAGCGCCGCCCATGTCGCTGTGGCCCATACCGGCGCGATATCGCGATACAGAAAGATAGCCATGATGGCGCAGATAAGGTTCAGCGCGACGCGTAATGTTGTCCGCTTGCGCATACTTCGCGCCTGGATCGCGCGCATGACATCGCCGTCAAGACCCACTGGCTCGACAAGGCCCAACAGCGCCTTGAACGACAGTTCACTGGGAAGTTCGAGAGATGCGTCTTTTCTAATCACCCGCCATGTCTAACGGCGGAACCTTACCCAATAGTAATCAGCCGCCGGAAAATACGATCACAAGATGTAAATTATGCGAGGATTTTCAACGATTGTGACACTTTACCTGATATTAACCATGCCTGAGTTCATGCCGCAATCGCATAAGGCTGAATTTCGCCCGACAAATAGAGGTTGCGTGCCTTCGCACGGCTCATTTTTCCCGAGCTGGTGCGCGGCAATGTACGCGGCGGCACAAGTTCGACGACACAGTTCATTCCGGTAACCGAGCGTACCTTGTCGCGGATCTGTTCGCGCAGTTTGGCACGCTCTGCTTCATCGGTGGTGCGGCACTGGACCAGCACCGCAGGGCTTTCTTCGCCGCCAGGCGTGGTGACCGAAAACGCAGCAATATCTCCGGCTTTGAAGCCGGGAAGCTGCTCCACAGCCCATTCAATATCCTGCGGCCAATGGTTCTTGCCATTGATGATGATCATGTCCTTGGCGCGGCCAACGATGTAGATATAGCCATTCGACAAATATCCCATATCGCCAGTATCGAGCCAGCCATCGACCAGACAAGCGTCTGTCGCTTCTTTGTCGCGGAAATATTCTTTCATTAGCGATGGCCCGGTGCACCAGACCTTGCCAATCGTTTTGTCAGCCAGCGGACGGCGATTTTCGTCGCGGATCTCGATGGTCATGTCTTTGACGGCCTTGCCGCAATTGACGATGGCGCGATACCGGACGGGGCGGTCGGGTGCGCCTGCATGGCCGGTAAGCTCGGTTTCCTCGACCAGTTCGACCTGGATACCCTCGCCCGGAGGCATGATCGATACCGCCAGCGTCGTTTCAGCAAGGCCATAGCTTGGCAGGAACGACGAAGCCTTAAACCCAGCATCGCCAAACGCATCGACAAATGCCTGCATAACGTCGGGCCTGATCATGTCGGCACCATTGCCTGCGAGCCGCCATTTCGACAGGTCGAAACGATCGTTGACATGCGTTTGGCTGGAAATGCGGCGCGCGCAAATATCATATCCGAACGTCGGCGAGTAGCTGATGACCGTGCCATCGGCGGCGCTGATGACGTCGAGCCATGCTAGCGGGCGGCGCGCGAAATCCTCGGTTTTCATGTAATCGGTCGATACCTGATTGGCGACAGGAGACAGAAAGCAGCCAACCAGCCCCATGTCATGATACCAAGGCAACCATGACACGCAGCGATCACTTGTCGTCACTTCCATGCCGTGCGAGTGCGCTGACAGATTATTGAGCAAAGCCGTATGTGTCACCGCAACGCCATGCGGGAAGCGTGTGGAGCCGCTCGAATATTGCAAATAGCAGATTTCATCGGTGTGCGCGGTCGGAAGGTCGGCCTTCAACGCGATACGGTCGCCGAAGCTCTCCCAGTCGATGCCTTCGACACCGCAGTTGGCGGCTGCCTCACCCGCCATTTCGGCCAGTTCGGCGGGGTAGAATAGGATTTTCGGATCACAGCTTCTCAACTGCACCGTCAGCTGGTCGACATAGCTTTCCTTGCCGCCAAACGAGGTCGGAAGCGGCAGCGGGACTGGCCAAGCCCCGGCATAGATGCAGCCAAAAAATAACGCGGCAAAATCGGTGCCGGTTTCGGCCACCAGGGCGATGCGGTCATCCTTTTTGATGCCGTGGCTAATCAGGCGATAAGCCATGGCAAGCGCATCTTCGCGCATTTCCGAATAGGGATACGCCCGCGCCAGCTTTCCGCGCATATCATGGAAATTCAGCCCGCGCTTGCCGGTCGCGGCATAATCGAGCGCCTCGCCCAATGTTTCAAAATCGGAAAAACGGCGTGGCAAGCTGTCCTGCGTTGGCGTGGATGCGAGTTCGCTCATATGTTATCCCATAGCGTGCGGGCCAAAGGCTTGCGACCCCGCCCATGTTACATTTTTGTTATACTCGTCTTGTACTCGCGGATACCAGTTCAAAATTCGACCCGACTGTGGCAAGAATGGGGCGTGAAATATGGGTCATCCGCCAAAAAACCTGCACCGCCGCTGAATGGCGAACGACTGCGCAATCTGGCGCTCCATTATGTCGGCAAATATGCAACCACACAGGCAAAGCTTGCCGGATATCTAGCGCGCAAAGTACGCGAGCGTGGCTGGGACGATGAGCGCCACGCAGATATTGCTACGTTGGTCGGACAATTTGCCGAATTGGGCTATATCAACGACGCGCAATTTGCCGAAGCCCGGAGCCGGGCATTTGTCCGCAGGGGTTATGGCGAGCGCCGCCTTAACGATGACCTGCGCGCAAGCGGCATCGGCGAGAAAGATGCAGTACCGGCTAAAGAACATATGGAAGAAAGCCTTTTCACAGCCGCCGAAAACTTCGCGCGGCGAAAGCGGATTGGCCCCTTTGCCAGCGAGGCAGCTCCTCCCGAAAAGCGCCAAAAGCAGTTTCAGGCATTCTTGCGCGCTGGCCACGGGTTTGAAATTGCCAAGCGGTTTGTAAACGCTGAGCCGGGGGTTTTGTTAGAGGCAGACTAGTCATGCCCAATCCTATTCCCGCCGCCAGCTGACAATATTTGCAGCATGGCCGGAACCAAAGCCAAACCCTCTTCTTTAACCAGCCGACAACTCAATTACAGGAGCGACACATGAAGATTTTAATAGTCCTTACTTCGCATGACCAACTGGGCGACACAGGTAAGAAAACCGGGTTCTGGCTGGAAGAATTTGCGGCGCCTTATTATGTGTTTCTTGATGCAGGCGCGGACATCACATTGGCTTCACCCAAAGGAAACCAGCCGCCGCTTGATCCGAAAAGCGACGAGCCGGATGCGCAAACTGCGGCCACTGACCGATTCAAAAAGGACAGTGAAGCGCAAGCCAAGCTCGCCAGTACAAAATTGCTGTCCGACATCGATGCGTCATCATTTGACGGCATTTTTTACCCCGGCGGCCACGGACCGCTATGGGACCTTGCCGAGGATACGATTTCAATCAAACTTATCGAAACCGCCATTGCTTCGAATAAGCCGGTTGCTTTGGTATGCCATGCGCCCGGTGTGTTGAAAAATGTCAAAGGCTCGGACGGGCAGCCGTTGGTAAATGGTAAGAAGGTAACCGGCTTCACCAACAGCGAAGAGGATGCGGCTGAGCTGACCGATATCGTGCCGTTCCTTGTTGAAGATATGCTCAAAGAAAATGGCGGCATTTACGCCAAAGGTGCCGACTGGAGCGAATTTGTCCTGCAGGATGGTCTTTTGAT
>LNFM01007242.1_pt1 | contig 17530 bp, 18 predicted proteins | sample 596031 | NCBI WGS metagenome assembly LNFM01 (sample SAMN04254537, study PRJNA301005) | activated carbon metagenome | isolation source: dual media filters at the Ann Arbor, Michigan drinking water treatment plant | place: USA: Ann Arbor | reverse complement strand
TCGCCGTGCCGCGCGGGTCGCGCGCATAGAGCTGGCCGGTCGAGGGCTCGAAGATGTCGCAGATCAGGATCAGCTGCGGCTTGGCCGAGAACGGGTCCATGCAGGCCGTGCTCGCATCCGGCATCAGGATCATGTCGGATTCGTTGATCGCCTTCCAGCCGGCGATCGACGAGCCGTCGAACATGAAGCCGTCCGTGAACACTTCCTCGGTCACGGTCGAGACGTGCTGGGCGGTGTGCTGCCACTTGCCGCGCGGGTCGGTGAAGCGAAGGTCGACGTATTCGACGCTGTGCTCCTTGATCATCTCCAGAACCTTGGAGACGGCGGAGCTGCCACCAGCGGCGGCGGCGGGCTTCTTGGCCATGATATGCGGTCCTGTTCCCTGACTGCGAAAACCCCGAAACTGTCACGCGCCCCGCGGCTTCGGTGCCCCGCGGAACGGCCCGGCTGGCAAGGCGGAGCGTTGTGCGCCCGACCCTGCCTGTCTGACCTGGCGGGCGCTGTTGCAGCGCCGCGTCCGGGCCATGTGCGCCTCCCCCCGCCGAATGAGGGGGCGGCGAAATCGTTGCGCGGCTAGACGGCGTCCTCGCCGCGTTCGCCGGTGCGGATGCGGATGACCTCCGACACGTCACTGACGAAAATCTTGCCGTCGCCGATGCGCCCGGTGCGCGCGGCGGCCTGGATGGCTTCGACCGCGCGGTCGAGCATGTCGTCGCCGCAGATCACCTCGATCTTCACCTTGGGCAGGAAGTCCACGACGTACTCGGCGCCGCGGTACAGCTCCGTATGGCCCTTCTGTCGGCCGAAGCCCTTGGCCTCGATCACGGTCAGGCCCTGGAGGCCGATCTCGTGCAGCGCGTCCTTCACCTCGTCGAGCTTGAAGGGCTTGATGATGGCCTCGATCTTCTTCATCGGCTCCTGTCCAGCGGCCGCTGCACCTCGCGGTGTGCGGCCCTTTCCTCCCGGTTTTCTGCCCGGTGCGTTGTTGCCCGTGTGACGTCGTGCGGCACGGCGCCTGCGCCCTGCCACGCGCCCGGTATTGCACGCGCCATGCCGGGCCAGCAATCGGAGGGGGTGGCGGAAAATCGCGGGGCCAGGACGGGGTGTGCAGATTTTCTGGGCGATAAGCGTGCGAAATAGGCAGAAGTCGCCGCGCACCCGGGGCGCCATCACAGCCGCGCTTCACCCGCCCGGCGCTGCTGCGCCCGGTTGCCGACCCGTGATGGCGGCCCCATAACCCGCGCAGACCCTTCCGCAGGACACCAGGCCGGCCCATGCAGCCGCAGAACGACCTTCTCTCCGCCACCGGCACCACGATCTTCACGGTCATGTCGGCGCTGGCGAACCAGCACCAGGCCATCAACCTCGGCCAGGGCTTCCCGGATTATGACGGCCCGCCCGACGTGGTGCGCGCCGCGGCCGATGCGCTGCTGGACGGGCGCAACCAATACCCGCCAATGACCGGCGTGCCGGAACTGCGCGAGGCGGTCGCCGCCCACAACCGCCGCTTCTACGGCATCGAGGCGGATCCGAATGCCGAGGTGATCGTGACCTCCGGCGCCACCGAGGCGATCACCGCCTGCCTGATGGCCGTGCTGAACCCCGGCGACGAATGCGTGCTGATCGAGCCGCTGTACGACACCTACCTGCCGGTGGTGAAGCTGCTCGGCGCCATTCCGAAGCTGGTGCGCCTGTCGCCGCCGAACTGGGAATTGCCGCGCGCTGAACTGGCCGCGGCCTTCGGCCCGAAGACCAAGGCGATCCTGTTCAATTCCCCGATGAACCCGACCGGCAAGGTGTTCACCGCCGCCGAGCTCGCCTTCATCGCCGACCTGATCGCGCGCCACGACTGCTACGCGATCTGCGACGAGGTCTATGAACACCTGACCTTTGACGGCTGGAAGCACATCCCGCTGATGAGCCTGCCGGGCATGCGGCAGCGCTGCATGCGGATCGGCTCCGCCGGCAAGACCTTCAGCCTGACCGGCTGGAAGGTCGGCTATGTCACCTGCGACCGGTCGCTGGCGCCCAATGTCGCGAAGGCGCACCAGAACCTGACCTTCACCACGCCGCCCAACCTGCAGCGCGGCGTCGCGGTCGGCCTGGGCAAGGACGATGCCTATTTCGAAGGGCTGTCCGCGCATCTGCAAGCCAAGCGCGACCGGCTGGCGCAGGGCCTGGCGCGGCTGGGCTTCGGCGTGCTGCCGACGCAGGGGACCTATTTCATCACCACCGATGTCCGCCCGCTGGGCTGGAACGGCGACGACGTCTCCTTCTGCCGCACGCTGACCGAGGAAGCGAAGGTCACCGCCATCCCGGTCACCGCCTTCTATGCCCCGCGCGCGGATTCGCACGACGCGAGCGAGGGCGCGCCCAACCACTATGCCCGCTTCGCCTTCTGCAAGGGCGACGCGCTGCTGGATGCGGCGCTGGCGCGGATCGAGGCGTGGCTTGCCGCGCGCGTGGCCGGGGCGCGCGCCGCCAGCGGCTGACCCGCGCCGTCGCCTCGGGAGCAGGAAGGCGGCCTGGAAAAGGACCGCCATTCCAGGCGGATCTCCAGGCGTTGCATGTCGCGGCAGGCGCGCTTCCGTCTCGCATGCGCCGGCCCGGCGATCGGGCTCTGGCTCGCCGGCGCGGCCCGATGCGGCGCCGTCTGCGTGGGCCTGCATGTCCCCGGCCATTTCCATCGCCATCGCCGCCGACATCGCGCGCATCCGACCTGCCCCCGATCCCCCCTGGCCAAGGCCCCTCCGGCGCGCGTCGGGCGGTCCCGCGCCACGACAAGCCCTATCCAGTTCCCGCCAGGTTCCGGCTATGCTCTCGCGCGCACGCGGGCAAGGTTGCCCCGTCCCGAGGACCGCCTGTGATGGACGACGCCGCCAGCACCGCGGGCGCGCCGATGCCGCCGGACTGCGTCACGGAGCCGTCTGCCGCCCCGCAGCGCCTGGCGACCACCCTTCAGTTCCATGCGCCCGAGATCCTCGCCGCGACGCTGCGCAGCGTCGATGTCGAATACGCCTCGCTCGCCGCCGGGCCATATCGCGCCAGCATGACCGTGATGGAACTCGGCGGCTTGCAGGTGCAGCGCGTGGTGGACGCGCCGCACATGACGCGCGGGGGCATCCGCGACGGGTACATCCTGCTGCTGCTGCCGCTCACGCCCATCGGCGATACCAGGGTCAATGGCCGCCTCGCCGGGGCGACCGACTTCGTCCTGTTCGGGCCGGGCAGCGAGGTACGCTCGACCGCCGCGATCCACCTGACCTGGGGGGCGGTGTCGATGTCGCACGATACCGCGCAGGATCTTGGCATCGCGATCCCGCGGGCGGGCGACTTCCGCCACGCACGCGCAGTCCTGGCGGCGCGCCCCGAACTGGCCACCGGCTTCACCGAGGCCCTGGCGGCCGGCCATTCCGCCTCCATCGTGCCGGGCGGGGAGGCCGCGGCGGGGCTGGCGGAAGACCTGCGGCACCTGGTCGGCAGCGCCCTGGCCGATCCGCTGCCGCAGGCCGGCGGCGAACGCGCCGTCGGGCGGCACCTCGCGATGGCGCGCTGCGTCGACGACTACCTGCACGCGCATGTCGAACGCCCGATCGCCACGGAGGAGATCAGCGCCGTGCTGGCCGTGTCGGACCGCGCGCTGCGGGCGGCCTTCACGGCGGTCCATGGCATCAGCCTGCACACCTACCTGCGATTGCGGCGGCTCGACATGGTGCGCGCGCAGCTGCTGCGGACACGGGCGGCGCCGGGCCGGGTGAAGGCGGCGGCGCTGTCGCATGGCTTCTGGCACCTGGGCCGGTTCACCGCCGTCTACCGGGCGCGCTTCGGCGAACTCCCCTCGCAAACGCTGCCTGGCTGAGAGCATGCGTGGGGTCTTCGCCGTCGGGCGCGGCAGTTCGCCAAGGCGCGTTCGCCCAAGGGTCCATGGATGCCGGGATGGACGCACGCGGAGGCTGTCCGTCTATCATTCGGCGGGTTGAGCGCCGTCGGCGCGCATGCCGACGCGCGTGGCGCGCGTATCAAAACACGATAATCAACATGAATTCGAGGCCGTTCTATATTTGGGGCCCCACAAGGATCATTGCCTACAAAATCGGGTAATGCACATCGAATGTCCTAAAAATAAGATTAATTAAGATATTGCAAACACTCCACCTGCATGGTTGTCTTCAGTTGCAGAATGCAACGGAGGTTCAGAGAATGTCCGATACGGGAATTGTCGATCACCAGCGCGTCCGGGACGTGTATGGCGACTCCAACTGGTCGCTCGATGGGCGACTGGCCGTCGCACTCGGTATCGTCGCCATGCTGATCGGCCTTGGGGCGATCGCCACCGGCGCCTGGGTCGCCTATGGCAATACGGCGGCGGTCTTCCAACTCCCGGGCGGCATGCCGCCGGCCGAGGGGCAGACCATGAGCCTGTACCTGGTCGCCTGCGGGGCGCTCACCACGCTGCTCGGCGGTTTCAGCATCTATAAGTCGCAGGACATGTGAGCCCCGCGCGGTCGCCTGTGGGGCGCGACCGCCGGCGCGACGGCCAGCCTGCGATCCACGAAGGGCCGGATACGGGGGTGTCCGGCCCTTCGGCTGTCAACCAGGCGCGCGGATATAGGGTTCGACCGTCCCGGTCAGCTTCATCGTCAGCGGCTTTCCGCGGCGGTCCACCGCCTTGCCCATGCTGACCCGCACCCAGCCTTCCGAGACGCAGTACTCCTCGACATTCGTCTTCTCCTGCCCGCGGAAGCGAATGCCGACGCCGCGGCTGAGCAGCTCCTCGTTGAAGAACGGGCTGGATGGGTCGGTCGAGAGGCGGTCGGGCAGGGTGTCGGTCATGGGCTGAAGTCTCTGTGCGGCTGATACCGGCGTCCTGAGGGGCCGTCCGGCATGCGTGCAGGGTTGGTGTGGCGGCTGCGCGCGGGATCGAAGCCATACCAGCGGCCGCGCGACCGATCCACGAGCGAAGGCGCGCGAACGCCGGCATGAGGCGCCTCGGTAGGCCAGCGCGCCGCTTATGCCAATGGGTGCGTCAGCGCCAGGCCGCCGGCACGTGGCGGAACGGCAGCCCCGCCAGGTCGAGCGCCGCCGGCCCCGGCGCGTCGCATTCCACGATCGCGACGCAGCGATCCTTGAATGCCGCCCGGAAGTGGTTCTTGCCCTTGTTCGCCAGCAGCCGCATGGCCGCCAGGTCGATCCCGTGCAGCGCGAAGAAGCCCGGATCCACCGCGGATTCCTTCAGCGTGGTGCAGATGATGCGAAGGCTGCCCGCGCGCAGCACGCAGGTCGGCCCGAGGTCGACCGGCGCGCCGCGCTCCATCGGCCCTTCGTTGACGAAGCGCCCGTCGGTCAGGCGTTCCACAACCACATCCGTGATGACGGGGCGGCCAAAGACCTCGGTGATGGTGGCGCCCAGGTGGCGCGTCAGCGTGGCACCGACGCCGGCCTCCTGCGCCGCCGCGACGCTGGCCGGGTCGTGCAGGAAGGCGAAGACCGCGGGCCGATCCAGCTTCGCCGCGACCAGCACGCGCAGCATCTCCGGCGTATCGGCGATCCCGCCCGACAGAGGATTGTCCGCGGGGTCCAGCAGCGCCACCAGGCCCGGCGGGGCGGCGAGCGCATGGGCCAGCGCGGTGGCGGGGTCGGGCAGGGTGACCGCGAAGCGCGCGCGGCGCGACGCGATGCCGTCCGCCAGGTGTTCCGCCAAGTCGCGCGCGGCGCCGGCATCCTCCGCCCAGACCATGGCCGATGGCCCGGCATAGGGGCTGTCGCCCCAGGCGAAGCCGCCGAAGATGCTGGCGTCGAGGATGGGCGCGCGTTCCGCAGCTGCCGCCTCGGCCCAGACTTCGGCCATCGGCCCGGCCTCGTGGCGCATGTGGAAGCTGTGCAGCACCATCGGCCGCTTGGCAATGTGGCCCTGCGCGCGCGGCGCCCCGGACAGCGCGCGTTCCAGGAGTGCGAGCGCACGCCCCGCCGCCGCATCCATGTCGATATGCGGATAGGTGCGATAGGCGGAGGCGCCGTCCAGTTCCTCGGCGATCTCCGGCGCCATGTTGGCGTGGAAGTCGAAGGACGCGGTGATGGGCACGTCGCGGCCCAGGATACTGCGGATGCGCGCGATGGTGGTGGCATCGGCCTCCGGGTCGCTCTCGCTCACGCAGGCGCCGTGCAGGGAGAGATAGACGCCGTCGTAGCGGTTCGCCTTCAACGCGGCCTCGACGTCCTGGCGCCAGGCGCGCAGCACGTCGTCGGTCATCGGCCCGCCGGGCTGCGCGGCGATGCAGGGCAGCACCGTGGCCCGCCAGCCCGGCCGCGCCGCCAGGAAGGCGCCGACCGCGCCGAGCTCCGTCGCGGTGCCGGCATAGCGCGCGAGATGCCCGGCGCCGCTGCCCCATTCGCGGGAATCGAAGGCGCTGCGGGGGGTGGGGACAGGGGTGAAGGAATTGCCTTCGAACCACAGGCGGGCAACGGCGATGTGCGGCATGGGCCGATGCTACGCCGCGCCGCGCCCTCCCGTCACCACAGCCCCGGCAGCCACAGCGACAGCACGGGTGCGAAGACCAGCAGCACGATCCGCACCACATCCGACGCCACGAAGCCCATCACGCCGCGATAGGTCTCGCCCATCGGGACATCCTTGGCCATGGCGTTGATGACGAAGAGGTTCAGCCCGAAGGGTGGCGAGATCATCCCCACTTCCACGCTCACCAGCACCAGGATGCCGAACCACACCAGCACCTGCTGCGGGTTCAGCCCGAAATCCAGCGCCAGCATCAGCGGGATGAAGATGGGCAGCGTCAGCAGCACCATCGCCATGCTCTCCATGAAGCAGCCGAGGATGAAGTAGATCAGCAGGATGGCGAGCAGGATCGCCAGCGGCGGCACGTCGAGACCGGCGATCAGGGTGGAGAGCTCCGCCGGCACGCGCGACAGCGCCAGCGCGGCGCTGAACAGCTCCGCGCCGAGCAGCATGATGAAGATGAGGCCGGTGGTCTCGGCGGTGGACAGCAGGCTTTCCTTCAGCCCGGGCCAGCGCATCCCGCCCAGCGTCACCGCCAGCACGCCGGTCGCCGCGGCACCGACCGCCGCGCCCTCGGTCGGGCTGAACCAGCCCGCATACATGCCGGTCACGACCAGCACGAAGACCAGGATGACCGGCCAGACCTCCAGCGTCGGGCGCAGCCGCGCGCGCCACGGGATGCGCTCGGCCGGTGGCGCCGCACCCGGCACGAAGCGGGCATAGAGATTGACCACCGCCATGTAGCACAGCGTCGCCAGCACGCCCGGCACCACGGCGGCGACGAACATCACGCCGATACTCTGTTCGGTATAGATCGCGTAGATCACCAGGATCACCGAGGGCGGGATCAGGATGCCGAGCGTGCCGCCCGCCGCCAGCGTGCCGGTGGCGAGCGCAGGCGAATAGCCATGCCGGCGCATCTCCGGCAGCGCCACCTGGCTCATGGTGGCGGCGGTCGCGAGCGACGACCCGCAGATCGCGCCGAAGGCCGCGCAGCCGCCGATGGTGGCCAGCCCCAGCCCGCCGCGCCGATGCCCCAGCCAGGCCCGCGCGGCCGCGAACAACGCGCGGTTCAACCCGCCCTTGGTGGCGAAATCCCCCATCAGCAGGAACAGCGGAATGACCGACAGCGTGTAGGAGGAGAACTTGCTGAACGACATCGACCGCAGCGTCGCCAGCAGCGGCATCCAACCCGTGATGGCGGCATAGCCGATCCCGCCCACCAGCAGCATCGCGACACCGACCGGCATCCGCAGTGCGATCAGCACCAGCACGGCGGCGAACATCGCCAACCCGATCTCGAAGCCGGTCATGCGGGCCGCCGCGCGTCCTGGAAGCGTTCCACCGCGACGAAGCCCGCCGTCACGGTCCACAGCGCGAGCCCCACCGCCGCACCCGCATAGCCCCACCAATAGGGCAGTTCGAGGAACATCGTCGCGCGTTCGCGGTCCCATTGCGCGTAGGCACCGTCGGCGATCTGCACCGCCAGCACGGTCGCGACCAACGCCACGGCCGCGCGCATCGCGGCATCCAGCCAGGCCAGGCTGCGCGCCGGCAGCCGCGCGGTGAAGACATCGACGATCACATGGCTGCCGCGCATCTCCGTCCAGGGCAGGAACAGCGCGACGGCGACGCCCAGGCACATCTCCACGATTTCGGAATCGCCCAGGATCGGCCGGCCGAAAGCACCCCGCAGCACCGACGCGCAGGTCACGCCCACCGCCGCAAGCAGCAGCACGCCGCCCAGCAGCGCGCCCGCCCGCGCCATGGCGGTGAGCCCGGACCGCAGCCGGATCACGACCGCGCGGAAGCGGCGATCGCCTGGATGTCCTCGAACATCGCGCGGCCATTGCGCCCGCGCCGGGTCATCTCGGCGATCCAGGCGTCATAGACAGGCTGCACGGCGGTGCGCCAGCGCGTCTTTTCGGCATCCGGGATGTCGATGATCTCATTGCCGGCGGAGGCCTTGGTGGCGTCGATCGCGCCCTGGGTCTGGCTGTCCCAGATCTCACCGAGCCGGGCCGAGAGCGGCGCGCCGGAATCGGCATCGATCACCGACTTCAGGTCGGCCGGCAGGCGGTTGTACGAACGCTGGTTCATCAGCGTCAGGATCATGCCCTGGAAGATGCCGCCGCGCGGCTGCGAGTGGAACTTCGCGACCTCGTAGAAGCGGAAGGGCTGGGTGATGGCCCAGTTGATCATCATCCCGTCCACCTGGCCGCGGGCCAACGCCTCATAGACGCCGGGCAGGGCGATGCCGACCGGCGTGCCGCCGAGTGCGGTGACCGCCTCGCCGATCCAGCGCCCGGCCACGCGGATCCGCAGCCCGCGCCAATCCTCCAGCGTGCGGATCGGCTTGCGGGTGGTGTGCACCAGCGCGCGGTCGGTGGCGTTGATGGCGATGATCTTGATGCCGCGGAACTCGTTCTCGGCCAGGTGCTTCTGCACGAAGTTGAAGGCCGCCGGGCTCTCGGACACCGACAGGCCGGTGTTCATGAAGGGCAGCTCGAGCCCCTCGACGCCCATGAACCGCCCCGGCGTGAAGCCCGGCACGGTCCAGATCATGTCGACCACGCCGTCTTCCAGCTGCTGCACCAGGTCGCGCGGCTGCCCGCCGAGCTGCATGGCCGGATAGACCTCGACCTTGATGCGACCGTTGGAGGCCGCGCCGATCCGCTCCGCCCAGCGATCCAGATGCATGGTGTGGTCGAGCGCGGTGGGCGAGGAGAAGGAATGCAGCCGGAAGGTGAATTGCGGCGCGCCCTGCGCGCGCACCAGGGCCGGCAACGCGAACCCCGCCGCTGCCAAGCCGAAAACCCCACGCCGGTCGATCATCGTGAACCCTTCCCTGCCGCGCCCTGCACTGGGACGGCATTCCCGCATGCCGGCCAGGACCGTGCAAGCGCCGTTCCAGGCGCGTCCAATGATGCGTTCCAGGCGCCCCCAACCGCGCGTTCCAGGCGGCGTCAGCGCGCCTCGGCGAAGGTGTCGCACGCCTCCATGCGCCCGCTCTCAAGCCCCCGCCGGAACCAGCCGACGCGCTGCGCCGAGGTGCCATGGGTGAAGCTCTCGGGCGCCACATGCCCGCGCCCGGCGCGCTGCAGGCGGTCGTCGCCGACCGCCGCGGCGGCATTGATGCCTTCCTCGATGTCGCCGCCTTCGAGGATGTTGCGCGCTTCATGGGCACGCCGTGCCCAGACGCCTGCCAGGCAATCGGCCTGCAATTCGACGCGCACGCTCATCGCATTCCCGGCGGCCTCGCCCTGGCTGCGCCTGGCCTGCTCCACACGCCCCAGCACGCCGATCAGGTTCTGCACGTGGTGGCCGACTTCATGCGCGATGATGTAGGCGGCGGCGAAATCGCCCCCCGCGCGCAGCCGGCGCTGGAGGTCGGCCATGAAGTCGAGGTCGATGTAGATGCGCCGGTCGGCCGGGCAGTAGAACGGCCCCACCTGCGCCTGCGCGAAGCCGCAGCCCGATTGCGTGGCGCCGGAGAACAGCACCAGCGTCGGTTCCTCATAGCGCGCGCCGCGGCGGGCGAATTCGGCGCGCCAGACTTCCTCGGTCTCGCCCAGCACCTGGGCCACGAAGCGCCGCCCGGCCTCGTCCTGCGCGGTCATCTGGCGCTGCTGCGCCTGGGGCGGCGGCGCCTGGGTGCCTTGCAGCAATTCGTTCGGATCGACGCCCAGCAGCAGCGCGATCAGCAGGATGGCGATGCCGCCGAAGCCGCCGCCGATGGCGATGCCGCGCCCGCCCATGCGGCTGCCGCGCCGGTCCTCGACATTGCGGCTTTCCCGACCCCCGAGACGCATGGCGCCCGCTCCTTCAATGTCCTCCGCGCAGCATCGCCGACAACGCGGGGGAAAGCCCAACGCCGCTGCGCCCGCGCAGTGCCGCATAGGAACCGCCGCGGGGCTTCGGAAGTTGCAGCGCCACCAGCATTTCCGCCATCCGCACGCCGCAGGCCATGCCGTCCAGCAGTGCGACCGCGGCGCGCGCCTGCAGCCGGCGGTCGAACCCCGCCAGCGCGGCACCGGCCAGCACGACCGAATCCGCGCCCTGCGCCGCCAGCGATTCGACCGCCGCCAGGACCTTCGTGCCGACGCCCTCGGGGTCGGCCACCGCCTCGGGCGGCGTCGCGTCCACGCCCGCCAGCCCGGCCAGGCGCGACGACAGCCCGTGGCGCCGCACCAGCTCGCGATAGGTCTCCACACCGCCGAAGGTCACCAGGCCGAAGCGCCCGCCGGCCATGCAGCCGACCAGGCAGGCGGCCTCCGTCATGCCCACCACGGGGCAGGGCATCATCTGCCGCGCTGCCTCCAGCGCGGTGTCGTGGCTGACCGCCAGCAGCACGGCATCGACCTGCCCGGCGTGCTCGGCCAACAATTCCAGCAGCGCATGGCCGGCGATCACGTTCTCGGCGCGCGAGGAGATCACCGCCGGGCCGAAGCGCGGCGTGGCGGGGATGATCTCGGTGCCCGGCGCGGCGGCGGCGCGCGCGGCGGTCGCGCAGGCCTGGGTGATCGCCTCGGTGGTATTCGCGTTGGCGACCAGCAGGCGCATCAGGCGGGTTCCGCCACGGTGCGGCGCGAATGTTCCATCGTCACGCGCAGGCGGCGGAATTCCTGCGGCGCGGCCGGCGCATCGTCCGGCGTCTCGGCCAGGGTGCGGCGTTTCCAGACCAGATGCGGGTTGAACAGCAGCAGGTCGCCCGGGCGCGGTTCCAGCTTCAGCATCAGCGCGGGTTCGGCGCAGACCGCGTCAAGCAGGTCGAAGGCGGGCGCGAGGCCAGCAGGCAGCGGTGGCGCGCCGGGCTGCGGCATGGCGGCGGCGGCCTCGACCGCGGTGCGGGTGTAGCGCGCGGCGAAGGCGCCGCCGGTCATGGTGAAGACGGCGCGCGACGCCGGCTCGCCGCCTTCCAGCAGCGGCGCCGGTTCGTACAGCTCGGCCAGTGCCGCGCGGTCGCGGCGCATCACCTCGTTGTGCACAGCGCCGGCCGAGACCAGCACATGCGCCGGCGCCTCCGGCCCATTCGCCAGGCACAGCAGCGCGATGGCATCGCAGGCCTCGATATGGAAGCGCGGCGGGCCGGAGGCGCCGGGGCGTTCGTCCGGTGGGCCGGTCAGCCGCGTCACCGCCGGGCCTTCGCCTTCCAGCGGCCGGCCGAGGTATTCGCCGAGCGCCAGCAGCGCCGCTTCCGCCGCCGCCGCGCCGTGGCGGTCGAAGGGCAGGCCGCGCAGCAGGCAGAAGCCGCGCCCGGTATCGAGCCGCGCGGTGACGGCCGCGAGGATGGGCTGCAGCCGCGTAAGCGGCGGCACCGGCGCGGCGGCCTTGGCGGCGGTCAGCGCCGCTTCCAGTTCGGCCGCGTCCTCGGTGCCGACGGGCACCATCCAGTCGGCGGCGGTCAGGTCGGCGGCGGCCCAGACGGCAGCGCCGGTCTGTGGCACGGGCCGTGGTCGGGGGCGGGTGGTGGCGCTCATGCGCGCTGCTCTAGCACGCGGCACCGGCCGGTGCGAAAGCCGGCTGCCCTTGCGGCGCGCGGCGCGCCGGTGGACCCTGCGCCCCGACACTGCGGAGCCCACGCCCCATGACCGACTTCCCCGCCATCGCGCTGCCCTTCGACACCGACGAGATCCTCGCGCGCCTGACCCGCTGGGCGGCCTGCGAGAGCCCCACCTTCGACGCCGCCGCGGTGAACCGCATGATGGACATGGCGGCGCGCGACCTGGCGCTGCTCGGCGCGCGGATCGACCGCATTCCGGGGCGGATGGGCCTTGGCGACTGCGTGCGCGCGCGCTTCCCACACCCGGCCGGCGACCTCGCGCCGGGCATCTGCGTCATGGCGCATCTCGATACCGTGCACCCGGTCGGCACGCTGACGAAGCTGCCGATCCGGCGCGAGGGCAACAAGTGCTATGGCCCCGGCATCGTCGACATGAAGGGCGGCACGGTCATCAGCGTGGAGGCGATGCGCCTGATCCTCGCTGCCGGCATGCAGACCAAGCTGCCGGTGACCTTCCTGCTGACCCCGGATGAGGAGATCGGCAGCCCCTCAACCCGCGACATCATCGAGGCCGAGGCATCGCGCAACAAATACGTGCTGGTGCCCGAACCGGCGCGCCCGGATGGCGGCGTCGTGACCGGGCGCTACGCCATCGCGCGCTTCAATCTGCGGACCACCGGGCGGCCGTCGCATGCCGGCGCGCGGCTGTCGGAAGGGCGCTCCGCGATCCGCGAAATGGCGAAGCAGATCATCGCCATCGAGGACATGACGACCGAGGACTGCACCTTCTCGGTCGGCGTGCTGCATGGCGGGCAATGGGTGAACTGCGTCACCACGCATTGTGATGCCGAGGCGCTGTCGATGGCCAAGCGGCAGGAGGACCTCGATGCCGGCGTGGCGCGCATGCTGGCGCTGCGATCTTCCGCCAACGACGTGCAGCTCGAAGTGACGCGCGGCGTCACGCGCCCGGTCTGGGAACCCGGCCCGAAGGGCATGGCGCTGTACGAGAAGGCGCGCAACATCGCCCAGCTGATCGGCTTCGACATCCCGCACCAGAGCAGCGGCGGCGGGTCCGACGGCAACTTCACCGGCGCGATGGGCGTGACCACGCTCGATGGCCTCGGCGTGCAGGGCGCGCTGGCGCATACGCTCGAGGAACATGTGCTGGTCGACAGCCTGGTGCCGCGGGCGCGGCTTATGGCGGGGCTGCTCAGCACGCTCGACTGACGGCGGGGGCGCGGTGGTGTGAAACCGCGCCTTGCCCTCCTTGCCCGATCGTTCGAACCTTGCGCGGCCGCCGGGACACAGCGGCTTCGAGGCAGACGACTGCATCAATGCAGCATGCTGCCACGAGCAAGGCCAAGAACGAGCAAGGAGAATGCCGATATGGCACGATGCCGGATGATCGTATTGAGTGCGCTTGTCGCCCTGGGGGGCAGCCTTTCCGGCGCCCCTGCGGCACGGGCAGAGGCAGCCGTCACGCCCGTGCAATGGCAGCAGGAGCGCCAATACTACGCGCCGCGGCCAACCTATCGCCCGGCACCCCGCCGGCGGCAGGTATGTCGGGTCGTGCGGACCCGCACCTTCGTCGGCTACGACCGCTATGGGCGGTCGCTCTACCGCGTCCAGCCGCGCCGCGTCTGCAGCTGGCGCTACTACTGACCCAGCGCCGACGCGGCCTGGCCGTCCAGGTGGTCGGCCAGGCCCGCCGGCAGGTTCAGCCGATGCGCCAGCGCCTGCAGCCAGGCGCGTTCCGCCGCCTGGTCGGGGTCGATCGCGAGCCGAGCGGCTAGGTACAGCTCCGCCGCCTGTTCCTGCGTGGAGGCGCCGGCGGCGATCTCCTCGAACGACGGCGGGCGCTGCAGAAGGTCGAAGACGAAGCCCTTGGCCTCGGCATCGAGGCCCAGGCGGTCGACATGGCCGAAGATCGCCTCGCGCTCGGTCGCGTCGATATGGCCATCGGCCATGGCGGCGCCGGCCATGGCGCGCACGAGCGCCATCTGGAAGTCGGGCGAGGTGGCGGCGAAGGCGGGCGGCGGGGCGGGCAGGGCGAGCGGCTGGGCGGCCGGCTGCGGTGTGGCGGCGGTCGCGGGCGGCGTGCCCTGCTGCCAGCCCTGGTAGGCGCGGTACGCCAGAGCGCCCAGTGCGGCCGCGCCGCCATAGCCGACGACGCCGCCGGCCATCTTGCGGACCTTCTTGTTGCCGAGCAGCAGCGCGAGCAGCCCGCCGGCCGCCGCCCCGCCCATCAGCGCGCCGGTATTGCCGCCAAGCGCGCCGCGCGCGCGTTGCGCCATGTCCCCCGCGCTGGCGGCGGCATTGGGGCCGAGGAAACGATCGAGGAGTGCCTTGGGGTCCATTCCCGAGAATTTGTCCCGCCCCCGTCGCCGTTCAACCCCCGCGCCTACTTCCCGCCATCGACGCTGAGCACCTGCCCGTTGACATAGTTCGCCATCGGCGAGGCGAGGAACATCACCGCATTGGCGATGTCCTGCGCCTCGCCCAGCCGGCGCAGCGCGATGGAGGACATCACCCGCGCCTGGCCTTCCTCGCCATAGGCTTCCCACTGCTTGATGGAGGACGGGTTCGACAGGATCAGCCCCGGTGCGACGCTGTTCGCGGTGATGCCGTGCGGGCCGAGTTCATGCGCGAGCTGCCGCGTCAGCCCGATCAGCCCGTGCTTCGCGCTGGTATAGGCCTGGATGCCGGTGCGGCTCGGCTGGAGGCCGGCGCCGCTGCTGATGGTGACGATGCGCCCATGCCCGGCGCGCTTCATCCCCGGCGCGACCGCCTGCGCCAGCAGGAAATGGGCGTGCAGGTTGATATTCACCACGTCGTGCCAGTCGTCCTCGGGCACGTCCTCGACCGGGCGCATCACCTGGCCGCGCACGCCGCCGGCATTGGAGGCCAGCACGCCGACGGGTGCCTCGGCGAGCTTCTCGACATCGGCGATCCAGGCGCGGGCGGCGCCGGGCGCGGTCAGGTCGAAGGCGCTGGTGTGGATGCTGCCGGGATGGTCGGCGGTGTCCTCCAGTTCGGTCGCCGAGAGGTCGCAGGCGAAGACCTGCGCGCCCTGCTGCGCGAAGGACCGCGCGATGGCGCGCCCGAACCCGTGGCCCGCGCCGGTCACGGCCACCACCGTGCCGCCGAAATCGAATTCCGTCATGGCAGCAACTCCGTGAGGTTGGCATCCGACATCGGGCGCGTGCCGGCTTCGCATTCATGCGTCATGGCGACCAGCGCGCGCACGGCCGGGCAGGGCAGGCCGTGCTTCGCGCCGATGGTCGCGATGGGGGCGATCTGCACATCGACTTCCGTGCGGCGGCGGCGCACCCAGAGGTCGCGCCACACGCCCGAATGGGTCTTGGCGTTGGGGCGGTTGAATTCGACCATGGCGGCGACCGACGCGGCGGCCTGCGCTTGCGTCGCGCCGGGCGAGAACGCCGCCGGGTCGAAGCCGTTGAAGCCGAGCGGTGTCACGCCTTCCGCACGCGCCACGGCGATCGCCTCGCCGCCCAGCGCACGCCACAGCGGCAGCAATTCGGGGCGCGCGAGGCAATCGGCGATGCCCTTCTCCCCCAGCGCCTGGGCGAACAGCATCGCGCCGTAGCCGAGCTTGCCCCACAGATAGCCCCAGATGTTCGGCGTGGTGATGGCGTTCGGTTCGAAGGTGTCGCGCAGCAGCGCGTGCAGCGCGGTCAGCCGTGGCGTGGTGCTGCCGTCGAGTTCGCCGAGCACCAACGCGCCGCGGCCGCCATACATGATCTGCCCCGGTCCGTGCCAATCCGCGCTGAAATTCACGAAGCAGCCGACCGTGCGCTCGGCGCCGATGATGGGTGCGATGATGGTCTCGCAAAGCCCGTTCTGCAGCGACAGCACATAACCGTCGGTGGCCAAATGCGGCAGCAGCGCGCGGCAGGCGGCCTCGGTATGGTGCGCCTTCACGCAGAGGAAGATGCGCCGGTAGGTGCCCTTCACAGTCGCCGGCGTGAAGGCGGGCGCGACGATCCGGTGCGGGTCGACCGGGCCTTCGATGGACAGCCCGCGCGTCGGGTCGGCGATGGCGGCGACGTGGTCGGCCTCGATGTCCACGAAGACCACGGCGTGGCGCGCACGCACCAGCGCCGCGCCGATCGTGCCGCCGATCGCCCCCGCGCCCCAGATCAGGATCGGTCCCCGGTCCGTCGCATCCGCCATGGCTTGCCCTTCGTGCCTGGACGCGGCCCAAGCGCCGCCGCTAAGTCACGACGCTACGCCGGAGGCAGCCGCCGTCAATGTTCCAGGGACTTTCGGGCAATCTGCGCGGCGGCGCATTGATGGCGGTGGCGGCCATCCTGTTCGCCGCCGAGGCGCTGGCCATCCGACTGATGACCGCCCGCGGCATCCCGGTCGAGGTGCAGGTCTTCGCACGTTCGCTCGGCCAGCTGGTGTGGGTCGCGCCGATGATCGCGGCGACGGGCCTCGCGGTGTTCCGCACGACGCGGCCGGGGCTGCACCTGCTGCGTGGGGTGTCGTCGCTGCTGACCTGGGGGTTCTACTACGCGTCCTTCGGGCCGCTGGACCTCGCGACCGCCACGGTGCTGTCCTTCACGAACGTGATGTTCACCACGCTGCTGGCCGGGCCGGTGCTGGGCGAGCGCGTGGACCGCTGGCGCTGGGCCGGCACCATCGCGGGCTTCATCGGCGTGGCGGTGATGCTGCGGCCGGGCACCACGGTGTCGATGCTGGGGGTTGCGCTGGCGATCGCCTCGGCGGTGACCTGGTGCGGCATCACGCTGTCCTCGCGCGTGCTGGCGCAGCAGGACCGCAACACCACCATCATGGCCTGGGTCGGGCTGGTGACCACGGCGGGGTCGGCGCCCTTCGCCTTCATGGCCTGGGTGCCGCTGGGTTTCGTCGACCTGCTGATCTTGGCGTGCGTGGCCGGCTTCGCGCCGGGGATCATCTGGCTGATCACCAGCGCGTACCGGCATGGCGAGGCCTCGGCCATCGCGCCCTTCCAGTATCTGCGGCTGATCGTGGTCGCCGGCTTCGGCTGGGCGATCTTCAACGAAGTGCCGGATGGCTGGACCTGGCTCGGCGCCGGCGTGATCCTGGCCGGCGCCGTCGTGGTCACCGTGGCCGAGGCGCGGCGGCGTTGAAGCCCGATTCCGCGATGGCGGCGTCCAGCACCGCCGTGTCGAAGCCGAAATCCGCATAGCCGCGGCGCAGGCGCTGCACGTATTCGGCGGCCGGCGGGCCGGGGCGAATGCGGATCTCGGTATAGGTGCAGGCCACGCCGCCGCCGGGCAGCGGCACCTGCACGCGCCGGTAGGTGCGCGGGCCTTCGTAGCGGTCCAGCGACTCCAGGCACGCCGCCGTCACCTGCCACAGCCCGATCAGGCAGGACGCCGAGTCATCGCGTTCGATCAGCGCGTATTTCCGCACCACCAGGCGCCAGCCTTCCAGCACCACGCTACCCGCCACGCGCGCATCCGGGCAGCGCCGGCGCATCTGGTCGTGCCACAGGTTGCTGC
>LNFM01009716.1_pt1 | contig 17532 bp, 9 predicted proteins | sample 596031 | NCBI WGS metagenome assembly LNFM01 (sample SAMN04254537, study PRJNA301005) | activated carbon metagenome | isolation source: dual media filters at the Ann Arbor, Michigan drinking water treatment plant | place: USA: Ann Arbor | reverse complement strand
CGCAAGCGAGCTCGATGCTGCCACCTTCGCGGTTGTACTTGACGGCGTTGGACAGCAGGTTGAGCAGCACCTGCTGCAGGCGCAAAGGGTCAGCCAGCACCGTGCACGAAACGCCTGGCGGCAGGGTCATCCCGATGCGTCGCGCCTGTGCCAGACCTTCGATCTGCGCGACGCAGCGCTCGATGGCCGGCTGCAGCGCCACCGGCACGGCGTTGATATCCAGCCGGCCGCTTTCGATGCGTGCGAGGTCCAGCACTTCGTTGACCAGTTCCAGCAGGTGTTCGCCGGCATCCTGGATCTGACGCACATGCCCGGCCTGCAGCGTACTCAGCGGCGGCCCGCCGGGCATCTGCAGCACCTGCGCAAAGCCCAGCACGGCGTTGAGCGGTGTGCGCAGTTCGTGACTCATGCGTGACAGGAACTCGCTCTTGGCGGCGTTGGCGCGTTCGGCTTCATCGCGCGCCTGACGCAGCATCTCTTCGGCGGCCTTGCGTGGGCCGATGTCGCGGACGAAGCCGTAGAACATGGGCTCGTCGCCCAGCCTCACCAAACTGACGCTGAGTTCCACCTCGAGCGTGTCGCCGTTCTTGCGGCGATGCCGGGTGTCGAAGCGGTCGTATCCCTGGGTGATGCCGATCTGGATATGGGCGGCGATTTCACTGTGGGATTGCTGATCCTCAATATCGACAACGCTCATGCGCAGCAACTCGGCCTCGTCGTAGCCGAGCATGGCGCAGAAGGCGGGGTTGGCCTGGCGGATGCGGCCGCTGATGTCGGCGGCGAAAAATCCATCGATGGCGGCTTCGAGTATTGCTGCGTTGCGGCGTGACACCAGTTCTACTTCTGCGGTGCGTTCCACCACGCGCTGCTCCAGCGACTGGGTGAGTTCACGCAAGTGGCCTTCGAGCTGCTGGCGCTCGGTCACGTCCAGGCCGATGGACAGCAGGCCGGTCATCTGGCCGCCGGCATCGCGCTGGGGCATCGCATGCCATTCGATCTGGCGTTCCTCGCCGTAGCGGGTGACGATGGGGTTGATGTACCCGCGCACCGGCTGGTCGTCAATGGCGGTAGCAAACAGCGCACGGATGCGCGCGCGGTCGTGTGCCGGCAGGCAAGTGGCAAACCACTCCTTGCCTGCGATCTCGTCCAGTCTGTAGCCTGTCAGATGCTCGAAGCAGGGGTTGACGTGCTGGATCATGCCGCGCGGATCCAGCAGCAGGACAATCACCGGCGCGGTGTCCAGCAGGCTCTTGGCAAAGTCCCGCTCTTGCTGCAGGGCCCGCAGTGTCTGATGGCGTGCGGTGACGTCCAGGAACGAGCCCATCATGCACAGCGGCTTGCCGTCGGTGTCAATGGCCATGTGCCCGACCAACTCCACGTCCATCAGCGAGCCGTCCGCCCGGCGCCCTATCAACTCGCCCTGCCAGTGGCCGGTGCGGCCCATGCTGTCCACCACCACGGCTTGCACCCGGTCGGGCTCTTCCCAGAATGACAGCACGGAGCGCCCGAGCGCGTCCTGTGGGCCGGCGAGCCGCCACAGCTCGACGAACGCCTGGTTGACGTAGGTGATCGCGCCATCCAGCCCCGCCAGGGCGATCGCGCTGGTGGAGGTGGCGATTGCGGCCTCCTTGATGCGCAGATCGCGCTGTGCCGCCCGGATCTCGCTCAGGTCGGTGATCACATTCGCCATGGCCGTGATTCCGCCCGCTTCGTCACGCAGGACGAACACGCTGTGCAGCGTCGGCACGAGGCGCCCGTCCAGCGAGCTGATCTCGACTTCGCCTATCCAGGCGCCCTGGGCCACCACGGCCGGCAGCACCGTGGACTCGATCTGTTCGTAAACCCTTTCGGTGTAGAAGTCCCGCAGCCTGTAGCCTGAAACTTCCGCCCCCGCCGGCACCGCCAGCAGCTTGCGCAGGGCCGCATTGAAATAGCGCACCGTACCGTCCGGCTCGCACCAGCCCACGGCCTGTGGGGAGGCCTCCACCAAGGCCTGCAGACGGCCCCGAGCGTCTTCGGCCTGGTGGCGCGCGTCGTCACTGCGGACCAGGCCTTCCAGGTGCAGCAGCGCTCCCTGCGCATCGAAAACGCCGCGGCCCTCGTCGTAACACCAGTGCAGGGTGCCGGTACGATCAAGCATGCGGTACTGCAGCCGGAAGTCGCGTTGGGCCGCCAACGCGGACTGGACCTCGGCCCAAACGCGCTGCCGGTCATCAGGATGGATGAGCTCGGAAAAGTGGCGCTCGCCACGAAGGAAGTCCGCGGCCGGATACCCGGTCAGGATCTCTCCGCCCTCGGACATGAACATCACGGTCCAGTTCGGGTCGTTGCAGCACTGATAGAAGAAGCCGTCGAGGCGGCCCGTGACCCGTTGCAGGTTTGTGGCGATGCAGCTGCCGATGCGCCGGTTGATCATGACAAAACTCACGGCCAGCAGCACCGCGCACAGGGCCCGGGCCAATTGCACCGGCAGCCCGGTGGTGGCAAGGAAATCCGCCGTGGTTGGCAGCCAGTCCGCCAGCAGGCGCCCTGAACCGGGGGAAAGGAACAGCGTCAGGGCGGCATAGCCGAGCATCGCGTGGGCCGCCAGGGTCAACCACTGGGTGATGCCGATATCGGCCTGACGGGCCATGGCCCGAGCATGGGCGAGCAGCCCGATGCCGGCCATCGCGGCGCCCGGCGCCCCGACCAGATAGCGCGCGCCCAGTTCCAGTCCGGCGGCAGCCTCGCTGGCCGTCATCAGGAGTGCCACGGTGCCCAGGCCTGCCGCGGCGTACAGGGGAACCGCAGCCAGCCGGCGACCACCGGGCCGGCCATTCCACAGACGTCGACCAAACTCCATCAGAGCGGCAAAGGACGCGACCATCAGAGCCACACCCAGCACCGCGAGCCAGGCGGCGGGGTTGTGCAGGCGTTCCCCCTCGATGAATTCCCGCAGCCCGTGCAACATCCCGAAAGCAGCCAGCCAGCCCAGGTGCGAGGTGAGGCCTGAGCCACTGCTGGGGCGCATGCTCAGCAGTGCGGCAATGCCCAGAACGAAGAACGCCAGGCCGTAGATCTGGAAGATCAGCCCAAGATAGGTCTCGATCCAGCCGGGACTCATGCCTTGTCACCCGCGAGGCAGCGGTTCACCGAGTTCATGAACCGCGCGACATCCAGCGGCGTGGTCATGGTGTCGGTGAAGCCCGCCGCCCGGCCGCACTCGATGTCGCGTGTCATGGCATTCGAGGTGACGGCGATCACCGGTGTGGTCCGGGTGGCCGGATCGGCCCGCAGGCGCTGCAATGTCGCGAAGCCGTCGACGCCCGGCAGGTTGATGTCCAGCAGGATCAGGTCTGGGCGCGAGCGTGCAGCCAGCACCAGGCCGTCATCGGCGTTGCTTGCCGCAAGCAACTCGATGTCGGCGCGCTTGTTCAGGAATTTCTGCACCAGGCGCAGGTTGGCCGGGTCGTCCTCGACGTACAGCACCGTGCGCTTCCCGCTCCGGGGGCTTGCGCCGACGCCGGCCGCTGGCACGTCTGCGGGCCGGGGCGAGGGCGATGGCAGGTGGCACAGCGGCAGTTCGAACCAGAAGGTGCTGCCCTCGCCGGGCACGCTTTCCACGCCGATATCGCCCTGCATGCTGTGCACCAGATGCTTCGCCAGCGCCAGGCCGATGCCGGTGCCCTCGATGGGCTTGCAGCCGCTCGAAGGGCCGGAACAGGCGAGCCTGCTGCTCGGCGTTCAGGCCGCGGCCATCGTCGCGCACGCTGACGCGCACGCGCTGCCCGGCCACCGGCGCGCAAGCGAGCTCGATGCTGCCACCTTCGCGGTTGTACTTGACGGCGTTGGACAGCAGGTTGAGCAGCACCTGCTGCAGGCGCAACGGGTCCGCCAGCACCGTGCACGAATCGCCCGGCGGCAACTTCACCTCGATGCGTCGCGCCTGTGCCAGACCTTCGATCTGCGCGACGCAGCGCTCGATGGCCGGCTGCAGCGCCACCGGCACGGCGTTGATGTCCAGCCGGCCGCTTTCGATGCGTGCGAGGTCCAGCACTTCGTTGACCAGTTGCAGCAGGTGTTCGCCGGCGTTGCGGATCTGGAGCACATGCCCGGCCTGCAGCGTACTCAACGGCGGCCCGCCGGGCATCTGCAGCACCTGCGCAAAGCCCAGCACGGCGTTGAGCGGCGTGCGCAGTTCGTGGCTCATGCGTGACAGGAAGTCGCTCTTGGCGGCATTGGCGCGTTCGGCTTCATCGCACGCCTGACGCAGCATCTCTTCGGCGGCCTTGCGTGGGCCGATGTCGCGGACGAAAGCGTAGAGCATGGGCTCGCCGCCCGGCCTGACCAGACTGACGCTGACTTCCACCTCGAGCGTGCCGCCGTCCTTGCGGCGGTGCCGGGTGTCGAAGCGGTTGTGTCCCTGGGCGAGCACCTTCTCGATATGGATGGCGGTCTCCTCGGGGGTTTCGGCAGCCTCGACATCGGGAATCCGCATGCCCAGCAATTCGGCCTCCTCGTAGTCGAGCATGGCGCAGAAGGCGGGGTTGGCCTGGCGGATGCAGCCGCTGAGGTCGGCGGCGAAAAATCCGTCGATGGCCGTACTGAGTACCGACGCGTTGCGCTGAAGCTGCTGCGTGAGCTCCGCGGTGCGCTGCGCCACGCGCAGTTCCAGTTGGGCATGCGAGCTTGCCAGCTCGGCCTCGGCCTGCTGGCGCCGGAGGTTGTCTTCCCGCAGCTGACGGCCCTGGCTCTGCATGCGCGCCAGAACCGCCGCCAGCAGCAGGCCGGCCAGCCCCAGCAACCCGCTCATCAACGCGGCGGTGCGGCGATCCGCCTCGCGTTCCCTGCGCAGCGGGGCCAGGAGCGCGGCTTCGTCCAGACCGACGAGAACGATCAGCTTGGCATCGGGAAGGCGCTGCCAGGCATAGATGCGGGCCACCGAGTCCAGCGTGCCGGGCCGATGGAAATGCCCCCGGTCCGGTGCATCGGCGGCCAGGAAGGGGCGATCGGCAGCCACCGCCTTGCCCATGGCCTCGAGGTTATCCAGACTGCGCGCCTGGAAGGTGCCGTCTGCCTGCACCAGCGCCACCAGGTCCTGGCTGTTCAGCCTGACACGTCCCAGGAGTGCTGCCATGGCATCGGCCCGAATCGAAAGGTTGACCGTGCCGGCAAAGCGCCCATCGCGCAGCACTGGGCGGTTGACGATGAAACTCCACCCCGGGATCAGGCGACTCTGCACCGGGCGGCCGATGAACATGCGGTCCACGCCCGTCTGCTGGCTGCGGAAATGGACCCGATCACCGACGTAGGTGCGCGGGCTGCCTTCGACGGTTGAGTAGACGGTGTAGCCCTCGCTTTCAGCGATGGAGAGATGTGTGATCACGCCTTCGGGGAAGGTGGCGAGCACGGCCTTGGCAGTGCGGGGCACCAGCGCCGGATCGCGCATCCAGGCGTCGCGCACATGCAGAAGGCCGAGATCCATGGTGCCGAACAGGCTGCTGACTTGGCCCGCCATGGCATCGGCCAGCTGCGCCGCGCGCAGCGCGGCATCCTGCCGGGCCCGGTGTTCGGCCTCTTCGTTGACGATGTCCACCTGCCACCAGAAATAGCCGCCGACGAGCAGCGCCAGCAGCAGCACCAACGGGGGCAGCGCGTCAGCCGGCCGCGCAAACAGGCGGTGTCTCATGGGTGATTGCCCTCAGCGTCGCCCGGACCCCGGGCAAGGCAGCCGCCGACGCTGGCCAGGAACTGATCGACCCTGAGCGGCTTGGTCAGGTACTCGACAAACCCTGCTGCCATGCCGCGCTCGATGTCGCGTGGCATGGCATTGGCGGTGATGGCGATCACCGACGTGTCCTTCAGGCTGGCCTCGGCCTTGAGGACCTGCAGCACCTGGTAGCCGTCCATGTCCGGCATGTTGATGTCCAGCAGGATCAGCCTGGGCCGGCGTGCCAGCGCCAGCTCGATGCCCAGCGACGGGGTGTGGGCCGTGATCAGGTGGATGTTCGGCACGTGAGCGAGGATCTGCGCCACCAGCTTGAGGTTGGCGATGTTGTCCTCGATGTAGAGCACGGTATGGTGGTCTGCTGCGGGATGCCGGGCAGATGCGGCCTGCGCGCAGGCTGGTTCAGTCGGCGCTGCGCTCACGGCAGCTTGAGTCTCCAGCAGCAGCTCGATCCAGAAGCAACTGCCCACGCCGACCTCGCTTTCCACGCCCACCGTGCCGCCCATCAGCTCGACGATGCGCCGCGTGATGGTCAGGCCGATGCCGGTGCCTTCGATCTTGCCGCCCTCGGCACCGAGGCGGTTGAAGGGCTGGAACAGCTCGCCCAGCCTGTCGGCCGGGATGCCCAAGCCGCTATCGGCAACACGGATGCACAGGCGATCGGCCCCCGCGGGCTTCACGTCCAGTCGCACCGTCCCGCCGTCGCGGTTGTACTTGACGGCGTTGGAGAGCAGGTTGAGCAAGGCCTGCTTGAGCCGCATGCGGTCGGCGCGCACCGCTGCGCCCGTCCGCATCTCATAGCCCAGCGCGATGCCGCGCAAGTCCGCCAGCGGGGTGACCAGCCCGATGCACTCGTCGACGATCGGTCCGATCTCCACCGGCTCGAGCGAGAGGTCGAGGTGGCCGGACTCCACCTTGGACAGATCCAGCACCTCGTTGATGAGCCCGAGCAGGTGCCGGCCGGCCTTGAGGATCTCCTTCACGTTGTCGTGGTGGTCCGCCGGCAAGCTGTCGTCGTATTCCATCAACTGGCCAAAGCCGAGGATGGCGTTCATCGGCGTGCGCAGCTCATGGCTCATGCTGGAAAGGAACTCGGACTTGGCCTGGCTCGCGCGGTCAGCAGCCTCGCGCGCGGCGACCAGGGCCTGCTCGAACACCACCCGCTCGGTCACGTCCTGCACGGTGCCGGTCAGGCGCAGCGGCTTGCCCATGTCGTCCAGGTGCATCTGCGCCAGCTCGTGCACGTGGCGTACCGAGCCGTCGGGCCGCAGGATGCGGTGCACGACGTCGTGACGGCCGGTTTGTTGGGCTCGCTGCTCGCTCAAGCGCACCAGCTCGCAGTCGTCCGGGTGCACGGCGGCGTGGAACGCCTGCACGCTGGGGGCGAAGCTGCCCGGCTCGTGGCCGAAGATGCGGTAGATCTCGTCGGACCAGGCCAGCTCGCCGCTCGCCAGGTCGGCCGTCCAGTTGCCGATCGATGCAAGGCGCTGCGCCTCCAGCAGTTGCCGCTCGCGTTCGGCCAGGGCCAGCTCGGCATGCTTGCGGTCGTCAATGTCCTGCACCACGCCGATCATGTGCAATGGCTTGCCAGCGGCGTCGCGTCTTACCGCTCCCCGCTCGAGCAGCCAGCGAACAGTGCCGTCGGGCCACACCACGCGGTGTTCGATCTCGTAGGGTAGGTCGCGTTCGACGGAGGCACCGACCGCGTCGACCACAGCCTGGCGGTCGTCCGGGTGCACGGCGCCGAGAAAGTTGTCGTAGGAGGTCTCCAGGTCGCCTAGCGCGTAGCCGAACAGCGGCGCGATGCGCTCGGTCCAGAACAGCTCGCCGGTGGCGATGTTCCACTCCCAGGTGCCGATGTTGGCGAATATCTGTCCGAGGCGCAGCCGTTCCTCGGCTGCCTCGGCGGCCTGTTCGGCGCGCCTGCGTTCGGTGACGTCGTGAAAGCTCCACACCCGGCCAGCCTTCTGCCCGATGCCCAGGAGTGGTTTGGAGTGGCGCTCGAAAATGCTGCCGTCGGTCAACTCGATCAGGTCATCCGATTCGTCTACGGACTGATAAAGGGCCTGCACCTTCTGCAGAAAGCCTTGAGGGTCCAGCACTTGCGGCAGCGCTTGGGCAAGCAGCGATCCGTCGGTGCCTGCACGGGCCTCCAGCGTTTCGGGCAGGTTCCACATCTTGCGGAACTGCCGGTTCATGAACAGCACTTCGCCGTCGGCGCTTACCGCCAGGATGCCGTCCTGGGTCGAATCCAGGGTGGCGTTGAGCTTGATGCTGCTGCTGGCTACTTTCTGCTCGGCGAGCCTTCTCTCGGTGATGTCGGCGTGGCTGATCACGACGCCGCCACCGTCTCCCGACATCGGCATGACGGTCATCTCGAACCAGTGGACCTGGCTCGGTGAGTGACAGGGATATTCGTGCCTGAAAGCGGGTGCGCGCCCGCCCATGACCGCCTCGATGCCCGCGACCACACCCTCGGCGTCCGGGTCGCCGGCAGCCTCGGCCCGGCGCGCGACCTCCAGGTAATCGGTGCCGACATCGGTGTTCGGACCAGGCGCGCCGGCTTGTGCGGCGTTGCGGGCCGCAAAGCGTCGCCAGGGTTCATTGACCGCCACGATCACGCCGCCCCGGTCCAGCACGGCAATGTGCGCGGAGACCGAATCCAGCACGTCCCGCGTGACGCGTTGCTGTCGCTGGATGGCTCGCTCGCCCGCTGTACGCAGCAGCGCGCTGCCCACCAGGCCGGCCAGCAGGCCCAGCAGTTCGATCGCCTGTGCATCCCGGTCGCACGCAGTGCCGACCTGGTCGAAGCCGATGAAGCCCACCGTCTTGCCCGCTTGCTGGAAGGGGAAGGCACACAGCGCGCGAATGTCCTGGCTTTCCAGCAGGGTCCGTTCCGCCGCGCATTCGGGTGGCAGGGCGGCGACGTCGGGGATGCTGAGCATGTCGCCTTGGTGCATCTGCGCCCACCGCCAGGCGAAACTCGCCATCGGCAGGTCTTGCCGATCACCCTTCTGCGGCGCAATGCCCGGGGCGCACCATTCGTGGCTGTTGCACACGCGTGTACCGTCGCCGCAAAGCTGGAAGAGGTAGGCGCGGCTTGCACCCAGGTGCTGGCCTGCCAGCCTCAGGCTGCGGTCAATGGCGGCGTCCAACGTGCCGGTGCCGGCGGCCAGCAGCCCGGCCGCCGCCTGCCCCAGCACCACCCGCACGGCGTTCTGCGCGCGCTGCATGGCCTCTGCGGCCTTGACGCGCGTGATGTCGGTGCGCATCGACACGTACTGGTACGGCCTGCCGTTTGCATCCAGGAAAGGTGTGATGGTGGACGCCACCCAGTACAGAGAGCCGTCCCGGCAGCGGTTGCACACCTCGCCCTGCCAGACGATGCCTGCGGAGATCGTGCGCCACATGTCCGCATAGAACGCGGGCGGATGCACGCCGGACTTGAGCAGGCGATGGTGTCGGCCCAACAGTTCGCCACGGCTGTAGCCGCTGATCCGACAGAAGTTGTCGTTGGCATAGGTGATGATGCCGGCCCTGTCGGCGATGCTGACGATGGCGTGGCGATCGAGCGCCAGGTGCTCGCGCTCGCGCTCGTAAAGGTTGACCTGCAAACGGTGCTGTATGGCGGCACTCTGGCGCGCCCTACGCGCCCGGGCAGTGACGGCAGTGACCAGGTGTTCGGCCTGCACAGGCTTGACCAGGAAATCGTCGCCGCCGAGATTCAACGCCAGCAACTGCTGGCTCGTATCGGTCTCAGCGGAGAGGAACAGGATGGGCAGGCTCAGGTAGTCGTCGCGTTGGCGCACGATGGCGGAGAGCTCGGGGCCGCTGATGTCTGGCATGTAGACGTCCAGCACCAGCACATCCGGGCGGCAGGCGTCCAGGCTGACCAGGGTGTGGTGCGGCCTGTCCAGGGTCTGCACTGTCATGCCTGCGGCGCGCAGCATGCGGGACTGGATTTCCAGCAGCGTCGGGTCGTCGTCCACCAGCAGCACTCGGTAGGGCTGCGGCGCCATGCGGCCAGTAAGGGCGTCCAGCAGGTCTATGAGCGCGTCCGGCGCTACCGGCTTGAGCAGGTAGCGCTTGGCGCCGGCCCGATGTGCGGCCATGCGCGCTTCGATATCGTCACGCACCGTGGTGATCACCACTGGGGGGCAGTGCGCCCCCCCGGCCTGAAGTTCAGCCACCAGCGCGGCCCCGGCGTGGACGCCCTCGGGGAAGATCATTTCCAGGACGATGGCGTCTGGGATCTCGCCCTCGCTGAGCCCCGCGCGGAAGGCATCCAGGCTTGTGAACACCCGTGCCTGGTAGCCGCTTTCGCCAAGGGCCTGGGCCATGCATTCGGCCGGTTCGGCGTCGCCGTCCACCAGATACACCAGCGGTGAACGGTCGACGCGGGGCAGCCCCTTGGGCGGGCTCAGCCTGGGGGCTGCGGCAGGCCGGCGGCGGGAGTCCTGCGCGGCGTCATCGAAGGGCGGCATGGGTCTTGAAGCCGTGGCCTGGTTGCGCGGAGGTCAAAGGGTGTCCGTGGGCTTGCTGCCGTCGACGGACCGTAGATCGCTTATGCCTGCGGGCGGCGGCGTCGCCGCACGGCATCGACGAGATGAGGACCCTGGCATTGGGCCTGAGCGACTGACCGTGGTTCCACCTGTGAGGCACGATTGGCAGACGCCTGTTTGAGCAGCCGGGATGAACGGACGGGCTGAACGTGTCGAGGTAACAGGCAAGGTCGTGCGCGCGCTTCAGTCCGCCAGCACGCGTTCACGCAACGTGAAGACCACGCGGTCCATCTCCGCGCGCAATGACGCAGCCTCATGCTCGAACGCGCGATAGCCCAGCTGCAGCGACGCGACCATGGCAACGCAGTGCCCGCTCAGGCGGATTGCGGCAATGGTCTGGGCCAGTAGTCGAATCTGATCGATGTAGTCCTTCGACTGCGCCCACTGGCCATCGTGGGCCGCGATCAACGCCTGCTCCAACAGATGCGGGCCCCGTTGTTCAAACGCCAGCGAGAGGCCGCCGACGACCACCAGCCGCTGGTCGCGGCTGTCCCCGCAGGCTGCGATGTCCTGTGCCCGTTGCCGTATGGCCAGCAGGTCGCCGCTGTAGCGGTTGCGGTGTAGATCCTCGCGCAGCGACAGTGCGATGTGCAAGGCCAGATGCAGCGATCCCAGCAGCACGGGCTTGGCCAGGTGAGCGGCAAACCCGGAGGCTATGGTGGCGGCGCGGTCCTGGTGAGTGGTCTTGCCAGTGACGGCGATGACGGGGAGGCTGGATAGCCGTCTTGTGTGTTCGTACGATCTGAGCAGCCTCAGCACCTGATAGCCGTCCAAGCCGGGCATGGAGAGGTCCAGGGTCATCAAGTCCACATCCAGGTCCAATGCCAGGGGCACGGCCTCTTCGGAATGGGTGCAGACGTTGACGGTGCATCCGGCGTGCACGAGCAGCTTGGAGAGCGCCAACGCCGAACCGCGGTCGTCGTCGACAACGATCGCTCGGGTAACGCGCAACGAATTTTCCATACTACATACAACTCAAGCTTGATTCTGCCCGAGTGCTGCAGGCACTGGGCGCAGTAAGATCAAGCGGTGGACAGAAAACTGAAGAATCGCCCACCGGCTTTGCACGCAGTGCGCACGGCCGATCAATTGCGGGCGCAGGGCCAGCGGGCAGCCGGAGCAGGCCCTGGGGCGGAAGCCGCCGCAGTCGCACCTCAACCGAGCGACGCGACCCTGGAAGTTCTTTACAGCAGCCCCGAGTTTCTCATCCGCCGGGCTCATCAGGTGGCGTCGGCCACTTTCGCGCAGGCCTGCGCCGATCTCGATATCACGCCGTCCCAGTACGCGGTCCTGTTCGCACTGCGCCAACATGCCGACGTCGGGCAGAACGCTATCGGACGGCTCGTGTCCCTGGACCGTTCCACGACATCGCTGGTGGTCAGGAGCCTGAAGGACCGCCAGCTCGTGACCGTGGCATTCGATCCGGCCGACCGCAGGAAAACCTTCCTCCGACTCTCCGACCAAGGGCGCATGCTGCTGGCTGACGCCGAGACTCGCAGTGCCCGGTCCAATCAGGCCTTGTTGTCGGTATTCGACAATCGGCAGGCCGTCGAGTTTCTGGTCATGCTGCAGCGTTTCGCTGAACCCCGGGGTGAGGGCTGAGCCCGGGCGAATCGGCTGAGGGCGCCACTTGCATGCTTCTGGCTCTGCCGGACGAAGCCCTGTACATGCCCGGCGCACCCGGCCAGCACCAGCGAGGAAGCATCCATCAACAGCGACACCCGGGTTCCCGCCGTCGTTGCCAACTCGAGAGCGGCCAACATATCCTTCATAGGATGGAACGCCCGATTCGTCCATGGGCACGGGCGACCTGCATTGAAGAGCACGGGGACTGGGTCGCGGCGCCCGGGCATTCGACACTGACGCAGGCCACGGCGGATCTGGCGCGGGCATCGGTGCAGGGGGTAGTCCGCTTCCAGCTGTTTCTCGCAGGCTGAGGCCAGGCAGGATGGCTTCAGAACAGAGCGGGCCCTGGAGGCCGGAACTGCCGCACTGCTCGATGAAGCTGAGAACAGTGGGCCCGTCGGTCCCGGGCAGGCCGATGCCACTTGCGAGCGACTGGTCGAGTTTGCGTTTGTCCTGCGGCATGGGTGTCAGATTGAATCGCCGCAAGCTTTGGGGGCCGCACCAGCCTTCGAGTGGCAAGAGCCTCCTCAATGTTCGGGGCGGTTCAAGCAGTGATCGTGAATCCATGCGTGAGCATCCTCAACGCGAGAGAAGATGCCTTGCCGGTGCTCGGAGTCGTTGTTCGCCATGTAATGGCGAAGTTGACGCACAACTCGAACGTCATCTACAACATGTGCCTGAGCAATACGCGGATTGCTCAAAGCCGCCGCATAGTCAATACATGCCAGTTCAATCAATTGTTCGTCCGTAACGTTGATCGAAGTTGACGCACGATAGTCTGCTAAAACGTACAGGAGATCGTCATACCTCTGGTCGGCGTTGACAGAAACGAAGGCTTTCGCAAGTTCAGAGGCTGTGACCTGACCAGAGTAGATCACCTGTGCGCCTCGCAACTCCCAAACGATCTCGAATGGCATCTTTAGACTGTTAATGGCACTGACTGGAAGAATGCCCCACCTGTGTTGCTCGGTATCCGTTGCCAACGTGGGTACCTCGTTCGAATCGACCGGAGGGACGCATTGACACTTTGACAGTCGGCGACACCCTAAGGTCTTCCCCTGCAGGTCAGATGGCAGGCCCCCAAAGCATCGTTCGACATGGAACGATAGTTTAGCCCACGGCGACGCCGGTGGAATGAGAAGTACTGCGCAGCGGAGTCGCTCAACGCTGGGCAGACCGCGGGGTTCGGTCAAACAAAGCTGCCCCCCAACAACGGTGCCCGGCGTGCGAGACGGGGCGCGCGCTGCTCAGCGTGGGGCTTGAGTGTTCAGCATGCCTTGTACACGGCGCACTGTTCTCCACACCCAGAAAAGGCGCGCGCTCCAGCGCAAAGCTCGGCGCGGCCTGAGCACGACAAGTGCCACTGCACCGGCCAGCGGCCATTGCGGGTTGGCCCGCAGCCACCGCCAGGCGGCTTGTGCACGATCGGCCCAGGCCAGCGGCTGCTGCAGGACTTGGGCCTGCTCGCCCAGGCGCTGGCGCAGCACGTCACTGCGCAGCAGCAAGGTCAGCTGGCGCTGCCGGATGGCGTTGGCGCGTTCGCTCATCGGGTCACCACTGTGCAACAGCAACTGCGTGGCGGCGGCTTTTCAGCACGGTTCAGTCCCCCGGCAAGCCCAGGCTGTCGCGGTCACGCCGCAGCTCCGCCAGACTCAGCGAAAAAGCGCCGCCGGTGGGTGGGTTCAGGCGCTGGCGGGCCAGTTGCAGCAGCCAGCCACCCGCGCCCGCAAACAGCAGCGCCAGGACGCCGATGGCCGCCAGGCGGTAGCCGTCCCACATCAGCAGCACGATCAGGCCCACCAGCAGCACCAGGGCCAGCCACAGCAGCAGCAGCGCGGCGCCGGCCAGCCACAAGGCACTGACGACGCGCAGCTTTTCCTGCTCGAGCTCGGTACCCAACAACTCCAGCCGCACCAGCACGATGCCCGCGGTGGTGCCTGCCAGGCGCCGCAGCGAGGCAAAGAGCCCGGTTGCCGTTGCAGGCCCGCTCACGCCAGGCTGCGCCAGAAGGGGCAGGTGGCGTTCACCGGCGGCTGATGAGCATGCCGATCAGCACGCCGACACCGGCGCCGATGGCCACCGCCTGCCAGGGGTGGTCGTGCACGTAGTCGTCGGCGGCGCGGCCTGCGGCCCTGGCGTTGTCGGTGACGGCGGACTGCAACGTCAGCAGTCGGTGCCTGGCCTCGCTCAGGCGGTCCTGCAGGCGTTCGCGCAGGCTGACGGCGGCCTCACCTACTTCGTCGGCGGTCATCTTCAGCAGGTCTTCTGCATCAGAGACGACCTGGCGCAAGTCGACAATCATCTTTTCTCTTTGGGTGGCGGTCAGGTCTGACATGGTCTGCTCCTTGGGGGGTGGGGGTGAAGTCTGGAGCCCGGCGGTCATCCGGGCCAGCGGGGGTCAGTACTTGTAGCCGAAGCCAAAGGTCAGGAAATGGGGAGGGCAAAGTGTATTCGTTGGAATGTATTCAGCGCGGGCCCGGCCGTGACGACCCAATCCTCGGTGGGCCTTTATAGCGGGCAAAGCCACAGCCCTTTCCCTTGGCGGAGCGGTACGCATCGGACAGTTCGGACAAGCCGACCCCCCAGCCTGCTGCGGCTGAGCGAAGTACCGGTGCTGATCCTGCGCTGAGCCGGCACCGGCCGGCGGCGCCCCCCGGTGATGCAGCGGCTTGGCGAAGGCGCGCGCCAGGGCTCAAGGAAGGTGGTCGCCACGGTCGCGCGGGAACCAGCGCTCGATCAGTGCCGCCGCGCGGTCGCGGCCGCCGATGCCGAAGGCCAGGGCCAGGGCCACCACCACGCCGCTCAGCAGGATCAGGAAGGTCTGCTGGATCAGCCCGCCGCCGATGTCCAGGTGGTCCACGGCCAGCAGCACCACGAAGACCATCACGCCGTACTGCATGAAGCGGCCGAGCAGGTCGCCATCGCTGATCTGGGTGCTGCGGCAATAGCTCTGCACCGCGTTGCCGGCAAAGCGCGCGAAGTAGCTGCCGAACACCAGCACCAGCAGCGCCACCAGCAGGCGCGGCACGAACAGCAGCACGCGGCCCAGCAGATCGGTCACCTGCGTCAGGCCCAGGCTGTTGAAGGCGATGATCAGCGACGCCAGGATCACCAGCGCATAGGCGATCCAGCCGAAGATCTCGGTCGTGTCCTTCTCGGTGCCGCCCTGCTGCAGGAAGCCATCGATGCCGGCGCGTTCGGACAGCACGTGGAAGTTGAGCGCACGCAGCGCCTTCACGACGCTGAAGCGAAAGGCCTTGGCCAGCAGCCAGCCCGCCAGCAGCAGCGCCGCGGCCAGGAACAGCCTGGGCATGAAGCCACCCACCTGCTGCAGCAGTGCGCGCAGCGGTTCGAGCATGACGTCGATACTCTGCATGTCCAGTCTCCTTGTTCACGCCGCCCAATGGGCGGTGCATGGGTCTCAGTCCACCATTCCTGCCAACGCGGCCAGCGCCGCCAGCGGCCCGCCAGCGCCAGCGGGCGGGTTGTCGATGTCCCGGCGCAGTTGCTTCAGCACTGACTCCAGCTCGAACAGTTGCAGCAGTTGCTGCGCCAGCGCCAGGCCGGTGGCGCCGGCCCACAAGCCGCCGGCCTGCGCGACATCGAAGTAGCTGGCGATGAAGGCCGCGCGCACGCGCTGCTCCCAGTGGCGCGCCGCTGGCGCCAGGCGCTCGAGCGCGCCCGCACCCTGCGCCGCGCGGTGCAAGGCCTGGTGGCGCGCGTGGTCGATGGAATGCAGCATGCCCGCGACGTCGCGCAGGGCGCAATGTTTGCTGCGCCGCTCGTCGATGCCGCGCTCGGGTTCGCCTTCGAAGTCGATGATGAAGAAGTCGTCGCGGCAGACCAGCACCTGCGCCAGGCGCAGATCGCCGTGCAGGCGTGTCTTCAGGCCGCCGGGCAGGGCCTGCGCCACGGCATCTGTCTGCCGCATGAGCGGGCCCTGGCCCTGCGTCACGCGCAAGGCCATGTCGGCCAGCGGTGGCGCCCAGCTTGCGCGGCGTTTGGCCAGCAGTGCCAGCGCGTCGGTGGCATCCCGGCGCACCGACTGCGCCCAGACTTGCAGGTCGGCGACCTGCACGGGCTCGGGATCGAACGCCGGCTGCCCGGTGCGCCGTGCCAGCGCCAGGTGCAGTTCGGCCACTCGCCGGGCCAGCAACTGGAAGCGCTCGACGGGTGCGGCGCCCACCAGTTGCTCGGGTGCTTCAGCGCCGGGCGCTTCGAGCAGGCGCGACAGCTGGTCCACGGTGCTGGTCCAGGCGTCGCCCTGGTGGATCAGCTGGGGCTGCAGCAGAGCCAGCGTCCACACCTGGCCGTCCCGGGTGCGGATCTCCACGCTGCCCAGTACCGGCACGCAGTTGGCGTAGCCCAGCACGTCGGCGAGGTGCCGGCCCATTTCCACCTCGGGGCAGACGCCGGGCTGCAAGCGCCGGTAGGCCTTCAGGAACAGGCGCTCGCCGAGCAGGTTGACCGCGTTGCTGCTCAGGGCCAGGCGGTGCAGCGGCATCGGGCCTGACGGCGTGTCGCCCACCTGTTGAGGGAAGGCCGGGCCCTGCAGGAAGTGCGCGCTGCAGCCATCGCCCTTGATCACCCGCCGGCCGGCCATGGCCTGCACCAGCGCGCGGCAGAAGGGCTCGTCGGCCATGGCGTCTGCCAGCACACCCATCTGGGCCTGCTGTCGGACTTTGCTGACGGCCACCGCGGCCAGGGCGCGGGTGCGTTCTTCATCGTCATCGTCGAAGGCCAGGGCCAGCGGCAGAAAGTAGCGCGCACTGCCGGCTTCGTTCTGCACCTCGGCCAGGGTCAGCAGCCATTCCTGGCCCTGCGCCTGCAGCACCAGGTGCTCGACCAGCTTCACGCTGCCCGGTGCCTGGGGTCGGGCTGCAAACCAGCGCTGGCGCCGCAGAAAGCCCGGCAGCAGATCGCGTTCGAACTGCGCCCGGGTGCGCTCGGCCAGGGCGATGCGCCACGGCACCACCCGCTCGCGGAACAGGCTGTTCCAGCCGTCGAACAAGACCATCACCGCCAGGTCTTCCACCGGCAGGCGCTCGGTGTGCCAGCGCGGCGGCGCGACATCGGTGGCCAGCCGGAACCAGAGGAAGCCGTAGGCGGGCAGCGTCAGCATGTAGGGCAGGTCGCCGATGGGCGGAAAGCTGTTGCGGCCCAGCATCTCCACCGGCACGCGGCCCTTCCAGGCGCCCAGCTCCAGCTCGACCGCCTGCGCCAGGCGGCTGACGTTGGCCACGCACAGGATGGCCTCGCCTTCGTGCTCGCGCACATAGGCCAGCGTCTTGCGGTTGCCCGGGTGCAGCATGGTGAAGCGGCCGCGCCCGAAGGCATGGCTGCTGGCGCGCACGGCCAGCATGCGGCGCGTCCATGACAGCAGCGACGAGGTCTCGCGCGACTGCGCCTCGACGTTGACGGCCTGGAAGCCGTACACCGGGTCCTGGATCGGCGGCAGGTACAGGCGTTGCGGGTCGGCGCGCGAGAAGCCGCCGTTGCGGTCGCCGGTCCACTGCATCGGCGTGCGCACGCCGTCGCGGTCGCCCAGGAAGATGTTGTCGCCCATGCCGATCTCGTCGCCGTAGTACAGCACCGGCGTGCCCGGCATCGACAGCAGCAGGCTGTTCATCAGGCGGA
>LNFM01007241.1_pt1 | contig 17534 bp, 17 predicted proteins | sample 596031 | NCBI WGS metagenome assembly LNFM01 (sample SAMN04254537, study PRJNA301005) | activated carbon metagenome | isolation source: dual media filters at the Ann Arbor, Michigan drinking water treatment plant | place: USA: Ann Arbor | reverse complement strand
TGCGCGCCTTCGAGGCCGCTGCACGCCATATGAGCTTTACCGATGCCGCCGAGGAGCTGAGCGTCACCCAGGCCGCGATCAGCCACCAGGTGCGTGGGCTGGAACAGCGCCTCGGATTAAAATTGTTCGTGCGCCGGAACCGCTCGCTGCTGCTCTCCGAAGCGGGCCAAGCCTATCTGCCGGCGGTGCGCGGAGCCTTCGACGCGTTGAACGAGGCGACCGAGAAACTTCTGCAGAAGGATCGCGGCGGCCATCTCACCGTGACCACCACGGCCTCGTTCGCCACCAAGTGGCTGGTGCCGCGGCTGGGCGGCTTCCAGCGCGCGAATCCCGAGATCGACGTGCGCATCACCACCGGCACCGGACTGATCGATTTCTCGCGCGAAGACGTCGATATCGGCATCCGCTACGGTCGCGGCCAATGGACCAATCTGGTGGCCGAGCGCATCGTCGGCGAGGATGTTTTGCCGGTCTGCGCGCCCGCCTTGCTCAAGGGACCCAATCCTTTGAAGAAGCCGGCCGACATCAAGCGCTTCACCTTGCTGCACATCGGCACGTTCCCGGACGATTGGCAGGTTTGGCTGACGGCTGCGGGCGTCAAGGGCATCGACGCGTCGCGCGGTGTCAGGTTCGACAATGCGATCGTGGCCTATCAGGCGGCGATGGATGGCATGGGCGTGGCCCTCGGCCGCAATCCTCTGGTCACGCCCGATCTCAAGGCAGGCCGCCTGGTTGCGCCCTTCGACTTCAAGATGCCGAGCGAGTACGCCTACTACCTCGTCTATCCGGCCGAAGCGATCCGGCGCCGCAAGATCAAGGCCTTCCGCGATTGGCTGATGACGCTTGCCGAGGACAGGACGACCGCCGTCTAGAGAGCGCGCAGGAACGCCACCACGTCGCGTTTCTCGGCGTCGCTGAGCGTGTCCGTGCTGTCGTTCTTCTTTTTGTAGAATTCGAACATGAAGGTCACCGTCTCGTCGAGGCCCTTGAAGCGGCCATCGTGGAAGTAGGGCCCGGTCTTGGACACGTTGCGCAGCGATGGCACCTTGAACGGCCCGCCGCTGCCCACGTCCTCGGGGCCCTTCTTGTCGTAAGAGGCGGGCGAGTGGCAGGTCATGCAGCCCGCCTTGCCCGAGAACAGCGCATAGCCGCGCCGGACGTCGGCGGGGGCAGTGTCGCGCGGCATGCCGTCGGCGTTGAGGAACGGCGCGGGGCCGTTGGGCAGCGACTTCACGTAGGCCGCCAGCGCCTCCAGCGTCTCCTTGGCAGGCTCCGCTCCCTTCATGCGGTTGACGATGATGCTGCGGATGTTGGTCTCGATCGCCGGGATGTTGCCCGCCCACGACCATTCGGCCTGCCGGATGCCGGAACCCCACAAGGTAGGCGTGCTGCGGCCCTTGGAGTCGCCGTCGGGCACGACGTCCAGCCCGACGTAGGTCTTGTTGTCGGTATGGCCGTTCATCGGATGGCAGGTGGCGCAGGATACCTGGCCGCTGGCCGACAGGCTGGGGTCGTTGAACAGGGCGCGGCCCTTTTCGATCGACGGGGGGCTGCTCTGGGCCAGTGCCGGCAGCGGCAGGATCGCGAGGGCAGCGATGACGAATAGACGGTTCATGCCTGTCTCCATCCCGGATTGATCTTGTTGTTTGAGGGCTACGTACGCCCGGCCGATGTGGATCGCAAGGCGCGGCCTTATTATTTGCATTTACAAATAATTGAGATGGAGGGATTGTCCGCTTCCGGAGGTGACGCCATGCAATTCGGTTACTTCACACTCAGCGACAACCGCTATCCCAACAATCGGCGGGAGCCCGAGCAGTTTATCAAGGACATCTTTGCCGAGGCGCTGTGGGCCGAGAAGGTCGGGTTGAACTCGGCCTGGATCGGCGAGCATCATTTCAACCTTCTCGGCGTCAACGCCTCGCCGCTCGCGATCCTGGCGCAGCTTGCGGGAGCGACGACAAAGCTCAGGTTGGCACCCGCTGTCACGCTGTTGCCGGTGCATCACCCGCTGCACGTCGCGGAGGAATGGGCGACGCTCGATCTTCTGTCCGGCGGCCGTGTCGACTTTGCCGCCGGCCGCGGCTACGATCGCAAGGAGTACGAGCCATTCCAAGCGCCGTTCGGGGAGTCGGCCGAGTTGTTCGCTGAAGGGCTGGAAATCGTGTGGCGCGCCTGGACCGAACCCGGGAAGTGGTCGCACAAGGGCAAGTTCTATCAATTCGACGATGTCGAGGTCCGGCCGCGCCCGGCCCAAAAGCCGCTCCGGCCCTACGTTGCCTGCTTTTCGCGGCCGTCGATGGAACTGGCGGCGCGCAACGACTGGAACGTCATCTACGCACCTTTTGCCGCGGCCATGGTCTACGGCTCGCTGGCCGACGCCGTGCGCGTCTATCGCGAGACCTGCGAGGCGACGTTCAAGCGGCCGATGCGGCGCGCCATGTGCTCGTACTTCGTGCACATCGCGTCCACACCGGAGGAGGAGCAGTACGGCAAGCAGGCCCTGGTACGCTATTTCCAGGATGCGCTGATCGCTGCCTTCCCGTCCTCCTCGGGCGAGAACGTGCCGCCCACCTACAAATACTTCGTCGAGATCGTGAACATCCTGCGCGACATGCGGCCCGAGAAGCTCACGGACAAGTCGGTTCTGTGCGGCAGCCCGCAGCATATCGTCGACACGCTGAAGCAGGTCGAGGCCGCGGGCATCGCCGAGGTGATTCTCTATTTCAACTATGGCCAGATACCGCACGCCATGGTGAAGGAACAGATGGAGCGCTTCATGCGCGAGGTGGCTCCGCACTTCGCGGCCTGACGCCATGGGCCCGCTCGACGGCTATTTGCCCTACCTGCTCAACCGCGCCGGCACGCGGATCGCCACGGCCTTCAGCGAGGAGGTCCGCCCGCTCGGCGTCACTCTGCAGACGTGGCGCGTGCTGGCGGCCCTTCACGAGCGCGACGGTCGCCGTATGGGCGACCTGTCGGAAGTCACCTCCATCGAGGTCTCGACGCTTACCCGTCTGATCGACAACATGGAGATCAAGGGGCTGGTGAGCCGCCGCCGCGACGCCGCCGACGCCCGTGCCGTCACCGTTCATGCGACGCCGCCCGGGCGGCGGATGACGCGAATGATCTTGCCGATCGCCAAGCGCTACGAAAAAGTGGCCATCGAAGGCTTCAGCGAGGCTGAAGTCACGGTGTTGAAGACAGCCTTGCGCCGGCTCTTCCACAACATGGATGGCTTGCGAAAGAGCTAGGAGGCGTTCCGATGGCCCAACTGAAATCGCTCGACGATCTGCGCCGCGTCATTGCCGAGCCGAGGGCGACGACCAAGTCCAAGATCCTCGATGCGCTCGACGAGCAGTCGATCGAATTCCTCGGGCGTTGTCCGTTCGCCCTGGTCGGTACCGTTTCGGCCGACGGCACGCTCGAAATCTCGCCCAAGGGCGACGAGCCGGGATTCATTCGCGTCGAGGACCCCAAGACGCTGCTGATCCCCGAGCGCGTTGGCAACAACCTCGCCTTCGGCCTCACCAACATGATCGCCAACGGCAAGATCGGCTTGATCTGCCTGGTGCCGGCGACCGGCGAGACGCTGCGTGTCTCCGGCACGGCGGAGGTCTACGACGATGCAGATCTGGTGGCGTCTCTGTCCTCGCTCGGCAAGCCGGCGCTGCTGGCCACGCGCGTGCGCATTCAGCATTGCTATTTCCACTGTGCCCGCTCGATCGTCCGCGCCAAGCTTTGGGACCCCAAGGCCTGGCCGCCGGCGAGCCGCGTGTCGTTCGGCAAGATCATCGCGCCGCGCGTCGGCGCCGGCGACGACATGGCGGCGCAGATCGATGCCAGCGTCGAGGGCGCCTACACGACGCGGCTCTGGCAGAACGACTAGACGCTTGTCGGCGGCGTAGTGCGGGCCGAGGCCCGGGCCTCGCGGAACGACACCAGACGGCGCTCCGTCGCGTCCCACAGCACCAGATTTACGCAGCGAAAGCTCTGGAGCAGCGTCAGCCGGCCGACGTTCCGGAGCTCCGGATGGTCCTCGAGCACGCGCGGCAGGCGATAGTAGGGGATGCGGCTGCTGAGGTGGTGCACGTGGTGCACGCCGATGTTGCAGGTGAACCAGCGCAGGAACGCCGGCAGGTCGTAGTGCGAGCTGCCGTGCAGAGCGGCGTCATGCAGGTTCCAGTCGCCGTCGTTCGCCCAGACCGTGTCCTCGAACTGGTGCTGCACATAGAACAGCCAGACACCGACCGACGCCGACAGCAGCAGGATCGGCAGGTGGATGAGCAGGAAGGCCTTGATGCCCACCAGCCAGATCAGCAGCGCTGCGATCGTCGCGATGGCGAGATTCGTCGCCATGCTGCTGATCCAGGGACGCCACCCGTCGCGCATCAGGCCCACAGGCAGGCGATGCTGGAGGATGAACAGATAGGCCGGCGCCAGGCCGAACATGACCAACGGGTGGCGGTACAGGCGATAGCGCAGGCGGCCCCAGAAACTCCGTGCGCGATATTCCTCCACCGTGAGCGTATCGACATCGCCTAGGCCGCGGCGGTCGAGATTGCCGGTGGAAGCATGGTGCGTGGCGTGCGTGCGCCGCCATACGTCATGGGGCGTGAGTGTAGCCACGCTCACAATCCGCCCGATCCAGTCGTTGGCCAGCCTGTGGCGGAAGAAGGCGCCATGGCTGCAGTCGTGCTGGATGGCGAAAAGCCGGACCAGGAAGCCCGCCGCGGCGATGGCCAGTGGCAGGGCCAGCCAATAGCCGATATCGAGCGTTGCCCAGGCCAGCGCCCAAAGCGCGGCCAGCGGCACGACAGTGATGGCGATCTCGACAATGCTGCGAGCGGTGCTGGGTTGCCGGTAGCGTGCGAGGACCTGTGTCCAGGCACGAGCGTCAGTCGCCACAGAACCCGCAGTCTCCTGGCCATTTCCCAATCGAGCGAACTTTCCTGTCAGGGGCAACGGCGTCGGCGTCGGCACGCACCGTCTGTCCGCACTTAGGCGGGCAGCGGGACAAAAGCAACGAGCGAAGTGGCCTAGGGCGTAAAGAAATTGAGTGCGCTCAGCCCGACTATGGCCGCCGTGTGGCCGACGCCTCTGTCGCCTTGCTCCGGCTCCGGGGTGGTGGCGTCGGCTTCACCCGGATTCGGACCGCCCGGCCTTCTGGCTGATCCATGTCGAAGGCGCCGGTTTGACGGACGAGATCGCTCAGCTTGCGAAAGCCATAGGTACGGGGATCGAAATCGGAGGCGATGTTGGCCAGGCGTTGGCCGACCACGCCGAGGCCCACCCAGCCGTCCTCGGTCTCCATCTGGGCAATCGCCTTGGTCAGGATAGGCACGGCGGCAGTGGCCGCCTGCCGGCCCTTCAGGGAAGGCCCTTCTTCGGGAGTCGAAACTTCGGCGTCGGGCAGCAGGTTCTCGGTGTAGATAAACCGTCGGCATGCCTGCCTGAAACTCTCGGGCGTCTTCTGCGCGCCGAAGCCGTAGACGTCGGCACCCTCCTCGCGGAGCCGCGACGCCAGGCGCGTAAAATCGCTGTCGGACGAGACCAGGCAGAAGCCGTCGAAACGGCGGCTGTGCAACAGGTCCATGGCATCGATCACCAGGGCGATGTCGGAGGCGTTCTTGCCCGAGGTGTAAGCGAACTGCTGATAGGGATCGATCGCGTACTTCTGCAATATGTCGGCCCATGACTTGAGGCGCGGGCTCGAGAAGTCGCCATAGATCCGCCGGACGCTGGCCTCGCCGAACTTCGCTATCTCCTCGAACAGGCCTGCGACGATGCGGGGCGAGGTATTGTCGGCATCGATCAGGACGGCGAAGCGGCGCAAACGGGTGTCGTCGGCCATGCGGGCACCTCGCTGGAATTCAAGCCGAAGACTTCTCGTAGATCGCGCCGACATGAATGTCGGCGCAATCGAGCAGTGGGAATGGCGGCTCGCGGCCTTGGAACGCGAGGAAGAGGTCGGTGCCGCCCAGCATGATTGCCTGGGCGCCGCGCTTCATCAGGGCGTCACCTGCCCTGAAGAATACCTCGCGGTGCTGGTCGATGACGCGGCCGGCCTGAGCCATGGCCATGTAGGCATCGGCCACCGGGTCGAACATGTCGCCTTCCGGCGTGATCAGTTCGGCCGCGGAGACGCCGCCGTAGAGGCGTGTCTTCATGACGAGCCGATTGCCCATGATACCGATCTTCTTCAGGCCTGACCGCGTGATCGCGGCATCGACGGCGCGGATGCCGTGGATCAACGGCAGGGGCGAGATCGGCAGCAGCTCGTTGATGCAGAAGTGCCCACCCATGGAGGTGACCGCAGCGGCTTGGGCGCCCGCCGCCTTCATGCGCCCGATCAAGCCGGCGAAGATCGCGGCCTGCCGCTCGGTCTTGCCCTCGGTGAGGTTGCGCGACATCTCGCGCACGTCGGCGTGGCAGATCGTGACATCGAGCGGGATGTCCGCTGCGATGTGCCGGTCGTATAGGCCGCGATAGTAGAAGTCCGTGGCGGCCGGGCCTATGCCGCCGATGAGTCCGATATGCATGGCCGGACTTTCCCTGATCGGGGAGCTCTCGGCAACGCCGTGGCGGGCGTGGGTGTGACCAAAAGCGGCCCTGCGAGAAAGTGGTGGCTGGCGGTAAACTCCGCGAAGGCCAGAGGGGTAATGCCTGGGAATGCGTCGGGTCGTCGTCTTCGGAACGACCGGGTCGGGAAAGAGCACGGTCGCCGACAGGCTGGCCGGGCGCACCGGCCTGCGCGTGGTGGAACTCGACGCGCTCTTCTGGGGGCGCGACTGGCAGCCCGCGCCCGTGGAGCTTTTCCGTCATCGCGTGGAGCGCGAGACGATCGGCGACGGCTGGATCGTGGTCGGCAACTACGGTCAGGTGCGCGATCTCGTCTGGCAGCCGGCCGACACGCTGATCTGGCTCGACCTGCCGCTGCCGCTGGTCATGTGGCGCCTGCTGCGACGCACGATCCGGCGGATCGCGACGCAGGAGGAGCTGTGGGGCACCGGCAACCGCGAATCGCTGCGCAGCGCCTTCTTCAGCCGCGACTCGATCCTGCTGTGGGCGCTCAAGACCCACCGTCGCAACCGCAAGCGCTTCGCCCTCGAATGTGAGTTCCTTGCCGGGGAAAAGCAGGTCGTGCGCCTCAGGAGTGCCCGCGAAGTTGAGCGCTTCGTGTCTGTGGCGTAAGCAGGACCCATGTCGGTCCATGCCTTCTCATGCCTCGATGGCCATACCTGCGGCAACCCGGTGCGGCTGGTGATTGGCGGCGCGCCGTTGCTCAAAGGCGCGACCATGAGCGAGCGTCGCCAGGACTTCATGGCGAATCACGACTGGATCCGCCGCGCCCTGATGTTCGAGCCGCGCGGCCACGACGTCATGTCGGGTTCGATGCTCTATCCGCCGACACGGGCCGACTGCGATATCGGCATCCTCTTCATCGAGGTAAGTGGCTGCCTGCCGATGTGCGGCCATGGCACCATCGGCACCGTGACCATGGCCGTCGAGAACGGGCTGGTGTCGTCGGCGACGCCGGGTGAGCTGGCGCTCGACGCCCCGGCGGGGCGCATCGTGGCGCGCTATCGCCAGGACGGTCGCTTCGTCGAAAGCGTGCGCATCACCAATGTCGCGTCGTACCTTGCAGCCGGTGACGTGACGGTCGACGTGCCGGGCCTGGGCGAGCTCACCTTCGATGTTTCGTACGGCGGCAACTTTTACGCCATCCTCGAGCCGCAGAAGAACTTCGCCGGCCTCGAAGCGATGTCTGCCAGCGACGTGCTGCGCTATTCGCCGGTCGTGCGAAAGCTGCTGAACGACAAGATCCAGCCCGTTCATCCGGAGAACCAGACCATCAAGGGCGTGAGCCACGTCATGTGGACGGGCCGGCCGCGCGACGCCAAGGCGCATGCGCGCAACGCGGTTTTCTACGGCGACAAGGCGATCGACCGTTCACCCTGCGGCACAGGCACCTCGGCGCGCATGGCGCAGCTCGCCGCACGAGGGAAACTGAGCGTCGGCGACGATTTCGTGCACGAGAGCATCATCGGCTCGCTGTTCGACGGCAGGGTCGAGGCGACGGCCCGCGTCGGCAACCACGACGCCATCGTGCCGTCGATTTCCGGATGGGCCCGCCAGCACGGCATCAACACGATCTTCGTCGATTCACGCGACCCCTTCGCGCACGGCTTCCAGCTCGGCTGAAACCTACTCCGCTGCCTTGCCCCTCGTGGCTGGCGGGCGAACGCCGCCCTTGGAGAAGATCGCGTCGATCTCCGACGTGCCATACCCGAGTTCGCGTAGGATGTCGGGCCCGTCCTCGCCGATGTGCGGGGCGTGCTGCTGCGGAGTGTGCTCGCCGGCGGGGGGCAGGCCGGGAATGTTGGCCACCGGCATGCGGCCGAAGCCTTCCTGCTCGATCCAGTCGATGGCGCCCGACTCCTTCACGTGCGGGTGGTCGAGATAGTCGGTGTAGTTGTTCACCCGTTCGCAGAACACGTCCTTGGGCTGCAGGATCGCGATCCACTCTTCAGTGTCTTTGGTCGGCATCGTCTCGTTCAGCGCCTTGATGATCTTGGCGGCGTTCTTGATGCGGTCGTTGTGGCTCTGAAGGTCGGGATCGTCGGCGATGTCCTGGCGGCCGATCAGTTCGAACAGCAGGCGGAAATGGTGGGGCCGCATGGCGCTCACCATGATGTAGCCGTTCTTCGATTTGTAGCTGCCGGCCGGCATATAGAGGACCGGCGGCGCGCCCTTGGAGAACACCCATTCCATCAGCTTGGCGCCCTGGAAGGCGGCAGCGGCGCGCATCAGACTCGAATCGATGAAGCATCCCTCGCCATACCGGAGCTGACGCATCAGCGCCGGCGCCAGGGCCTGGAAGGTATAGAGGCCGGTGGTGACGTCGACGGCGATCATGCCCTGCCGCCACGGTGTGCCGTCGGGCATTTTGTTCATCACCATCATGCCGCTGAAGGCCTGGATGAGACCGTCGACCGTGGGCCGTTTGCTGTAGGGGCCGGTCTGGCCGAAGCCCGAGACCGAGCAATAGACGACCTTGGGATTGATTTTCTTGATGTCTTCGTAGCCGAAACCGAGCCGCTGGATCACACCGGGACGGAAGCTCTCCATCACCACGTCGGCCTTGGCGGCGAGCTTCTTCACCACCGCGATTCCGTCGGGCGACTTGAGGTCGAGGGCGATGCTGCGCTTGCCGCGGTTGAAGGCGACGGAATGGGCGCAGTGATCGCCCTTCAGTTCGCCCAAGGCACGGCCCCAGTCGCCCTCGGGCGGCTCGATCTTGATGACATCGGCGCCATGCAGGGCGAGCAGCATCGAGGCGTGCGGCCCCGCGATGCCCTGCGTGAAATCGAGAACGGTGATGCCGTCGTAAGCGCCCTTGATCGTCGTCACTGAGATCCTCCCGAGGCGCTGAACGTACGTTTACCGACACGGTCGATGCAAGGGCTGCCCTGCAGGGAAGCCATGCGCGCCGGTTCAGGCGACGATGGGCAGCGCCTCGATCTCGTAGGCGTGAGATATTTTGCGGCCTAGCACCGGATCGTCGAGTTCCATTTCGAAGCGCGGTGATGGGCGGATCGTGCCGATGGCCGGCATGGTGCCGCAGAACATGACAGCACCCATGGGCAGGCGCTTTTTGTCCTGCCAGCCGAAGATGAGTTCACGCGGGTCGCGGATCTTGGCCAGCGGCCCTTCCTGGTAGAGGACACGTTTGCCGTCTTCCTGGATGAAAGAGCGCAGCACGAGCCTGTCCCAGTGCGGCTCGACTTCCTCGAAGCGCCAGGCGGTGCGACCGATGGGCTTGGCGCACATCTGCTTGGAAACGGCGATGCCGTAGCTCTCGACCTTGCGGTCGGTATGGTCGGCGCCGATAGTGACCCAGAGACGGTCGGCTGCGCCGATCAGCACGGGCTCGACTTCGCCCGAACTGTCGTCGCCCAATACCTGGATGCTGCTGGCCTGGGTCAGCATCTGTGCGGCGGCGCGATAGTAGATCGGCACCCGCGACGGCGGCTGCACGCCGATCGCCTTCAGTTCCTCGATATGATGATTGAGGGCGGCGACATCGCGGCCGGTCCAGCCGGCGATCACCAGATCCTTGATGTCGATGGTGACCTTCTCGACCGCGCCCTTGGCGTGGCCCTCGAATTCCAGCCGCGCCATCGTCAGAGAACGGCGAGCTGCGAATTCAAGAGATCGGTCACTAGCATGTAACCCGGCGCGTGGGTGATGCAGAATTCGGGTTTCACCGTCGCCACGACTGATTGCGGGGTGACGCCGCAGGCCCAGAACACCGGGAATTCGTCGTCGCGCACCGGGACGGCATCGCCGTAGTCGGGCTTGGCGATGTCCTTGATGCCGATCAGTTCGGGTTTGCCGAGATGCACCGGCGCGCCGTGCACCGCGGGGAAGCGCGTCGTCACCTGCACCGCGCGGATGGCGTCAGCCGGCTTGAACGGGCGCATCGAGACGACCATCGGGCCATGGAACGGGCCGCTCGGCTTGCACGCGATGTTGGTCCGGTACATCGGCACGTTGACGTTGCAGGTCTGGTGGCGGATTTCGAGGCCGGCTTCGACCAGTGCCTCCTCGAAAGAGAAGGAGCAGCCCAGCACGAAGGAGACGAGATCGTCGCGCCAGACCTTCTTGAGGTCGGTAACTTCCTCGACCATCACGCCATTCTTCCAGACGCGGTAGAGCGGGATGTCGGTACGGATATCGAGATCCTCGCCCAGGGTCGGCAGCCGCCAGTCGCCGGGCTCGGAGGAAGCGAGGAGCGGGCAGGGTTTGGGGTTGAGCTGGCAGAAGCGCGCGAAGTCGGCGGCGAATTCCTTGGGCAGGATGGCGAGGTTGCCCTGCACATAGCCCGGCGCCATGCCCGAGGTCGGCGCGAGATTGGCGCCGCCGCGGATGCGGCGACGCGCGTCGCGGCCGGTCTCGCCCTTGAAGCTGGTCATCGTATCCATATCGGTCTCCTGGACGTGCGCACTATACGTGTTGGCCGCCGTTGATCTGAATCTCGGCGCCGGAAACGTAGCTTGAGCCCTTCTCGCAGAGGAAGTGGATGACGTCGGCCACTTCGTCCGGCGTGCCCAGGCGGCGCATCGGAATCTGCTCTTCGACGATCTGCTCGGTCCCCGGCGAAAGAATGGCGGTGTCGATTTCGCCCGGCGCGATCGCATTCACGCGAATACCGCGCGGTCCGAAGTCATGCGCCATCTCGCGGGTCAGCGCCGCCAGCGCTGCCTTCGAGGTGGCATAGGCCGAACCGGCGAAAGGATGGACGCGGCTGCCGGCGATCGAAGTAACGTTGACGACGCAGCCGCGCGCCTCGGCCAATTCCGTCATCAGGCCACGCGCCAGCGCGACGGGTGCGAAGAAGTTGACGTTGAACACCCGTTGCCAGAGATCGAACGGCGTGTCGATGGCGCCGAGCCGCCCGCTGGTCTCATCCTTGGGTGAGATCGCGGCGTTGTTGACCAGCGCGTCGAGCCGTCCACCACCGAGACGCTCGCGTATGTCGTCAATGCCGCGGCTTACGTCGTCGGGCTGCGCGAGATCGATCTGCACGTGATTCTTGTCGCCGCCCGGCCAAGGGCAGAGCACGCTGAAAGGCTGACGCGAAACGGTGATCACCCGCCACCCGCCGGCGCTGAATTTCTTCACGGTCGCATGCCCGATGCCGCGACTGGCTCCGGTCAGGACCAAGGTTCGAGTATTGTCATAAACGGGCGCAGGCTTCATGACGGCTTCGATTCCAATGAGTGAAAGAGAACCTTACTCCGCCTTGATGTCATTAGCGCGGCCGATGTTGCAGGCGGCAGCGGGCTACAGGAAGTGGCCGGCGGTGGGGCGTACCGCGACCTGTTGTATTCTTTAGTGATGTACCCATATCGCCTCTTAACTCATTGTGATTGAAACATTTTTCTTGAGAGCGAAGGCGTCTTTCGTTAGATTGTCGGCAGGCCAAGCTCAATATTTCGGGCAGTCGGCCGTTATTTTTGACGAAGCAATTTTGGAGTGGTTCGCCATGCCGGACGAACGCCAGGCGCACGCGCCGACGCCTCTCTTGAAGACCCGCCCCGCCACCATGCTGACCGCCATCGGTCTTTGCGCAATGATCATCGTCATGCAGCTCGTGCCCGATATCCGGGACATGACCTCGAACCGGGCGCCGGTCACCGTCGTCGCAGACACGCGCTAGCCTCGCTGCCGATCTCAACGGCGCTTGTGCGCCCGCCCGGGAACGCGCATCTAGAGCGCCAGGTTGCGCGTGCCCACATCATCCGAAAACGATCAGGCCCTGCCGCTCGGTACGCGGCTCGGCGACTATCGCCTCGATGCGATCATCGGGCATGGCGGGTTCGGTATCACGTACCGCGCCTTTGACACCCAGCTCGCCAAATTCGTCGCCATCAAGGAGTACTTTCCGGTCGAGTTCGCCGTGCGCCGGCCCGACGGCGAGGTCGGGGCGCGTGGGTCACGCTTCACTGACGATTTTGTCTGGGGCCGCGAGCGTTTTCTCGACGAGGCGCGCGCCCTGGCGCGATTCCGGCACGTCCACATCGTCCCGGTGCTCCGCTATTTCGAAGCCAACGGCACGGCCTATACGGTCATGGAGTTCGAGGACGGGCGCAGCGTGGCGCAGCTCCTCAGTGCGCCCAACCGCCGCTTGCAGCCCGACGAAGTGCGCCGGCTGGCCGACGGCTTGCTGAGCGGGCTGCGCGCCGTTCATGCTCAGGGCTTTCTTCATCGCGACATCAAGCCGTCGAACATCATCGTCCGGCACGACGGCGTCCCGATCCTCATCGACTTCGGCGCGGCGCGTCAGGCCATGGGCGGCCGCACGCGCACGCTCACCAGCATCCTGACGCCGCAGTATGCGCCCATCGAGCAGTACGCCCTCGATGGCAAGCAGGGCCCGTGGACCGACATCTATTCGGCCGCGGCCGTCCTGCACCATGCCGTCGCCGGCAGTCCGCCCCCCGAGGCCGTGAGCCGTGTCGGCGTGGACCCATACCGGCCGCTGTCGGTGACGCAGGCCGATCGCTTCGACCAGACGTTGCTGGCGGCGATCGACAGCGGATTGGCCTTCGCGCCGGAGCAGCGACCGCAGACCGTCTCCGACTGGAGCGTTCAGTTCGGCGCGGCCTTGCCGCAGGTCGACGATGCGCCGACGCAGCGCCTGCCGGGAGCGATCACAGCGCCGCGGCTGAGCGGCGTCAGTCGCGAACATCTCGAGCCCGTTCCGGCGACTTCGTCACAAGAACGGCCGAGATCGAAGGCAGGCGTTTGGATGGTCGTCGTTCTGATTGCCGTAGCGGTCGCCGCGCTCTGGCGATATCAGCCGGAGCTTCGCGGACTGCTCGCGAGCGCTCCGCCTTCAAGTCCGACGGTGGCGGAAACGCCATCGCCGCCTATCGCTGCGCCGTCCGCCCCACCTGTCGCGGCCCCGCCGGTCGTTCCCGATCAGTCGGCACAGAAGACGCTCATCGACCAGGCTCAGCGTGCGGCGACCGAAGCGCGCGCCATGTTCGATCGTGCCGACGAGGCCTCGAAAGCCGCCCGCGCGATGGCGGGCGAGGCGCGCATCGTGGCCGCCCGCGCGGCGCGCCCCGACCTCGAGAACGCCGAGCGGCTGTCGTACGACGGCGGCGCGAGCTACATCGGCCAAGTCGTGGCCGGCAAGCGGCAAGGCTTGGGTGTCGCCGAACTCGCAAACGGCGAGCGACAGGCCGGCGACTGGGATGCCGATCGCCTGAATGGTCTCGGCATCGTGCGCCTGGGCGACGACTCGCGCTATGCCGGTCAATGGAATGACGGCCAGTCGACGGGTTTGGGCGTCCGCGAGAAGCCGGATATCGAGCGGACTGAGGGCAATTTTGTCGCCGGGCGCCTGGAGGGCCTGGGTGTTCGCCGGACGCTGACGGAACCCGGCGTCGTACAAATTGGAGAATTTCAGGCCGACATGCTCGAGGGGCCGGGTGTGGAGACGATCGGCGCTCGCGAACGCTATGAGGGCGGCTTTCGCGCCAGCCGGCGGCAAGGTTACGGCCAGGTGACGGGTGCCGACGGCAAGACGCGCGCGGGCCTGTGGGAAGACGGAAAACTCGTCGATTCAACGCCTTGAGGGCAATGGCATGGAAGTTGCGGCCAAGGCCTGTAACCAACCTAGCCGGCAGCCGTGACCAAAGCCCTGTCCGTCCTTCTGATCGATGACAATCCTGCCCGTGCCGAGATCGTTGAGTCGGGGCTGCGGGACGCGGGCTACGTGCTGCTCGAGCGCCTGGAGGGCACTTACGATCTGTTGGCGCGCGTCGATGTGCTGAAGCCTGATGTCATCGTCGTCAGCATCGACAGTCCCAGCCGTGACGCCATCGAAGATCTCCGCCGGACAACCGAAAAGCAGCCGCGACCGATTGCATTGTTCGCCGACCGTTCGGATCCGGCAATGATTGCCGCTGCGATGGAAGCCGGTGTTTCCGCTTATGTCGTGAAGGGTTTGGCGCAGGACCGTGTGCAGTCGGTCGTCGATGTCGCGATCGCGCATTTCAATCGATTCCACGTGATGCGCGAGGAGCTCGATCGTGCGCGCCTGTCGCTCGTCGAGCGCAAGACGGTCGACCGCGCCAAGGGTCTGCTGATGCATCAGAAAGGAATCGGCGAGGAAGCGGCGTATCGGCTACTGCGCAAGCTCGCTATGGATCAGAACAAGCGCATCGGAGAAGTGGCCCAGGACGTCCTCACCTATGCCAAGGCCTTCAAGGTTTAGCGTGTGGTTGCCTGCCTCGGGAACAACAATGCTGCGTTTGCGAGCAACAGAGGCGCCTGGCCGTTTCAAGTTACCTTTGGAAGAGCCGCTAGATCCAGATATTCTCCAGTAATATCAACTTGTTGAATGAATTCTTCCGTTGGCACTGCTGATTGGCATGCTTCCTGCTGCTTTGCAGAAGCGGGGCGCCAATGACGGGGTCCCCATGAAATAGCTGGCGGGCCAATGATGGCTCGCTTTCGGACAGCGACGTCCTGTGCGGTCGGCTCACGCCGGCTGAGCGGGGCGTCTTTTTGTTTTTGGGGTCAAGAGTCTTGGGACATCTCGAGCGACCAAAGGTGACGGTGGGATTCATCCCGCTGATCGACTGCGCGCCCATCCTGTTTGCGGACATCCTGGGCCTGTTCGAACGCCACGGTCTCGAGGTCGAGATCCGCCGCGAAGCCTCATGGGCGAACATCCGCGACAAGGTGGCGCTCGGCCTGCTCGATGCGGCCCACATGCTCTCGCCGATGCCGCTCGCGACCACGCTCGGCATCGACAGCGTCAACGTGCCGATGATCGCGGCCATGACACTCCAGCTCAACGGCAACTCGATCACCCTTTCCAATGCATTGTGGCGGGAGATCGAGGAAGTCGCACCCGAGTTCGTGGGCGAACATCGCATCGATGGTATGCTGCTCGACGCCCGAGCCCTTGCGGCCGTCGTTCGCCGCCGAGCCGATCTCGGCAAAGCGCCGCTCACGCTCGCCTCGGTCTTCACTTTCTCATCGCACAATCACCTGCTGCGTCTGTGGCTGGCGGCGGGAGGCATCGATCCCGACTGCGACGTGCGCTTCACCGTTGTACCGCCGCCGCACATGGTGGCCCATCTCTCGGGCGGCACCATCGACGGCTACTGCGTCGGAGAGCCCTGGAACCAGCAGGCCGTATCGCATGGCATCGGCCGCATCGCCGCGACCAGCATGCACATCTGGAACTCCATGCCGGAGAAGGTGCTGGGCACGACGGAAGCCTGGGCGCAGCACAATCCCAAGACGCTGATCGCCCTGGTGAAGGCGGTGACCGAGGCCGGTGCCTGGCTCGATGACCCCGCCAATCGCGACGAGGCCGCACGGGTGCTGTCGAGTCCACGCTACATCAACGTCCCGGCCGAGGTGATCGCGCGGTCGCTGGCCTTGCCGGACTTCCACATCTTCCATCGCCAGCTCGCCAATTTTCCTTGGCGCAGTCATGCCGACTGGTTCCTGGCCCAGATGGTGCGCTGGGGCCAAATCGCGCCGCGGCCCGATCTCGGCGCCGTCGCCGACCGCGTGTTCCGCACGGACATCTATCGCGCCGCGGCCAGCGAACTCGGCCTGCCGTGCCCGCTTACCGACCGCAAACCCGAGGGCGCCCACGGCGCCCCCTGGATTCTGCCGACCAACGGCGCCCCGATCGCGATGGGACCGGACAAATTCTTCGACGGGTCGGTGTTCGACCCAGGCATTGAAACGTCAACAATCTTCAAACTGCAGGAGAGCAAACATGGCAACTAAGAATGCCAACGGCGGGCTGGGCCGGCGCAACATCCTGAAGAACGCCGGCAGCCTGGCTGCAACCGCGGCGCTGATGAGCGCGGTGCGCGCCTCGTTCCCCGCTGGCGCTTTTGCGCAAGGCGCGGGCACCGAGACCAACAAGGTCACGCTGGGCTTCATCGCGCTCACCGACTCCTCACCGCTGATCGTGGCGAAAGAGAAGAAGCTTTACGACAAGTACGGCATCACCGATGCCAACATCAACAAGCAGGCCTCGTGGGGCACGACGCGCGACAACATCGTGCTGGGCTCGGGCTCGGGCGGCATCGACGGCGCGCACATCCTGACACCCAAGCCCTATCAGATCTCGCTGGGCCTCACGACGCCAGAGAACAAGCCGACGCCGATGTACATGCTCACGCGCCTCAACACCAACGGCCAGGCGATCTCCGTCGCCAAGGAGCTGATGGCCGCGGGCGCCACGGTCAACGCAGCGCCACTCAAGGAAGCCTTCGCCAAGATGAAGACCGCGGGCAAGGACTCCAAGTGCGCCATGACCTTCCGTGGTGGCACCCACGATTTGTGGATTCGCTACTGGCTGGCTGCCGGCGGCATCGACCCGGAGAAGGACGTCTCGACCATCGTCGTGCCGCCGCCGCAGATGGTGGCCAACATGAAGGTCGGCAGCATGGAGGCCTTCTGCGTCGGCGAGCCTTGGAACGAACAGCTCGTCAACCAGGGCATCGGTTACACCGCCTGCACCACCGGCGACATCTGGAAGGATCACCCGGAGAAGAGCCTCGCCATGCGTGCCGACTGGGTCGACAAGAATCCCAAGGCGACCCTTGCCGTGATGCAGGCGGTGCTCGAGGCGGCGCAATGGTGCGACAAGCTCGAAAACGCCAAGGAACTTTCGGAGATCGTGGGCAAACGCCAATGGTTCAACTGCCCACCCGCCGACATCATCAATCGCATTGAAGGCAAGGTGAACTACGGCGACGGTCGCAAGATCGACAACCGCGACCTGTCGATGAAGTTCTGGCGCGATCACGCGTCGTATCCGTACCAGAGCCACGATCTGTGGTTCCTCACCGAGAACCAGCGCTGGGGCATGATGTCCCCCGATCTCGACACCAAGGCGATCATTGCCAAGGTCAACCGCGAGGATCTGTGGCGCGCGGCCGCCAAGGCCATCGGTGTCGCCGACAAGGACATGCCGGTCG
>LNFM01003383.1_pt1 | contig 17535 bp, 14 predicted proteins | sample 596031 | NCBI WGS metagenome assembly LNFM01 (sample SAMN04254537, study PRJNA301005) | activated carbon metagenome | isolation source: dual media filters at the Ann Arbor, Michigan drinking water treatment plant | place: USA: Ann Arbor | reverse complement strand
AGAACTTCATGTGGTTCGGGTCGTCCCAGGTCTTGCCCATGCCGTTCTGGTAGCGGCCCAGGATGCGCTGGTTGATGGCGTCCACGCTGGTGTTCACGTAGGCCTTGCCGGCCACCGTCTCGGCCATCTTCATCTTGTTGGACAGGCTGGCGTCGATCCACTGGCCGGCTTCCAGGATGGCCATCATCACGGCGCGCGTGGTGTTGGGGTACTTCTTGACGAACTCGGCCGTGGTGCCCAGCACCTTTTCGGGGTGGTCCTTCCAGATGTCCTGCGTGGTGTTGGCCGTGATGCCGATGCCATCCATGATGGCGCGGTGGTTCCAGGGCTCGCCCACGCAAAAGCCGTCCATGTTGCCCACGCGCATGTTGGCCACCATCTGTGGCGGCGGCACGGTGATCAGCTTGGCGCCCGACAGCGGGTTGATGCCCGCGGCGGCCAGCCAGTAGTGGATCCACATTGCGTGGGTGCCGGTGGGGAAGGTGCCTGCAAACGTGTACTCGCGCTTTTCCCTGGCCATCAGCTTGGCCAGGCTGGGGCCGTCCACCGCGCCCTTGTCGGCCAGCGCCTTCGAGAGCGTGATGGCCTGGCCGTTGTGATTCAGGTTCATCAGCACGGCCATGTCCTTCTTGGGGCCGGCCGTGCCCATGTGCACGCCGTACACCAGGCCGTACAGCACGTGGGCAAAGTCCAGCTCGCCGTTCACCAGCTTGTCGCGCACGCCGGCCCAGCTGGCTTCCTTGTTGGGGATGATGGTCACGCCGTACTTCTTGTCAAAGCCCAGCACCGAGGCCATCACCACGCTGGCGCAGTCCGTCAGCGGGATGAAGCCGATCTTGACTTCCTTCTTCTCGGGGGCGTCCGAGCCCTGGGCATGCACCAGGGCGCGCAGGGCGGGGCTCACGCCGACGGCGCCCACGCTGGCGGCCTGCAGTACGGTGCGGCGGTTGAGGCTGGTTTTCAACAGATCGGTCATGGGGCGGTTCCTCGCAGCGTTAAAAAGCAAAAAAGGCGTCCTCACCGCGCCCGGAGCCATGCTGCGCATGCGCCGGAAGGGTGGGGACGCCTTTGTCCTTGGGAAGCCCGGTGGGCTTCGGGACAGCACCTGCCCGCCATTGGGCCGGTGCTGTCAGGAGACCTTCATTGGTCCTGCATTGCCTGTTGCAAGCAGCGTGCCAGCTCTGTCGCGCGCTGTTGAATCACCAAAACGCTATCAAATAGATAGCTATCAGGCATTTAATTACATGGACTACAGGCCGATTTGGCTTGAATTTGCGCATTGGGAGGCCGCGCAGGCATGACGGGGCATTGCGTCGGCCGCGGCCCATGGCTGCACGCTATTTGTGCGCTGCACCACGCCCGGTATCCGGGCCACGGTGCGGGCGTTGTGCGCACCTGGTCAGCGCACCCCGCTCAGCGCGGTTCTCAGCCCAGCAGCTCGGCGGCGTCCAGCATGCGCTGGGCGACTTCAGCGAGCCGCAGGCCCTTGTCCATGGCGGTCTTGCGCAGCTTTTCGTAGGCCGCCTTTTCGGTCAGGCTCTGGCGCTGCATCAGCAGGCCCTTGGCGCGGTCGATGACCTTGCGGTCCTTGAGCTCGCTCTTCGCGTCGGCCAGCTCGGCGCGCAGGGCCTGTTCGTGCTGAAAACGCGCCATGGCCACGTCCAGGATGGGGCGGATGCGCTGCGGTGCCAGCCCTGCCACGATGTATGCCGACACCCCGGCCGCTACCGCGTCCTTCACGTGCGAGGTGTCCTCGTCGTTGGTGAACATCACGATGGGGCGGCGCTCGTTGCGCGTGGCCATCACCACATGTTCCAGCGCATCGCGGGCTTCGCTTTCGGCGTCCACGATGATGAGATCGGGCTGCAGCTGCGCCAGGCGGTCGCTCAGGAACACGTCGGCCGGCAGGGTGGCGATCAGGTTGAAGTTGTTTTCGAGCAGCCCGATGCGCAGCGCGCGCGAGCGCTCGGCCTGGAGCACGGCATGGTCGTCGTCGGGGTCGGCCACCGCCAGGTCAGGGGCCACCACCACGATGCGCAAGTTCTCGTTCATGCGCCCACCGAAAGCAAGTTTCACGCCTTCGCCGCGCCCCAATACGGTGCATCCACCCGTTTTTACAGGGTTAACACCGGGGCGTCGGGTTTGCGGGGCCTGAAACTTGCTAATAGTTTGTTACACGGCAGGGCATACCCGGTGGTGACTGAAGAGTCGCGTCGCATATACCTCCGCTCACATTGACACATTGATTGGAGCTTCTCGCATGAACCAACCTATTGACCGGCGCGGCTTCACCGCCAGCATGGCGGTGCTGGCCGTGGCCGCCGCCACGTTTCTCTCTGGCTGTGGCAAGGTGCCCGACACCATCAAGATTGGCGTGGCCCAGCCGCTCAGCGGCCCCCTGGGCGCGCTGGGGCAGGACCTGCTCAATGGTGTGAACCTGGCCGTGGAGGAGCTGAACAAGGGCGCCTACACGGTGGATGGCAAGCGTGTGACGCTGGAGGTGGTGGCCGTGGACGACAAGGCCGACGCCGCCACCGGCAAGGCCGTGGCCCAGCAGCTGGTGGATGCCGGGGTGGTGGCGGTCATCGGCCACCTCAACTCGGGCGTGAGCATCGAGACCGCGCCGATCTACGCAGCCAAGGGCATCGCCCAGATCGCCATTTCAACCAACCCCAAGTTCACGCAGCTCGGCTTGCCCACCACGTTCCGCATGGTGGCCAACGACAACTTGCAGGCCCGTGCCATCGGCTCGTTTGCAGCCACGCAGCTCGGCGCTGCGCGCTACGCCGCGCTGGACGACGGCACACCCTATGGCAAGGGCCTGGCCGATGGCGCCGCCGAGCAGCTCAAGGCCGAGAAAAAGGAAGTTTTGATCCGCAAGTCGTTTGACGACAAGACCGTGGCCTTCGACGAGCTGGCCGCAGAGCTGAAGGCCGCGAAGGTCGAGGTCATTGTTTCCACCCTGAACGACTTCCAGGCGCTGGCGCTGCTGGAGGCCCTGCGCAAGATCGACTACACCAAGATCAGCCTGCTGGGCGGCGACACCATCAAGACCACCGACATGACCAAGGCCATGGGCATGGTCGAAGGCGTGTACGCCACATCGCCCGTGCTGGAGGCCAAGGAGTTCAGCACGGGCAAGCCTTTCCTGGAGAAGTACGTGGCTGCCTACAAGAAGCCGCCTGCCTACGGCGGCCACTACAGCTACGACAGCATGTACGTGCTGTCGGCCGCCATCCAGAAGGCCAAGTCCGCCGAGCCCAAGGAGATCACCAAGGCCATGAGCAGCATCAACGGCTATGCGCCGGTGATCGGCACCATGACCTGGGATGCCAAGGGCGAGCAGCGCTACGGCGCAGTGGGCGTGTACGAACTGCGCGCCGGGACGTGGGAGCTGCGCATGCGCTCCGACCGCTGGTAACGGGCAACCGCCACGCAGGGGCGGAACCCCGGGTTTTACACTCGGGGCATGAGCCTGCTGATCCTCGGTATTGAATCTTCCTGCGACGAGACGGGCGTGGCACTGGTCCGCTCCACGGACCACGCCGTGCCCACGCTGCTGGCGCACGCGTTGCACAGCCAGATCGACATGCACCAGGCCTACGGCGGCGTGGTGCCCGAACTGGCCAGCCGCGACCACATCCGCCGCGTGCTGCCCCTGGCCAAAGAGGTGCTGACCGAGGCGCGGCAAACGCTGGCCGATGTGGATGTGGTGGCCTACACCCGTGGCCCCGGGCTGGCCGGCGCGCTGCTGGTGGGCGCAGGCGTGGCCTGTGCCCTGGGCGCAGCGCTGGGCAAGCCGGTGCTGGGCGTGCACCATCTTGAAGGGCACCTGCTGTCGCCTTTTCTCAGCGCCGACCCGCCCGAGTTTCCGTTTGTGGCGCTGCTCGTGTCTGGCGGCCACACCCAGCTGATGCGTGTGGACGGCGTGGGCCGCTACGAGATTCTGGGCGAGACCATTGACGACGCGGCCGGCGAGGCGTTTGACAAATCTGCCAAGCTCATGGGGCTGGGCTACCCCGGCGGGCCTGCGCTGTCGCGCCTGGCGGAGCAGGGCAGTGCCACGGCCTTCAAGCTGCCGCGCCCCTTGCTGCACAGCGGCGACCTGGACTTTTCGTTTGCAGGCCTCAAGACGGCCGTGCTGACCCAGGCCAAAAAGCTGGGCGACGAGCTGGAAGCCCGCAAGGCCGACCTGGCCGCCAGCACCGAGGCGGCGATTGTGGACGTGCTGGTGAAAAAGACCCTGGCTGCGCTGAAGCAGACCGGGCTGCAGCGCGTGGTGGTGGCCGGTGGCGTGGGGGCCAACCGCCATCTTCGTGCGCAGCTCAATGCCGCGTGCGAAAAAAGCAGGGTGCGCGTGCACTACCCCGAGCTGCACCTGTGCACCGACAACGGCGCCATGATTGCCATGGCCGCCGCCATGCGCCTGCAGGCGGGCCAGCAGCAGGCCAGCACCGACTACGCGTTTGACGTGAAGCCGCGCTGGCCGCTGGACGCCATCGTGGCCGCGGCCTGATCAGGCCACACCTGCAGGCTGCGGCCTTCGGCTTCGAAAACGAAAGCGCCGCGCTGCGCGGGTGTCGGCACGGCGTGCTTCAGCCCGGCATGTGGCGCGCCCTGTGCAGTGCTCAGTGCGCACCGCCCATCACGCGTTAGTCGATTGTCAGCCGGGTTGCCTTGCTGGCGGGCTCCAACCGCGCCAGGGTGAGCGTGAGCACGCCGTTTTCCAGCCTGGCGCGGCTGGCGCTCGCATCCACCTCCTGGGCCAGTTCCCATGCACGGTGCAGCTTGCGGGGCGCGCCTTCCACGCTTTGCACGCTGACGGTGTGGCCCTCGATGCTGATCTGCAGCTGGTCGCGGGCCAGGCCGGGGACATCCAGGGCCAGGGTGGTCGTCTTGTCGTCCTGCGTCACGGTGCACCCTGCGGCCCGTGCCGGAGCCTGTTCGAGGGCTGGGTTGGCCAGCGCGCCCATCAGAAAGCGCTGCAGCGCCACGTCGGCGCGGCGTGGCTGATGCACGTAGGCGGCGCGGGGAATCATGGGGGCGAAGATCATGGTGGGGCTCCTATACACTGCGCGGCTCTCGACGTGGTCGCCGCATGCCAGAGAGGTGTGTGCGTCCACAACGCATTTCAAGGGAATTACTGGCATGAATAAATTGCGTCCTGCAGGCTTGAAAACGGGCCTTGCGGCATTACGTCCGGCGGTTTGCGCCGCTTCTGCGGCCCTGGCCTGCCTGCTGCCTGCGTCACACGTCTGGGCCCAGACTGCGCCTGCTGCGTCTTCAGCGGCTCCGGCCACGGTACCTGCATCGCAGGCACGCCCCGTAAAGATCGCCCTGATTGAAAGCCTGTCCGGCGCGTTTGCCAACACGGGCGAGGCGGTGTACCGCAATGTGTACTGGGCCATGGAGCGCGTGAATGCGCGCGGTGGCGTGCAACTGCCAGCAGCCGCAGGCGGCCCGCGCCAGCTGGCACTGGAGCGCTACGACAGCAAGGGGCAGAACGAGGAGGCGCTGTCGGCGCTGCGTGCAGCCATCGACGATGGCGCCCAGGTGATCCTGCAGGGCAATTCGTCGGCCACGGCGGCGGTGCTGATCGACGCGATCAACAAGCACAACGAGCGCGAGCCCGGCAAGCGCGTGATCTTCCTGAACTACTCGGCGGTGGACCCGATCCTCACCAACGAAAAGTGCAGCTTCTGGCATTTCCGCTTCGATGCGCATGCCGACATGCGCATGGCTGCGCTGATGGAAGTGATGCGCGAGGACAAGGCCATCAAGAGCGTGTACCTCATCGGCCAGGACTACAGCTTTGGCCAGGCCGTGCTGCGCGAGGCCAAGAAACAGCTGGCCACCCAGCGCCCGGATGTGGCCATCGTGGGGGACGAGCTGCACCCCATCGGCCGCGTGAAGGACTTTGCGCCCTACGCCGTCAAGATCAAGGCCAGCGGCGCGCAGGCCGTGGTCACCGGCAACTGGGGCAACGACCTGACGCTGCTGGTCAAGGCCGCCCGGGAGGTGGGCTACGAAGGCAGCTTCTACACCTTCTACGGCAACGCGCTGGGCGCCCCGGCGGCCATGGGCGATGCGGGCATCGGCAAGGTTTTTGCCGTGGCAGACTGGCTGCCCAACGTACCGGGCGCTCAGAGCGAGGCGTTCTACCAGTCGTTTCGCACGCGCTTTCCCAAGCCGCAGGACGACTATGTGCACATGCGCATGCAGCTCATGATGGAGGCGCTGGCCCAGTCGATTGAGCGCGCAGGCAGCACCGATCCGCTGGCGATTGCGCGCCAGATGGAGACCGCCAGCGTGCAGTTGTCCGGCCAGGCCGGCAGCATGCGCGCGGGCGACCACCAGTTCCAGCAGGCGCTGGCCGTGGGCGTGATGGACCGGAAGGGCGCCCCCGGCGTCAAGTTCGACGTGGAAGGCTCGGGCTACGGCTTCCGCGTGGTGCGACAGATACAGGCCGCCAAGGCGCAGCAGCCGCACAGCTGCAACATGCAGCGGCCCTGAAGTGCCCGCGCCCGGGGGTGATGCGCTTTTCGGGGGTCAGGGAGGGCGCAGTCGCCGGACCTCGTCCTGGAGATGCTGAACCTGTTCGCCGAGGGCTCTTTCGCGAGAGACGTCGGTGATGATGCCAAACCACCGGGTGACCTGCCCTTGCGCGTTGACCATGGGGTTGGCGCGGCTGCGCATCCAGCGCCATTGACCGCCGGGCCAGCGCATGCGGAATTCAGTCTGGAACGGTTCGGGTGGTTTTTCCCGGTGCTCCTGCCAGGCCCGCTGCAATGAATGCAGGTCTTCGGGGTGCAGCTGGGCAACCCACGCTGCGTGCCTCTCGGCGAAGGTGGTGTGGGTGGCACCGTCGATGCTGGGGCCGATGAAGTCCACCACGCCTTCGCTGTCGGCTGCCCATGCAAGATACGGGCTGAGCTCGATGGCCTGCCGGTAGTGCTCCGCGTTGGCGCGCAGCTCCTCAACGACCTTCACGCGCTCGGAAATGTCGAGGACGACCACGAATACGCCCAGCAGCATCTGCTCGGAGTCCAGCACCCGCTGGTGGGATACCAGGAAAGCGCCCCCGGTACGGCTGTGCCGGTACTCGGCCGGCGGCACGATCTGCCCGTCGCGCACGGCCTGCAGGGCGGCAATCAGGTCGGCGTTTTCGACCGGATCGAGCAGCTCCATGATGCCCACGCCCAGCACATTCGCGTGGCCGATGCCCAGGTACTGCAAGATGACGCGGTTGGTGCTTGCCACGCGCAGGCTCGCATCCAGAAAGCACAGGCCTACCGGCGCCTCGCGGTACATGGCTTCCAGCTGATGGAGGCGCTGGAAGGGCGATGTGTCGATCTTCTCGCCCCGCCGTGACCACACGCCCCGCTGCCGGAGCAGCGCGAGCGCCTGCGGTAGCGCCACAGGCGGCGACCAGTGATAGCCCTGGCCGATCGTGCACCCCATCTGCAGCAGCAGCCTGGCCTGTTCGGCGGTTTCGACGCCCTCGGCCACCACGTTCATGTCCAGGCTCTGTCCCAGTCCGATCACGGCCGACACGATGCGCCGGTTGCCGGCGCTGGACTCGAGCGCCTGTACAAAGCTGGCGTCGATCTTGATCTCGTCAAACGGCAACATCTGCAGCCGCGTCAGGCTGGAATGCCCGGTTCCGAAATCATCCAGGGAGAGCCGCAGTCCGGCGGCCTTCAGGGTGCGGACGGCTTCCTGCGCCCCGCTGGCGTCGGCAAAAATGTCGTCTTCGGTGACTTCGATCTTCACGCGGCATGGCGGCAGGCCGGTGAAACGGACGGCCTCGAGCAGGTCGGGAACAAACTCCGCGTCCAGGTATTGGGCGGGGGCGGTGTTGAAGGCCAGGCAGAACCCGTCGTCCCAGTCGCGCACGGCCGATGCCGCCTGGGTGATGAGCTGGCAGGTCAGGGCGTTGAGCAGGCCGCCCTCAAGAGCCAGCTGCACAACCCGCTGGGGGGGAACCGCGCCGAAGCGCTGCGAGGTCCAGCGCAGCAGCACTTCAAACGCGACGACGGCGCCGCTTTCAATGTGGATCAGGGGCTGCAAGGCCGGCCATATCTCGCCGCGATGCATGGCATCGGCCAGATCCGAAACGCGGATCGCCGGCGGATCCTCAAGATGGTCGGCGCCTGCATTCATGCTCTGCCCTTGAAACGCGATGCAATCAAACGTTACTTGTGCAAGCACGATAGCACAGGGCGCCAGGCCAAGACCCTGGGTGTTGCGCGGCCTTGGGGGCGGGCAGGACCAGGGCCTGTTCACATCATTTTTGCCAGTGCGAAGGCCGTGAAAACGGCGCCAATCTAGGCGCGTTCCTAGCCAAGGCCGGTTTGCATGGCCTTCCCTTCGGGTTGCAACCCAAAAGAGCCATCCGCGTCGTTGCCAAGCCTCGCTGGGGCCGCACCCCAGCTTCGTTTGGCGCTTAGCGCCTGGCTCTTTTGGATTGCAACGCATCTGGCAAAAATGGTGTGAACAGGCCCTAGCGGCTGGCAGCTACTTCCCGCCCCAGTTCGATGACGGCCATTGCGTAGTAGCTCGACCAGTTGTAGCGCGTGATGGCATAGAAGTTCTCGGTGCCCGCCACGTAGCTGGGGGGATTGCCACCGTTTTGCAGCTCCACCAGCGCCATCGGGCCGGCGTGCTGTGCTCCCGCTGTATCGAGCACGGCGCCCTTGGCCTGCATGCTGGCGGCACTGAAGGTGGGCAGGATGTCGGGGGCCAGCAGGTCATCGAGCTGCAGGCGCGCAGGGTCGAACTGCACGGCGAAATGCGTGGGCATGCCGGGCGTCCAGCCGTGGCCGCGGAAATAGTTGGCCACCGAGCCGATGGCGTCAGACGGGCTCTTGAAGAGGTCTATGCGGCCGTCGCCGTCGAAGTCGATGGCATAGCGCACCCAGCTCGATGGCATGAACTGGCCCAGGCCCATGGCCCCGGCATAGCTGCCCCGCGGTTCGAACGGGTCCGTGCCACTGCGGCTGGACAGGCTCAGGAACTGCTCGAGTTCGCGACGGAAGAATTCGGTGCGCTCGGCGGCGCGCGGATGGGCCGCCGGGAAATCAAACGCCAGTGTGGTCAGTGCATCCATGACCCTGAACGTGCCCATCTGCTGGCCGTAGACGGTCTCGACTCCGATGATCCCGACGATGATCTCGACCGGCACGCCGTACTCGCGCTCGGCGCGCTCCAGCGCAGCCTGGTTCTCCTGCCAGAAGCGCACGCCTGCGCGGATGCGGATCGGATCGATGAAGCGGCTGCGGTAGGCGCGCCAGTTCTTGGCAGTGCCCTTGGCGGGCGGCAGCATCAGCCGGGGTACTTGCGACAGGAACCGAGCTTGCCCGATGGCCTGGCGCACCCATTCGCGGTCGAGGTCGCGCCGGGCGGCCAGGTCGTCGGCAAACTGCAGCGCTTCGGGGCGCGAGGCATAGAGCACCGGGGCCTTGGGGGTGGCTGCCGCATTCCCCGCTGCCGCCCGGGTGGCAGCCGGTGCGGCCGGTTTGGAGGGCTTTTGTGTGGTGGCGCCTGCGGATACGCTGCAGGCAGCGATCAAAAGCATGGCTGCTGCGCTCGATGGGGCTGTCTTCTTCATGTCAGTGGTGGTCTTGCGTGGTGGTGCCTGCGGCGTCGGAGGCCGGCACGCCCCGGGCACGGGCGGCCGGGGCGACGGCCGGCAGGGCACGCGTCATGGTTGAGGCCACTGCAGCGCGCGGTATTCGCGCCGCAGATCGGCCAGCCCGGCCTGGGGGTCGGGTGCATAGCGCAGTCGTTCCAGGCGCAAAAGCCAGTCTGCCAGCGGGGCTCCGGCGGGACCAAACTGCGCCTGTACGCGCTGCGCCATCGAGCGCGGCGGGAGATTGTCGGGCACCCGCAGGCCCGCGCGTGCGAGGCGGTGGCGTGACCGCGCCAGCAGCCGCAGCCACGGGTCGTGCTGGCTGCGTTCCCACAGGCTCCAGCCCACGCCGCCCAGCGCAAAGGTCATCACGATGATCCCGAGCACGGTGGTCAGGTCCTGCCAGCTGGGCGACTCGAACCCCAGCGCCTTGAGCAGGTCCATCTGGCGAGACTGTGTGTAGTTGAGCACCCACTGGTTCCAGCGGCTGTTGACGGCTTCCCACACGGCGCGCATGTTCTGCGCCAGGCCAGGGCTCAGCGTACCCACGGCCGTGGCAAATGCCCCTTGTGGTGCCTGCAGGCGCTGGAATGCACCGGTCCGCCCGGGCGCGACGGCGCTGGTCGGGTCCACGCGCACCCACCCTTGTCCGGCCATCCACACCTCGGTCCAGGCGTGGGCATCGCTCTGGCGCACTGTCCACAGTCCATCTACCGAATTGCGCTCACCCCCCTGGTAGCCCGTGACGATGCGCGCGGGGATGTCCATGGCGCGCATCAACACGACAAACGCCGAGGCAATGTGTTCGCAAAAGCCTTCCTTGCGGTCAAACCAGAACTCGTCGGCCGTGTGCTGTCCGTACAGGCCCGGGTCCAGGGAGTACACGAAGCCGCCGGTGCGCAGCCGCGCCAGCGCTGCTTCGACCAGCGCCGGTGTGTTGTCTTGCGCCGGGTCGGGCGCGATGCGCGGGTCGTTGCGCATCTGCTGGGCCAGCTCGAGCGTGCGCGGGTTGAAGCCTGCCGGCAGTTCGGTGTACGCGCGCAGGGCAGGCGTCATGGCCATGGGGCCGTGGGTGAAGCGGGGGTAGCTGACCGCCTGATAGCGGAGCACGTCGGTCACCGGGCGGGTGGAGAACCACTGCAGGTCCTGCGTCATGAACAGGCCCATGCCGGGGAGCCTGGGTTGCTCGGGCGCCGCATCCAGCAGCAGCAGCCACGGCTGCTTGTGGGGTTCCAGGGTCACCTCGTAGCGCAGGGGTTCGCCTTCGGTACGCAGGTTGGCGACCGTAGGCAGGCGGTCCATCCGCAGGTCGCCCGGGCCGTACGACAGTGGTAGCCACTCGGTACCGTTGAAGCTGCCAAACACCGGGCCGCGGAAGTACAGGTCCCGCTGGGGCGGCGCCGCGCCGTCCGGTGTGTCAAAACGCACCCGCATCGCCACGCTGTCGTCCAGCGCGAGCTGCGCCACAGTGCCGACCTTCATCACGCCCGAGAGGCCGCTGCGCCCGGCCATCGCGTCGCTGGGCACGCCCCAAAGCGGCGCCATCCGCGGAAACAGCATGAACAGTGCTGCCATGATCGGCGCCCCGAGCAGCGCCATGCGCGCCGCCGTGCGAAACGACTGCGCCAGCGGCGGCCGCCCCACCGGCATGTGTGCATTGACCAGCGCGGTGAGCAACCCCACCAGCGCCACCAGCATCGCGGCGGCAGTGACCAGCGACTGCGAATAAAAGAAATTGCTGAGCATCGTGAAGAAGCCCAGGAAGAACACCACCATGGCGTCGCGCCGTGCGCGCAGTTCCAGCATCTTCAGTGCCAGCAGCATCACGATGAGCGTCACCCCCGCATCCCGCCCGAGGATGGTGCGGTGGGTGAAGAGCGTGCCCGCAACGGCCGCCGTCACGAAGACAAGCAGTGTCCAGCGGCTGGGCAGCGGAAGTCCCTTCCAGGCCAGCCAGCCCCGCCACAGGATCAGGCCTGAAGCCATCAGCGTCGCCCAGCCCGGCAGGTTGCCCACCTGCGGCGCGATGACCCACACGATCACGAACAGCAGAAACAGCGTGTCGCGCGCGTCGCGGGGCAGGGATGCGAAAGTCTGGCGCAAAGTCATCTGGGAGTGCCGCTGGATGGGTGTTTTGCTATTTATTTGATAGCTATCAGGGATGATAATACCTGGGCCTCAGGCTGTTTTCATTCAAAACCGGCTGCCAGGGCTGCTCAGAGCAGCGCCAGGGCCTCCAGGCAACGCCGCCGGTGGGCCGGGCCGGTGTCGGGCGCGATTTCGGTGCCCGGCACACGCAGACCGTAGTCCAGACCCAACCGGTCGGCCTGCAGCACCCAGGCGGTCAGGCGGGAAATGCGGGCCTCGGGGTTTTGCAGGCTGGCCTGCTGCATGTCCAGCCACAGTTCGTGGCGCTGGGCCTGCTGGGCGTCGCGGCTGACCAGATCGTCGGTGCCGGTGCCGAGCGACTTGGCGGCCTTCTTCCAGACCACCAGCTTGAGCGGGTCGCCGCGCCGGTAGGCGCGCACGCCATCAAACTCGCCGATGCCCTGCGACTGGGCGCTGCCGGTACCGCCGCCGCGCGGCTCGCCCGCGGGCAGGGGCGGGGCGGGCGACTCGGGTGCGGGGTACACCAGCACCTCGGCTGCAGGGCGCCAGTAGGTCCACACGCGAAAGGTACCCAGCGGGAACCGTGTTTCGGCCGTGAGCGTGGGAATGCGGTGCAGACCGCGGCGCGGGGGCTTGAAGGCAATTTGCACCGTGGAGGTGCCTTGCGCGGGAATATCCGTCCAGGCCCAGTGGTGGGCTTCGCTGCCGTCGCCGTGCACCGACAGCGCCACGCCGTAGCGCGCGCTCTTGCGGTCGCTGGCAAGCTGCACCTCGACGGCCGCGGCGGTACCCAGAAAGTGCGGCTCGGGCGCGTTCAGGTGCAGCGTCAGGCCGCGCAGGTTGGCGTGGCAGATGTGCATGCCCACCACGGCGCTGCCCGCCAGCAGGAAGGTGAGCAGATAGCCGAGGTTGAGCTGGTAATTGATGGAGGCCACCAGCAGCACCAGCAGCGTGAGCGCCAGCATCCAGCCCGAGGCAGTGGGCAGGATGTAGACGTTGCGCTGCGTGAGGGGCAGGGTGTCGCTCAGCGGCAGGCGAGCCTCCCACCAGCGGCGAAAGCGGCGGCGCAGGGCCGCCCAGGGGGTAACGGCGGCAAGTGCTGTGCGCCATCCGGCGCGCGCAACGCCGGGGGCGGGTGCGTCGGGGGGATCGATGGCAGTGCTCACGGTGCAGCCAGCCTTCAGGGCAGTGGCACGGCGTCCACCATGGCGCGCACCTGCTCCACTGCGCCCCGGCCTGCGTCGCCCACGGGCACCAGGCGGTGTGCAATGGTCTGCGGCAGGATGGCCTGCACATCGTCGGGAGCCACATAGTCGCGCCCGCTGATCAGCGCCTGCGCCTTGGCCGCCCGCACCAGGGCAATGCCGGCGCGCGGCGACAGCCCCTGCAGGAACCAGCGGCCCGAGCGGGTGGCTGCGATCAGGTCCTGCACGTAGTTGAGCAGCGGGTCGGCTGTGTGAATGGCCTGCACCTCGCGCTGCAGCTGCATCAGCTCATCGTCGGACAGCAGGGGCAGCATGCCGTCCACCATGTCTCGGCGGTCGGCTCCGGCCAGCAGCATGCGCTCGGCGGCCCGGTCGGGATAGCCGATGGAAATGCGCATCAGGAAGCGGTCGAGCTGCGATTCGGGCAGCGCAAACGTACCCAGCTGGTCGTGCGGGTTTTGTGTGGCAATCACGAAAAACGGGTGGGGCAGGGCGCGGGTTTCGCCCTCCACCGACACCTGCTTTTCTTCCATGGCTTCGAGCAGGGCGCTTTGCGTCTTGGGGCTGGCGCGGTTGATCTCGTCGGCCAGCAGTACCTGGGCGAACACGGGGCCGGGGTGGAACACGAAGGCCTCCTTGCCGCGTTCATACACCGACACGCCGGTCAGGTCGCTGGGCATCAGGTCGGCCGTGAACTGCACCCGGGAGAACTGCAGGCCAAAGGTGCGCGACAGCGCATGGGCCAGCGTGGTCTTGCCCACGCCGGGTACGTCCTCGATCAGCAGGTGCCCCCCCGCCAGCAGGCAGGCCACACAGTCCTGGACCTGGGCTGTTTTGCCCACAATCACCGTGTTAAGCTGATCCAAAAGCGCTTTAATCTTGTGCTGTGCGTTCATGGCATGACGTTATCCGAAAAACCAAGACAAACGCGACGTGTGGGGACAAGACTTGTGAGCAAGACGGGCTATTTCACCCATCGGGATTGCTGGAAACACGAGATGGGACCGGGTCACCCCGAGTGCCCGGAGCGGCTCGATGCCATTGAAGACCGGTTGCTGATCACCGGCGTGGCCGATGCCCTTGAGCGCTACGAGGCCCCCGAGGCTTCGCTGGCCGACATTGAATTGGCCCACGACCGCATGCACGTGGCAGCGATGCGCGGAATGTCCGACCGGCTCAACGAAGAGCTGCTGGCGGGCGGCCCCCAGTACGCGCAGATCGACACCGACACCTCCATCAACGCCCACACATGGGCCGCATCCCTGCGCGCAGCGGGTGCGGCGCTGGCCGCCACCGATGCCGTCATGGCGGGGGAAGTGCAAAACGCCTTTTGCGCGGTGCGCCCGCCGGGCCACCATGCCGGCCGCAGCAAGGCCATGGGTTTCTGCTTTTTCAACAATGTGGCGGTGGCCGCCAAGTACGCCCTGCAGCGCTACAACCTCAAGCGCGTGGCGGTGGTGGACTTTGACGTGCACCACGGCAACGGTACCGAAGACATCCTGGCGCATGACCCCCGGGCGCTGATGGTCAGCATCTTCCAGCACCCGTTCTACCCCTACAGCGGCGATCACGATCCCGCACCGAACATGGTGAACGTGCCGGTGGCTGCGTACACGCGCGGCATGGACATCCGCGAAATCATCGAAATGATGTGGATTCCCCGCCTGGAGGCTTTCAAGCCCGAGATGATTTTTGTGAGCGCAGGCTTTGACGGCCACCGCGAGGACGACATGGGCCAGCTCGGCCTGACCGAGCAGGACTACGCCTGGATCACGCAGCGCATCATGGACATGGCCAAGCGCTTCTCCAAAGGGCGCATCGTGTCGTGCCTGGAAGGCGGCTATGTCATGTCGCCGCTGGCGCGCAGCGTGGAAGCCCATCTGCGCGTGCTGGCGGACTTGTGACAACCCCCTGAGCCGCGGCGCGGCTTAACCCCTCTCCCGGCTTCGCCGGGAAGGCGGACCACGCCAGCGCGGCGGCCGTTGCGCGGCGTCCGCTGGCCTGGGCCACGCCGGTTTTCGGCGGCCAGTCCCTCTCAAGGAGCAACACACCCATGACACTCACGAATCCGAATGAACTGTTGCAGACCACCCGCGACACCCGCGGCGTGGTCACCCTGACCCTGAATGACCCCTCCCGCTTCAACGCCCTGGGCAGCGACATGCTGGCCGCATTGCAGCAGGCGCTGGACGGCGTGGCGCGCGACGGGACGGCGCGGGCGGTGGTGCTGGCGGCCAACGGCAAGGCGTTCTGTGCGGGCCACAACCTCAAGGACATGGCCGCGCACCCGGATCTGGCGTGGTACCAGGCGCTGTTTGCCCAGTGCAGCAAGGTCATGCTGGCCATCCACAAGCTGCCGGTGCCGGTGATTGCCCGCGTGCACGGCATGGCCACCGCGGCCGGCTGCCAGCTGGTGGCGCAGTGCGATCTGGCCGTGGCGGCCGAGGGCGCGACTTTTGCCACCAGCGGCATCCACTACGGCCTTTTTTGCGCCACGCCCAGCGTGCCCCTGGTACGCAACGTGCACGCCAAGCGCGCCATGGAGATGTTGCTCACGGGCGATTTCATCGATGCGCAGACGGCGCTGGCGCAGGGCCTGGTCAACCGCGTGGTACCGGCCGACCTGCTCGATGCCGAGGTCGGGAAGCTGGTGCAGTCCATCGTCGAAAAGCCGCGCGTGGCAGTGGCCATGGGCAAGGCGCTGGTGTACCAGCAGCGCGAACTGGGTATGGACGCGGCCTACCAGCTGGCGGGCCAGGCCATGGCGGTCAACATGATGGATGCAGCGGCCCAGGAGGGCGCGCTCGCATTCGCCGAAAAACGCCAGCCCGACTGGAAGCGCTGATGACCGCCCCTGCAGACGCTGTCGAGACGCCATCGATGATCACGGACCTGGGCCGCTGGGCGCAGGCCTTTGCGCAGCCCTCCGTGCTGGTGGAGCTGGGTTTGCTGGTGCTGTGCGTGGCCGCGGCCTGGACAGTCGTGTGGGCACTTCGGCGCGGCGCGCACGACAAGGACCCGCGCTCGATCTGGTTTGGAGCCAGCGTGGTGGATGGCGCACTGTTCCCGCTGGTGCTGCTGAGTCTGGGTTACCTGGCGCGCACGCTGGCGGCGCAGTGGGTGCCGCTGGCGGTGTTCAAGGTGGCCATCCCTGTGCTGGTGTCGCTGGTGGTCATCCGCATCGGCGTGAAGGTGCTGCAGGTGGCTTTCCCGCATTCCGCGTGGGTGCGACCCATCGAACGCAGCATCTCGTGGATGGCGTGGCTGGGCATGGTGCTGTGGGTGACCGGACTGCTGCCGCTGGTGTTGCTGGAGCTGGACAAGATCAGCTGGAAGGTTGGCGCATCCACCCTCTCGGTACGCACGATGATCGAGGGCGCCATCACCGCTGGTGCCGTGTTGCTGGTGGCACTGTGGATCTCTGCGGCCATCGAGGCGCGTCTGCTGCGCGCGGCCACGGGCAGCGAGCTGTCGCTGCGCAAGGCCATCAGCAACGCCCTGCGTGCGGTGCTTGTGTTCGTCGGCCTCATCATGGCCCTGTCCGCCGTGGGCATCGATCTCACGGCACTTTCGGTGCTGGGCGGCGCAGTCGGGGTGGGCATCGGTTTTGGCCTGCAAAAGCTGGCGGCCAACTATGTCAGCGGCTTCGTCATCCTGGCCGAACGCAGCATGCGCATCGGCGACAACGTCAAGCTTGATGCGTTCGAGGGCCGCATCACCCAGATCAACGCGCGCTACACCGTCATCCGTTCGCCATCTGGCCGCGAATCCATCGTGCCCAACGAGCTGCTGATCACCCAGCGGGTGGAGAACCTGTCGCTTTCGGACCCGCAGGTGTGGATGTCCACGGTGGTGAGCGTGGCGTACGACTCCGATGTCGATCTGGTCGCGCGCCTTTTGGGTGAGGCAGCGCTGGTCAGCCCGCGCGTGCTGCGCGAGCCTGCGCCTGCCGTGGCGCTGAGCGCGTTTGGCGCAGACGGGCTGGAGTTCACGGTGGGCTTCTGGATTGCCGACCCCGAGAACGGCACGCTGGGCCTGCGCTCGCAGATCAACATGGCCATCTTGCGCACCTTGCGCGAACACCATGTGGAGGTGCCGTTCCCGCAGCGCGTGGTGCATTTCCAGGGTGCAGCTGTACAGGCCGGTGCCGGTGGCACTGCTGCAGCATTGCGTGAGCCAGCCCAGGGCCAGCAGGGGCTGTCACCCTGACGCCCTGCATCGCAATGGGTGGCAGCCGTGCTGATGCGGACAGCGCGGTGCGGCTGACTCCCGGTTTTCCGCGCATCCCGCACCGCCGCAACGTGCGATTGCCCATGTTCCCGTACGGGATGTACCTGCGTCCGCGTTCGTGCCCTATAATCCAGAAAAAGCACGATCGTTCTTTTTTGTGCAGTACGCGCTCTCCCTCTGTCGCTGTGCGGCATAGAATGTTCCAGTTTACGTAAACGTCAATTCAATCAACTCTAGGAGCCGCAGCAATGAAGGTCTTGGTCCCTGTCAAACGCGTGGTGGACTACAACGTGAAGGTCCGCGTCAAATCGGACAACACCGGTGTGGACATCGCCAACGTGAAGATGAGCATGAACCCCT
>LNFM01007240.1_pt1 | contig 17538 bp, 15 predicted proteins | sample 596031 | NCBI WGS metagenome assembly LNFM01 (sample SAMN04254537, study PRJNA301005) | activated carbon metagenome | isolation source: dual media filters at the Ann Arbor, Michigan drinking water treatment plant | place: USA: Ann Arbor | reverse complement strand
GTCCCCGTCCCCCTCGTCACCGGCCACGAATTCGCAGGCATCATCGTCGACAAAGGCCGCAACGTCGAAGGGCTTTCGATCGGCCAGCGCTGCTCCGGCGAAGGCCACCTGATCGGCAAGACCTCCCGCCAAAGCCGGTCGGGCAAGTTCCACCTCGACCCCGAAACCCGCGGCATTGGCGTCAATGAACCCGGAGCCTTCGCGCAATACCTGCGCCTGCCCGCGTTCAACGTCGTCCCCCTGCCCGACGCCATCGATGACGAGATCGGCGCGATCCTCGACCCCCTGGGCAACGCCGTCCACACCGCCCTTTCCTTCGACCTGATCGGCGAAGATGTGCTGATCACCGGCGCAGGCCCCATCGGCATCATGGCCGCCGCCGTCGCCCGCCATGTCGGCGCGCGCCACGTCGTCATCACCGACATCAACCAGGCCCGCCTCGACCTTGCCGGACAGGTCGCCGACGTGGTCCCGGTCAACGTTGCCACCACCGACCTCAAATCCGTCTACCCCTCCCTGAAGATGCAACAAGGCTTCGACGTCGGGATGGAGATGTCCGGCTCCCAGCAAGCCCTTGACCAGATGGTCGAGCACATGGTCATGGGCGGCCGCATCGCCATGCTCGGCATCCCGCCCGGCAAGTCGCCCGTCGACTGGAGCCGCATCGTCTTCAAGGCCATCACCATCAAGGGCGTCTACGGCCGCGAGATTTTCGAGACCTGGTACAAGATGATCGCCATGCTGGAAAACGGCCTCGACATCCGCCGCGTCATCACCCACCGCTTCACAGTCGCCGACTTCCAGGATGGTTTCGCCTCCATGCGCTCCGGCCTCTCCGGCAAGGTTGTGCTGGACTGGACCTGACACCCGTCACACCCCAGCCCTTTCACCTGGCACCAAATATCCCCGCCGGAGGCATCCGCCACCGTCACCTGCGTCACGCTTGAATAGGGATCCCAAGGCACGGCAAGCGCCTCCCCTCCCCCTCCGTGGGGAGGGGATGGGGGTGGGGGGCCGCCCGCGCAATACCCCTGAAATGCCCCGAAATGGCCCCGCCGCGTTAACCCCCCGGTAACCATTTCCCGACGAGGTTCTAGGGGGCGTCAGAAGGGGCGAACAGCATGGACGGAACACAACACGCAAGCTTTGCCGAGGCACGGGCGGCCTTCTCCCCCGCTGAACCTGTCCCGACGGCCCCGGTCCTCGCCGAAGGCCGCCGCTTCCGCGTCCGCTCATTGCGCTTGTCACCCGGTCAGGCGACCTCCCTGCAGTCGCACCTGCACCGCTCCGAACACTGGGTCGTCGTCGAAGGCACCGCCGAGGTGACCACCGGCATCCGTTCGCGCCTGGTGGGCGAAGGCGAGGCTGTCCTGATCCCGCTCGGCCAGCCGCACCGGATCGAAAACCCCGGTCGCCTGCCGGTGACCCTGATCGCGGTCGAGACCGGCCATTACCTCGGCGACGATGACGAGTTTCGCCACGACTGACGCCTCCTCGCTCCCTCCGGTCGCTCCTCGGTTGCCGCTCGCGAAGAGCGACTGAAGGAAGCGATGAGCCCGCCTCAAGGTAAAGACCACGTAAACGCTCCCGCCCAACCCCTTGATTTCCCAAGGCCGGGAAATCCGTCCTGCGTGGACGCACCCCCGGAAACCCCGGTTTACACCGCCCCCCGCATCGGCGATAACCAGCCGGAACTACACCGGGGTCAGACCGATGCTCCTCCTGATCGACAACTACGACAGCTTCACCTACAACCTGGTCCACTACCTGGGCGAACTTGGCGCGGACGTGGTCGTAAAACGGAACGACGCCCTGCAGGTCCAGGACGTGATCGCCATGCAGCCCGAGGTCATCGTCCTCTCCCCCGGCCCCTGCGACCCCGCCGCCGCCGGGATCTGCCTGCCGCTCACCAAGGCCGCCGCGACCGTCGGCATCCCCCTCCTCGGCGTCTGCCTCGGCCACCAGACCATTGGCGAGGCCTTCGGCGGCAACGTCGTGCGCTGCCACGAGATCGTCCACGGCAAGATGGGCACGATGCATCACTCCGGGCAGGGCGTCTTCCGCGACCTGCCCTCGCCCTTCCAGGCGACCCGCTATCACTCCCTCGTGGTCGACCGCGCGACCCTGCCCGCCGACCTTGAAATCACCGCCTGGCTGGATGACGGCACGATCATGGGCCTCCGCCACCGCCACCACCTGATCGAGGGCGTCCAGTTCCACCCGGAATCCATCGCCTCCGAACACGGCCACCAGCTCCTTCGCAACTTCCTCGACGAAGCCCGCGCGAAAGTCCCGGCATGAGCGACATCCTCAAGCCCCTGATCGGCATCGCCGCCAACCGCCCCCTTACGCGGACCGAGGCAGAAGCCGCCTTCAACGCGCTTTTTGAAGGCGAAGGCACCCCGGCCCAGATGGGCGGCTTCCTGATGGCGCTGCGCACCCGGGGCGAGACGGTCGACGAATACGCCGCCGCCGCCTCCGTCATGCGGTCGAAGTGCAACGCCGTGAAGGCCCCCGCGGGTGCCATGGACATCGTCGGCACCGGTGGCGATGGCAAGGGCACGCTCAATATCTCCACCGCCACCGCTTTCGTCGTTGCAGGCGCGGGCGTGACCGTGGCGAAGCACGGCAACCGCAACCTCTCCTCGAAATCCGGCGCCGCCGACGCTCTGACCGAGCTCGGCCTGAACGTCATGGTCGGCCCCGAGGTCGTCGAACGCTGCCTGACCGAGGCCGGGATCGGCTTCATGATGGCCCCGATGCACCACCCCGCGATCCGCCATGTCATGCCGGTCCGCGCGGAACTTGGCACCCGGACGATCTTCAACATCCTCGGGCCCCTGACCAACCCCGCCGGGGTGAAACGCCAGCTGACGGGAGCCTTCTCCGACGCCCTCATCCGCCCGATGGCCGAAACGCTCCTCACCCTCGGATCGGAGAAAGCCTGGCTCGTCCACGGCTCGGACGGCACCGACGAGATCACCATCTGCGGACCGACCTCGGTCTCTGCCGTCGAAAATGGGGCCGTCCGCGACTTCACCGTCCATCCCGAAGACGCAGGCCTCGCCCCCCACCCGTTCGAGGCGATCCTCGGCGGCACTCCGGCTGAAAACGCCCAGGCCTTCCGCGCCCTTCTTGACGGCGCAGCCGGGGCCTACCGCGACGCGGTCCTCCTGAACGCCGCTGCAGCCCTGGTCGTCGCTGACAAGGTGGGAACCCTGATCGAAGGCGTGGCGTTGGCACGGGAGTCGATCGATTCCGGTGCGGCCAGGTCAAAGATCGACGCGCTCCGCCGCCTGACGACCGCCTGAAGGACCCCCATGAGCACGATCCTCGACCGCATCAAGGCCTACAAGCTGGAGGAAGTGGCCAAGGCCAAAGCCGCCACGCCGCTCTCTGACCTTGAAGCCGCCGCCAAATCCGTTACCCCGCCCCGCGGCTTTGCCCGCGCCCTGCGGGAAGCCACCCTGACCGGCTACGGCCTGATCGCCGAGATCAAGAAAGCCAGCCCGTCCAAAGGCCTGATCCGCCCCGATTTCGACCCTCCAGCCCTCGCCAAGGCCTACGAGGCCGGTGGTGCGACATGCCTGTCCGTCCTTACCGACGCCCCGAGCTTCCAGGGCGCCGACGAGTACCTCGTCGCCGCCCATGACGCGGTCGCCCTGCCCTGCCTGCGCAAGGATTTTCTCTACGACCCCTGGCAGGTCACCCAGTCCCGCGCGCTGAACGCTGACTGCATCCTGATCATCATGGCCTCGCTGGACGACACCCTGGCCGCCGAACTGGAAGCGGCGGCAATGGACCTTGGCATGGATGTCCTGATCGAGGTGCATGACGAAGCGGAACTGGAGCGGGCGGCCATGCTGAAGTCTCCGCTGATCGGCATCAACAACCGCAACCTGCACACGTTCGAAGTCACGCTGGAGACTACCCGTCGTCTGGCCCGCCGCGTGCCCGAAGACCGGATGATCGTCGCGGAAAGCGGGCTTTACACGCCTGCCGACCTGGCCGACCTCGCGCAGTATGGCGCGCGCTGCTTCCTGATCGGCGAAAGCCTGATGCGGCAGGCTGACGTCACCGCCGCCACCCGGGCGATCCTGTCGAAACCCCTGACCGCGCAGGGCGGGCTGTGAGCGGGCTGAGCCACTTCGACGACCAGGGCCACGCCCATATGGTCGACGTGTCGGACAAACCGGTGACCGACCGGGTCGCGGTCGCTGTCGGCGCGGTGCGGATGACGGCCGAGACGCTGACGCTCATCACCGAAGGCCGGGCCAGGAAGGGCGATGTCCTGTCCGTCGCGCGGCTGGCGGGGATCATGGCCGCGAAGAAGACCTCGGACCTGATCCCGCTCTGCCATCCTTTGCCGATCACCAAGGTCGCCCTGGAACTGGCCGCCGACCCCACCCTTCCGGGTGTCCGGATCGAGGCGACCGTGAAGACCTCTGGCCAGACCGGGGTCGAGATGGAGGCGCTGACCGCCGTGTCTGTAGCCGCGCTTACGGTCTACGACATGGTCAAGGCGGTCGAGAAGTCGATGGTGATCGACGGCATCCGCCTCATCCTGAAAGATGGCGGCAAATCAGGCCGTTACGAGGCGCTTTGATGATTTCGGTTGAAGACGCGCTTACCCGTTGTCTGGCCCTTGTCGCGCCGCTGCCTTCAGAGACCGTGCCCCTCGCGCAAGCCGCCGGACGCTGGATGTCGTCCCCTGCCGTCGCCACCCGCGACCAGCCCCCGTTCGCGGCTTCGGCGATGGACGGCTATGCGGTGCAGGGCAATCCGGGGCCGGACGACAACTTCGTCGTCATTGGCGAGGCCGGGGCCGGGCATGCCTATTCCGGTGCGGTCGGACCGGCACAGGCCGTGCGGATCTTCACCGGCGCTCCGGTCCCGCAGGGTGCCACGCGGGTGATCATTCAGGAAGACGTGGTCAGCCTGGGCGACCGCATCCTTCTGAAAGAGGGCCTCGACGCCGCCACCCATATCCGCCCGCTGGGCCAGGATTTCCGCGCCGGAGACAGCCTTTCGTCCCGCCGACTGCGCCCCAACGACCTCGCCCTTCTCGCCGCGATGAACATCCCGGCCGTGCAGGCGACCCGCAGACCCGTGGTCGCGATCATTGCCACCGGGGACGAGCTGGTGATGCCGGGCGAGGACCCGGCGCCTGACCAGATCATCGCCTCGAACAGCTTTGCCGTGAAGGCGCTGATCGAGGCCGAGGGTGGCGAGGCTCGGCTGCTGCCCATAGCGCGCGACACCGAGGCGGAACTGGCGACCGTGCTGGGTCTGGCCGAAGACGCGGACCTGATCGTGACGATCGGCGGAGCTTCGGTCGGCGACCATGACCTTGTGGGCAAGGCCGCAGGGCTGGAGCACAGTTTCTGGAAGATCGCCATGCGCCCCGGAAAGCCGTTGATGGCCGGGCGGTTGAACGGCGTGCCGATGCTTGGCCTGCCCGGCAACCCGGTTTCGGCCATCGTCTGCGGGCATCTGTTCCTGTTGCCGATGGTCCGCGCGATGCTGGGCGATCCGGACCCCGCACCGCAGCCCCGCCGGGCGCGCCTTGCCGTCGATCTGCCTGCCAACGGCATCCGGGCGCATTATATGCGGGCACGCCTGACGACCGGGGACGGCCTGCCCGGCATCACTCCCTTCGACCGGCAGGATTCGGCCCTGCTGTCGATCCTTGGTCAGGCCGACGCGCTGCTGATCCGTCCCGTCGAAGCCCCCGCCTGTCGCGCCGGGGACACGGTAGATTACCTCCCGCTTTAGGGTTCTGTGGATAATTCTTGACACAAACCGGGAACACGGGCAGAACATTGTGCAAACGCATGATGTGGGAGTGAACCCCGTGCTGACACGCAAGCAGTTGGAACTTCTGGACTTCATCAAGACCCGGATGGATCGGGACGGCGTCCCGCCCTCCTTCGACGAGATGAAGGATGCGCTGGACCTGCGGTCGAAGTCGGGGATCCACCGGCTGATCACGGCGCTGGAGGAGCGGGGCTTCATCCGCCGCCTCGCCCACCGGGCCCGCGCGCTGGAGATTGTGAAGCTTCCCGAAGCGATGGAAAGACCCGGCTTCAGCCCCAAGGTGATCGCGGGCGACAAGGTCGATCCGCCGCGCGGCGCGATGCAGGTCTCGACCGTCCATGCGATGGAACTGCCCGTGATGGGCCGGATCGCCGCCGGTGTCCCGATCGAGGCGATCTCCGAAGTCTCGCACCATGTGGCAGTGCCGGGGTCGATGCTGTCCGGCAAGGGTCAGCACTATGCCCTTGAAGTCAAAGGCGATTCCATGATCGAGGCTGGGATCAACGATGGCGACATCGTCGTGATCCGGGAACAAAGCACTGCCGACAACGGCGATATCGTCGTGGCGCTGGTCGAAGATCACGAGGCCACGCTGAAGCGCTATCGCCGCCGCGGCAACATGATCGCGCTGGAGGCCGCGAACCCGGCCTATGAAACGCGGGTGTTCCCCGATCACCTCGTCAAGGTGCAGGGCCGCCTCGTCGGGCTGATCCGCAGCTACTGACCGGCCAGGGCGACCGGTTTCACCGTCAGCTCCGGCAGGTCAACCTGCCGCGCAGGTGGCGACCACAGCCTGCGCGCGACCTTGGTGCGCTCAACCATGGCTCCGTCGTCGGTGATCCAGACCGCAAGCGGGCCCGTCGCTGCCAATGTATCCGCATCAATCAGCCGACACCCCTGTGGCGCTGCCTCTGCCAGTGCGGCGAGGATCACCAGCGCGTCACTGGCACAGGCCTCGGCCAGACGGGCCTCGGCGCCCTTGCCGCTCAACTGAACCCCGCTGAGGCCCGCCAGTTCAAACCGCCGCTCGCCCCTAGGCCCGTCAAATCCCGGTCGCTCCGCTGCTGTCTCCTGTTGCGCAAGGTCGCCGTCGTTCTGCAGCCAGTTCTCGGCAGCAAAGCCCCCGCCCTTGGCCGCCGACAGCGCCCGCCCCTCCGGCCCCGCCAGCCCCAACAGCTTGCCATCGCCCGAGATCAGCAGCGCCGGTCGTTCGGCCATCGCCCACATCGCGAAGGCAGCCAGCACCGACAGGACGCCCACCAGCTGCACCCGCCCGCGCCACAGGATCAGCCACAGCGAGCCCAGGGTGAACAGGGGCAGCACCCAGGGCCCTGGCGTCGGGATCGCAGTCACCGAGCCTTCAAGCCCGGCAATCCAATGCGCCACGAACAGGATCCAGCGCGCGCCCTGCTCCATGAACCACAGGGGCAAAGCTTCCAGCCCGATGGGTGCCAGAAGTGCTGCCAGCGCGCCCGCAGGCATGATCACCGCGCCCATCACCGGCACCGTCAGAAGGTTGGCCAAAAGGCCATAGTCGGTGAACCGGTTGAAGTGCGCCGCCGCGTAGGGCGCAGTGGAAAACCCGCCGATCACCGAGCTTAAAACCAGCGTGAACACCGGCAAAAGCCAGCGCGGCAGGCGCTGGCGATAGACGCTGCCATCCAGCGCGGCAAAGCCCACGATCAGGGCGATGGTGGCGGCGAATGACATCTGGAAACCGGGGTTCATCAGGCTTTCCGGCTGCGCCAACAGCAGGATCCCCCCCGCAATCGCCACCGACCGCAAGGTCAGTGCCCGCCTGTCCAGAAGCACCGCCCCCAGGAAGACGGCGATCATGATGAAGGCCCGCTCGGTCGCCACATTTGCCCCGGACAAGAGGAGGTAGAACAGCGCCACCCCAAGACTGATCACCGCCGCGACCTTCTTGGTGTTCACCCGCAACGCCACAAAAGGGATCAGCGCCAGACCATAGCGGAAGAGGGCAAAGACGAAACCGGTCAGAAACGCCATGTTCATCCCCGAGATCGCGAGAAGATGCGCCAGCGACGAATCCCGCAACGCCGCGACCGTCTCTTCGGTGATGGCCGAGCGGTCCCCGGTCATCGCCCCAGCCGCAAAGGCCCCCGCCTGCCCCTCCATATGTGCCAGCATTGCGCGGGTCAGATCACTGCGCAGACGGTCGATCGGCAGTGCCCCTTCCACCGCCTCCTCCAGCAACAGGACGGGAGTCCGGGTGTAGCCCACCGCGCCCAGGCGCTCGAAGTAGGCCATGCGGCGAAAGTCGAAGCCACCCGGCTCGACGGGTCCTTCCGGCGCGGCAAGCGAAGCAGTCAGGATCACCACCTGGCCCGGCAAGGGTTGCAGCCAGGGTTGCTCGCCCTGCAGCGACACGCGCACCCGGTCCGGCGTCCGCTCCGGCGACACCTCGCGCAGCACCACCTGATCCAGAGTCAGCCGCAGGGCATCGGATTGAGAGCGGTCGATGCCGACGATCCGCCCCTCGACCGGACCGTAATAGCGAAACTCCAGCATCGGGGCGGCCACCACATGCGCGCGCACCCCCGCCGCCAGCCAGCCCGCCGCAAGTGCCGCCACCGCCAGCGCCAACGGTCGCCCAAGCGCAGGCCCACGCCAGCCGAGGCCCGCCGCGACCGCAAAGATCAGCACTGCGAGAAGATAGTTGCGCACCCCCGGTTCTTCCAAAACCGAGAACCAGGCACCGATACCGCAGCCGATCAGCACGGTCAGCCAGGGAAGCAGAATGCCGCGCGCCGATTGCAGCGCCTCAAGCGGCCAAAGCAACCCCCGCGTGATCCGGTCAACGGACGCCACCTTGTTTCCGATCCCGCGATTGCCTAAACCCGCGGGAATCCTACGCCGCGCATGGTTTCCGAAAGGTTAACACCCGATGTCCGCCCAAGTTGTCACCCGCTTCGCGCCGTCGCCGACTGGCTATCTGCACATCGGCGGCGGCCGGACGGCGCTGTTCAACTGGCTTTACGCCCGGGGACGTGGCGGCAAGTTCCTCCTCAGGATCGAGGACACCGACCGCGAACGCTCGACCCCCGAGGCGACAGCGGCCATCCTGCGCGGGCTCACCTGGCTCGGTCTCGACTGGGACGGAGAGGTCGTCAGCCAGTTCGCCCGAAAGGACCGCCATGCCGAGGTCGCGCGCGAGATGCTTGCGCGAGGAACGGCCTACAAGTGCTTCTCCACGCAGGAAGAAATCGCTGCCTTCCGGGCCGCGCGCGAGGCGGAAGGCGCAAGCTACGCCGTCTTCCAGAGCCCCTGGCGTGATGCCGACCCCTCAACCTACCCGGACGCACCCTACGCGATCCGCATGAAGGCCCCGCGGACGGGTGAGACCTTCATCGAGGACCAAGTCCAGGGCCGCGTGGTCATCAAGAACGAGACGCTGGACGACATGATCGTCCTGCGCTCGGACGGGACGCCAGTCTACATGCTGGCCGTCGTGGTGGACGACCATGACATGGGCGTCACCCACGTGATCCGGGGCGATGACCACCTGAACAACGCCGCGCGCCAGCAGATGGTCTATGACGCGATGGGCTGGGACATCCCGACCTGGGCGCATATCCCGCTGATCCATGGGCCGGACGGCAAGAAACTGTCCAAGCGCCACGGGGCGACCGGGGTCGAAGAATACCAGGCGATGGGCTACCCGGCGGCGGGCATGCGCAACTACCTGACGCGCCTGGGCTGGGCGCATGGCGATGCCGAGATCTTCACCTCGGACGAGGCAATGAAATGGTTCGACTTGTCTGGAATTGGTCGCGCGCCCGCCCGGCTCGACTTCAAGAAGCTGGAGAACACCTGCGGCCACCACATGGCAATGGCCGACGATGCCGCACTGCTGCATGAATTGCAGGCATTCCTTGCTGCGGCAGGGCGTGAGTCGCTGGCGGCGGCGCAGGAAACCAGGATGCTGGCGGCTCTCCCGTTCCTCAAGAAATCTGCGAAGACTTTCCCGGAACTTATGGAAAAGGCAGCGTTTCTTCTGATCGACCGCCCCGTTGCTCCAGACACCAAAGCGGCCGAGGCGCTGGATACGGTATCCCGTGGTATACTGAAATCATTGACGCCGCGACTGCAAAATGCTAGCTGGACAAAAGATGCGCTGGAGCCGATCCTGACCGACGTCGCCGCCGAATTTGGCATCGGTTTCGGGAAGCTGGCAGCGCCTCTGCGGGCCGCCATCGCGGGTCGAACTGTTACACCTTCGGTTTACGACATGATGCTAACCATCGGTCGGGAAGAAACCGTCGCCAGGCTGTCGGACGCCGCCGCTTGAGGCCCGCCCCCCGGCCTTGAACCCACCCCAGCCGGGGTGCAGGATAGCCAATGGCCGCCCCTGCCAGGGACGACCGCCATGACCGGGGAGAACCATGTCGGACAACGTCGCCAAGCTTTCACTGAACGGGAACACCTACGACCTTCCGGTTCACAAACCCACTCTCGGCCCCGATGTGCTGGACATCCGCAAGCTGTACGGCGAGGCGGACGTGTTCACCTTCGACCCGGGCTTCACATCGACCGCCGCCTGCGAAAGTGCGATCACCTACATCGACGGCGACGCGGGTGAGCTTTTGTATCGCGGCTATCCGATCGAACAGCTGGCCGAGAAATCGACCCATCTCGAAGTCTGCTATCTGCTTCTCTACGGTGAGCTGCCGAATGCCGACCAGCTGACTGACTTCACCCAGCGCGTGACGAAGCACACGATGGTGCACGAACAGATGCACTACTTCTTCCGCGGCTTCCGCCGGGACGCGCATCCGATGGCGACCATGGTGGGCGTCGTGGGCGCGATGGCGGCCTTCTACCACGACTCGACGGACATCAACGATCCCTGGCAGCGCGAGGTTGCGGCGATCCGCATGATCGCCAAGCTGCCGACGATTGCCGCGATGGCCTACAAGTATTCGGTGGGCCAGCCCTTCGTCTACCCGAAGAACAGCCTGTCCTATGCGGGCAACTTCCTGAACATGTGCTTTGCTGTCCCGGCCGAAGATTATGTCGTCTCGCCGATCCTGGAAAAGGCGATGGACCGCATCATGATGCTCCACGCCGACCACGAACAGAATGCCTCTACGTCCACCGTGCGGCTGGCAGGCTCTTCGGGCGCGAACCCGTTCGCCTGCATCGCCGCCGGCATCGCCTGCCTTTGGGGCCCGGCGCATGGCGGGGCCAACCAGGCAGCCCTGGAACAGCTGCGCGAGATCGGGACAGTCGACCGGATCCCGGAATTCATCGCCAAGGCCAAGGACAAGACCTCGGGCGTCAAGCTGATGGGCTTTGGCCATCGGGTCTACAAGAACTTCGACCCCCGCGCCAAGGTGATGAAGGAAAGCTGTGACGAGGTGCTGGACCTTCTCGGCGTCCACAACAACCCGCTGCTGCAGGTCGCCAAGGAACTGGAACGCATCGCGCTGGAAGACGAATACTTCATCTCGAAGAAGCTGTACCCGAACGTCGACTTCTATTCGGGCATCATCCTTGAGGCGATGGGCTTCCCGACCGCGATGTTCACCCCGATCTTCGCGATCAGCCGGACCGTGGGCTGGATCAGCCAGTGGAAAGAGATGATCGGCGAGAAGAACCAGAAGATCGGCCGTCCACGCCAGCTGTACATCGGGCCGACCAAGCGCGACTACATTGACCTGCGCCACCGCTGACGCAGCAAGAAGCCTAAGATTTTTCGACGAAAAATCTTAGGCGCGCCGCCCGTCCAGTGTGCTGACCGGGCCGTACAGGTCAACGCGCCGGTCGCGGAACAGGCCCCAGCTTGCGCGCAAGGCCGCGATCGCCTCCAGATCGAATGTGTGCACCAGCACGCCCTGGGACTGCCGGTCGGCCTTGGCGACCAGCTGCCCGGTGTGGTCCGCGATGAAGCTGGACCCGTAGAACGTCACCTCCCTCCCCCCGGGCGCGACCTCGGTCCCGATCCGGTTCGAGGCGACGACCGGCAGGATGTTGGCCGCCGCATGCCCCCGCATCACCATTTCCCAATGCGGCTGGCTGTCATACCCCGGAGCCGGCGGCTCGGACCCGATTGCCGTCGGATACAACAGCATCTCCGCCCCCATGAGCGCCATCGCCCGTGCGCATTCGGGGAACCACTGGTCCCAGCAGATGCCGACACCGATCCGCCCGAACGCGGTATCCCAGACCCGGAATCCGGTGTCACCGGGCGAGAAGTAGTACTTCTCCTCATACCCCGGCCCCTGCGGGATGTGGCTTTTCCGGTAGACCCCCAGCACCCGCCCATCCGCATCGACCATCGCGATGGAGTTGAAGAAGGCCGGACCCGACCGTTCGAAGAAACTGACCGGGATCACCACCGCCAACTCCCGCGCCAGCGCCGCGAAGCGCGCGACCAGCGGGTGACCCTCAAAGGGCTGCGCCAGGTCAAGATACCGGGCATGCTGCTCGATGCAGAAATAGGGGGCGGCGAACAGCTCCTGGATCAGCACCACCTGCGCGCCCTGCCCCGCGGCCTCGCGCACCAGAGCCTCGGCCCGTTCAGCATTGGCGGGCAGGTCCCAGCTGCAGGCGAACTGGGTGGCGGCGACGGTGATGGGTCTCATGGGCAAACCTCCGGGCGATGTGCCGTCACCCTAATTCTCCGGTGGGGCCGCTTGAAGCCCAATTCCGCCTGCGACCGGCCAGCGGTCCCCCGCCGCCCCGACCGCAGTCGGATGCAGCCGTTCCGACCGGTCCAGCCCCACGACGCGTTTGCGCCGCAAGAGGAACGCCTTGCCCCAGCTGCGCCAGGTCCCGACCATCGGGGCCTCGGGATCGCAGGGAAACCGCAGCCGCCAAGCCTCGGGTAGCGCCAGACCCAGCACCTCGGCCCGCTCCAGCATCCAGACCAGCGAGATGTTGGCCAGCGGCCGCGCAGCCGGGAAGTCGCCGATCTGGCCGCCCACATCCGCATGTGCGCCACGGAACCAGACCTGCTCGACGTTGCCTTCCCAGCCCGGCGGACAGTCCCACAACACCGGCGCAAAGGCCTCGCGCGTCTCGTTCAGGGCAAGCGCATGATACCCGTGCCGGATCGAGCTTCCAAGGTGGTGGTTGTGAAAGCCATGCCGGTCGGTCGCGAACATCCAGAACAACGGCAGCCGCAGACCCAGCGCCTTCACCGTGTCCCAGACCCCGACCATCTCGATCGGCGCCTCCGGATGGCAGAAGCGCCGCGTAAAGGCTTGGCCTGCCTGGCTTTCCGCGGCCCGTTCATAATGTCGCCAGGCCAGCTGGACCGCCCGCTCGGTCGCATGTTCGCGCTTCAGCAAACCCACCCGGTCGATCACACCCGCCAGCGAGCGCACGGCATAGGCGCCCCGCGAATAGCCAAACAGGAAGATGCGGTCGCCCTCTCGATAGCCGCTCGCCAGCCAGCCATAGGCCCGCTGGATCTGCGGCGCGGTCCCGCGCCCTTCCAGGATCGCGATGCCCCGCAGCCAGCCTTCCCACTGCATCCCCGGCTCATAATACAGCCGCCGGTTCGCGTGATGGCCCATCTCCTTCAAGAGATGGAACAGCAGCCCCGCATTGCCCTCTTCGCCCGGCGCAAGGCTCGACATCGTGCCGTCCAGAATCACCACATGGTCCACGACACCCCGCACGCGCCCCGGCTCCGGCGCGGGCGCGGGTTCAACTTCGGGCTCGACGGTCCGGCGAAAGAAACTGCGAAGGCGGTCGAGAAGGCGCATCGGCCCCCCATCGTGAACGCTGTCGGCCCCAGCCTAACGCCAGACCGCTTTCTGAAACGCTAAGCGCCCTGCCGGATTTGTCCAGCAGGGCGCCCAGATTTCACAAGGATGTCAGACAGTCAGAGCTTGAGGCTAAGGACCGTTGCCATCTGCAGCTCACCAAAGCCGTTGAACCGGGTATTTGTGACCGTGGAGTAGGACCCCATCCCCTGCCAGATGACGAAATCACCTTCGGCCAGGTCGGACGGCAGCGGGATTTCCCCCGGCAGCCGGTCGACCGAATCGCAGGTCGGGCCAAAGACGATCCGCGGCATGGCTTCGCCGTGGCGCTTCTCACCCGTCGAGGCCAGCACCTCGATCCGGTCGATCACCCCGATCATCGGCAGTTCAGTAAGCGAGCCATAGACCCCGTCGTTCAGGAACACATGAGTCCCATCACGCAGCGCCTTGACGCGGGCGGCCAGCGCGAAGGCGTCACCACACAGCGCCCGACCCGGTTCACAGATCAGCGCCGGGCGGTCAGCCCCGAACGCCTCGGTCGCGACGCGGTCGATCAACTGGAACGTCTCTTCGATCTGCGGCACGATCGACGTCATGCGGTGGTTCGGGAAGCCGCCGCCGACGTTCAGCCGCGCGATCTTGACGCCCGCAGCCGATGCGATGTTCGCGGCCTCACGAATGTAGGCCTCCCAGGCATGCGGGTCGGTGCACTGCGTGCCCGGATGGAAAGTGATCGAGGGGATGAAGCCCGCATCGGCCACGGTCTTCAGAAGTTCCGTCGCCAGTTCCACTGTCGCGCCGAACTTGGCACCGAAGTTGTAGGCCGCACCCGCGACCGGCAGCTTGAAGCGGACCGAGATTTCCGTGCCCTGTACCGGGACCATCTCGATCAGCTTGGCCAGTTCCGACTTGGAATCGACGCTATAGGACTTCACGCCCTTCTCGACCGCATAGGCGATCTCGTGCCGCGCGCGGACCGGGTTATTGTAGTGGATCGCCGCATCGGGGGCCAAGCGCCGGATCAGGTCGATCTCGAAGGGCGAGGCGCAGTCAAAGCCGCGCACGCCCGCTGCCGCCAGGTTCTCCACCATCGCTTCGCCGGGGTTCGACTTGACGGCATAGGTCACGAGACCCGGAAAGCCGTCGATGAACCGCCGCGCGGCCGCTTGGGCAGCCGAGGGCGCGAAGAACAGGACCGGGTTCTCCGGCTGCTCTTTCTTCAGGTAGTCAGTCGGGTTGGACCAGATTGTCTTGGAGAGTCCCATCGGCCTATTTTCCTTTGCCAACAAGACGCTTCGCCCTTCCCCATTGCAGCTGTGGGACCGGGCACCAGCGTGGTTTCAAGTGAACCAGGCCAGGTGCGTATGAGCCGCCCTTTTCCTGCAGTGAAGGATGCCGCATATGGGTTACAACTTCACCGAACAAAACTATATAAATGCGCGGTTGTGTCGTTATAATGACGAAAACGGACGGCAGATTGCATGGACGAACTGGATCGCAACATCATTGGGCTCCTCTCCGCCGACGCGCGGGTTTCGGTGGCCACTTTATCGCGCCGGTTGAAGGTCGCCCGCTCTACGATCCAGGCCCGGCTGGAGCGGCTGGAGACCTCCGGCGTGATCGCCGGCTACACGCTGAAACTGGGCGAAGCGGCGCGGGAAGGCCGCCTCCGCGCCTCGGTCCTTCTGACGATCGAACCCCGCTCCCAAGCCGCCGTTCTGGCCCGTCTGCGGTCGATTGCCGAGATCGAGCGGGTATTCACCACCTCCGGCCGCTTCGACTTTCTGGTGCAGGTCGCCTGCCCCAACACCCAAGTCCTCGATTCGGTGCTGGACCAGATTGGTGCCATGACCGGGGTCAGGGCGTCGGAAAGCCTGATCCACCTCTCCACCAAGATCGACCGCGCAGTCTAAAGGGTGGCGGGCTCAGCGCCCTTCCTACAGGCCGAGCGCCCGGAACACCTTCGGCAGCTCCTCGGGCAGGTCCTCGGCGATCAGTCCTGGCCCGAACGAGAGCGCACATTCCACATGCAGCCAGGCCCCGGTGCAGGCGGCATCGAAGGGGCTGAACCCTCGCGCCAAGAGGCCGGTGATGAACCCCGCCAGCACATCGCCAGACCCCGCCGTCGCGAGCCAGGGTGCTGCCCGGTCGTAATGGGCCGAGTTGATGGCGCAGCGCCCCGTGGGGTCGGCGATCACCGTGTCCGGGCCTTTGTAGAGGACCACGCAGCCCGCCCGCTTCGCCGCCTCGCGCGTGGCATCGACCTTGGAATAGGCGGGGCCTTTGGTGGCGGGGGCCGCGAGCTTCTCGGCGATGTCGGGGAAGAGGCGGGCGAATTCCCCGGCATGGGGGGGCAGGACGCAAGCCCCGTGCAGGGCGGCGAAGAGGTCGGGGGTTTGGGAGAGGATGGTGAGGGCGTCGGCGTCGAGGACTACTGACCGCGCAGCCCCCCACCCCCATCCCCTCCCCACCGGGGGGAGGGGAAGCGCTTCACCGTCACCCTTTGCGCGGGACGCCTGACCGTTGCGGCTCCCCTCCCCCGCGTGGGGAGGGGATGGGGGTGGGGGGCTCCCCGGCGAAACACCAAGGGCGGCTGCCACCAACTCCTTGCCCCGCGCATCCAGCCCTAACCCCGGCCCCACACACAGCGCATTGATCCGCTGATCCTCCAGCACCCCCGCCAGAGCATCCCCATTCGCCACCCCCCGCAGCATCACCGCATCCAGCCGTGCGGCGTTTTCGGGGATCGCGTCCGGCGGACACCCCACCGTCACCACCCCCGCCCCGATCCGCAGCGCCCCCCGCGCCGCCAACCGCGCCGCCCCGCCGCGACCGGAGGGGCCGGAGAGGATGAGGGCGTGGCCGTGTGAGTATTTGTGGGCACTAGCCTTCGATGCTGCCCTTCTTGCCGTGTTCGCATCGGCCAAATGGACAATCTCTTGCCGGGGTTCCAACCCCGGCTCGCGCCCGACCCGCCCCCCCGGGGCGGGCGCGAACGCCCACCCCGCGGGCCGCCCGCGAGCCTCTTCTCTCGAATCTGCAACGGCGCAGAGACCGATGTCCTTTACCTTAAGCAGACCGCACGCATCTGGCCCAAAAGCTAGATTCATTCCAATCTTTGGCCGGTGAAAAGTCACCGTCAGATCGGCGGGAAAAGCAGCCTTTCCCAGCAGTCGTCCGCTGTCAGCGCAAATCCCAGATGGAACATCGACGGATACGCGACGGATATCCCCCAACATCCCCGGATCGTCGAGTGTGCCGAAGAATTCCAACATTTCCGGCCATGACAAGGGACGGATGAGGCCTGTCCCGAAAAGTGCATCCACGATCAGATGATGGCTGCACGGATGAGTCACTGGGGGCAGGAACTCGGTGTTGTGATCGGTCCCGACGACCTCCCCCATCCCCCGCCACCGCTCATAGTTCACCCGCGCGTCTGGCGGCATCCGCTCCGGGTCGCCGTAGAGGAAGACCTCCACCTCCCAGCCCCACTCCTTCAACAGCCGCGCGACCACGAACCCGTCGCCGCCGTTGTTGCCCGGCCCACAGAGGACCACCGCCCGGTGCGAGGTGGCAGCCAGCTCCGGCCATTCCTCGAAGATCGCCTCGACCACGCCCCGCCCGGCGCGTTCCATCAGTTCTAGGCCCGTCACCTCACCCGAGGCAATCGCCGCCGCTTCAATGGCCCGCATCTGCGCGGCGGTCAGGAGTTCGGTCATTCTTTGCTCACCACAGTTTTCAAACTGCCCGCCAGACAGGCGCATTGCACATTTTTTAGGCACACCCCAAGGAATCCCCCGGCGACAGCCCAGAACAAAACCCTGTCACATTGTCCCCGCCAAGGGGAAGTGGTGAGACGGGCACAGACGGAACCGGGGGGGAGCCAGCCCAATGAAGAAAGTCGAAGCGATCATCAAGCCGTTCAAGCTGGATGAAGTCAAAGAGGCGCTTCAGGAAGCCGGGATCCAGGGCCTGTCGGTCACCG
>LNFM01001478.1_pt1 | contig 17538 bp, 19 predicted proteins | sample 596031 | NCBI WGS metagenome assembly LNFM01 (sample SAMN04254537, study PRJNA301005) | activated carbon metagenome | isolation source: dual media filters at the Ann Arbor, Michigan drinking water treatment plant | place: USA: Ann Arbor | reverse complement strand
AAGCGAAATGCCAGGAAGCCGATGAAGGCGCCGGCCAGCGCCGCCACCGGCACCGCCACCAGCAGCCCGATCCACGGCCCGATACCGAAATGCACGTAGAGCGCCGCCGCCGTATAGGCGCCGAGGCCGACATAGAGCGCGTGGCCGAGCGACAACTGTCCGGCAAAGCCCATCATGATGTTCCAGGCCTGACCGATATAGGCGAAATACAGGATCAGGATCAGCACCGTCAGCAGATAGGACCCGGCGAACAGCGGCGCGGCGATCAGCGCCAGCAGCAGGACGCCGAGCAGGATCAACCCGCGCCGCGGAATGCCACCGAACAGACGTGCGATAATGCCGCCCATCACGCGGCCCTCTTGCCCATGATGCCCTGCGGCCGGAACAGCAGCACCAGCACAAGGATGCCGAAGGCGAACATGCTCTTGGCCGACGGCGAGAACATGAGCCCGGCCATGGCTTCGGTCAGACCGATGAGAACGCCGCCGAGCAGCGCCCCGGGCATCGAGCCGAGCCCGCCGGTAATGACGATGACAAAGGCGAGCAGCGTATAGGCCGGCCCCGCCGCCGGCGTGACGTCGAAGATCAGCAGCAGCATAGTGCCCGCCGCGCCGACGCAGGCCGAGCCGAGCCCGAAGGTCAGCGCGTACAGGCGCTTGACGTCGAGGCCGACCACCAGCGCGCCGGTGTAATTGTCGGCGCAGGCGCGGATCGCGGTACCGATGTGGGTGTAACGGAAGAAGGCAAACAGCGCCGCCGTCACCACCAGTGCGGCGCAGGCCGCATAGACTTTGGCGGCGTCGACGATCAGCGGCCCGATCTGGAAACTGTCATAGGAATAGGCGGTCTGGATGTTCTGCGCGTCCGGCCCGAAAATGATCAGCAGCACATTGATCATGATGATCGCGACCGCGACCAGCAGCAGGAACTGGCTATGCTCGGGCCGTGTGATGAAGCGGTTGATCAGCCCGGCCTGCATCACATAGCCGAGGCCGAACAGCAGCGCAGCGATCGGCAGCAGCATGATCAACGGGTCGAGGCGGAAGGTGGCGAACAGCACGATCGCGATGTACATGGCGATGGTCATCATCTCGCCATGGGCGAAGTTGACCACGCGCACCACGCCGAAAATGACCGACAGGCCCAACGCCATCAGCCCGTAGACCAGACCGGTCAGCACCCCGCCGACGGCGACATTGAGATAGACTTCTGCGGGCACAGATTGGTCCTATCGCAGCCCGGCGCAATGCGCCGGGCGCCTCAGGGTGACGTATCGCATGCGCGCCGGCGTCAGGCGCGCTTGTCGTAGGGTGTCAGCGGCCATTCCGCCTTGGCGTTGGCCGCCTCTTTCGGCGCGACCGTCACCAGCTTGCCGCCGCGGTTCTGGATTCCCGAGATCTTCAGGGACGAGTTCTGACCCTTGGCGTCGAACAAAATGCCGGGGCCGGGGCTGGTATTGTTGGTGATGTTGGTGGTGCGGATCGCGTCGGCCAGCGCCTTCGGATCGGTCGAGCCCGCCCGCTTGTAGGCGTCGGCGGCCACCAGCAGCGCCTCGAAGGTGTAGACGTGGTTGGTGTTCAGATTGACGCCGGCATGGGCCTTGGCCAGCGCCGCCTCGAGCTGCTTGCTGAGCGGCTTGTTGGGATCGTACCACGGCACGAAGCTGAGCGGCCCGTCCGACAGCTTGCCGAGGGTCTTGAGATACTGATCCTCATACCAGCCCGGCCCCATGCTCAGGATCGCCATCGGCGACCAGCGCTGCTTGACCAGTTCGCGGGTCAGCAGGATGGCGTCGTTGAGGCGGCTGACCATGATCAGCGCATCGGCTCCCGTCGCCTTGGCCTTGGAGATTTCAACCGACAGATCGCGCGCCGCGGGATCGTAGGAGATGGTCTCGACAATCTTGTAGGGCATGTCGAACTTCGGCATCACCGCGCCGATGCCGCCCTTCATCGCCGTTCCGAACGTGTCGTTGACGTGCAGGAACACCGCCGTCTTCGGCACAGAGCTGGAGGCCGCAAAAATTTCCTTCTGGGCGGCAAAGGCGCCACCGAGGATCATGCCGGCGGTCGGGAAGTTGCGGAACACGAACTTGTAGCCCTGCTCGGTGATCGGCGGCGCGGCGGCGATATTGATGACGTAGGGAATGCCTTTCTGTTCAGCCACCTGCGCGATCGCGGTCGATTGACCGGAGTCGAAGGCGCCGACCAGAAGCTGCGCACCTTCCGAGATCAGCTTCTCGGCGCGCGAACGGGCGATTTCAACGTTGGTTTCGGTATCGGCATTCATGAGCTGCAGCGGCGGCATGCCCATGTCCTTGAGGATGCCGGCGGTGATATCGACGCCGCGCTGGCAGTCCTGGCCGATGCCGGCCTGGTAGCCGGAGCGCGGCAGCAGCACGCCGACCTTGAGCGGCGTGCCCTGCGCGCGGACGATGTTGAACGGTGCGGTACCGGCGACGATGCCCGCGGCGCCAAGCCCGGCGCTGAATGTGCGGCGGCTGACACGGGTCGAATTCTGCGATTTGCGACTCATTGTTGTCCTCCCTGGCCCCGCTCATGGGCTGTTATGGCAGATGATGCCGGATTCATTCCGATCCTTACAAGCGAGAAAACCGACGGCGAAATGTCGCCGCGATGCGCCATTTCTGGCCGCCCAACTCGCCATATTGTTGACGTCGACAACAATTCAGTCAACATCGATATCGTCGCCGGAGAATGCTGCAATGCGGTCAGGAAAACGCGCTGCCAAGCTTACCGCCGTCCATCCTGCCGAAAGCAGGCCGGCGGTCGATCTGGACGACCTCAACAACCGGCTCGGCTATTTTGTCCGCCGGGTGCAGGTTTGGGTATTTCAGGATTTCATCCGCCGCCTGTCCGGCGTCGATCTCAGTCCGGCGCAATTCTCGGTGCTGGTGGTGATCGGCGCCAATGCCGGTCTGTCGCAATCAGCGCTGGCCGCGACCCTCGGCATCGAGCGCGCCCGGCTGGTGCGGCTGCTGCACGGGTTGGAGCAGCGCGCATTGACCCAGCGGCTGGACGACGCCGACGACGGCCGCCGCCACGCGTTACACCTCACCCGCGACGGCCGGAAGCTGCTGACGCGCGCCAAGGCGCTGGCGGCCGAACATGAAGCGGCACTCAAGGAAAAACTCGGGCCCGAGCGCTACCGCATGATGTTCGAGGCCGCCCGCGGCTTCTGACTTCACGCGGCGAGCAGACGCTCCACCGCCGCGGCGATGCGGAACAGCCGGTGGTCGTGACCGTTGCGCGCCACCAGCATCAGCCCGCAGGGCAAGCCGTCGCTGGGCAACGGCAGCGAGATCGCGCAGGCGTTGAAGAAATTCCAGATCGAGGTGTTCCGCAGCAACATGGCGTTCTTGCGCGCAAACACGTCTTGCGCCGACATCTCGGCGATGGTCGGCGCGACGATCGGCGTGGTCGGCATCACCAGCACGTCGAGGTCGGCGAGTTGCGCATCCATGCGCCGCACCAGCGCATTGCGCTCGTTCAACATCGCGATGTAATCGGCGGCGCTGATGGTCCGCGCCCGCTCCAGCCGCGCCCGGACATTGGGATCGACCAGTTCGCCGCGGCGGTCGAGGCGGTCGCGGTGCACGCTGAAGGCTTCCGGCGGCTGCACGCCGCCGCGACCGTTGACGCGGGCCTGGTCGTCCAGCAAGGGCAAAGCATGATCGGTGAGATGGGCGCCGGCGCGCCTCAGGGCATCGAGCCCCGCAGCGAAGCCTTTAGCCACGGTCTCGTCGAGCTTGTCGAGCGGCATGCCCTGCGCGATGCCAATGCGCAGGCCGGCGAGCGGCGCGGCCTCCAGCGGCGAGAATGCGTCACCTGCCATGACCGCATCGGCCCTGGCGCAGGCAGCAACCGAGGTGGCCATCGGCCCGATCGAGTCCATGGTCTGCGACAGCGGGAACGCGCCCGTGGTGGGAATCCGCCAGGCGCTCGGCTTGTAGCCGACGATCCCGCACACCGACGCCGGAATGCGGGTGGAGCCGCCGGTGTCGGTGCCAATGGCGATTTCGCACATGCCGTCGGCAGCGGCGACGACGCCGCCCGACGACGAACCGCCGGGCACACGGGCGCGGTCGGCGGGATTGCCCGGCGTCCCGTAATGCGGATTCATGCCGACGCCGGTAAAGGCAAATTCCGACATGTTGGTCTTGGCAACGATAACGGCGCCGGCCGCACGCAGCCGCTGCACCACCGGCGCATCGGTCGAGGCCGGCGCTTCCTCTTCGGCCAGAAGCTTCGAGCCGGCACGCGTCACCTCGCCGGCGACGTCGAACAGATCCTTGATGCTGACAATGACGCCGTCGAGCGGCCCCAGCGAGATGCCGTGGCGCGCCCGCGCATCGGCGGCTTCCGCTGCCGCCTTGGCGGCATCGCGATAGACGGTGAGACAGGCGCGCGCGCCCTCGCCCTTCGGGTCGTCGATGCACGCCAGCGCCGCGTTGAGCCGTTCCTGTGCCGATGCCGTCTTCATGGTTGCAGTCCGCCTTTCGTCTCGATGAATTTCGCAATCTCGTCGACGCCCTTGCCTTCGCGCATGTTGGTGAAGACGAAGGGCCGGACGCCGCGCATCTTCTTGGCGTCGCGGTCCATCACCTCAAGCGAGGCGCCGACATAAGGCGCCAGATCGATCTTGTTGATCACCAGCAGATCGGAGCGCGTGATGCCCGGTCCACCCTTGGACGGGATCTTGTCGCCGGCGGCGACGTCGATGACGTAGATAGTGATGTCAGCCAGTTCCGGCGAGAAGGTCGCAGCCAGGTTGTCGCCACCGGATTCGATCAGCACCAGATCGAGCTGAGGGAATTTGGCGCGCATCTCCGCCACCGCGGCCAGATTGATCGAGGCGTCCTCGCGGATCGCAGTATGCGGACAGCCGCCGGTCTCGACGCCGGCGATGCGCTCGGCCGGCAGCGCACCGGAGCGCACCAGATATTCGGCGTCCCACTTGGTGTAAATGTCGTTGGTGATGGCGGCGATCTCGAAGCGGTCGCGCAGGGCCTTGCACAACAGGTCCATCAGCGCGGTCTTGCCGGAGCCGACCGGACCGCCAACGCCGACGCGCAGGGGGCCGTGGGGGTTTTTCATTTTCAACCTCTCGACCGTCATGCCCGGCTTTATGCCGGGCATCCACGTCTTTCCTTGTCAGACATAAGCAAGACGTGGATGGCCGGGACAAGCCCGGCCATGACGAATAATGTCACGACCGAAACAGCCTTGTGTACTGCGTCTCGTGCCGGGCGCTGGCGAGGTCGGCGCGGAACGCGGCCGAGCCGAGATCGTCAAGCGAGGCCGCGAACGCGCGTTGGGCGGTAGCAGCCACCTGCGGCTCCAGCGCCGCCATGACCCGCAGGCCATCGCTCTGGCCGAGCGGGATCAGCCGCACGCCGGACGACACCCAGTTGGCGAGCACCGCCTGCAGATAGCCAAGCAGCGCCGGCTCAAGCGCGACGCCGTGGCCGCTGGCGGCGACGCCGACCGCCACCGGATAGGCCACCGGGCCGTCCCAGACGGTCTTGAGCCGGTCGATCGACGCGCAAGGCCAGGCGGCGCACGTCGCTTCGACAAAGGCATTGCCCTGCGCGGTGGTCTCCAGATGGCGCTCCCGCGTCGGTGCGAAGGCAGCCGCGAGCTCGGCGACGCCGCGCAGGGCCGCATCGTCGTCCGCCGCGGCGGCGCGGTGCGCGTGCGCCAGGAAGACGGCGTCGCAAAAGCCGCCGCCTTCGGCCAGCATCACGCCGAGCCAGCTTTGCAGCGTCGCGGCATCGGTGATGTCGCCGGCCTCGATCGCCCACTCGATGCCGCTGGAATAAGAGAAGGCGCCGACCGGATAGGCCGGCGACAGCCAGGCCATCAGGCGGTAGAGGGCGGCGGGAGCGATGTCCTCCCGCTCATTCCCGCGCAAGCGGGAATCCAGTTCTTCCGAGGGCTTGGCCCTGGGTCCCCGCTTTCGCGGGGACGAGCGGATGAGCGGCTTACCCCCCATGATCATGGCCATGATCGTGCCCCGGCCCCGGCCCCGGCGCCGGCGCCGGCGACTCCGGGTCGAACGCCGCCTCCAGCGGAATCAAGTGCGCGCCGAGGCCGCGCAGCATCTCCTCCAGCACATGATCGCGGCGGATGCGGAGATGCTCCCCGACAATCTGCACTTCGGTGTGGCGATTGCCGAGATGCCAGGCCAGCCGCACCGACTCCAGCCCGTGGGCGCAGACCTCGATCAGCGGCTCCGGCGCGCCCACGACAGCGACGATCGACCCGTCGTCGAGCACCAGGCCGTCGCCATCGCGCAGGCTGACCGGTTTTTCGAAGTCGAGCAGCATCTGTGTGCCGTTCGCGCCGGTCAGCACGATGCGCCGCCGATTGCGGTCATCGGCGTCGAGCGTGACGCGGTCGATGGCCGTCGTGGCGGACCATTCGCTGGCGGGTTTGATGGATGTGACGCGGTGCATGACAACCATTTACTCTGTCATGGCCGGGCTTGTCCCGGCCATCCCGCTGAGGGACGCACTGTGCCCGCCTGAGCGGGATGCCCGGCACATAAGGGCGTTCACGCCCGTCTTCGACGGGCTATGGGCCGGGCATGACAACCGGGAGGCCGTGACTAGGAAAAGAAAAATCAAAACAGAAAATACCGCTGCGCCATCGGCAGCACATCGGCCGGCGCGCAGGTCAGCAGTTCGCCGTCCGCCCTCACCTCGTAGGTCTCGGCATCGACCTCGATGTTCGGCGTGGCGTCGTTGTGGATCATGCTCTTCTTGTTGATCTTGCGCGTGTTGTCGACGCCGACGAATGTCTTCTCGACGCCGAGCTGGTTGCGCAGGTTCGAGCGCGCCGCCGCCTTGGAGACGAACACCAGCGACGAGGCGGTGAGCGCCTTGCCGAAGGCGCCGAACATCGGCCGGTAATGCACCGGCTGCGGCGTCGGGATCGAGGCGTTGGGATCGCCCATCAGCGCGGCCACGATGGTGCCGCCCTTGATCACCATGTCCGGCTTGACGCCGAAGAATGCCGGCGACCAGATCACCAGATCGGCGAGCTTGCCCTTCTCGACCGAGCCGTGATGGTGTATTTGGCGACGTAGCGCTTGACGCGTTTGTTGTCGTTGTTGCCCTTTTCGCCCGGCAGCGCGCCGCGCTGCTTCTTCATCTTGTCCGCCGTCTGCCAGGTACGGATGATGACCTCGCCGAGCCGGCCCATGGCCTGCGAGTCCGACGACATCATCGACAGCGCGCCGAGGTCGTGCAGGATATCTTCCGCCGCGATGGTCTCCTTGCGGATGCGGCTTTCGGCAAACGACAGGTCCTCGGCGATCGACGGATCGAGATGGTGGCACACCATCAGCATGTCGAGATGTTCGTCGAGCGTGTTCACGGTGTAGGGCCGCGTCGGGTTGGTCGACGACGGCAGCACGTTCTTCAGGCCGGCGACCTTGATGATGTCGGGGGCGTGGCCACCGCCGGCGCCTTCGGTGTGGAAGGCGTGAATGGTGCGGCCCTTGAACGCCTTGATGGTGTCCTCGACGAAGCCCGACTCGTTCAGCGTATCGGTGTGGATCATCACCTGGATATCGTATTTGTCGGCGACGCTGAGACAGGTATCGATCGCCGCCGGCGTGGTGCCCCAGTCCTCATGCAGTTTCAGCGCGCAGGCGCCGGCCTTGATCATCTCCTCCAGCGCCGCCGGGCGCGAGGCATTGCCCTTGCCGGCAAAGCCGAGATTGACCGGAAACGCGTCGGCCGCCTGGATCATGCGGCCAAGATGCCATGGCCCCGGCGTGCAGGTGGTGGCGTTGGTGCCGGCGGCCGGGCCGGTGCCGCCGCCGAGCATTGAGGTGACGCCCGAGTTGAGCGCCTCGTCGACCTGCTGCGGGCAGATGTAGTGGATATGACTGTCGAAGCCGCCGGCGGTGAGAATCTTGCCCTCGCCGGCGATGATCTCGGTGCCGGGGCCGATGATAATGGTGACGCCGGGCTGGATGTCCGGATTGCCGGCCTTGCCGATGGCGGTAATCAGGCCGTTCTTGATGCCGACGTCGGCCTTGACGATACCCCAGTGGTCGAGGATCAGCGCATTGGTGATGACGGTGTCGACCGCGCCCTGCTTGTTGGTGAGCTGCGACTGGCCCATGCCGTCGCGGATCACCTTGCCGCCGCCGAACTTCACCTCCTCGCCGTAGACGGTGAAGTCCTTCTCGACCTCGATGATGAGATCGGTGTCGGCCAGCCGTACGCGGTCGCCGGTGGTCGGGCCGAACATGTCGGCATAGGCGGCGCGTTTCATTCTCACGGACATGGTCAGCTCCGTCGGATTAGAGGTCGTTCGCGTTCGTCTCGGCCCGCGCTGGGTCGCAACAATCAGCGCAAAATCTTATCCCCGCAGTTATCAACCGGCCCGCGAAGGTGCTTGCAACCGCACGCGGTCGGCGTAGCCTTCATGTCAGGTCATCCATCTTCGGTTCTGCCGGACACGGATGGTCGCCATGACCGACGCGGGCAAAACCCGTTGCGAGCTTGGGACGTGGGTGCTGCTTGCAGTGTTCGTGGTCCATGCTCGCCGGTCCCGGCTCTCAGTAACTGGGTACCGAGTGGCGCGCTCACGCGCGCAGCCCGGAAATGGATCCGAGAGCTTGTGACGGGCAGACGACGGTCTGCCCGTTATGGCTTTTGGGGGTCAGCTTTCGGCCCCTCACAGCTTCCCCATCACATCGCCGCGAAAACCGTAAACCGTGCGCTTGCCGGCCAGCGCCACCAGTTGAACGTCGCGCGTCTGCCCCGGCTCGAAGCGCACCGCGGTGCCGGCGGCGATGTCGAGGCGCATCCCGCGTGCCTTCTTGCGGTCGAACTTCAGCGCCGGGTTGGTCTCGAAGAAATGGTAATGCGAGCCGACCTGGATCGGCCGGTCGCCGCTGTTGGCGACCGTCAGCGTGACCGTCTTGCGGCCGGCGTTCAGCTCAATCTCGCCGTCCTGGACGAACATCTCGCCGGGGATCATCAGATTCTCCCTTTGCGCATGATCTTATCCGAAAACCGGTTCCCACTTTTCGCGATCATGCGATGACTCCTGCAATCAGTCCCGCACCCACCACCACGCACACCACACCGGCGCCGCGGATCGCCGGGCGCAGCGCGTTGTGCGCCATCAGTTGCGCAAAGCCGATGCCGATCAGATGCAGCGTCGCCGTCGCGATGGCGAAGCCCGCCATGTACTCGGCGCCGCCGAGACCGGCCTCGGTGCCGTGCGCATGGCCGTGGAACAGCGCGAAGGCGCCGACCACCGCCGCGCCGGCCCACAGCGGCATGTTGACCGCCAGCGCCACCAGCAAGCCGATCGCCACCACCGAGGCCAGGATCGCCGGCTCGACCAGCGGCAGACCGACGCCGGCCATGCCGAGCACGCCGCCGACCAGCATCACGCCGACAAAGGACGCCGGCCACAGCCACAGCGCGCGGCCGCCCTTCAGCACCGCCCACAGACCGACCGCGATCATGACCGCGATGTGATCGAGTCCGCCAAACGGGTGCCCAACGCCCGCCATGAACGATCCGGTGGCGCCGTGCCCGACATGCGCGAGCGCCGGGGTCGTGCCGAGCATCAGCAGTGCGAAGACGGAGAGAGTGCGGTTCATCGTAAGGACCTTTTCAACGGATCGGATTGTGCACGGTGACAAGCTTTGTGCCATCGGGGAACGTCGCTTCCACCTGGATGTCATGGATCATCTCGGCGATGCCGTCCATCACCTGAGAACGGCTGATCACAGAGGCGCCGTCGCGCATCAGGTCGGCGACTGAGCGGCCGTCGCGCGCGCCCTCGACGATAAATTCGGAAATCAGCGCCACCGCTTCCGGATGGTTGAGCTTGACGCCGCGCTCGAGGCGGCGGCGCGCCACCATCGCCGCCATGGCGATCAGCAATTTGTCTTTCTCACGCGGCGTCAGATTCATACTGCTTTCCCTTGGCGCAAGATCCCACGCCCTTAATTCAACCAAAGCCGCGGCACGCTGGCGCCAAGCGCCGCCAGCAAGGCGATCAAATCGTGGCGCAGCGCGGCGCCGTCGCTGGCGCAAAGCCGCGCCACCGCGATGCCGTTCCAGGCCGAAATGCCGACCTCGCCGCCGAAATGATCGCCCAGCGCGCGCACATCTTCAAGCTTTTGCGGCAACTGGCTGTCATCGGCCGGCGCGATCAACACGGTCGCGATGGCAATGCCGCCTTTCGTGACGGCCGCCTGCCCAAGCCGGTCGGCAATGGCGCCGTCGAGCCGCAGGCTGTCGGCATAGACCAGCCGCCCGGCGCGGCGCACCCGCCAGCGGTCGGCGAGCAGACCTTCGTTCATCGCCTCGCCCATGGCAGCGCGGCCGAACACCACCGCCTCGGCCACCAGCAGCGAGGCGCCGCCGGCCACATCGATGTCGATGGTGCGCGACAGCCGGGCGCGATCGAACAGGATGCTCTCCTGCGGCAGCCAGGCGAGATGCGCGCCGGCGGCCACGGTCAGCCGCAGGCTCATCTCGGCATCCGGTCCATTGGAGCGGTAGATCTTTTCCGCCGCGGCGGTGCCGGCGACCAGATGGGCCCCCTCGCCCAGCGCAATATCGATGGCGAAACGGTCGCCGCCGGTCATGCCGCCGCCGGTGTTGACGATCACCGCCTCCAGCGCACCGGCTTCGACATTCGGAAAGCGCACGCGCAACGAGCCGTCCTCATGGACGGCGTTGCGGTGGCTGCGTCCGTCGCGCGCGGCGACGGTGAGCCCGATGCGGCCGGTGGCACGATTGCCGGCGAAGATACGGGCGGTTGCGGTTGCAGTCGGCACTCACCCCTCCACTCGTCATGCCCGGCTTTATGCCGGGCATCCACGCCTTGCTTTACGTAAACAAGGCGTGGATGGCCGGGACATAGGCGTTCGTAAGAACGCCGTTCTTCGAACGGCTATGCCCGCCATGACACGACATTACGCACTATCCCCATCAAATCGCCAGCGCCCGCTTCAGCGCTGCTTCGTCGAGGTTGGCCTTGTCGCTCTCATAGACGATCGAACCGCGGTCCATGACCACCAGATGATCGCCCAGTTCCTGCGCGAAATCGAGATACTGCTCGACCAGCACGATGGCCATGCCGCCGAGCGAGCGCAGATAGCTGATGGCGCGGCCGATATCCTTGATGATCGACGGCTGGATGCCCTCGGTCGGCTCGTCGAGCAGCAACAGCCGCGGCCGCATCGTCAGCGCCCGGCCGATCGCCAGCTGCTGCTGCTGGCCGCCGGAGAGGTCGCCGCCGCGGCGGCCGAGCATCGACTTGAGCACCGGAAACAGCGTGAACACGTCGTCGGGGATTTTGCGGTCGGCACGCTTGAGCGGCGCGAAGGCGGTTTCGAGGTTTTCCTCGACCGTCAGCAGCGGGAAGATCTCGCGGCCCTGCGGCACGAAGGCAATGCCGCTGCGGGCCCGGTCGACGGTCGCCATACGGGTGATGTCGGCGCCGCCGAGCTTGATGGTGCCGCCGCTGACCGGGCGCTGGCCAACGATGGCGCGCAGCAGGCTGGTCTTGCCGACGCCATTGCGGCCGAGCACGCAGGTGACCTTGCCGACCTCGGCATTCAGCGAAATCCCGCGCAGCGCCTGCGCCGCGCCGTAGTGGAGACTGATGTTGGTTGCTTCGAGCATGGTCAGCGTCCCAAATACACTTCGACCACCCGCTCATCCGTCGAGACATCGTCGATCGAGCCTTCGGCCAGCACCGAGCCTTCGTGCAAACACGTCACCTTGACGCCGAGCTCGCGGACGAAGGCCATGTCGTGCTCGACCACGACCACGGTGTGGTGCCGGTTGATTTCCTTCAGCAGTTCCGCCGTCTGCATGGTCTCGACGTCGGTCATGCCGGCGACCGGTTCGTCGACCAAAAGCAGCTTGGGGTCCTGCGCCAGCAGCATGGCGATCTCCAGCCACTGCTTCTGGCCGTGCGACAGGCTGCCGGCAACGCGCGAACGAAGCGGCTTGAGGCGAACCCGATCCAGCAGCGCGTCGATGCGCCTTTCCTGATCGGCCGAGCTGCGCCACAGCAGCGTCGCCCGCACGCCGCGATCGTTCTTCAGCGCCAGCTGCAGATTATCCTCGACGGTATGCATCTCGAACACCGTCGGTTTCTGGAACTTGCGGCCGATGCCAAGCTCGGCGATCTCGGTCTCGTCCAGTTTGGACAGATCGACGGTGCCTTCCTGGAAATAGACGTCGCCTGAATCCGGCCGGGTCTTGCCGGTGATGACGTCCATCATGGTGGTCTTGCCGGCGCCGTTCGGGCCGATGATCGCGCGCATCTCGCCGGGCTCGACGATGAACGACAGTTCGTTCAGCGCGCGGAAGCCGTCGAACGACACGCTGATGCCGTCGAGATAAAGCAGCGCGGAGGTGGTTTGCCGGTCGACCATGGGCCCTACTCCGCCGCGCTCGGCGACGCCAGCGGTGGCGCACCGTCTCGTTCGGCGTCCTTGCGCTCGGCGCGGTTGGCGCGCCAGTGGTTATAGGTGCCGATGATGCCGCGCGGCATAAAGAGCGTGGTGCCGATGAACAGCGCGCCCAGCATGAAAAGCCAGTACTCCGCCAGGAAGCCCGAGGTGAAATAGGTCTTGGCGTAGTTGACGACGAAGGCGCCGAGCACCGCGCCGGTCAGCGTGCCGCGGCCGCCGACAGCGACCCAGATCACGGCTTCGATGGAATTGGCCGGCGCGAACTCGCCCGGGTTGATGATGCCGACCTGTGGCACATACAGCGCGCCGGCGATGCCGGCCATGCAGGCCGACAGCGTGAACACGAACAGCTTGTAGGCCTCGACCCGGTAGCCGAGGAACCGCGTGCGCGACTCGGCGTCGCGGATCGCCACCAGCACCTTGCCGAATTTCGAGGTGACGATGGCGCGGCAGATCAGGAAGCAGATCGCCAACATCAGGCACGAGATAAAGAACAGCGAATTGCGCGTCGCTTCCGACTGCACATTGAAGCCGAGGATGTCCTTGAAATCGGTCAGGCCGTTATTGCCGCCGAAGCCGAAATCGTTGCGGAAGAAGGCCAGCAGCAGCGCGTAGGTCAGCGCCTGGGTGATGATGGACAGATAGACGCCCGTGACGCGGCTGCGGAATGCGAACCAGCCGAACACAAAGGCCAGCAGGCCGGGCACCAGCAGCACCATCAGCGCCGCATAGGCGAAGTGGTCGAAGAAGTACCAGAAGAACGGCAGTTCCTTCCAGTTCAGGAACACCATGAAGTCCGGCAGGATGGGATCGGCATAGACGCCGCGGGTGCCGATCTGGCGCATCAGGTACATGCCCATGGCGTAGCCGCCGAGCGCGAAGAACGCGCCATGGCCGAGCGACAAGATGCCGACATAGCCCCAGATCAGATCGATCGAGAGCGCTAAAAGGCCATAGCAGACATATTTGCCGAACAGCGACACCAGATAGGTCGAGACGTGGAAGCCCGATTCCGCAGGCACCAGCAGGTTCAGCACCGGAATGGCGATGGCGAAGGCGCCGAGCAGCACCAGGAACAGCACGGCGCCGCGGTCGAGCAGATGGATCAGCGGATGGCGGGAGGTCAGCATGACTCCCCCCGTGTCCCGGGCGCGGCGCGGCACCATAGCGCGTCAAAGACGCGCGTGAACGCGCTTAAGGTGACGCGTCGTAGAACCGGGACCTTCCCGGCGTGGGCGTTTGCGAAGGTCCCGGCTCTGCGGCGCAGTGTTTCACACTGCGCCGCGTCCGGGACAAGAAAGAGCGTGAGGGCGGCCATCATCATGCTTCAATCGCCCGGCCCTTGAGCGCGAACATGCCGCGCGGGCGTTTCTGGATGAACAGGATGATGAAGACGAGGATGGCGATCTTGGCCAGCACGGCGCCGGCGAAGGGCTCGAGAAACTTGTTGGCGATGCCGAGCGTCAGCGCGCCGACCAGCGTGCCCCACAGATTGCCGACGCCGCCGAACACCACGACCATGAACGAGTCGATGATGTAACCCTGCCCGAGGTTCGGGCTGACATTGTCGATCTGCGACAGCGCCACGCCGGCGATGCCGGCAATGCCGGAGCCGAGCCCGAAGGTCAGCGCGTCGATGCGCGCGGTGCGGATACCGACCGCCGCCGCCATCTGGCGGTTCTGGGTCACGGCGCGCATCTCGAGGCCGAGCCGCGTGTAGCGCAGCATCGCCAGCAGCGCGACGAACACGATGCCGGTGAAGATGATGATCCACATGCGGTTGTACGTGATCAGGATGCCGCCCAGATCGAACGCGCCGCTCATCCAGCTCGGATTGCCGACCTCCTTGTTGGTCGGTCCGAACACGGCGCGCACCGCCTGCATCAGCACCAGCGAGATGCCCCAGGTGGCCAGCAGCGTCTCCAGCGGCCGGCCATAGAGATACCGGATGACCGTGCGCTCGATGAGGATGCCGACCGCGCCGGCGAACATGAAGGCGAGCGGCAGCGCAAAGGCGAGCGAGTAGTCGAACAGTTCCGGGAAGCGGGTGCGGATGAATTCCTGCACCACATAGGTCGTGTAGGCGCCGAGCATCACCATCTCGCCATGCGCCATGTTGATGACGCCCATCACGCCGAAGGTAATGGCGAGGCCAATGGCGGCGAGCAACAGCACCGAGCCGAGCGACAGCCCGTACCAGAAGTTCTGCACGGTGCGCCAGATGGCGAGGTTGCTCTGGATCTTGGCGACCGCATCGGTGGCGGCGGCGCGCACTTCGGGTGCCAGGTTGGCCGGCAGGCCGGCCATCAGCGCCAGCGATTCCTGGTCGCTGCGCTCGCGGATCACGGCGATGGCGGCGATCTTGTCGTCGGCGCTGCTATCCTCGGCCAGCACGATGATCGCGGCGCGGGCTTCGTTCAGCGCCTTCTTTACCCGCGCATTGGTTTCCGCTTCCAGCGCTTTCTCGACCGCCGGCAGCACCGTGGCATCGCGCGTCCGGAACACCGATTGGGCGGCGCTCAGCCGCCGCGCCGGATCCGGCGCCATCAGCGTCAGAGCGCCGATCGCGCCATTGAGAGCCCCCCGCAGGCGGTTGTTGAGACGGACATTCTCGAGATCGGCGGGCGGCGGCCCAGCGGCCGGCTGGCCCGTGGCGGCATCGAGCAGCGCGGCGTCCTTGGTCTTGATGAAGACTTTTTTCTCGGCGGCGCTGAATTGCAGACGGCTGTCCTGCAGCGCCTCGAGCACCGGGGTCGCAAGAGGATTGCCGCTGGCCACGACCGCATCGATGGCGTCGAAGGTGTCGGCGAAATCGTCGGTGGTGAAGCCCGCCAGCGCGTCCTCGTAGGGACCCGCTGCGCTTGGCACCGGAACGGCAACGGCGATGAGCAAGCCGAGGGCGAATACGAGCGCGGTGATGCGGTCGTAGAGGGCACGCATGGCGATCGTTCCCGGCATCGATGTTGGAAGCTTGGAGGCGGCGGCAAGCCGCCGCCTCCGGGTTCAGTCGATCAAGTCACGTCGAGTGGACAGCCGGCCTCAGGAGGCGCCGCCGCACTTCTTGGTGACCTTGTTGTAGTTGCCGCACTTGAGGTCGACCCAATCGGCGTCGAGGTCCTTCGAGCCCGGCAGGAAGTCGGTCCAGGCATCGCCGGGGACCAGGCCCTTGGTCTTCCACACCACATCGAACTGGCCGTCGGCGCGGATTTCGCCCACGAACACCGGCTTGGTAATGTGATGGTTCGGCAGCATCTTGGAGATACCGCCGGTCAGGTTCGGCGCTTCGATGCCCGGCAGAGCCGCGATCACCTTGTCGGCGTCGGTGGTCTTCGCCTTCTCGACCGCCTTGACCCACATATTGAAGCCGATCACCGTCGCTTCCATCGGATCGTTGGTCGTGCGCTTCGGGTTCTTGGTGAACGCCTGCCACTTCTTGATGAATTCGGCATTGCCCTTGTCCTTGATCGACTGGAAGTAGTTCCAGGCGGCCAGGTGGCCGAGCAGCGGCTTGGTGTCGAGACCGGCGAGTTCTTCTTCGCCGACCGAGAACGCCACGACCGGAATGTCGGTCGCCTTGATGCCCTGGTTGCCGAGTTCCTTGTAGAACGGCACGTTGGCGTCACCGTTGATGGTGGAGACCACCGCGGTCTTCTTGCCGGCCGAGCCGAACTTCTTGATGTCCGACACGATGGTCTGCCAATCGGAATGCCCGAACGGCGTGTAGTTGATCATGATGTCCGCTTCGGCGACGCCCTTGGACTTCAGGTAGGCCTCGAGAATGCGGTTGGTGGTGCGCGGGTAGACATAGTCGGTGCCCGCCAGCACCCAGCGCTTCACCGAGCCGCCTTCCTTGCTCATCAGATAATCGACGGCCGGGATGGCCTGCTGGTTCGGCGCGGCGCCGGTGTAGAACACGTTGCGCTCGCTCTCCTCGCCCTCGTACTGCACCGGGTAGAAGAGGATCGAGTTGAGCTCCTTGAACACCGGCAGCACCGACTTGCGCGACACCGAGGTCCAGCAGCCGAACACCACCTGGACTTTTTCCTTCGAGATCAGCTCGCGGGCCTTTTCGGCGAACAGCGGCCAGTTCGAGGCCGGATCGACGACGACGGCTTCGAGCTTCTTGCCGAGCACGCCGCCCTTCTTGTTCTGCTCATCGATCATGAACAGAACGGTGTCCTTCAGCGTGGTCTCGCTGATCGCCATGGTGCCCGAGAGCGAGTGGAGCACGCCGACTTTGATGGTCTCCTGGGCCGCGGCCGGCGAAGCGGCAACCGTGGCAACGACAGCCAGTCCCGCGGCGGCTGACAGCCACCCACGGACATTCGGCCGCTGGGCCGCCGATTTAACGATGTTGAGCATGAGCGAAATCCCCTGCGTTTGACGCGCGCGTTTAATCCCTGCGACTGTCCGCGCGAACAAGGTTTCGCAAGCCCTGTGCCAAGGTCGTTAGCGGGTGCTAACTAACTGTTTCGCTTAATGTATAATTGATCTGCCTAGAAACTGATCAATTCGACGGAACTCCCTCTGATTAATTTGTGTGCATACCTTCTAATTATTGTGCGGTGCGATGACGGTCGCACCGGCGTCTTCGGGTTGACGCGATGACCGATCGCGGCTGAATACCGGCCGCCACCGTCCTACCGACACCGGAGAGTTTTTCAGCATGGTCGACCAAGGCAAGACCGGGCTCGTCATCACCGCCCATCCCGGTGACTTCGTCTGGCGCGCCGGCGGCGCTATCGCGCTGCACGCCAGCAAGGGCTACCGGGTCAAGATCGTCTGCATGTCTTTCGGCGAGCGCGGCGAAAGCCAGTTCGCCTGGAAGGAAACCGGCGCGACGCTGGAGTCGGTCAAGGCCGGCCGCAAGGACGAGGCCGAGCGCGCCGCCGCGTTGCTCGGCGCCGAGATCGAGTTCTTCGACTGCGGCGACTATCCGCTCAAACTCAATGAGCAGCATTTCGACCGCATGGTCGACATCTACCGCGAGCTCAACCCCGCCTTCGTGCTGACCCACGCGCTCGAAGACCCGTACAATTTCGATCA
>LNFM01007239.1_pt1 | contig 17543 bp, 12 predicted proteins | sample 596031 | NCBI WGS metagenome assembly LNFM01 (sample SAMN04254537, study PRJNA301005) | activated carbon metagenome | isolation source: dual media filters at the Ann Arbor, Michigan drinking water treatment plant | place: USA: Ann Arbor | reverse complement strand
ATTCGCCGGCATGTCGGGACATAAAGAAAAATCCCGCGTGCGCAAAGGCGAGTGGTGCGCCTCCGTGTGGACGAACTAGCGGCCGACGGGAAAGAGAAGCATGAGACGCTATTGGCTTGAGAGCGACGCTTTTAGAACAAATCAAAAACAAAAATTAGAAGACCCGGACTCCATGTTGGGCGCCGAAGTCTTGATCGAGGGCGACTCACTTCATCACATTCGCGATGTGTGCCGGCAAACTGTGGGCGACAAGTTTGAAGTGCTATTCGCGGGTTCGGCCTATTTTGTCGAAGTCGTGAGCGAGAAAAAACGAGAGCTTTTGGCGATTGTCCGCGACGTTCGAAAAATTACGCCCCTCCCTTATCCTCGAATCCGCGTGGCCTTGGCGATTCCAAGATTCAACGTTTTGGAAGATGTTTTGGAAAAACTTGTCGAACTCGGCGTTGAGACTGTGCAGCCGCTCTTTAGCGACAACAGTTTTATTCGCACCGCCACCGACACGTGGGCCGCTAAAGAATCGCGTTTTCAAAAAATCATTCAAAGTGCGACTCAACAGTGCGGCCGCGGCGAGAAAATGACGCTCGAGCCCGCTCTCAAACTTGGCGAATTCATAGAGGCGGTTGCGATTAACCCGTCGGGGCCTATTGCGGGTCTCTTTGCCTATGAGGTCGGCACGGTGCCGGTGCGCGAGCTTGGGGCCTCGATTGCGGCGAAGAAGCCAGAGGCCGTTTGGATCTTTGTGGGCGGCGAGGGAGGGTTTTCTGAGAGCGAAGTCCTTCGGTTTAAAGAAAAAGGCCTTGAAGCGGCCACCTTGGGCGCTCAAGTGCTGAGAGTTGAAACGGCTTGCGTGGCCCTGGTCAGCGTCCTAAAGTACGAGCTGGATCTTATGCGATAGGGGAACGGATGACTCTTGACGGCGATATCGGAAGCGCGACGAAAAACGAACCGGAGTTCGATTTTAAGCCCATCAATGAGGGGCTTGGATTTCACCGGAAAGTAAAGCCGCTCGATATCGAAGCCGACGCGGACGACTCGTTTTCTTTTTCGGTTCTCAGTTCGACGCTTGGGCCCAGCGTAAATGCGAAAAGTGGCATGACGAACGACATGACTCCCGACATGGCAATGGATCCCGCCTCGCGCGAACAATCAAAAGGTCTTTTGAGTTCACCGACCGCAAGCAGTGCGGCCAGCGCGGCCAAGGCAAAACACAATGCAAAAAGCGTTTCTGATTTGATTGCGGCACTTCCTCCATCGCTTGATTTCTTTGGTGAAAGCGATGCGAACTCAGCAGCGACTTCGGGTTCGACCTTCGGTGCATCGCCGTCGGCGACATCTGCAAAGGCTTCGTCGGGACGTCGTTCGCCTCTCTTTGGTTCGCCAACTGGAATTGCGACTCCGGGTGCAACAGCGGCGGCGTCAATGGCCACGGCGGCCCCGGCCGAATCTTCGGCGCCTCGCGGATTCTTAAAAATGCCGTTGGGTCGAAGCGATTATTCAGGAAAAGCTGCTGCACCAGCTTCGATCGACGAGAATGTCGCGAAGACTTTTCCTTCGGTATTTCCACATCTCGGAAGTCTCGCGGGGCAGCCTGCGGCAGCGACGGCTCAAGTCAGCAAAAATTCTTTGTCAAAAGATACGGTGACTCGCGCCGAACTAGCTTCGGAACAGAATCTTGCCACAGGCGAGCGTCCGGTGACGGCGCATTTCGGTTCAGCGATCTTGGATACACTTGTTTCCGTTGGCTTTGGCTGCGTCTTATTGGCGATTGCACTTTCAGTCACGGATGCGAATTTACTTTTGCTTCTTGAGAACACTCAGACGGATGCCGAGACGGTGGCCGCACTTTTATTCTTGTTCGTGGCTGGCGGCCTTATTTATGTTTTGGCAGCTCGAAGCTTTTTGGGAGCAACTCTGGGTGAGTGGTCTTATGAAATCCGCGTCGGCTCTCGCGAGATGCGCACACGCTGGTTTTATCCCGTGCTTGTGATGTGGCGCGGGGCGCTTGTCGCGGCCTCGGGGTTCATTCTTTTCCCGATCGTATCGATGATCGCAGGAAGAGATGTTCTTAAATTTTTCACAGGCCTTGGCCTTGTCGGAATTGAAGGCGGAGATTCGATCGAGTCGGTCGATCTCGCCTGATTCATGGCGAAGCCCGGCGCGTTCTCTGTGAAAGCGAAAATTTTTACGGACCGACAGAAGCTGTCGGAGACTTTGTCCGCGGTTCGCGGTTCACGCCGCATCGTTTTCACCAACGGCTGTTTTGATCTGCTTCACGTGGGTCATGTTCGTTATCTTCAAGAGGCTCGCGAGCAGGGCGATATTTTGGTGGTGGCGCTGAACACCGACAAAAGTGTTCAAGTTTTGAAAGGTCCATCGCGCCCCGTGCAGCACGAAATGGATCGCGCTGAAATCATGGCGTCGCTTTCGTGTGTGGACTACGTGACGTTGTTTGGCGAAGAGACACCATTAAAACTGATCGAGCTCTTGGAGCCCGACGTTCTTGTGAAAGGCGGCGATTGGGCGCCGGACAAAATCGTAGGTTCCTCTTTCGTCTTGAGTCGCGGCGGCGAAGTGAAGTCTCTCGCTTTTCAACCCGGCCGCTCGACGTCTTCGATCATTGAAAAAATTCTGGGGAAGTAGCGTTCTCAATGGATGCAACGGTAGCTCAATTCTTCGGTGAGAATGACGAATTCTTGCGTTCTCAGTTTAGACACGCACTGGGTTTGGTCTCAATCGACGTCGTTCTCGAAAGTCAGAAACGCTTTATTGAGTTTACGCAGAAGCTCAGCTTTGATTCGCCGGATATGGAGAGTGCACGAGCGAAGTGGCTTCGGTTACTGAACGGCATGACTGTAAACATCGGTTTTCCTCAGCTAAGAGATCTCAAAGGTGATAGCGACGATATCGGAGATGCGCTCGAAAGAGCTCGGGAACAAATCCTAAATCCAACCTTTCTTCATCTTTTAGAACGCTATACTCATGTCGAGTACGAACCCGCGGGTCTTGGTATGACTTCGACTCCGGAGACGTGGATAAAAAACTCGGACATTGCCATTGAAGCCGCCATCGATCCCGTCGAATTTAAGGAAATTTTTTTTGAAATTACGGGATTTGAGAAGGGGGATCGAAAACATCATTTTTCGCGTTCGAAAAGTGATGGCTTCTTTATGATGAGCCTGCACTTGGTTCCCGAGTTTCACATCGGGCACGGAGCTGTCGATTCGATCTTTCGGCTTTCGACGCTGGCTCATGAGCTTGGACATTCGACTACGCCGCGCGAGACTTCACTGCAAAAACTTTTCCTTACCTTTCCAGACTCATTGGATGACGGTCTGCTAACGAATGACGAGCATGATTCTTATCTCTATGAGCGTTTTCTCATTGAGAATTTTGATGAGACCTCAAAAGCTCTGCGATTGGGGCTTCCACCGACCGTCGCTCACACTCTCGCAAAGAGAAAAGCAGTTCAGTTCAACTCGCATCTTTTAAAAAATCATCTGACCTACTTGTTCTTCGCCGGCGCGCCTTTGAGAAGTATCAAGTCTTCATTTTTAGAGCGAATGCTGAAAATCAATCCGACATTCGAAAGCGAGTCGGACTTTGACTGGTTGAGGTATTCAACTCTTGCGACACCACTGTCTGGTATTGGATTTCTGAAAGCTTACGAGTCTGTTTTTAGAAACTCCGGCTTACAAACAGAAACCTAGGATCTTGTTGCGCGCAGCAACACCGCTGCGGAAGTGCGAAATGGCACCGTGCCGGAATTGACCGGTCGCAAAGCCTTCAAGTTTTTTTATGAGCCGACTAGCGAGAGAGTTGTTCGGACGTTTCCTCGTCGGCTCCGTCGCTGATACTTCGGCTTTTCAATGTGGCTTTGGTTCCAGTTCCAGCTTTTAGTGAGTACTGCATTTCGAGCTGATTCGGGAGGCCGGCATGGTCGACCATCTTTTCTGACTTCCAATTCTGTCCATCCCAGGTCTCGATTGTTGTTTGAAGACAACGCGCCGACCGAACGGACGGGTCTGAATCGCAGCTAAAAGAAAACCTATTTCCGCCAACCATTTCGCGGCACTCTTTGTCCTTAAAGGTTTTAACAAACCAGGTCGCGTCTTTGTCGGAAAATACATACGAACTTTGCAGCCTAACGTTGGCGCCGTTTCCGATTTGCTTTCCCGTCTCGTTCACATTTTTTCGGCAGGCACCTTTCCATTCTGTCGGGATTGGGAGGGGTGGTTCAGCGGTAGCGACCGGAACTTTAGATGTTTCTGCATTCGATTCGGGCGCGGCCTGAACCGCATCGCCACTTCGAATGACACTCGCACAACCCATGAGCGAAAAGGTTAATAACATCAGTGAAATAAGAAGCTTCATATCTTTGTCTCCCGAGCATTGATTCCTGCTGTTCCAGCAGGTCATGGTTTTTTAGTGCTGGTCAACTTATCGGGTGTAAATACCGTTCCAGCCTGTTCCATTCGAACAACAGCGGCTTTGCGCAAAGCGCCACCGCTGCGGAAGTGGGATTTGGCACTGGCGATGGGTGGGAGGTGCCGCACGACTCACTTGTTACGCAAAAGGTTTGTGGCGCATTTATTCTTGGCCGCCGCGCCAAAACAATCTTCGATCATTGCGAGAAAATTGAATTCAACGTCCGACCTAGTCTTGGTGACGTGATCCATCTCAGAAGTGAACCTTTTTAAAAGTTTGTCTGCGGTGACGGACTTTTCAGCGATGATTTGTTTGATGGCACTCAAATCATGCGCTTCAAGTCGCATCATCTTCATCATGATGAGGTCGATCGCTTCCGGAACTTTTACCGACAGATTTCTAAATAGCTTCACACCGTACGGGACTAATCTTGATTCGTAGTCGTAAGGGGCATCGAACACTCCAGACTTGCTGACAGGGATGTCAAATCCAGTCTCTTTCGCAGCCTTCTTGATTGCGGATTTAAGTTTCTCGACAGAGTTGGCGGTATCGATGTCTTGCGTTGCTTCTTTGAATTTGTAGGCAAGGGTTGCAGCGGTGCCGCCGATAATGATGATTTCTTGCTTCGACGAGAGGTTACGATCAATCGCCTTTAAGAATTCGACAATTTGAGCTTCTGAGTATCTTTTCATTTCGAGGCCTTAAACCGGTCGAACGTCGACTGGAAGCTATCCATACTCATGTTCATTCGAAATTTCCAGCGCCTCGCGACGTCCGGCGTATTACGTTCCGACAGCTCTCGAAGTAAAGGTGACGTCGTTTCGAAAAAGTCCTTGGTCTCTTTGACTCGTGCATCTTTGAACTTTTGCGAAAGTTTTTTGAGCTTCGGTGACGTCGCGAGAGCTGATGAGAGCTCGAGAAACATACCAAGCTCCTGTTTCGCACCCAACTTTGTCGCCCAGTACTTGAGACGATCGTGATCTAATCTTTCGAAATTTCTAAAGAGCGCCAGAGGTAAAGTTCTCGCGATCGACGGACTTTTTTTTGCTTGGACCGCCGCTCTGACCAATATTTCTTCAAGCGTTTGTTCAGGAACAAACCGAACCGCAGGAGGCAGATCAAGTACTAAAGGTGCTCCCAAATCCTGAAGTGACGCACGCAGTTCTGTTTCGCTGTAAGGCGCTGAATCGAGCCCCTTCAGGTTGAATACTAACGAAACAGCCTTTTTCACTTCTGGGCTGAGCACCATTCTGTACTTCGTCGTGCCGCCCGAGGCGTGTTTCGTGAGGAGGCCCAGGGACTCCAGTTTGCCGACCTCCGCATGAGTTGTCGCGTAGGGCAGGCCGGAAAGTTGAGAGAGATCGGTCTTAGAATAGGCCTCCGAACCAGAGACCAAAAACTCCAGAAAGACTTTGTGTTGATTAGATTTGAGAAAATAGTCACCCAGGCTCATTTGGTAATATTATCGGAATTTCGATGAATATACAATAGACCCGTTGAGACGGATTTGAACCTCTGACCTTCGGGTTATGAGCCCGACCGGACGCCTGACTGTGGAGGTAGGGTTTTGTGCGGTGAAACCGCTGCGGAAGTGCGAAGTGGCCCTTCGTTGGGGCTGCAGCCAGTACTCACGTCGATATTTTGAAGGCCAAGGGTTCTGTTTTTTCTGGATCGGAAAATACCTTAACATTGCGTCCTTACGAGACTACTTCAAACTGATGAGTCATCGTTCGACGCAAAAATCAGAAGAAAAGAAAACGGTGATTATCGTCGGCGCTGGTTTCGCGGGGCTCAACACCGCAAAAAGGCTGGCGCAAGAAGAATCTCTGTCGGTGATCCTGATTGATCACAAAAATCATCATCTCTTTCAGCCACTCCTCTATCAAGTCGCAACGGCAGGCTTGGATCCGTCGGACATTGCTGTTCCGATTCGTGGCGAGTTTTCCGAAGATTCGAATGTGACAGTTCATTTGGCCAAGGTGGACGCGATCGATCTTGAGAAACAAGAGGTTTCACTCTCGAACTCGGTCGTCAACTTTTCGTATGACTACTTAGTTCTGGCGTGTGGAGCCCAGCATAGCTATTTCGGAAATCATCAATGGGAGTCCTTGGCGCCCGGACTTAAAACTTTGGAACAGGCCACAGAGATACGACACCGAATTCTTTCGGCCTTTGAAAAGGCAGAAAATGAAACAGATCCTGAGCTTCAAAAAAGATATTTGAACTTCGTCGTGGTCGGTGGTGGTCCCACAGGCGTCGAGCTGGCAGGAGCGATTGCCGAGATCAGTCGAAAAGTTTTGGTGAATGACTTTAAAGTTATCAATCCCGCCTTGGCTCAAGTTTTTCTATTCGAAGCGGGCCCTCGCGTGCTCGCAGATTTTCACCCCGATTTGTCGGCGAAAGCGAAAAAGGATCTTGAAACGTTAGGGGTCACGGTCCTCGTGAATCAAAAAGTTGAGAACATCACCGAGAACGGTGTGTTTTACGCCGGCCAGTGGATTTCGAGCGAGTCCATTTTTTGGGCAGCCGGTGTTCAGGCTCGACAAATTCCAATCCTTCCGCCACAGCCACAAGATCGGGCCGGCCGTATCATTGTCGAGTCAGATTTAACTTTGCGCGGTTTTCCGAACGCATTTGTTGTCGGCGATATGGCGCACGTGAGTCTTGGTGAGTCGAAAACTATTCCAGGCGTTGCTCCTGCAGCGATTCAAATGGGCTTTCACGTTGCTCACTCGATCCGCAAAAACACGAGACGAAACTTTAAGTATCTCGACAAGGGTTTGATGGCGACGATCGGAAAAAATAAAGCCGTCATGCAGTCGCCGGGACTTTTTATTAAAGTCGACGGTCGCATTGCATGGTGGGCGTGGCTTTTGATTCACGTTCTTTATCTGGTGGGATTTAGAAACAGACTTTCTGTGATGTCGCAGTGGGTTTGGAGCTATTTGTTTTCAAAACACGGTTCGCGGCTGATCACCAGCTCACGTTGGGAAAACACTTAGTTAAGCGATAGCGATGATGGCCGGACGGCCCAGCCTCGTCCATCACCGATAAAATGCTGGGAAAGTAACGAGCCACGAACGTCGCACTTGCGCGAGGCGCCACCGCTGCGGAAGTGCGAAATTGCACTCTCCGTTTACTTCTTTGTGGCGACGACTTCGACGTCGATGGTGGCGCTGAGCGCCGGACCATACGAGCGGTGAGCTCCATCGGCAAATTGCAAAGTGAGTTTATGTTTTCCGACCGGAAGTTCCAGGTCAGTTTCGGTTTGGCCTTTTCCGAAATGGATGTGCTTGGCATCGGTGGGGATGACTTGCCCCTGGGGAATGGGACCCGGGCCAACAAGTAAATGGTGATGACCTGTGTTTTTAGTGAGGTCGCCTGCGGGAACGACTTTGTATCCTTCGACAGCCATTTTCACTTTAAATTTCGGTGCGACTTTCGCGCCTTGCATCGGCTCAATGAAGCTGACTTTGGGTGCGGGTGCCACTTGGGCCGGATCCTTCACGGAACTCGCCAGAGCGACACCGGATGAAAAAATAAAGCCAAGAAGAGTACCAGAAAGAACGGTGAAACTTTGAAACGACATCATAAATCCTCCTAAAATCGAAATCCAATTTTTCCACTGACAACACTTTGCGAGGTGCGATCAAGCTGGGCCGCAACGAAGAAGTTTCGAATCCGAAAACTTCCGCCGACCAAAGTATGAAACGCGCTGACGCCTTCTGTTTCGAGGCGCGAAGAATCCGTGACGCCGCCGGTGCCGCCAACGAAGGTTCCCGTCGCCTGCACAACGCCCACACCAGCATACAGAGCCACTTCGTTGACATTGATCCCACCGATCACATCGAGGCCGTACGAGCGTGTTGTGATCTGGTTATTGATATTACCTGTGTTGATATGAGCCAAAATGCTGGCCGAAAGAGGAAGCGATGAAGCTTCGTAAAAGCTCCAGCGCAGAATTCCGCCGTACTGTGAGAGTTCGGTCCGTTGGTTGTAGGGAATGAAGTGAATGAAAAAATCGAGATTTGAATAGAGACCTTTTCCAATCGTGAACTTTGGAATGGAGACATCGGCTTGAGGTGCGGCGAGCCGATCTCCGAGGCGACCAAGGTCTTCGGTCGGGACTGTTTCAATCGAGAGACCGAATTCAAGACCTTCGTAACCGCCGAGCGAATAGGGATCGGTCAAAGTCTTCGCTGCTGTTCCGAAGCCGATAATGCGTAAAGCTTCTTGGCGATCGCCGGCATCCATATTTTTCGGAATCAAAACGGCCGCGTGCGAAACTTGGCCGACGATCAGCAACGCTGTCGTTACGACAAGACCAAAACTGAAAACCATTAAGCGACGCCGAAAGTATTGCATGCTGATTAAAACTTTGCGGCCTGGGGGCTCTATTTGTCGAACAAATAAAGCGGTTTAGGCGTGAGACGTTGTGCCCACTGCGAAATGGTCGCTACGGAGCGATGGCTGCTATCGTCGGTGGTGGTCCTACGAGCGACTGAACCTGCTGCAGGGTTTGTGTGGCTTCTTGCTGCAGAGTTTCATCGGGAGCGATCAAAGCGAACCGTGTGAGAACCGAAACCAGCGACGAGAACTGTCGGCTCACTTGGGGCGAGGTGGCGGATGTCGAGGGAACACCTGGTGTTGCTCCGCCAGAGGTTCCATTGCGGGGGCGGTAGGTGGACACAGCGACTTGGATAAGTTTTAGAGCCTCGTACGAAATCCGCGCATCGACTTGGGTTGAGATCACAGAGGCCAAAATTCGTAAGTTTTCAAGTTTCGAATACGCCTTCAAATGGGCTCGCGAGCGCAGGCGTAGAGCCGATCCTTCGGGCTGAAGACTGTTGGCTTGTTCGAGCAAGAGAAAGCTCTTTAAGCTTGGTGATGAACCCAAAGCGTAGATTGCGAACTCATGCATTTTTTCGCGCGAATCGGCCAGCATTTGACGTACGACTTCGTGAAAAATTTCTGAATCGATCGAGCGGCGCTGCTGAGCTTCGACGAGTTTCAAAGTTCGCTCATAGCTTGGTTCGCGCAAGATAAACTCGATCCACCGATCCAACGTTTCTGGATTTTCGTTCACGTCTTTGGCGCGGGCGCCGGCTGTGGCCGACGTGGGTCCGCTGTTTCCGTAGAGGCTGGATCCGCCGCCAAAGTCATTGTCGGAGGCTTTTGGAGTTTTAGATTTATCATCAGAGGATGTGTCGATCGGAGCAGAGGCAATGGCTTCTGGCTCAGCGTCTTTTTTCTTTTTCTTCTTTTTCTTTTTAGCGTCGGCTAGTTTTTTCGCGTTCACTTTTTTTAGAGCCTCAGCTTTTTGCGCGGCGGTTTGGACCAATGCGGGAACTAAAGCGGGAGTGCCAGGAGAGGTTGCAGGGCTTGAGGTGACGAGGCTACTGGCCGGTGTCGAACGATCGAGTCCAGCGATGCGACCTTGACGTGAAAGACGAGACCGCGCGCGGTCAGCTTTCTCGCGGGCGAGCATCACTTCAGAGAGGCGGCCGTCGGAACCGTCGCCAAAACCGTCGCCAGAGACGAGCCCGAAGATTCGCGTGCGACCGGCCGTCGCGGCCACCGAGCCTCGTGTCGATTTCAAAAACTCAATCGCGAAACCGAGACTGATCGCAACGATCAATCCGATCCAGAGAGTTCGCGAAGAAGATGAAATGTTCGTCACTGGGTTGGCCATGCGGCTATCCTCCGCTAACACTCTAGGGCAAGAATGAAACCGCTTTGAGCTGCTGTCGGTGACGACGATGTAAGTGACTAAAATAACGCGGAAATATAAGAACGGGCAGAATGAAAAAAGCCGCTTTTCTAGAGTGTGCCACCGGCCAATTCGTCGACACTGTGGCCGAAAATGAGCCGTTTCAAGAGCGCCCCTAAAAAGCACCCTAAGCCTCGCTACGCCACCAGACCCTACGCTTCAAGTCGCGGTAGATAGCGAGCCATCAACGGCGCCCCGAGTTTTTGAACGGCCTGGAAAATATTGTGTTCACGGCAGAGAATCCGAATATTTTGTGCGCTGTTTTCTCCGCCGGCGGAGGGGGCACTTTCTCCGCCAGCGGAGTCCGAATTTCTTCGGCGATTTCACGCCATCGGCTGCGTTCGACGGCGAAAGTTCGTTGGAGCAAATAAAATCGGCGAACTGTTTCAAATCGGCACACTTCAATCACGGCCTGAAATTTTAAATCGAACTTACGAGTCCAGACTAAACCTAGACCAGCTGGATAAAGCCTCGTTAAGCCTCGCTTAACCCAGACGCAATCTTTTCCGATAAGTAGTCATGGTTGTACGTATGTTGAAAACACAAAAGCGCAAACAGAGGCTCGTCCCGAGGCTCAAACTGCTTCTCAAGCGTAGGCAAGCGCTGTCTTTCGCGAGCTTAATAGCTGTTTTTACTGCGGTCACCTCCGCCGGTTCACTCGCACGCGCGACCGATGTTCCACAATCTTTCACTCTTGATGGTCAGCTTTTCGCCGATGCTTTGAGCACTCAGCCTTTAATGGATTCATCCGTCGGTTTTAAAATTCAAATTCTCGATCAAGCCAAAGTCTGCGTTGTTTATGAGGAAGAACAAAGCGTCAACACATTGGCTTCGAAGGGTTACTTTACAATTCAGGTCGGTAGTCCCACGGGAAGTATTCTTCGAACGGTCGGTGATTCCGCCAACACAATGGCCAGCGTCTACCAGAACGTAAATTCAATGACCGGTAAACTTCTCTCCAACGGTGCTCCATGTACGGCCGGAGGTACTGCGGGACAAAGACGCTTTGTTCGCGTGACGATCATGCCAAGTACCATGGGCGGAGCACCTCGTGTTTTATCTCCTGACTTAACAATCGATTCTGTTCCGAACGCGCTTGTCGCGGAACGTGCGGAATCTGTTCAGGGCTTCCGCGGTGATCAACTTTTAAAAGTGAACACCGCGGCGGGAAGCGCCCTTTCACAATCAAATCTTGAGAGTCTTTTTACTTCCGTCTCTCGATTCAATTCTCTGAGCTCGATCGTCGATGGAACCAGCACATCGTACATGCGATCGAACTCTGCCAGCGGAGCGCAGCTTCCCGTTATGCCAGGAGCGCCCACGGCGCCCACAGTCGGATCTATTTGGTTCGACTCTTCTGACAGTTTACTAAAATACCAGACAGCAGGAGGACCTGCGTCTTTGGGAAGCGGTTCGGGAACTGTGACAAGCGTCGGATTCACGGCTCCAGCTGAACTTTCAGTCACGGGTGCACCAGTCACGACCAGCGGAACAATTGCAGTGACATGGGCTACGCAAACCACCGGAAAAGTTTTTGCGGCACCCAACGGATCCACAGGTGTTCCGACATTCCGAGCTCTTGTTGCGGCCGATGTTCCCTTCGCGGTTCAAAATGCTGGAGGCACACCAAGTCTTCAAAGTGGATTGGATGCAGCCAAAGGCGCTGCTGCGACTGCGGGCCGTGTTTGGATTGCAACGGATACGAAATTAATTTACCGCGATACGGGCGCTGTTTGGGAGCAAATAGCGGGCAGTGGTGCTCCGACGGGAACTGCCGGTGGGGATCTTGATGGTACGTATCCAAATCCAACGGTCGATGCGATTCGTGGAGTCGCGATTTCCGCGGTCGCTCCTGTGGACGGACAAGTTTTAAAGTACACTTCGACCGGAACGACTTGGGCGGCGACAAACTTCGGAATCGCCGATTTGAAAACCCCCGGCGGTGCTACGCAGTTTGCGAGTGCGGCTTGTACGGCGGCTCAGACTTTGACGTGGTCGTCTCTCACCAATACATTCACATGTTCTAACATCGCAGGGCTTGATGCCGCGGTGATCACGACAGGTACGATCGATGCGGCAAGGCTTCCAGCCGGCGCAGGATATTGGACGGCGGCGACGGGCGGAATCAATTACGGCAGCGGCCGCGTTGGTATTGGGGCGACGACGCCTAACGCAGCACTCGATATTGCTTCTAGCATCACTTCGACGATGGTCGGTGCCTATGGAGTGCGGGTTGCGCCGACATTGATTGCGGCCGGCAACAACGATCCACTCTATGGAATGGTTATAAGTCCAACCTTTGATGACAATGGTAATACTGGAATCGCGCACTACGGCCTAATTGTTCAATCAGGCAATGTCGGCATCGGAACTGTGGCACCGTCGACAGTTCTTGATCTCGACGGTGCGATGACGTTTCGTGCGACGGCCGCACCGGCGGCGGTGGCCGCTCAAGGTAAGATCTACTACGACACGGCCCTCAATAAGTTTCGTGTTTCGCAAAACGGCGGCGCTTATACGGACTTGCTTCCTTCGGGCGGCGGCGTCGGTGGAACGGGAACAACGAATGTCATTCCGAAATTCACAGCGGCCGGTACGATTGGTGATTCTGCCATCACGGACAATGGAACCGTCATCACTGCGACAAGATCTATCGTATCGACAACGAATCCGATCGCTTCGGGTGCAGCCATCAATCTTGCGACGTCAAACTCTCACACTCTGGCGTCCGTTGGTGGAACTGCGATCACGATCAGCAATCCTTCCGATGGAGGGGTTTACAATATCGTCATTGAAGATACGGTTTCACGCACGTACACTTTCTCGGGCTGTACAGCGTCTTACTTTAAACCCGCAAATGCGCCGACGGCCGGCGGTACAAGAACGGTCTATGGCCTCATGACAATTAAAAAAGGTGCCAACTGGGATTGTTACATCACCTGGTCTACAGGGTTCCAGTAGTTGAAACAGAGCAACAGTGACGGGCTAAATGACGGGTTATCAGTATGAAAAATGGGATTGTCGAAAAATTTAAAGGGCCACACAAGCTGGTTTCGGCTTTAATATTTTTTGCGCTTGTTCTTCAGTTCTCGATGAACGGCTTTGCTCAGCACGCGTTTTTTCATCTTCTCGGAATTAATCGGCTGCAGGCCTACACGTGGACGGGCTACGGCGCGGACGCCAATTGGACGACGGGACAAAACTGGTCTGACAATGCACCCCCCGGTCCCAGCGATATCGCTCGTTTTGTAACCTCCGCGTGCGCATCGAACTGCTCGCCAACGATCAATACAAGTATCAACATTGGCGGAATAAATGTGGACGCCACTTATCCGGGAACAATCACACAAGCGGCGGGTCAGTCTGTTCTGGTAGGTTCTTCCGGCTGGGCGCAGGCTGGCGGCACTTTTGTTGGAAGTGATTCGGGCATTACGATTAATTCGACGTTCAGTCTGACCGGAGGTTCATTCACAAGCACCTCAGGGCAGATGTTGGTGACCTCGGGATTTGCAACGGTCGGCGGAACATTTCTTCACAACAGTGGAACTTTGAAATTTGATAACAATGGCATCGTCGTGGCCAACAGCACCGTCAACGTGAGTGTGCCGGCCGGGCTTCAGCTTTGGAATCTCCAGTACTCGGGTGGCTATGCGGCGGCCAATGGAACTTACAAAGTTAATATCGCCGCTGGCGGTTTTGATGTTCTTAATAATTTTCAAATCGGATTGACGGCTGCGGGCGCGACGGGTGCCATTTTCGCATCGGGCGGAAGTATTCAAGTCAAAGGTAATGTCGTCGTCGACCCTTCTGTGAAAATCGAAGCGAACACCACTCCAACCAATCTCATTTTAAATGGTACGGGTGCTCAGACTTACGCGTCGACGTCAACAGGAAGACTTCCTTCTTTGACGATCGACAAAGTCAGTGGATCAGTGGCGCCGCTGGGCGGAACAACCAATCTCATTGTTGATGGGTTCACGAACACGGCAGGCAGTTTCACGGCGCCTCCTGGTGTCTTCACTGTTCTTGGAAACTTCGCGATCAACGGCGGAACGTACTCTGAAAATTCTGGAGCTATGGTTTTTGATCGGTACGCCGGTGGGGGAACAAGCTTTACGGTTTCTCTTTTGAGCGCATTGAACGTAACGAATTTGAGTTTCGGTGGTGGACAGCCGGCGGCAGCCACAGCGATCACTTGGACGCTTTCGGGCGCTACACCAAGATTCAACGCCAGCGGAAATTTGAATATCAGCAACACTCAAGGCGGAACCGGAAACATTCTGGTCAATGGCGGCGATATTTACTTAGCGGGAAATTACGTTGCCGGCGCTTATTCAGGAGCGGGAACCGCGGCTTTAACTTTTAACGGCACGGGCGCGCAGACGTTTACTAAAACCGGTGCCGGCGCGAATTTGGCCGGAAACGTAAATGTTGATAAGTCCGCTGGGACTTTGACATTGGCGACAGTGGCGGCGCTTTCTGGCGCAGGTCAAGACTTCACGGTCACAACGGGTACGGTCAACATGGCGGGCTTTGGTCTTAACGTCGCAGATGTTTTAACGATCGGCGTGAACGGACGCCTTTTGTGTAACGGCGGTGTGGCGACGTACACAAGTTTTGTAGTGAATGGCGAAGTCTCTTGTGGACCCTCGATAGGAATCACGTGGACGGGCTTGGCCGCGAATAATCAATGGGCCACTGCGGGCAACTGGACGAACAACACCATTCCGGGCGCGAGTGACGTTGCCGTTTTCAACTCGAAGTGCTCGGGCGCAAACTGCGATGCGACGATGCAAGCGGTTGTTTCCGTCAAAGGATTCAGACTCAATTCTGATTATCCCGGAACTTTGACTGCGGCGACGACGGTGACCGTGGGTACGACGGGTTTCACACAAGCCGGCGGAACTTATGCTGGAGTCAACTCAACGAAAACTGTGTCGGGACCCTACGTACTTTCTGGCGGAACCTACACCGCGACGACGGGAAATACGACCTTCAGTATAAACCCCGTTACTTTCACCGTGAGTGGCGCACCGACTTTCAATCACTCGTCGGGGACATTGACGTTTGCGCCGGGCTTTAATGGTCCCGCAAATTTAACTATCGGCAATCAAGAATTTTATAACGTTCGGTTCACGGGGCCCAATAACGCGATCAATGTCACCGGAACATTTAACGTCAATGGGCTTCTAACCTTTGACGAAACCAACGTCGCCGGCGGCGCCCTCAACCTCGGCGTTATTTTAGCGAAGGGTGACATTAGTTTAGTCGGTTGGGGAAAAAAGTCGGGTGATGGTATTCTTCGTATTGGCGGCACTGCTGATCAAACCGTTTCGGTCTCGAGCGGCGTCTCGCCCATGCTCCCAACACTCGAGATCGCAAAAACTGGCGGCACGGTTGAGTTTTTAGGTTCTATGACCATGAGCCGGCATTTTACTTATGTTTCCGGTAACACGGACTTCAGCACTTCGACTTTGACCTTTGCCGCTGGTAACTCGCGCCCGCAGACGATTACGGCCGGCTCACCGATCTACAACAACGTCACCATTGCATCCACAGCCACAGCGGTGACGTTGGTTGGCGACATGACCGTTGCCGGTGAACTTATTTTCTCTGACGATCACGCGTCGACGCCGGCAAGCATTGATGGTGCAAATTTTCTTGCAAGAGGCAATGTCTCAGCCTCGCGGCGTGGAAATGTCGGAAGCACCATCGTAAAGATCGTTGGAAACACCGACCAAACTATTTCAGGTGTCTCCGGCTCGCTAATTCCGAACGTCGAAATTTTGTCGACAGGTGGAACTGTTTTCCTGAGCGGCACAGTGCAAGTTCGAGGGAATTTTATTTACGGGTCCGGCGTGGTCGACGCAGGAACTTCAACATTGATGTTTCAAAGAACACAGGGGAGTCAATCTTGGACTCCAGGTCCTGTGAGCTATTACAATGTCAACTCTACGGGTTCAGAGAATACGCTCAATCTTACCGGGGATGCCACAGTTCTAGGGACGCTGACCATCAACGACATTTATGCTGCGAACCCCGGAAATTTGAACGGTGCAAACATTTTTGCGCACGGTGATGTTTTGGCGATTGGCGGTGGTCGCAAGGGAAATACAGTCATCAAAGTTGTCGGCGGCACGGATCAAACCGTCATGGGTGAATCGACTGCGTATTTTCCCAGTCTTGAAGTTGATTCCACCGGTGGGACAGTTCGTTTCGTGGGCACTATTCGCCCGCAAGGAAATTTAATTTGGAACGCGGGAACACTGAACGCGACGACATCTTTAATTGAGTTTTACACAGCAGGTGCGATTTCAATTGTCGGAACTCCAACTTTCAATGACGTTAATTTCACAGGTAGTAACGTGGTCAGGAATTTGACCGGTACACTTCGTACCGCCGGAAATCTGTTGCTGTCGTTCAATTCAACAACAAATCGGCACATCAACGGCGGCTTTTTGCAAGCCTTGGGTGACGTCAACGCGAGAATCACCGGTTCCAATGGCTCGACGTTACTATCGATGGAAGGTGCCACGTCGACGATTTTGAGCGTGCTTCCTTCGGTCATTGTTCTTCCCACAGGCACAGTCACGGTGAATAAATCAGGCGGATCCAGTGTTACATTGGCGACGAATGTGTCATTCCCGACGGCCGGCCAAGATATAAATGTCACCTCGGGAACTTTGAATATGGCGGGAAGTAATCTGACAATTCCCGACGTATTAACTGTCGGTGCTGCGGGAACTGTTTTGTGTAATGGCGGAACGCTGACTTACGGAAGTTTGGTGAATGCCGGAACAGTGACCTGCGGAGCTTCGCCATTTCTTTGGTCGGGCGCCGGTGGAAATTCGAACTGGGACAATGCGGCCAACTGGTCCGGTGGTATTGTTCCAGGTGTGAATGACCTTGCGGAATTTTCGTCAGCTTCCGGAGTGAATTCAGATGTGACGCTCAATGTGAATGTGGACGTCAAAGGTCTTCGCATGAACACAGGCTACACGGGCACCATCACGCAAAGTGCGGGAGTCACGATTGTGATCGGCGACCGGGGATGGTTTCAGAACGCAGGAACTTTTCTTGGCAGCAATGCAGCCATTACTTTGAATGGTAACATGACACTAAATGGCGGTTCCTACCGTGCCACGTCCGGCACCACGACGTCTGAATTTAATTTCCTGGTGAACAACACGCCGACGTTCACTGCAAACAATGGAACTTTTGTCTTCACCGGCGCCAACGGCGGCTCGACTATTTCTGCGGGTTCGACCCAATTTTTCAATCTAACTCTCGCCGGAACGAACGGAGTCTTTAAGCTCAATAGCAGTACTGTCACAGCCAATGGAACTTT
>LNFM01003601.1_pt1 | contig 17544 bp, 11 predicted proteins | sample 596031 | NCBI WGS metagenome assembly LNFM01 (sample SAMN04254537, study PRJNA301005) | activated carbon metagenome | isolation source: dual media filters at the Ann Arbor, Michigan drinking water treatment plant | place: USA: Ann Arbor | reverse complement strand
GTGAGCGCCGAGTAGCGCCGCTCGACGAAGGCCGCACGACGTTCGGGCTGGCCGCCGATCCGGCGCAGCAAGGCGGCAAGATCCGGCGCGGATGCGGTGCTCGCGCGGACGGCGCCTGGCGCAAGCAGGGCGAACACACCGGCATGCAGCAAGACGCGTCTAGGCGGCATCGGCCAGCTCCAGCACGCCGCTCGCGCAACGTGCGTCACCCAGCAAGATGGTGAACTTGACCGTGCCGCTGCCTGCAGCAAAGTCGATTGTGTAGGTCTGCCCCGGCCGTACCGGCTGCAGGAACTTGACGCTGCGCACGCCCGCGACGACCGCGCCCGGCGCACTGCGCGCGAGCCACTCGGCGGCATCGATCAGCACCTGCGACAGCAGCCAGGCGCCGGGGACGATCGGATCGCCGGGAAAGTGCCCGGGCAGCATCGGATGATCGGGCGCGACGTCATGCGTAGCCATGCTCAACCCTCGGTCGACTGCCGGCGTTCGACGGCCGCAGCCAGCGCCAGCACCTCGCCGCGCGGCAGCTTGCCCTGCGGGTTGCGTGGCAGTGCCTCGACGCACAGCAGCGGGCGCGGCAGGAACACCGCGTCGATGCGCGCGCGCAGCGCCTCGATCACCTGGGTGCGCGTCAGCCCGGGCGCCACCGCGAGCGCCAGCAGGCGCGGTTCGCGCCCGTCGGCCGGCGTATCGGGCAGCACGAACACGCCGTCGCGCACGCCGGGAATCTGCTGCAGCGTCAGGCTTAGCGCCGCCAGCGACGCACGTCGCCCGCCCACGTTGACCACGTCCGACAAGCGCCCGGCCAGTTCGAACGTGCGGGCATCGATCAGCCGCAGTTCGTCGGCAAGCGGACCGGGCACCACCACGTGCCCGCCGTGCGCCCAGAACATCGGCCCGGCGGCGCTGGCGCGCTGCTCGATCTGCACGCCATCGAGCGCATGCCAATGCGGGCCGTCGAGCGTGCGGCGGGTGGCCAGCATGCCGGTCTCGGTGCAACCGTAGACCTCGAACACCGGCGCCTGCCAGCGCGTCTCGCAGCGTTGCGCCAGTTCGGGTGACAGCGGCGCAGTGGCACTAATCACGCGGTCGATCGGCGGCAGCGTGACATCCGTCTCGACCAGCGCACGCAGATGCACCGGTGTGGTCACCAGCACGCGCCGGCCGGTCTGGCGATGCAGCACATCGGCCACCTGCGCCGGGTGCAGCGGATGCTCGGCGGCGAACGCGAACGGCCCCTGCAGCGCCATGATCACGCTCGATTCCAGCCCATACATGTGCTGGGCCGACACGGTACCGACCAGCACGGTGTCGATGGCCGCGGCATCGGCCAGACCGAGGGCACGCACCTCGGCGCGGGCGCCATCGACCACGCCGCCCCAGTACTTGGCCTGCGGCATCGGTTCGCCGGTGCTGCCGCTGGTGAAGGCAATCGCCGCCACCTGTGCCCGCGGCACCGACGGCGGCGGCCACGCGCTGTCGGTGACGGGCGCGGCCGGCACCGTGACCGGCGCTGGCAGGCCGTCGATCACGGCGTCGCCATCGGCCACGCACACCAGGTCCGGATAGCGCAGCGCCAGCCGCGCCATCGCCTGTGGCGCACGCGAAGGCGGCAGCAGGTTGATGCGATCGGCCAGCACGGCCGCGCAGAACGTCACCGCAAACCAGTAGCGGTCGCCGCAGGCATTGAGCAGGTAACGGCCGGTGGGCAGCCGTGCCGCCAGCGCCAGGACGTCGGCGTTGAACTGGCCGGCACGGACCGCCGCACCCTGCACCGTGGCCACGCGCGCACCGGCATGCGTGTGTGCGAGCAGCGGCTCGGTGTCCGCCGGGCGGGCCAGCGCGGGCGCGGTCACCGGCAGGACGTCGTCACGGCTGCGCATCGGCGCCTCGGGCCACCGCCGACGGTGGCGGCACCGCGTTCCAGCCGCCGCCGGCGGCAAAGGCGATCGTGCTGCCGATCGTCTGCAGCGGCGTATGCGGCGGAAAATGCGGCAGCAGCAGGCGACGCATCACCCACTCGCCGGTGAACATCGCCGCCATCACCGCCCAGCTGAGCACGTTGGCGAACAGCGACCACCAGGCGAACGGCGCGACCAGCGCCAGCAGCACGGTCACGCACCCCAGCACCGCGAACAACACGGCCCAGGCGGCAGTCAGTCCGCGCAGGTAGCGCTCGAATGCCGGCGACATGTCGGCCGGATACGAATAACGGGCGATGCGCGCGATCAGCGGCTCGGCGCCGGCGCGCAGCGACAGGCCGAACACGCCGGTGAGGGCGACATACATCAGCAGCGACGGCAAGGCGACGAAGCTCTGCTGCCGCGTCAGGACCACCAGCGCCAGCAAGCCTGCCAGCAGCGCCACCGTGCGGAGCGCACCCTGTGACCGCACCAGCACCGCGATGACGAGCGCGTCGAGCAGCATCAGTGCCGCCATGGTCCAGGCCGGATCGATCCACGCCTTCAGCCATTGCGGCACCACGTGCAGCGACACCGACACGGTGAGCACGAGCAGCACCGGCAGCAGCGGCACCCGCGGTGGCGCGGCGGCGCGCGGGTCGGCAGCGTTGGCGTGGGGCGGTGAAGCCGGCATGCGGTCAGGTCAGTTCGGTGGCGGTGAAGACAGGTCGATCGGACGGCGCCTCGGCAGCGGACGGCCGCATCAGGCGGCCAGCCTCAATCGCGATCAACGCGCTGGCGTGACTGCGCGAAGACATACGCCAGCCCGAATCCCCCGCTCAGATGACGGCGGCGCGTGACCAGCGGCGAATCGGCATAGACCGCGCCGTTGAGGTCGTCGAACTTGATGAACGCGCCGACCCAGAGTTTATCCGTCCGGTGCGACACCGCCGCGATGGCCTGCCAGCCGCCATAGCCGGCACCGGCACGGTAGGCCGGCCGCGCCGCCGTGGCGAACTCGGCCGGCACGTCATAAAAGTAGCCATTGAGCCGGCGGTCGCCGTAGACCGCACCGACCAGCAGGCCGACGTTCATGCGGTCACCGAAGGCACGCGGCTTCCAGTCGAGGTTCAGGTTGGGCGTGGACGACCAGCCGATGTCGCGTATGCCGGCATCGCCGCCATAGGTGAGCGTGGCGCGCACCGGCAGCCGCAGTTCAAGGCCAATGACGCGGTCGGCGGTCCGGTACAGATGAATGCGCGCCAGCGGCCCCACTTCCAGCGTCGGCCGCAGGTCGGGCATGCCGGCGCGAGCGCGGTTGCGTTCGCTCTCCACGGGCACGCTGCCGCCGCCGCTGATGTCGAACTCGAAGCGGCGCGACTCCAGCAACTGCGCCTGGACGCCGTCGCGCGTGACGCGCAGGATCTCGCCGCGATAGACGAAATACGGCAGCGGCAGCAGGTAGGTGCGCTCTTCGTCAGAACCGCGGTAGTCGGGCAGCGCCACGCCGGCCACACCACCGCCCACCTCCCACAGGGGCTGGTCCGCGCGCGCGACGGTCCATGGTGCGACCGTCACCGCGGCCGCAAGCGCGACCGCATACCAGCGATGGATCGACTTCAACGCGGCGTCAGCCTGATCCGTCGGTGGCGAGGATCGCCTGCGGCTGGATCGCCCGCTTGCGCATGCGCATGGCACGCAGCGCGCGCCGCCAGTTGAGCAGCGCGCTCAGGTAGTAGATCGCGCGGAACGCATAGATGCGACGCCGGACCGGGCCCGGGAAGTAGACATCGCCGGCGAGGAACGAGATCACCGCGCGCTTCACGCCCAAGGTGTCGCGCGGCTCCATCAGCAGATCGCGCATCACCGGTGAGGTCATCCGGTAGATCATCCAGGCGAACGTGGCCAGGCCGCCGCGCACGCGCTTGTCGAACGCGGCAAAGCGCGCCGGCGCGCTGGCCGGGTCGCGCAGCGCGCCATCCACCGCGTCGGCGGCGAACTCGGCGCTGCTCATCGCCAGGTACACGCCGCTGGAAAACACCGGGTCGAGAAAGGCGAAGGCGTCGCCGACCATCACGTAGCGGTCGCCGTACATCCGGCGGCTGAGATAGGTGTAGTTGCCGGTGGCGGTCGCCGGCGCGATCAGCTCGGCGTCCTTGAGCCGCTCCCACAGCATCGGCGCCGTCTTCAGCGTATTGATGAAGAAGGTCGACGGGTCGGTGTCGCGCGACTTCAGGTAGTACGGCCAGCACACCGCGCCCACGCTGGTGGTGCCGTCGGCGAGCGGGATGAACCACATCCAGCCGTGCTGGAACCAGTAGATGCTGATGTTGCCTTCGTCGTCGCCCGTCCAGCGCTTGGCGTTGCGGAAGTGGCCGTACAGCGCCGCGCTGGCGTGCTTGGGGTTCTTCTGCTTCAAACCCTGGCGCCCGGACATGAAGGTCTCGCGGCCGCTGGCATCGATCAGGAAGCGCGCCCGTAACTGCAGCGGCGCGCCGTCGTCCAGCTTCGCGGTCAGGCGCACGCCGTCGCCGTCCACCTCGACCTGCTCGACCTTGCAGCCTTCGATCACCTGCGCACCCTTGGCACGCGCGTTGTTGAGCAGCACGTGGTCGAACTCGCTGCGCCGCACCTGGTAGGCATAACCCGGCTTGCCGTTCCAGGCGTCGCTGAAAAAGAACTTCTGCGAAGCGTTGTGCTCCTGCGAGTGGAACTCGGCGGCGCGCTTGACGAGGCCGACGCGCGCGACCTCATCGGCCACGCCCAGGCGCTCGAACAGCGGCAGGTTCAGCGGCAGCAGCGATTCGCCGATGTGAAAGCGCGGATGGCGGTCCTTGTCCAGCGCGATCACGCGGTAGCCGCGCGCCGCCAGCAGCGCCGCCGCGGTCGAACCGGCCGGTCCGGCGCCAATGATCGCGATGTCGTGCAGTTCGGTGGAAGGAGTCATGACGGTCCGGCAAGGTCAGGCGCAACGGTCAAGCGCGAGGCGCGCAGCGTGCGATCGAGGATGCATGATCGCCTACAGGCTGTCCAGCCGGCGGAATCGCTCAGCCGAACCCTTCGATTTCCACCAGCAGATCGCTGCGGCAGATGTCGGCGCGAAGGTAGAGCACGTCGGCCGTCGGTCCAAGCGCGGCGGTGATCTCGCGCTGGACCTGCGGCAGGTCGGCGGCGTGGCGCACGTAGGCCTTGTACGACAGCGCCTCCAGTGGCCAGGCACCGGCGTCGCCCAGGCGCCGGCGCGCGGCGGTCACCACCGCGTCGATGTTGGCCAGCGTTTCGCGTGTCTGCGCCGCGACGTCGCCCACATGAACCGTCTGGTGGCCGACGATGCTGGCGGTGCCGGAGATGAACAGACGCGCGCCGCTTTCGCCGCGCACCAGCGCCGCGCGCGAGAACGTGGGACTGCGCGGCCCGTACTGCAGCGGATAGCGGTAGGCACTCACCTGGCGCGGGTTCTCGATCGGCTCCGGCGGCTGGCGCATCGCGAGGAAATACACGCACAGCGCCCCGCCCTCTTCCGTGCCAAGCGCGCAGGCGGCGGGTGCGCCCTCGTGAGTCGGCGCCTGGGCGGCGTCGAACGACGCGGCACGACCGAGGTTGAACTGGCGATAACGCTCGAGGCCGCCGGGCTCGTCGGCCTCGCGGTTGATCGCCGGCACGTAGTTCCACGCCCGCAACAGGTAGCGATAGCCGGTGCGCGCCAGCACCGCGAACACGGCGTCGTAGGTCAGCCGCGTCGCCTCCTGCAGCGGCAAGTCGGCAAAGGCCTGCGGCGCGATGGTCCCGAACAGGTAGGTGTCACTCCACGCGTAGCGCGCTGCCCCCAGGCGGGCGCGGCCGCGCACCGCCGGCACCTGCCACGCCTCCACCATCCCGCCTGCCAGCGGCGGCAGGCCGACCTGGACGAACGGCAACTCGGACGGCGGGGCCTGGCCCGCCATCGACGACCCGCCACCGAAGCAGGCGGCGCCAATCAGGCTGCCGTGCAACAACGTCGGTGCGACCCCGAACTCGCCGGGCGCGAGGTGCCGCAGCCCCAGGCCGGCGGCCAGCTGACAGTCAGCGGTGGTCGCGCTCATGGCCGCAGCAGCAGCGCAGGCCGACGCCAGCGGCGAGCCTCGTCGACGAGCGCACGCGAGCGATACAAGCACGGACCAGCCACCTGCCACCCCGAAGATAAGTGAGGGCGCGATTCTACCGGCGGGGTTCCTGCCGCCCGGCGCTACGCGTCCGGCGCGCTTGCCGACCATCAACGCATAATCGATGTGCCCGCCGTTAGCGCGTGTCCGGCGGCCAGCCACGCCGTTGCCCCGCCCCACGTGTCCGATCCCGCCTTCACCCTCCACGCCGGTCCGCTGGCACTCGCCCACGTGCAAGCGAACGGCCTGGCGCCCGCCGACGTGCGTTGCGTGCCGGCCGCAGCGGGCGGACCCAAGGGCCTGTCGCTGCTGCCGCTCGACCGCCGGCTGTTCGGGCGCGCCGGCTGGTTCGCCCAGGCCCGGCCCGCGTCTGGCCCGCTGCATCTGATCGGCGCCTCGATCGGCGCCTGGCGCCTGCTGTGCGCCGCGCAGGCCGACGCCGACGACGCGCTCGCGCGCCTGCGCGAGGGCTACCTGGCGCAGCGCTTCCGCCGCAAGCCGCCACCGCGCGAGGTGAGCGCGCAGTCGCGCCTGCTGGCGCGCAGCCTGCTCGATAACGGCCGCCTGCCGGCACTGCGCCCGGGCGTGACCATGAGCGTCATCACCACGCGCGCGCGCGGCTCGCTACAGGGCCGCCAGTCACCAGCGGCGTTCCTGCGCGCCGCCGCCACCAACCTGGCCGGCCGCCGCCATCTCGCCGCGCACATGGAGCGGGTGGTGTTCAGTTCGAGCGACACCGACTTTCCGCCCACCGGCTGCGACGCCTTCGGCTGCCAACGCGTGCGCCTGACCGATGCCAACGTCGAGGATGCACTGCTCGCCTCCGGCTCGATCCCGCTGATCTTCGCGCCGGTGCGCAACCCGGCCGGCGCACCCGCCGGCGACTACTGGGACGGCGGCGTCATCGACTACCACCTGCTGCTGCCCTACCAGCACCTGGGTGGCGTCGTGCTGTATCCGCACTTCGTGCCGTACGTGACGGCAGGCTGGCTCGACAAGTACCTGCCCTGGCGCCGCCACGCGCGCGCCCATCACTGGCTCGACACGATGCTGCTCGTTGCGCCGTCGCCGGCCTTCCTGGCGCGCCTGCCCAACGGCAAGCTGCCCGACCGCAACGACTTTGCCCGCTACGGCGACGACCAAGACGGTCGCGAACGCGACTGGCGCCGCGCGGTGGCCGAGTGCGAACGGCTGGCCGACGAGGTGATGGGGTGGCTGGAGCGGCCGGATCCGTCGGTGCTACGCGCGTTGTAGCGCCGCCGCCGGGACCGTGCGCGGGGAAAGGACCGCTTCCTGCGCCTCGAGGAATGCACGGCGAAACGCCATCGGGTCGGCGATGCGCTCCACCGGCGCCACCGGATTGCCGCCGCCGGCGACCACCACGGTGCCGTAGTTGAAGATGCGCGCCAGCACGCCCTGGTCCACCCGCACCGACTCGATCTTCTGGATGTTCAGTTCCACCGTCTCGCGCCGGATCAGGCCCTTCTTCACGATCACACGCTTGTCGGTGACGGCGAGTTCCGTGGTCTTCTTCTCGATCCACGCGGTGATCAGAAGGAACAGGCCGATCACCACCGGCAGCAGCAGCACGCCGAGGAAAAGATACGGCCAGAACAGCGCCCAGGTGCTGACCCGGCCCAGGTACAGCACGCGTTCACCGTCGATCAGCGCGCTATCGACGTAGCTGCTCATCCTCATCCCCTGTGAAGTTCGGCAGCGATCATGGCATGCGCTGCGCTGCACGCCCCCCCGGACAACCAGCGGGGCGAGCAACTCCACGCTCACCACGATCGCGCTGAGAGCACTGCAAGAGCAAGACCAGCCCTGATTCCGGCCGAATGCGGACAGGCTGCGATAATTCGCCGCTAACGCGCAACTGCTCCGGTTGCGCCCGTCCGGAAAATTCCCATGGCTCTGAAATGCGGCATCGTCGGCCTGCCGAACGTCGGCAAGTCGACCCTCTTCAATGCGCTCACCAAGGCGGGCATCGCCGCGGAGAACTACCCGTTCTGCACGATCGAGCCGAACGTCGGCATCGTCGAGGTGCCCGATCCGCGCCTGACCGCGCTGGCGCAGATCGTCAAGCCCGAGAAGGTGATCCCCGCCACCGTGGAGTTCGTCGACATCGCCGGCCTGGTGGCCGGCGCGAGCGAGGGCGAAGGACTCGGCAACAAGTTTCTCGCCAACATCCGCGAGTGCGACGCGATCACCCACATCGTGCGCTGCTTCGACGACCCCAACATCGTCCACGTGGCAGGCCAGGTCGATCCGCTGTCGGACATCGAGGTGATCAACACCGAGCTGGCGCTGGCGGACATGCAGACGGTGGACAAGCAGCTGGCGCGCTACAGCAAGGTCGCCAAGACCGGCCAGGGGCCGGATGCGAAAGAGGCCAAGCGGCTGGTCGAGGCGCTAGAGAAGATCATGCCGGCACTGAACGAGGCCAAGCCGGTACGCGGCGTCGATCTGTATCCGGAAGAGCGCGAGGTGCTCAAGCCGCTGTTCCTGCTCACCGCCAAGCCGACGCTGTACGTGGCCAACGTGGAGGAGCACGGCTTCGAGAACAACCCGCTGCTCGACAAGGTGCGCGCGCGGGCCGAACAGGAAGGCGCGCCGGTGGTGGCGGTGTGTGCCAAGGTGGAGGCGGAGATTGCCGATCTGACGGACGAGGACAAGGACGTGTTCCTGGCCGACATGGGGATGACCGAGCCCGGGCTCGATCGGATGATCCGCGCCGGCTATGCGCTGCTCGGGCTGCAGACCTATTTCACCGCCGGCCCGAAGGAAGTGCGCGCCTGGACCGTGCAGAAAGGCGCGACCGCCCCGCAGGCAGCCGGCGTGATCCACACCGACTTCGAAAAGGGCTTCATCCGCGCCGAGACGATCGCCTATCCGGACTTCGTCGCGTGCAAGGGCGAGGCCGGCGCCAAGGAAGCCGGCAAGATGCGGCTCGAAGGCAAGGAGTACGTGGTGCATGACGGTGACGTCATGCACTTCCGGTTCAACGTCTAGCGCTCGCGACGCCGCTAGTACGCATACAACCGCGCCGCAGGCACCGTAACGAAGTGCGCATCGCCCGGCGTGCGCCAGCGCAGGCGCACTTCGCCGCCGGCCTCGTGGCCGGCATAGTCGACCACCACCCGCACCCACTGGCCGGCAACGAGCGCCAATGCGTCGCTGGTCTCGGTGGTGGCGGTGCGGTCGGCCCAGCGGTCGATTACGCGCTCGCCATCCACACTGACACGGATGCCGCTGTTGCTCGTGGTCTGGAGGCGGTAACTGCCGCTTGCCGGCGCCTGCAGCAGGCCGGTCCAGCGCACTGAGAACCCGCTGGCGGGCAGATTCGGGCCCGGCGCGGCCGCCCATCGTGCGTCGATCGGCTCCAGGCGCGACAGCGCAGGCGCGCCGCTCAGGGCGGTGTTGCCAAAGTACTGCGCGCGCAGCCCGGTGCCGTGGCCGGGCACGCTGGCGGCAGGTGCGCCGTTGCCGCCGATCTCGCGCAAGTAGGCGGCCAGCGCATCGAGCTGCGCATCGTCGAGCACGTAGCCGCGGTGCGCGCGCACCGCCTGCTGCAAGGTGGCGGCGGAGCCGTCGTGCAGGTAGGGCGCGGTGGCCCAGACGTCGCGCAGCGTGGGCACGTCGATGCCGGTGAGCGGCGCGCCTGTGCGCGTGCCGCTGCTCGCCTTGACGGTGCCGATGTTCGACAGGCTGCCCTCACCGCTGCCGGTGAACTGTGCGCCGCTATGGCAGCCGCCGCAGTTCAGCGCAGCGAACAGCGCCTGTCCGTCGGCCGCGACCGTACTCGGCACGCCGTCGCCCGCCAGGTGCGGAGACGGGTCGAAGCGATCGAGCGAGGCCACATAGGCCGCGAGCGCGTCGAGGTCGGCGCTGACCCCGCGCTTGGCGTCGCCGAGCGGCTGGGCGATGGTTCCTTGTGCCGCCTGATCGCTGCCGAGCAGGCCACTGCCACCGGCCAGCAGACGGATCTGCTGTTCGAAGTCCTGCACCTCGTCGAAGTTGGCGCTCCAGTGCAGGAAGCCCTGCCCGAGCGCAGCTCGCCCGCGCAGCGGCGTGGTGTTGCGCAGGCCCTCGCCGAGGCCGGTCATGTCCCACACCCGCCCGTCGCCGCCGCCATCCTGATGACAGGCGGCGCAGCTGACGTAGCCATCGCGCGCCAGGCGCGGATCGCGCGCGTCGTAGAACAGCTGCTTGCCGCGCAGCACCTCGGGTGAGAGCCGCTCGGCGCCCACGCTGCGCAGCGACGCCAGCGCCGGGATGCGCACCTCGCCGTCGACGAGCAACGGTCGCAGGTCGAAGACGCTCAATGAGCGGTCCATGAAGTTGCTGACAAACAGCGTGCCGGCGTCGGACGACAGCGCCAGCGCCTGCGGCGCGCGACCGACATCGATGCGCAGCCGCTCGAGGCCGCGATGGGCGTCGATCAATGCCACTTCGTTGCTCGTTTCCAGCGCCACGAACAGGAACACGCCACTCGGATCGAAGACGGCGGCACTGGCCAGTCCAGCGTCATCGTGATCGATGCGACGGGTGAGATCCTCCAGCCCGGTGGCCAGGTCGATGCGCGAGCTGATCGCGCGCACGGTGCTTTGGAAGTCGAGATTCGCGCCATCGCGCAGCAGCCCGCGCAGGACGTTGTCCTGCTTGGACGGTACGTAGGCCTGGGTGGCGTCGGGCGAGATCACCGGGGCTCCGAGGTAGTTGGGGACGCCGCGGCCGCCCTGCTCGGTGTCGGGCCGGTCGCTGTGCGCCAGCACCAGCGTGCGCCGCGGTGCCAGCGACGGCGCATCGAGCACCAGGACCTCGGCGCCGACCGGCGCGCCGTTGATGCGCGTGCTCACGCTGGCGGTGTGCTCGCCGGGCAGCGGCGGCGTGATGAAACGCGCCACGTACAGCGTGGCGCCGTCGTCACCGATGCCAAGATGGCGTGGCTGCGGCCCCACCGCCGCCACATCGACCGGCGTGAAGGTGGCGCCGTCGATGCGCATCACCTGCCCGATCGCCGCCAGCGCCACGTAGGCGTAGTTGGCGCCGGCGGGCGCGAACACGATGCCATACGGCTGCGCCGCGCGCGGCAGACCGATGGTGCGCACCACCTGCAGCGTGGTCGGGCTGATCACGCTGATGCTGGCACTGTCGCGGTTGGTCACCCACAGCGTGCCGTCGCTGCTGCGGGCAATCGCCCGTGGAGCCTGACCTACGCTCACCTCGGCCAGCGCCTGGCGCGTGGCGGCGTCGAACACCGCGACCGAGTCGTTATCCTGGTTGACCACCCACACGCGGTCGCCGCCGCTGCGCGGCTCCACCAGCATCTGCGTCGAACTGCGACTGCGCCGGGCCGTGGCCGCCGGCAGGGCAACCCGCTGCAGCACGCTGCGCGTCTCGGTCAGACCGCGGTCGTCGCGCACGGTGACGGTGACGAGGTACGAGCCCGGACCGGCATAGGTGTGCGCGGCGCTGGGCGAGCTCGACCAGACCGTCTCCGGCGAACCGTCACCGAAGTTCCAGCGGTACTGCGGGTTCAGGCCCAAGGCGCTGGCGCCGAAGCTCGCCGGCGCCCCGGGCGCAAGCGGCGGCCGCGGCGCCAGCGCAGCATTCAACGCGGTGCCGGCGCTGACGGTCCAGATGAACTCGCGCGCGGCAACCAGGGTGCCATCGCTTGCCGAGGCGTTGACGTTGAAGCTGCCGGCGGCGCTCGGCGTGCCGCTGATGCGTCCCGTTGCAGCGTCGATCGCCAGGCCCGGCGGCAGGCCGCTGGCGGCATAGCGCAGCGCGTCGCCGTTGGGATCGCTGGCACTGAGCTGCAACTGCGCCGGCAACCCGACCGCGCCGCTCTGATTCGGCACCGCGGCCATCTGCGGCGCCTGCGCGGCGTCCACCGCACCGGCGACATTGATGCGCAGCATGTTGGCGACCGAGGGCACGCCGGCGTCGTCGACCACGTAGAGCAGATAGTGGCCGGGGGGCGCATCGGCCGCGCGCGCCGGGGCCTGCACCGTAAGCGAGGTGGCACTGGCCGCGCTGAAGTTCAATTCGACGAAGAGCTGGCCCATGTTGAAGCCGTGGGTGGCCGAGCCGGTCTTGACCAGGGTGACACGCCGCACGCGCGTGGCGTCGGCCACGTCGACCTGGAAGCTGCGCGCGATGTCGATCGTCGCCGGTGATGCCGTGATCTGCGGCCGCGGCGCAAGCTGGCCGCCGGCGGCAAAGAAGTACGGCGGGTAGTAGATCTCTGCGTTCAGGTTGGTCAGCGGCCCGGGCGCGCCGCCGCCGGCCACCAGCACGCTGCCGTCGGGCAGCAACAAGGCGGTCGAGTGATACAGGCGCGCCACCTCGCCGGCGGCACCCTGCAACCAGGTGCCGGTCTCCGGGTTCCAGATCTCGGCCACGGTGCTGACGCCGATCAGTTCGTTCTTCACCTCGGCGCCACCGGTGACGAGCACGCGACCATCGGGCAGCAAGGTGGAGGTGGCTTCGGCGCGCACAGTGGCCATCGACTGCGTGGGCGTAATGACCGGCGTGCCGCCACCGCGGATGTCGATCACCAGCGCACGGCTGCGCACGCCGCCGGTGTGCAGGATGCGACCCGGCCGGAACATGGCGGCGGTGGCGATCTTGCTGTCTGACTCGTCGAGCAGGCGCTCGCGCAGTCCGGTGACGCGCCCGTCGCCACGCGGATCGACGTAGTACATGCCGCCGGAGCTCTCATAGCCGAAGATGCGCACGCCATCGGGGGCGAGCCAGTTGCGCGGGTACCAGTAATCGAATGGGCTGGTGTCGGCGCCGGTGAGCAGGCGAAACACGCCGTCGTTGCCGCGCACCTCGGGCAGCGCGCGACCGCCGAGCCCACCCTGCACGTAGATCTCGCCATTGAGCAGCGTGGTCGAGGTGGCGTACCAGCGCGGCAGGCTCATGGCGCGACCGCGCGTCAGGCTGTTGCCGCGGTAGTCGAAGAGCGTGCTCTGGTTATTGCCGGTATTGGTGGTGCGGGTGCCGGTCCAGTTGTCGCCGCCGGCCATCATCACTTCGCCGCTCATCGGCAGCACGATCTGCGAGCCGCAGAACATGTCGACCTGGGTGCCGTTGGGCAGCGTCATGTGGCCGCCATCGAGCCCTTCGACCGGATCCCAGATGTCGTAGATGAAGTACGCGGTCTGCCGGCCGCGGCCGTCGGTGCCGTAGGTGAGCACGCGACCGTCGGGCAGCAGCACTGCGTGCGCGGCGATCAGCGGCCACGGGTTGAGCGGCGACCACATGCCGCGCCGGTGCGCATCAGCCGGGATCGGCAGGTTGGGAAACGGCGGAGCGGCCAGCGCGGCCTTGACGCGCTGCTCGCCTGCGCTCGGTTCGGTGGGTGCGGCAGGCGGGTCGCCGGACTCACCGCCGCCACAGGCGGCCAGCAGCACACTGAGCACGAACGGCAGCAAGACGGCAAGACGCCGGCGTTGACGACTGCGGTGCGATGGGCGAAACGGGCGAAACGCGCAATGACGATCGGACCGTCCATCGACTTCACTGCACAGCATCGTCCCCTCCCATCCGATGCGATACGGCGGCAATCGACGTTCCAATGCGGGCTACACCGTAATCCAGCCCCGCTCGCGCATCTCCTCGCTGATGCGACGCGACGGCACATCGCTTGCTGTTGCGGCGCACGACGCGGCCATCACAACGGACACTGAATGCAGCCTGAAACCACCTTGCACTCGCTCCGACGCATTGCCTCTGCGGCATGGGTCGTGACGATGCTCGCCAGTTGCGGCGGCGGTGGCGGCAGCACGGGCGGCGGCAGCAGCCCGCCGCCGTCGCCTCCGGCTGCTGCGCCGTCCACCGCCACCCCCGCGTTGTCGCGCAGCATGCTGCTCGACGGACTGGCCAACCCGTGGGATCTCGCCATCACCCCCGACGGCGCGCTGCTGTTCACCGAGAAGTGCAATGGCCTGTCGGTCCGGCGCAGCGACGGCACCGTGCGTCGCCTGTTCGGCGCGCCGGGCAGCGCCGTCGTCGCCGACGACTTCTTCTGTCGCGGCCAGAGCGGCATGCTGGGCGTGGCGCTCGATCCGGCGTTCAGCGCCAACCGCCTGCTCTATGTGTTCATGCAGTCGAACCTCAGTGCGCCCGCGACCAACCGCGTGCTGCGCCTTCGCGTCAACGACGACTACAGCAGCGTCACCGACCGCAGCGACATCGTCACCGACATCCCGTTCAAGCACGCCGCCAATGCGCACGGCGCGGTGGGCCAGCACAGCGGCGGGCGCCTGCGCTTTGGCCCCGACGGGCTGCTTTACATCACCACCGGCGACAACCACGACGGCGCGCTGCCTCAAGACCGCACGCGGCTGGGCGGCAAGGTGCTGCGCGTGGATCGCAACGGTGCGGCCGCCCCCGGCAACAACGCCGGCGGCGGCGATCCGCGGATCTTCACGCGCGGTCATCGCAACGTGCAGGGCGTCGCCTTCCGTCCGACCGACGGGCGGGTCTTCGCCTGCGAACACGGACCGGGTCACAGCGACGAGGTGACGCCACTGACAGCAGGCGGCAACGGCGGCTGGGATCCGCAGAACCGCAGCGCGCTCGACTGTGCCGACGGCTACTGCGGCTATGCAGGCGATGCGACGTCAATGCCGATGACCGACACCGCCCGCTTTGCCGATGCCCTGCGGCCGGTCTGGGTCAACCCCGAGTCGCAGGGCGTCGGGCCCTGCACGTTCGTCGCCGGCCCGCAGTGGCGCGGCTGGCACGGCCGGCTGCTGGTCGGCGTGATGGCCGACCTGCGGCTGGACGTGCTGCACCTGGACGATGCGGGCACCACGCTCGCCGGCCGCGTGACGGCCGACCTGCCACGTGCCCGCTACCGTGCCCTGCTGCAGGGGCCGGACGGCCATTTGTACGTGACGACCGACAGCGGCGAGATCTGGCGCGTGGTGGCTCAGTAGCCCCACCTTCCTTCGTGCAACCCCGCGGCCTGGGCGTGCGCGGTACCCACGGGTGGTGCCGGCGGCCGCAGTCATCGTTACCACCGAGCGCATTACCGCAGGCAGGGGGTTTGCGACCGTCTGTGCGCACCGCGCAGCCGCGATGCAGGCGCGACGCGGCACACTCGCCCCAAACTCGCCCGGTGCCCGCCAGGATGGCACCCAAGACCCTGCGGGAGGATGCATGGCCAGGAAGCTCTTGATCGGACTCGGCGTTCTCGTCGCCCTGCTGGTGGTGGCGTTGATCGCGCTCGTGACGCTGGTGGACGTGAACCGCTTCAAGCCGCAGATCGCGCAGGCGGTGCAAGACCGGTTCAACCGCACGCTGGTGATCGATGGCGATCTGTCGCTCACCCTGTTCCCGCGGATTGGCGTGGCACTGCCGAAGACCACATTGTCGGAGCACCGTGGGCCTGCCACCTTTGCCAGCCTTGATGGCGCCCGCGTCTCGGTGGCGCTGCTGCCGCTGCTGTCGGGCCGCATCGAGGCTGGCACGGTCAGCGTCTACGGGCTGACCGCGACCATCGACAAGCGCGCCGATGGCACGACCAACGTGGACGATCTTCTCAAGGGCGATGCCGCCGCCACGCCGACCACGCCGACGAAGGACGCTGGCGGCCCGCCGCAGTTCGAAATCGGCGGCATCGAGCTGGCCAATGCCAACCTCACCTACCGCGACCTGGCGGCGAAGAACATCGTCACCCTCACCCAGTTCAACCTCACCACCGGACGCCTGGCGACGACGAGCCGCACCCCGGTGGACCTGTCGACGCGCTTTGCCGCCACGGCGCCAGCCGCGCAAGGCGAGCTGTCTGCGCGGGGCGAGCTCGATCTCGATCTGGTGAAGCAGGCATTCGGTGCGCGCGGCCTGAACCTGACGCTGAAAGCCACGCTGGAGCAGCGCCCGGTCGATGTCAGCGCGCGTGCCGGCGAACTGCGCTACGACGGCGCCAGCGGCGCGCTCAGCATCACCAAGCTCGATGCGACGGCGCAGGGCACCGTCGGCACCACCCAGCTCGAGCAGGCCCGCATCGACGTGCCCGCGCTGGCGTGGGATCCACGCAGCAAGCGGTTGTCGGTCGGCGGCGTGCAGGTGACCGCGCGCGGCAAGCTGGGCGCGGACGCCCGGGCCAACAGCTTCGAGGTCGAACTGGCGGCGCCGAAGATCGATGTCACCGAGACCGCCGCCACCGGCGAGCGCGTCACCGCCGGCGTCAAGCTCGGCGGTGCGCAGCGCATCGACGCCAAGTTGACGCTCGAGGGGCTCAGCGGCTCGGCCAAGGACCTGAAGATCGGCAAGCTGTCGATCGCGGCCGACGTGGTCCAGCCGATCAACAAGGAGCGCAGCCGGCACATCGTCGCGCAGTTGTCGAGCCCGGTGAGCGCCAGCATCGACGCGCAGACGGTCTCGCTGCCCAAGATCGCCGGCGACATCACGATGGAAGACCCGGCGCTGCCGCAGAAGTCGGTCAAGCTGCCGATCACCGCGTCGTTCACGCTCGACGCCCTCAAGGAAGTGGTGGCCGCGCGCCTGCTCACCAAGTTCGACGAGACCACCCTGGGCGCCGAGTTCGACGTGCGCGGCTTTGCCACGCCGCGGCTGGCCTTCGATGCCAGCGCCGACAAGCTCAATCTCGACCGCTACTTTCCGCCCACGCCGCCGCGCCCGGGCAATGACAGCGCCGACCCCGCGGAAGACCCGGTGGTCGATCTGTCGGCACTCAAATCGCTCAACCTCACCGGCCAGGCGCAGGTCGGCCAGTTGCAGGCGCGCGGCATCAAGGTGCAGACCCTGCGCGTGGCCCTGAAGGCCGGCGGCGGCCGCCTCGACGTGGCGCCGCTGACGGCGGCGCTGTATGGCGGCAGCGTCAACGCCAGCGCCTTCGCCCAGGCCGACAACCGCGTCGGCCTCGACGCCGCGCTGACCAACGTGAACATCGAGCCATTGATGAAAGATGCGATCGACAAGGACCTGCTGGCCGGCCGCGGCAACGTCAAGCTCGACATCCGCACCGGCGGCGCCACCGTCAACGGCATGAAGCGCGGGCTCAATGGCAGCGGCGCGGTAGCGCTGCGCGACGGTGCGGTCAAGGGCATCAATGTCGCGCAGATGTTGCGCAACGCGCGCTCGCTGCTGGCCGGCGGCCAGACCGAGACCAAGACCGGCAGCGCCGCCGAGAAGACCGATTTTTCCGAGATGACGGCGAACTTCGCGATCAAGGACGGCATCGCGCGCAACGATGACCTGGACCTGAAAAGCCCGCTGATCCGTGTCGGCGGCGCGGGCCAGGTCGACGTACCGTCCGGCACGCTCGACTACACCGTCAAGGCGTCCGTGGTCGGCACCCTCAAGGGCCAGGACGGACGCGACATCAACGAGTTGCGCGGCGTCACCGTGCCGGTGAAGCTGTCCGGTCCGTTCGAAAAGATCGGCTACAGCATCGACTGGGGTGCCGCCGCGCAGGACGCCCTGAAGTCGCGCGCCACCGAGCAGGTCAAGGAAAA
>LNFM01007668.1_pt1 | contig 17546 bp, 13 predicted proteins | sample 596031 | NCBI WGS metagenome assembly LNFM01 (sample SAMN04254537, study PRJNA301005) | activated carbon metagenome | isolation source: dual media filters at the Ann Arbor, Michigan drinking water treatment plant | place: USA: Ann Arbor | reverse complement strand
GAGCAGCGGCTGCAGCTGCTGCTGGCTTCGCTCGCCCTGGTGGGGGTGGTGCTGGCCGAACTGGTGGCGCCCTGGCCGCTGAAGATCATCTTCGACCACGTGCTGCTGGGCCAGCCGCTGCCCGCCTCGCTGCGCGCACTGCAGCCGCTGCTCGACCTCGGCGCGGGGCCGGCGCTCGGCGCCCTGGCCGCGGCCATCGCCGTCATCGCGCTGGCGGTGGGGTCGCTGTCCTACCTGCAGCTGTACACCACGGCGCAGGTCGGGCACCGCATCACCTGGAAACTGCGCAGCGCGCTGTTCTCGCACCTGCAGCGGCTGTCGCTGGCCTACCACCGGCACCAGCGCAGCGGCGAGATGCTGACCAAGGTGGCCAGCGACACCAACCTGCTGCGCGACCTCTTCGCCGAATGGCTGCTCACGCTGGCGCGCCACGCGCTCACGATGGTGGCGATGCTGGCGGTGATGTTCATGCTGAACTGGCAGCTGGCGCTGGTGGTGGCCGTGACGCTGCCGCCGCTGCTGGGCGTCATGTTCCTGCTGAACCGGCGCGTCAAGGCCTCGGTGCGCGAGCAGCGCAAGAACGACGGCCGCATGGCCTCGCGCCTGAACGAGGTGCTGTCGTCCATCGCGCTGGTGCAGGCCTTCGGCAGGCAGCAGCACGAGGAAGGACGCTTCCAGGCCGAGATCGAGGCCAACTACCGCAGCGGCATGCGCAGCGCGCGCTCGTCAGGCGCCATCGTTCGGGCCATCGCGGTGATCAGCGCCGCGGGCACCGCCATCACCGTGCTGCTGGGCGCGCGCGAGGTGCTGGCCGGGCGCCTGTCGCCTGGCGAGCTGCTGATCTTCATGGCCTATGTGGCCAGCCTCTACAAGCCCGTGCGCGACCTCGGCCGGCTGTCGGCCAAGTTCTCGCGTGCTTCGGTGAGCCTGCAGCGCGTGGGCGAGATCCTCGACACCGAGCCCGATGCCGAGGACGAGCCCGACGCCATCGATCTGCCGCGGCCGGCCGGCGAGATCGTCTTCGAGAACGTCTCGTTCGGCTACGCCGCCGGCAAGCCGGTGCTGCAGGACGTCAACCTGCGCATTGCCGCCGGCGAGCGCGTGGCGCTGATCGGTCCGTCGGGCGCCGGCAAGTCGACGCTGGTGAACCTGCTGCTGCGCCTGTACGAGCCCGACCAGGGGCGCATCCTGATCGACGGCATCGACATCCGCCGCTACCGCCGCGAGAGCCTGCGCCGCGAGATCGGCGTGGTGCCGCAGGACCACATGCTGTTCGCCGTGTCGGTGCGCGAGAACATCGCCTACGGCCGGCCCGACGCGCCCATCGAAGCCGTCGAACGCGCCGCGCAGCTGGCCCGTGCGCACGAGTTCATCGTCGACCTGCCGCAGGGCTACGACACCGAACTGGCCGAGCGCGCCGCCAACCTCAGCGGCGGCCAGCGCCAGCGCCTGTGCCTGGCGCGCGCCTTCGTCAAGGAGCCGGCGGTGCTGGTGATGGACGAGCCCACGGCCGCCGTCGACACCGAGTCGGCCCGCCTCATCCACGACGCCGTGGCGCACGCGCACCGCCACCGCACGCTGCTCGTCATCACGCACGACCACGCCGACCTGTCGCGCTACGACCGCGTGATCCGCCTGGGTGAAGGCGGCGTCGCCGAGCGCCCCGTGCCGCTGCCGGGCGCCGCGTTGCGCACCCCGCCCACCGCCCCGCTCAGCCTCGTGGAGCCGCGCCATGCATGACGCCGTCGAACCTCGTCCGACCCTGCTGTTCTACTGCCAGCACTCGCTGGGCATCGGCCACCTCACGCGCAGCTTCGCGCTCGCCGCGGCGCTGGTGTCGCGCTTCCGCGTGGTCTTCCTCAACGGCGGGCGGCTGCCCCCGGGCGTGCCGGTGCCGGCAGGCATCGAGCTCATCGACCTGCCGCCCCTGGGCATGGACGACGGCCACACGGTGGTCAGCCGCGATGCGAAGCACGACGTGGCCGCGGCGCGAGCCGAGCGCCGGCGCCTCATCGCGATGGCGGTCGGGCAGACGCGGCCGGCGGTGCTGCTGGTGGAGCTGTTCCCTTTCGGCCGCAAGAAGTTCGCCGACGAGATCCTGCCGATGATCCGTGCCGCGCGGCGCCAGCCCGGCACGCCGGCGCGGGTGGTGTGCAGCCTGCGCGACATCCTGGTCGATGCGCGCCCCGACCAGCAGCACCACGACGACCGCGCGCGCTGGCTCTGCGACCGCTACTTCGATGCCGTGCTGGTGCATGCCGACGCCGCCTTCGCGCGGCTGGAAGACAGCTTCCACCCGTCCCGCGCCATGCGCACCCCGGTGCACTACACCGGCTTCGTGGTGCCGCAGCGTGCGGCGGCTGCGCCCGAAGCGCGCGGTGATCACCTGCTGGTCTCTGCCGGCGGCGGCATCGTCGGCGCGCCCTTGTTCGAGGCCGCGCTGACCGCGCGCGCGCTGATGAAGCGGCCGCTGCCGCTGCGCATCGTGGCCGGCCCCTTCCTGCCCGAGGCGCACTGGCAGGCGCTGCAGCAAAGGGTCGAAGGCCTGCAAGGCGTGAGCCTGGTCCGCCACGTGCCCGACATGGTGGCCGAGATGCGTCGCGCGCGTTGTTCGCTCAGCCAGTGCGGCTACAACACCGCGCTCGACCTGGTCGTGGCCGGTGTGCCCGCGCTGGTGGTGCCCTACGCCACCGTGACCGAGAACGAGCAGGCGCAGCGCGCCGAGCGCCTGGCGGCTGCCGGCGCCTTGCTGCAGCTGCCGGCACCCGAGCTGTCGCCGGCCGCCCTGGCGGCCAGGCTCGACGCGCTGCAGGCCTTCGAGCCCCGCGCCGCCGCGCTGGCGCTGGACGGCGCGACGCGCACCGCCCGCACGCTGGCGCTGCTGACCGCGTCCACCTCCCCCGAGACCCTTCAGCTGGAGCCGGCATGACCGATGCCCTGACCCCCGTGCTGCGCGCGCTGGACGCACGCCGCGCGCCCCTGACGATGTTCCTGCGCGACGACGACGCCGGCTGGGCCACGCCGCGCTTGATGGCCTTGATCGACGTGACGCAGGCCGCCGGCGCAGCGATCGACCTGGCCGTGATCCCGCAGGCCACCGGCGAGGCGCTGGCCGAGACCCTGTGCGCGCGCATCGATGCCGCGCCCGGTTCGATCGGACTGCACCAGCACGGCTTCGCGCACCTGAACCACGAGACCCTGGGTCGCCGTTGCGAGTTCGGCAGCGCGCGTTCGGCGTCGATGCAGCGGCACGACCTGCGCCAGGGCCGCACGCGCCTGCGCACGCTGTTCGGCCACCGGCTCGACGACTTCTTCACGCCGCCCTGGAACCGCTGCTCGGCGGCCACGCCCGCGGTGCTGGCCGAGCTCGGCTTCAAGGTGCTGTCGCGCGACCGGACGGCCGTGCCGCAGGGCCTGCTGCCGGAGCTGAACGTCACGCTCGACTGGTGCAAGCACAGCCGCGACGACGGCCGGGACCTGGGCCCCGTGTGGCAGGCGCTGGCCGAGGCCGTGCAGCAGCACGCCGACGGCGAGGCGCCGCTGGGCCTGATGCTGCACCACGGTCCCATGACCGCCGCGGATCTGGAGGGGCTGCGCGGCCTGCTGCAGGCGCTGCAGGACCACGGTGGCGTGCGCTGGCAGGCCATGCGCGACCTCGTGCCGCAGCGCAGTCTGGCGTGAGCGCACTGATGCGATACCGCCGATGGGTCCCGCTGCTGGGGGCCGTGGTGTCCGCGGTCTGGCTGCCTGCAGTAGCGCAGCAGGCGCTGCCGGAGGCGCCTGCCGTGCCGGCCGAGCGCCGTGTCGACGAACGCCGCTCCGACCAGCCGTTCACGGTGCCCCTGCTCGGCCGGCCGCTGCAGCTCACCGGCAGCTGGGAAGCCACGGCCGAGCACCGCGACAACTTCGACCTCAACGACGCTCGGGCGCGCAACCGTCGTGTCATCGAGCACGAAGTGAAGCTCGAGGCCCGCTGGCTGCTGCAACCCGATCTCACGGCCTTCGTGCAGGCCGTCGGGCTGCACGACGCCCGGCGCACGCAGGGCACGGCAGGAACCCAGCGCTCGCGCGCACTGGAGCGCGGCCAGACCTGGTTGCGTTGGGACCGTCTGGCCGGCACCGCGGCCAGCCTGCAGCTGGGTCGGGTGGCCCTGATCGACCGCCGCTCTTGGTGGTGGGACGAGGATCTCGACGCCGTGCGCGCCACCTGGGAGCAGGGCCCCTGGCGTGTGGACAGCGGCGTGGCGCGCGAGCTCTCCCGCGTGTCGTCGGCCGAGACCGGCATCCTGCCCGAGCAGCGCGGCATCACGCGCTGGTTCGGCCAGGCCGGCTGGCGCTGGGCGCCCCGCCACACGCTGGAACTCTTCTGGCTGCACGCCCGCGATGGTTCGGGTACGCCGGCCGTGGGGGCGCCGGCCAACGCCGCGGCGCTGGACGATCCGCTGGACCTGCAGGGCCGCTGGCACGGCCTGCGCGCCAGCGGTTCGGTGCGGCCGGAGGTCGGGGCGGCCTGGCAGATCAACTACTGGGCCGATCTGGCCGCGCTGCGCGGCCGCGAGACCGAGACGCGCTTCGCCGCGGCCACGGCCGTCGCCGCCGCGCGGGCCACCGCCAGCACCAGCCGCCGCGTCAAGGGCCGGGCCTACGACATCGGCAGCACCTTCGTGTGGCGTGCCGCGCCCTTGCGGCCGTCGTTCACCATCGGCCTGGCGCGCGGCTCGGCCGACTTCCGCCAGACCGGCCTGCAGGAGAACAAGGCCCGGCTGGGCGGCCTGAAGCGCCTTCGCTACTACGGCGAGCTGCTGCAGCCCGAGTTGCACAACCTGCGCGTCAGCACGCTGGGCGCCGGCCTGCGCTTCCTGCAGAACAGTTCGGTCGAACTGCTGTGGCACGGCTACCGCCAGCCCACGCCGTCGGCCTTGCTCAGTGGCTCGAAGCTGTCGCAGGCACCCGCTGGCCTGGACGGTCGGCTCGGCCGCGAGATCGACCTGCTGATCGCTTTGCGCGAATGGCAGCACGTCGAGTTCACGCTGCGACTGTCGCGCTTCCAGCCTGGCACGGCCTTCGCGCCCGACCGCCGCGACGTCGCCCATGGCGTCGAGTTCGGCGCCGCCCTGAACTTCTGAACGCCGCTTCAACGGACCTCCGTGTGCCACCCCCTGTCCGTTTCAAGAGGGTCCGCATGAGCGCCCGTTGATCCCTCCGCAACGCCATCCGCTACGATGCTGCATCACAGCAATCCGAGGATGCACGATGCGAAGCGATCGACGAGTGGTGCTGGCCCGTCTGGTGCAACTGGGCGCCGCGGCATGCGCGCCCGGCGCGCTGTCCACCGCCCACGCGCAGGGCAGTGCCCGGCCGGTGCGCCTGCTCGTTGGCTTCACGCCGGGCGGGCCCAACGACATCCTGGCGCGCATCATCGCGCCGCGCCTGGGCCAGGCGCTGGGCCAGAACGTCATCGTCGAGAACAAGCCCGGCGTGGCCGGCAGCATCGCGTCCACCGAGGTCGCGCGCGCCGCCGGTGACGGCTTCACGCTGCTGCTGGGCTCGGCCGGGCCCAACGCCATCAGCCCGGCGGTCTACCCCAACTTCCCGTTCGACCCCGTCAAGGACATCTCGCCCATCAGCATGGTGGCGCAGGTGCCCAGCGCGCTGGTGGTGCGGCCCGACCTGCCGGTCAGTTCGGTGGCCGAACTGGTGGCCTACGCGAAGAAGAACCCGGGCAAGCTGACCTTCGCCTCGTCGGGCAGCGGCACCACGCTGCACCTGTCGGGCGAGCTCTTCAAGCAGCAGGCGGGCGTGTTCATCCTGCACATCCCCTACCGCGGCACGGCGCCGGCCACGCAGGACGTGGCCGCCGGCAACGTCGACATGATCTTCGGCGCGCTGCCCAGCACCATGCCCCTGGTGCGCGGCGGCAAGCTGCGCGCGCTGGCCGTCACGCCGCCACGCCGCTCGCGCACCTTCCCCGAGATCCCGACCGTGGCCGAAGCCGGCGCGGCGGTGGGCCTGGGCGGCTACGACGTGAGCCCCTGGTTCGGCGTCTTCGGGCCGGGCTCCATGCCCGCCGCGATGCAGGACCGCATCGCCGCCGCGGTGCGCGAGACCGTGGCCGACCCCGCCGTGGCCGAGCAGCTCGCCAAGCAGGGCGCCGAGGCGCTGACCAACACGCCAGCCGAGTTCCGCGCGCTGCTGCAGGCCGAGATCACCAAGTGGGCGGCCGTGGTGAAGTTCGCCAAGGTCAAGGTCGACTGACCCTCTTCACGCCCTTCACGGCCTTCACGGCTTGCCGCAACCCGCCGGCGACGGCGCTCAAGCGTAGGTCTTTGTGAGGTCTGTCCGAAAGCGTTCGGCCTGCCGACGGGGCGGGGCGGGGGACGGCACACATTGCGTTGCACGGGCCCTGGGGTCTGCCGGCACCCTGTGCGCTTCCCGCACCCGTGCTCACCGCCAGAAGCTCCCCGCCCCCGCTGATGTTCAACCGTTCCCGACCTGTTTCCTTCAATCCCTACGGCCGCAAGCCGCCGCGCTGGCGCTGGGCCCGCTGGATCGTGCTGCCGCTGGCCCTGATGGGCGCCGGCGCCGCCGCCGTCATCGTGGTGCAGGAGCGCTACCTGCCCGCGCGCCTGAGCGTCGAGGCCTCGGCGCAGCTGCAGCAGGACACCGACGCGGCGCGCAGCGAAGCGCAGCGGCTCGCGGCCGAGCTCGCCCAGGCGCGCAGCCGGCTGGCCACCGCCACCGCCGACCACCAGGCGCTGGCCAAGGACCTGGCCGCGCAGCGCGCGTCGGTCGAACGCCTGCAGGGTGACCTGGCCTCGGTGGTGGCCGCGCTGCCGCCCGACCCGCGCAGCGGTGCCGTCGAGGTGCGCGCGGCGCGCTTCGCGGCCAGTGGCGGCATGCTGGCCTACGACGTGGTGCTGACGCGCGAGCAAGCCGGCAAGGCGGGCCGGGCACCGATGACCGGCACGATGCAGCTGGTGGTCACCGGCGAATCGGCGCAGAAGGGCACCACCTCGGTGACGATGAAGCCCATCGCCCTGTCGATGGGCACGCACGAGGTCGTGCGCGGCAGCCAGCCGCTGCCCGAAGGCTTCAAGCCGCAGCAGACCACCGTGCGCGTGCTCGACCGCCCGGCCGGCCAGCTGCTGGGCATGCGGCAGCTGCTGGTGCGATGAGCGCGTCCCGGGACCCGGCCGACGTGTTGCGTCGGTGGCGGCTGGCGCCGGCCGCGGCCGCGCTGGCCACGCTGATCGCCTTGACCGCCTGCGGCAGCGCGCCGCCCACGCGCGCGCCGGCCCCGCCGCCGCCTGCCCCAGCCGATGCGCTCAAGCCCGCCGCGCGGGCGCCTGCCGACAAGCCGGCCGCCGACCGCAGCACGGCCGAGAAGCGCAGCGCCCTGGCCGAGGGCCTGGCCACCGAGCAGCGCTGGCTGCAGTCGTGGTTCAAGGGCACGCCGGTGCTCATTGCGCAGCGCGACGAAGGCACGCTGGCCGTCGACGTGCCGCGCGAGTTCTGCTTCGACACCGGCAAGAGCGGCGTGAAGCCGGCGCTGGCCGCCGTGCTCGACAAGGTGGCCGAGAGCCTGCGCCGCCGCCCGGCCGCCCAGGTGGCGGTGCTGGCGGCGCCGGACGACCCCGGCACGAACGGCGCGCTGGCCGTGCAGCGCGCCGCGCAGGTGCACAAGCACCTGCGCGACCGCGGCGTGGCGGCCGCGCGCCTGGCCGCACCCGCGGCCACCGCGGCCGGGGCGGTGCAGCTGCGCATCGGCATGCCGCTGCCTTAAGGAGCGGCCGGGGCCGGCCTACACTGGGCGACCGCCACCGGACGCCCTGCATGGACATCGACTTCAACGCCATCACCGCCTACCAGCGCTACAAGCTGATGGCCAGCCTGATCGTGCCGCGACCCATCGCGCTGATCACCACCGTCAACGCCGACGGCGTCATCAACGCCGCGCCCTTCAGCCTCTTCAACATGCTGGGCGAGGACCCGCCGATCGTGATGGTCAGCATCAACCGCAGCCACGGCGGCCACATGAAGGACACGGCGGTCAACATCCTGGCCAACGGCGAGTTCGTCGTGCACCTGACCGACGAGGCCATGGCCGAGGCCATGCACCGCTGCGGCGACGTGCTGCCGCACGACCAGAGCGAGCTGGTGCACGCCGGCCTGACGCCGCTGCCGGCACACACCGTGAAGCCGGCGCGCATCGCCGAAGCGCCCGTGGCCTTCGAATGCGTGCTGCACGAGAAGCTGGAGACCGACAGCCGCTACATCTTCATCGGCCGCGTCACCTGGCTGACCGTGCGCGACGGCCTGGTGGACACCGAGACCTGGCGCGTGCGCCTGCAGGACTACCACCCGGTGGGCCGCTTCGGCGCCAGCTTCTACGTCAAGACCGGCGAGCGTTTCGCCATCGCCAATCCCGGCGTCAGCGAGGCCGACCAGCGCAAGACGGCGATCGACGAGATCTAGTGTGGTGCGCAGTTCATTTCTGCACCTTTCGCCAAGGGGCCTGGGTGGACAGGGAACGGGCCCTTCTGCTCTGCGGTGACCGGCAGGAACCGGCCAGAAGCAGTCGCTGGTGAAGAGCCGGTTAGGAGCTGCTCGATCGCGGTCACCGGACTCAGCCGTTGGTTTCGGACACTCGAGGACGCAAGACCTTCACAGCGGCGGTTCGGGTACGGCGCCGCCAGGGTGAGAATAGCGACGTGGTTCCCTTGCCGATCAGTCGCAAAGGGCTGTATCGAGTGGGAAGTCATGCGAGACAAAGACATCGAGGATCTGCGCGCGGTCATCGCAACGCTGGAAGGCCAGTCCGCCACACTGGGCAACAAGGTCTTGGCCTTGGACGCTGCGCCGCTCCGTGCGCGACTCGCCAGCCTGCAGCGCCCTGCCGGACTTCAGCACCGCCAGGCGATCACCCTGCGCTCGCAGCCCCATGACAACGATGTTCCGATAGGCCGCCTCCCGATTCACCTCGTCTGTGGCGCCTGAGTGGACCGCCGAGCGGACGCTGGGCGAAACGTCATGAGCCTGCACACCTACCTGCCCCAAGACCGCCTTCGCGCCCTGACGCGCGGCGAGACCCTGCCCTCTAGAACCAGGGGTTCCGCACTCTTCGCGGACATCAGTGGCTTCACAGCACTCACCGAAACACTGCTCAACGCGTTCGGCTCGCGTCAGGGTGCAGAAGAACTGACGAAGCACCTCGATGCCGTCTACACCGCACTGATCACCGTGGTGGAAGACTCCAGTGGCAGCGTCATCAGCTTCGCAGGTGACGCCATCACCTGCTGGTTTGACGGCCTGGAGGACTCGGCCTTGCGCGCGGTGCGTTGCGCGCTTGCTCTGCAAGCCGCGATGGATGCATTCAAGTCCGTCGACCTTGCTCACGAGAAGACGACTTCCCTGTCGCTGAAGGTTTCGGTGGCGACGGGACCGGCTTGCAGGTTCGTGGTGGGAGACCCTGCAATTCACAGCATGGACGTCCTGGCAGGGGACACTGTGGCGCGCACGTCCCTTGCAGATCAGCTGGCCCATAAAGGCGAAGTGCTGGCCGACGAAGCCACGGTGCATGCGCTGGACGACGTATTGGCCATCCAGGAGTGGCGCAGTGCGGTCAGCGGGGAGCGATTTGCGCGCGTCCTTGATCTGACCGCGCACCGGATTTCCCCATGTCCAACTGCTCGCCACACCGCACTCGACGCTGAGCAACTCCGGCCGTGGATGCAGCCGACGGTGTACGAACGCGTCTCAGCGAGACGGAGTCCCTTCCTGACGGAGTTCCGCCCGTGCGCGGTGCTCTTCGTCAGATTCGCTGGCATTGATTACGACGCCGACGACGCGCAAGCGCGTATGGACGCGTTCATCCGTTCGATGCAAAAGGTCGCAGTCAGATACGAAGGCTCGATCCTGCAGCTGACCACCGGTGACAAGGGCAGTTACGCATACCTCAACTTCGGGGCGCTGGTTGCGCATGAAGACGATGCGCGGCGCGCGGTCAAGACGGCCCTGGCGTTGCGCGACCGGACCGAGCTGCAGCTGCACATGGGCATTACCCAGGGCGTCTTGCGTGTGGGTGCCTACGGTGGCTTGACCCGCAAGACCTTCGGCGCCTTGGGCGACGACGTGAACCTAGCGGCCCGGCTGATGATGACCGCGACAGCGGGCGAGATCCTGTTGAGCAGCCATGCGCGCAAGGCCGTGGGGAATGAATTTGCGTCCGAACTGCAGTCGACCCTGCTTGTGAAGGGAAAAGCCGAGCCAGTGCCTGTGTTTGCCCTGACGGGGGAAAGCCGCTTGCGGGCGATCAGGCTCCAGGAGCCGACTTACGCCTTGCCCATGGTGGGGCGCAAGAACGAGTTGCAGTTGATCGAAGAAAAACTGGACTTGGCGGTGGGAGCTCAAGGCCAGGTGCTGGCCGTGGTCGCCGAGGCAGGCATGGGCAAGTCACGGCTCCTGGCTGAGGTGATCGGCAGTGCCCACAGGAAGGGATTCATCGGGTATGGCGCCGCTTGCCAGTCCGATGCCGTCCACACGCCCTATCAGGCCTGGAAAAGCATTTGGAAGGCGTTCTTTGGCGTTGACGATGAACAGCCCTTGCGAAAGGTGATGCGCAGTCTCGCCGCCAAGATCGAGAGCCGGGCACCCAGCCGCCTGCAGGCCATGCCCTTGTTGAACGTGATCCTGGATCTGGCAATTCCCGAGAATGATTTCACCCGGAATCTTGAGCCGAAGATTCGCCAGAGCGCGCTCCATGCCCTGCTCGAGGACTCTTTGAGGGCGGCGTCGCGTGAAGAACCGCTCTTGATCGCGATCGAAGACCTGCATTGGGTCGATGAGCCCTCGCACCAGCTACTGGAGCAGTTGGCGAGGGCGCTGGCTGGCTGTCCCGTGTGTTTCGTGCTGGCGTATCGCCCGCCGCAACTGGCCCGTTTGGCAGCGCCTCGGCTCGAGGCATTGCCGCAATTCACGAAGATCGAACTGAATGAGTTGACGCAGGAAGAAGGGACGCTCGCCATCCGCGCCAAACTGGCGCAGCTATACCCCGCGCTGGGTGGCGTATTGCCCGCCGGCCTGGTGGATACACTGATGGCGCGCGCACAGGGCAACCCCTTTTATCTCGAGGAACTGCTCAACTACCTGCGAGACCGCGGTCTCAACCCCGCTGACATTGGAAACATCGAGTTACCCTCCACCCTGCACACGCTGATCCTGAGCCGCATCGACCAGTTGCATGAAGCCGAGAAGACCACCCTGCGCGTGGCGAGCATCGTCGGGCGGCTGTTCCGCGTTCAATGGTTGAAGGGTTGTTATCCAGAACTGGGCACGTCCCCGCAGGTGAAAGCTTCGCTGGATACCTTGCAGCTATTGGACATCACGCCGCTCGATTCGCCTGAACCCGAGTTGGCGTACCTGTTCAAGCACATCGTCACCCATGAAGTGACTTACGAAAGCCTGCCGTTCGCTACGCGGGCGAAGTTGCATGAGCAATTGGCGGACTATTTGGAGAGCACGTATCCAGAAGCGCTGCCCCTGGAGGCCTTGGCCACTCATCACGGGCGCGGTACCAATATCGCAAAGCAGATCGAGTACTTTCACAAGGCAGGCGAAGCGGCGCAGAGGAACTTTGCCAACGACGGTGCGCTGAATCACTATGGCAAGTTGTTGCCCTTGTTGAACGACAGGCACGAGAAAGCCACGATTCACCTGAAGCGCGCCGAGGTGCTCAAGCTCGTCGGAGACTTCGTTGAAGCCGAAAGCGGCTACCGCGCCGCCTTGGAACTGGCTCATGATGAGCTTGATCTGGCAGCCAACGCGCAGTTCGAGCTGGGAAAGCTGAACCGCTTGCGCGGCGATTACGCGCTTGCGCTGGAGTGGCTGGAGCAGGCAAAGGAACTGCGCACCCGATTGGAGGACAAACAAGGGCTGGCGCGGGTGCTGATCGAGACAGGCATTGTCTGGTTTCGCAAGGGCGCGTATGGACAGGCGCGCGAGCCCTTGAATGCGGGGCTGGGCTTGGCGCGAGAAGCGGGTGACCGCTTTGGTGCGGCAACGGCGCTCAATTGCCTGGGGAACCTGGCCGCTTATCACGGCGACTACAACGCGGCGGAGGCGTTGTATGGAGAGAGTCTGAGCTGTCGGCGCGAGCTGGGCGACAAGAAAGGTATGTCTGATTCGCTCTCCAATCTGGGGTTCGTGGCTCAAGCACTGGGCGATAGCGCCGCGGCGAAGGCGGTCTATGAAGAGGCCCTGAGCCTTGTGCGTGAGATGGGCGACCGGCAGGGCATCGGAAACTCGCTCAACTACCTTGGGGGGTTGGCGCTGGAGGACAGCGACCACGCCGCAGCGCGCGTACTGATCGAGGAGGGACTGAGTCTGCTACGCGAAATCGGCGCCAAGAACGGCCTCTCGTGGTCGCTCAGAAACCTCGGGACTCTGGACCTGGTACAGGGCGACAACGTTGCGGCACGAACATCGTTGGAGGAGAGTCTGGCCCTGTGCATTGAGATCGATGACAAACGATCGATGGCCTACACCCTGCTCTACCTGGGGTTGGTGGATCACGCCGAGCACAAGCCTGAGGCGCGTGAGCGAATCCTGGCCAGCCTGCGTCATAGCGTGGAGTTGGCCGAGCCGTTTCAGCAGCTGTCCAGCCTGACGGGGGTGGCAGGAGTGGCCTTGCAGGCAGGCGATGCGGCGGAAGCCGCGCGCATCCTCGGTACGGTGGCGACCGGGCTCGAGGCGCTCAACATGGTGCTGGAGATTGAAGTGCGTCACCTACACGCGAAGACGCTCGTGGCAGTACAGGCGCAACTGGGTGAGCGAGCCTTCGAGTCCGCTTGGGACGAGGGCAGGCAGTGTTCGCTGGACGAGGCAGCAAAGCGGGCGTTGGCTTGGGAGAAGGTTCTGTCGCGATGAGTCGGCCTGTGACGATCGCCCGGTACCCGACGCTGCGGGGCCACCTTCAGTGGCCCGCTTACGTATCCGAGCGACCGCTTCGGGGCGACGAATCCAGGGCCGCAGATGTCCGTTCAGGGTCGCTTGCTGCCGCTCTCCATGGCATCCGAACGCCAGCGCTCGAGGGGCCCAGTGAGCTGGGCGTCGGGCGATCAAGTACAGCTTTGAACCGCGCACCACCCTAGGCCCCGGCGGTCCCGCCGGGGCGCGGCGCGATACTAGGGCCATGCTGCTCGACACACTGGCCACCGCACGCGACATCGGGCGCCTGCAGCAGATCGCCGGCGTGCTGGTTCGCCACGGCCTGGGCGACGTGGTGCACCGCCTGGGGCTGGCCGACGCGCTGGAGCGCGCCGGGCAGGCGCTGCACCGCGAGCACGCGGCCGACCTGGCGCGGCTGGAACCGCCGGTGCAGGTGCGACGCGCGCTCGAGGAGCTGGGCCCCACCTTCGTCAAGCTCGGGCAGATCCTGGCCGGCCGCGCCGACCTCTTCGGCCCGGAATGGATCGCCGAGTTCGGCCGCCTGCACAGCCGCGTGCCCGCGGTGCCGCCCGACGAGCTGATGGCGCAGCTGCGCGAGGACCTGGGCGGCGAGCCCGACGCCGTGTTCGCGCGCTTCGACGCCGAGCCGCTGGCGGCGGCCAGCATCGCGCAGGTGCACCGGGCGCAGTTGCAGGACGGCACCGAGGTGGTGGTGAAGGTGCGCCGGCCGCACATCGTCGACACCGTCGAAGCCGACCTGCGCCTGCTCGAACGCCTGGCATTGCGGGCTGAGACCGACTGGCCCGCGCTGCGGCCCTACCGGCCGCGCCAGCTGGTGCGGCAGTTCGCCCGCTCGCTGCGCCGCGAGCTCGACCTGGCGGCCGAGTGCCGCAACGCCGAGCGCATCGCGGCCAACTTGGCACCACTGCCCGACGTCGTCATCCCGCGCGTGCACTGGGCGCACACCGGCGAGCGCGTCAACGTGCAGGACTTCGTCGGCGGCGTTCCCGGCGACGACCCGGCGCGCATAGACGCCGACGGACTGGACCGCGCGCTGCTGGCGCGCCGCGGCGCGCGCGCGGTGTTGAAGATGATCGTCGAGGACGGCTTCTTCCACGCCGACCCCCACCCGGGCAACGTCTTCTACCTGGCCGGCAACCGCGTGGCCTTCATCGACTTCGGCATGGTCGGGCGCCTCTCCCCGCGCCGCCGCGAGGAACTGCTGACCCTGCTGCTGGGCCTGGTGGAACGCCGCCCGCGCGCCGTGGCCGACGTGCTGCTGGACTGGACCGGCGATGCGCAGGCCGGGCATGGGGCCGCGCAGCCCGACATGCTGGAAGACGAGATCGAAGCCTTCGTCGACCAATACCATGGGGCCACGCTGGCGCAGCTGAACCTGGGGCAGATGCTGCAGGAGGTGACGACCATCCTGCGCGAGCACCGGCTGGCGCTGCCGGCCGACCTGGCGCTGCTCATCAAGGCCTTCATCACGCTGGAGGGCATGGGCCGCGGCCTGGACCCCGGGTTCCACATGGCCCAGGAGGCGCTGCCGCTGCTGCGCCAGGTGCTGCGGGCGCGCTACCAGCCGAAGGCGCTGGCGCGGCGAGGCTGGGCCGGGCTGCGCGAGGCGATGTCGGAGATCGGCCACCTGCCGCGCGACCTGGGGCAGCTGCTGCGCCGCGCGCGCCAGGGCCGGGTACAGGTGGCCATCGAGATCGCCCACCTCAAGCGGGTGGGCGACCAGATCGACCGCGCCGCCAACCGCGTGGCGATGTCGCTGGTGGTGGCGGCGCTGATCGTCGGCTCGTCCATCGTCATGACGGTGGGTGGCGGCCCCAGCCTGCTGGGCCTGCCGGCCTTCGGCCTGCTGGGCTTCGCCGGCGCGGTGGGCGGCGCGGTGTGGCTGCTGCGTTCGATGCGCAGCGACCGCCGGCAGAGCGACGACGAGCGCGACTGAGCCCGCTTCGGCCCGCGGTGCAGGCAGGGTCCGCTGCACGTGCGTCGAGGGGTCTCTTGAGTTCGCGCAAGCGGCTCCCACCTCTGACACTGCAGGATCGGAGCTCAGATGGACTACAAGGACTACTACGCCACCCTCGGTGTGCCGCGCGACGCGTCGCCCGACGACATCAAGCGCGCCTACCGCAAGCTGGCGCGCAAGTACCACCCCGACGTCAGCAAGCTGCCCGATGCCGAGGCGCGCTTCAAGGAGGTCAACGAAGCGCACGAGGTGCTGCAGGACGCCGAGAAGCGCGCTGCCTACGACGCGGTGGGCAGCGCGGCGGCCGCGGGCGGGCCCGGCGGCTTCAGCCCGCCGCCGGGCTGGGACACCGGTTTCGAGTTCCGCGGCGGCGACGCGGGCGGCGGCTTCGGCGAGCACAGCGACTTCTTCGAGGCGCTGTTCGGGCGCCACGCGGCGGGCGGGCGCGCGCGGGCCGCCCCGCGCGGGCGCGGCGAGGACCACCACGCCAAGGTCCTGATCGAGCTGGAAGACGCCATCGCCGGTGCGCGCCGGCAGGTGAACCTGCGCGTGCCCGTGCTCGATGCGCAGGGCCGCATGGTGCTGGCCACGCGGCAGCTCGAAGTGAACATCCCGCCGGGCGTGCTGCCGGGGCAGCACCTGCGCCTGGCCGGGCAGGGCGGCCCGGGGCTCGGCGGTGCGCCGGCCGGCGACCTGCTGCTGGAGATCGAACTGAAGCCTCACGCGCTGTACCGCGTCGACGGCCACGACCTGCGCTACGACCTGCCGGTGGCGCCGTGGGAAGCCGCGCTGGGCGCCGAGGTCGATGCGCCCACGCCGCAAGGCAAGGTGACGCTCACCGTGCCGGCCGGCTCGGCGCAGGGCCGCAGCCTGCGCCTGAAGGGCCGCGGGCTGCCCGGCAAGCCGCCCGGCGATCTCTACGCCGAGCTGCGCATCGTGCTGCCGCCGGCCGACAGCGAGACCGCCAAGCGCCTGTACCGCGAGATGGCCGAGGCGCTGCGCTTCGACCCGCGCGCGGCCATGAAGGGGTGAACGGACATGGGCAACACGCGTCGTGAACCGGTGGCGGTCGTCGTCGAGCGCGTCGAAGTGGTCGAGCAGCGTGTCGACCTGTCGCTGGACGAACTGTGCCGCTTCGCGGGCATCGAGCAGACGGTGGTCGTCGAGCTCGTGTCGCACGGCCTCGTCGAGCCGCTGGCGGCCGACCCCTGGCGCTTCCGCGGCGACAGCCTGTCCGTCGTCCGGCGCGCGCACCGGCTGATGCACGACCTGGGCGTGAATGCCGCCGGTGCCGCGGTGGCCATCGAGCTGCTCGAACGCATCGAGCAGCTCGAACGGCGCGGCCCGGCTACAGGCTCGAGGTGATGCCGCCGTCGACGTAGAGGATGTGGCCGGTGACGAAGCTCGAGGCGTCGGAGGCCAGGAAGATCGCCGCGCCGCCGAGCTCCTCCACCTCGCCCCAGCGGCCGGCCGGCGTGCGGCCCGACAGCCAGGCGGTGAAGGCGGTGTCGGCCACCAGGGTCTGCGTCAGTTCGGTCTTGAAGTAGCCCGGCCCCAGGCCGTTGACCTGGATGCCGTGCTTGCCCAGGTCGATGGCCATGCCCTTGGTGAGCATCTTCACCGCGCCCTTGGTGGCGGCATAGGGCGCGATGCCGGGGCGGCCGAGTTCGCTCTGCACCGAGCAGATGTTGATGATCTTGCCGCGGCCCCGCGGGATCATGCGCTGCGCCACGGCTGGTGGTGGTGATCTTGTGCCAGGCGTCGGTGGGGAACTCGGCGAAGGCGCCGCGGTGCTGCATGCCGGCGTTGTTGACCAGGATGTCGATGGCGCCGATCTCGGCCTCGATCTTTGCCACGCCGGCGTCGACCGCGTCGGCGTCGGTCACTGCGAAGGCGGCAGCGTGCACGGCGTGGCCCGTCGCCGCGAGCGCAGCCCGTGATTGCTCCAGGCGGTCGGCGTCACGTGCATTGAGCACCACGCGCGCGCCGGCCGAGGCCAGTGCGCCGGCGAGCGCGTAGCCGATGCCCTTGCTGGCGCCGGTGATGAGGGCCGTGCGGCCTGTGAGGTCGAAGAGTTTCATGGTGCGGGGTTCGAAAAGGTGCGGCATGGTGTGGGTGCGCGCCGAGCCGGTCAAGGGCCGGCGTGGCAGTGGTATCCCCGATGGTGCCTGCCGCGGGGCCGGCAGCGCAGCCTGCACAATGCGGCGACCCAACCAAGACGGAGCCCCCATGGACGAAGGACGGCCGCTGCGCCTGCGCTGCATGTGCCTGGTGATCAATGCGCCCGACGACCTGCAGGTCGTCGAGCAGGACGCTGGCGAGCTGGGCGAAGGCCAGGTGCTGGTGCAGGTGGGCTTCGGCGGCATCTGCGGCAGCGACCTGCACTACTTCCACCAGGGCGGCTTCGGCACCGTGCGCATCAAGCGGCCGATGATCCTGGGCCACGAGGTGGCAGGCACCGTCAGCGCGGTGGCGCCGGGCGTCACGAAGGTGAAACCGGGCGACCGCGTGGCGGTGAACCCGAGCCGCCCCTGCAGCCGCTGCAAGTACTGCCTGGAAGGCCTGCCCAACCAGTGCCTGGACATGCGCTTCTACGGCAGCGCCATGCGCGACCCGCACGTCG
>LNFM01007236.1_pt1 | contig 17546 bp, 26 predicted proteins | sample 596031 | NCBI WGS metagenome assembly LNFM01 (sample SAMN04254537, study PRJNA301005) | activated carbon metagenome | isolation source: dual media filters at the Ann Arbor, Michigan drinking water treatment plant | place: USA: Ann Arbor | reverse complement strand
TCAGAGAGCAGATCGATCGCGTCGTCGGCCAGGCTGTCGGGATCGCGAATATCGCCGCCCGTGTACCACAGCACCGGCGCGGCCTCGGCCGCCAGCTGCGCGATCGCTTCGAGCATGACCGCGCGACGCAGGCTCCCGCCGTCAGCGTCACAGAGCACGGCGGCAAGGCCGCGCAGGGGATACCAGGCGAGCGCGCGCGCCTCGATCTCATCGGCGAGCGCCATCAAGGGATCGGGGGCGCCGAGATACGCCGCGAGCGCGGCATAGCGACGCGTCGCGAAGCGCGAGCCGACCACCACGACGACAGCGCGCGGATGCACGCCACTGTCGCGCAGGTTGATCAGCGCTCGCGCGCCGGCCGCGAGCGTGCGCGGCCTGGTGGGTTTGTATGTGTTCGCGGCCGTTGTTTGTTTCGCCATCATGCAAACAAATCCGGCTGCGTCATGCTGTCGACCGTCGCCGGATCAAAGCGCGCCTCGAAATCCTCACGCCTGTAGATCACGTGCGCCTCACTGCCGCGCAGCCACTTAACGACGACGTGCGACGCGCAGATCGCCCGACACTCGCACAGCAGGCCAGGCCCCGGCGAATAGGTCGCGCCGATGATCGGGTGCACGAATAGCGCCGACCGCCCCGGCTGTCGCACGAATGCCGGACCAGGCCGGCGCGGGCCGCTGTAGGGCGGCAGTGTGGGCGCGGCATAGCGCGCGCGGTCGCTGTAGTCATTGCGAGCCATCGGCAGCCCTCCGACGCTTGGCGCGCCAGCGCTCGGCGGCGCACGCCCTGCATTTTTTCTTCCCGTCGGGCGAAATGTGCAGATTCGCGCCGGCGAACTCATGCCCGTGAATGCAGTGAGATTTGCGCGGCGCGCCGCCGGCGCCGCGATAGGACCGTGACGTAAGCGCGCGATCGCCGTCAGGCTTCACGCGCGCCGCCAGGGCGACATACGCGACGAATGACACGAGCCCGGCCAGGATGTCGGCCGGGATCGGGAGCGGGCCGCGACTCATGCCGGCAACGCCGCGTCGACGGCCACATTGCGCACGCGCGCGACCTGGTAGCGCGGCGCGCCCTGGCCTGGTCGCCGCTCGACGATCCAGGAATCGACGCCGCCGCCCTCGCGGGCCGCCGAGACCATCAGCCGCACACCTGGCCGCGGGAGGCGCGCCGGCGCGCCGATGAAGCGCAGAAAACCCCGCGTTACCTGCGCGCTGTCGACCCACAGATCCGCGCTCATGGCTGCCAGCCCTCGACGCCGCGCACCAGGCGCCGCGATGCAACCATGATCCAGGCATGCGCATCGTTGAGCGCATCGGAATCGCCGCGGCCCGCGTCGCGCGCCTGGCGCAGCCGATCAAGGCAGTCGACCGCGCGCGCGAGCTCGACCACGTGCGCCGGCGCGGCCATGCCCGAGAGCCCATCTAGCGCCGCCAGGCCGTCGGCAATGGCGCGGGCTTGCTCATGGTTCCGCGCGTCCGGGAAGGCCCGCAGCATCGCGCACAGCGCGCCGAGCAGCGCACCAGGCCGCGGCGCCGGCGCCTCGGCCGCTTCGAGCGCGCGCACTTCAGCGGCGGCGAGCTCGGCGGCGGCCGCGAGCGGCGCGACGTGGCTCGCCTTGTGATACGTGCCGCACGCCTGGCACACCAGGCACAGATCGCCCGCCGTCAATCGGTCGCGGCGCACCTGGTCGCGCGGCACGCGCGTTGCGCACGCAATGCACTCGAACATCGGCGCCGCCGGCGCTGCGTCCGGCACCCACCGCTGCGCGCCGGCCTGGATCTCGGCTTCGACCTGGTCGCCCGTGATCGCGCTCATGGCAGCACCACCGCGCGCGCCTCGACGCTGAAATCGACCAGGCCGCGCGCCAGGCGGGCGGCATGGATCTCGGCGACCAGGCGCAGGCCGCGCACCGCGTCGTGAAAGTCAAAGCCGGCACGCTCGCGACCGCGCACCAGGCAGCTAGCCGCGCGAGCTCGCGAGGCACCGATCGGAATGGTCCGAACGAGGATCCCGTATTTCATTGCATTACCCCTGTGAAGGTTAAAAGGGCGGCGCCCGACCGGGCGCCGCAAGGCATATCGAAAGGAAAGGCGCGGCCGGTCCACAGGCGGCCGGCGCGCGTAACGAGCGCCGGACCAGCAGAGCCCCACCGCCGCGCCATGGGGCGCCGCCGGCTTACAAGAATCGAGGAAATCAGAGACATGACCGCAGCCCGTGGAGGAAGGGACAGCGGCAAAAATACGCGACACTTTAGTCACGCGCAAGCCTGGCACGTTGCGCGCCTAGCCACACGTGACTATTTTGTCAATACCACAGGATATAAAAGGCAGCCCAATGAAGCTTAAAACCTCGGGAGACATTCTCGACGCCGTGGCGAAATCGCTCGGCGGCGTATCCGATTACCGCGTAGCAAAAGAGCTCGGCGTGATGACGCAGACGATCAGCCACGTGCGCGCCGGCCGGCGCGGCCTGTCCCGCGCACAGTGCAAGATCGCAGCCGAGATCCTCGGCGTTGAAGCCGGCGCCCTGATCACCATCGTCGCGGCCGAGCGCGAGGATGATGCGGAGCTTCGCGCGTCCATGCTGAAGGTCGCAGCGCGCGGCCTGGCGGCCGCTGTCGCGTTAATGGCCGTACCCTGGCCCCGCTCCCCGGATCGACGGCGCGAGCCGCCACAGCCCCGCAGAGCGCGGCCGGCGACTGTTTATTATGTAAAGTGCCGCCGAAGCGTCGACGGCCGCCGCTGCGCTCGCCGCTGCTGCCCTGGCCGCGCGTTGTCAATCAGGCGTTTATTTCGCTTTCTTCGCGTGCTGTATGAACATGCGACTAGCGCCGCTCGCGTGGTCTATCGCACCATCCGCGCCCATGGATCTCCTGCGCCTGTTTCAACTCTCCGGCTTGCCGTTAGATGACGCCGCGCGCCGCTGCGGCGTCGGCGCGCGCACGCTGCGCCGCTACCTCGACCACGATCAGGCGCCGCCGCCGGTGGCCGCGCTGCTCGACATTCTCGCCGGGCGCCTGCCCTGGCCCGGTGCCGAGCATTGGCGCTACATTCGCGGCGCGCTGTACTTCCGAGAAAACCCCGACGGGATCGCGCTCGATGCGCTGCCAGGCTACCGCTATACCTTGCTCGAACGCGACGCGCTGCGCCGCGAGCTCGACCGGCTGCGCGCGGTGCCCGCGCAATACCTGCTCAGCCTCTAGTCACTTCACGCGCTCATGCGTGCGCACGCCGGACACCGCCGGCCAGCCGCCGCCGGCGAACGCGAACGCCGGCCAGGACGTGACCGGCACCGACAGCACCGGCACGCCGCCGCGCACGATCGCGATCTCGTCCGCCGGCGTGTCGTATAGCGTCGTCAGATCAAACCCCGACGCCAGGATCACGGTATAGCCCGCCGGCGTCGGCGTGACGATCCCGCCGATCGACGTTTGCGTCAGCGCGGCAATGTAGGTGACCGTCGGCGCGGCCGGATGATCGAGCGGCACGCCGCCGACGACCAGGCGCAGCCTATCCGTCGTGAAGTAGACGCCCGTCTGGTTGTCGTGAATTTGCAGCGCGAACGTGTAGCGGTAGATCGTGAGCGTTTGCCGCGCCGCTTGGTGGAACATGCGGAACGGGCCGGCGGCGGCGCTAGGCCACCCGACATTGACCAGGCGCCGAAACGGATCGAGCCGCACCGCCGACATTTAGGCGAACGTCGCGCGATAGAGCCCCGCCGGCTGCGCCAGCGTCGTCACCGTTAGCACATCGCGATCGGCGCGCAGCTCGCCGGCGTTCGGGTTCAGGTTCGTCACGGTGCGCGCTTGCGGCGTTTGCGTGAAGTCCGCGATCCCGCCGTTCAGGTTCAGCGTCACGATCGCCGCCCCCGCCGCGGGCACATTGTTGGCAAAGACCGTCCCGCCCTCGACGTTCAGCGCCGTCACGGCGAATTGGCCGTCGAGCGTCAATTGACCGCCGGCGATCTCCACCGCCGGCACCGTCGCCGACGATCGCAATTGATTGACGCCGCCCGATTGCACCCAGGACGCGATCGCCGCACCAGGCCCGGCATACACGCGCGTCAGCTCCGATTGATCGGCAATCTGCACCGCGCCAAAGGTGCCCACTTCGGCCGGCTCATCCGCCGCGAGCGCGACGCCGCCGGGCGCCTGGCGAATGTTGATCGCCGCCGTGCTGACATTCGCGCGCAAGCGGATCGCCGCCTGGCCCGTGTCCTGGCTCACCTGTGCCGAGTTCAAAACAATCGTATTCGACGCGCCCGCCGCATCGTTGTGCAGCTTCAGGCGCCCGGAGCCCGCCGGCGTGCCCGGCCCTTGATGCTCGCCAATGCGCGCGAGCGTCCAGCCGATCCGCAAATAGCGATCGCGGTACTCGTTCGCGCCGGCGTTTTGCGTCTCGCCGTTCGCGCTCGCCGCGACCGACAGCAGCGGCAAGCCAATGCGCCCGGTGTAGCTTTGAAAGATGAACAGCTCCGCGAGATCCACCGCGTTTTGATCGAGCCCCCAACAGACATTGACCGCCGAGTCCTTGAAGATCACGGTGTCAGCGCTCACCGGCACCGCGTTATCGGACCAGTTCGCGGCATTGTCCCAATGGTGCGGGCCGGTCGCCGCCGTCGGCGTCGCCGTGCTGATCGTGCCGGTGCCGGCGACGACCGCGACCGTGACCGCAAACGGCATGCCGGCCACGCTCGTGAGGGTCACGATCGCCGCGTTGACGCTCGCGGTAATGCCCTGGCGGTACGGGTGCGTCGAGGCTTGCCAGGCGGCTTGCAACGCGGTCGCGACGGCCGCCGCGCTGCCGCTGCCGATGGCGGACACGATCGCGATCCCGTTCACGCGGATTTCATAGCGGGTGATCGCGTCATACGTGCCGACCGTCACGGTCGAGACTTGCGCCACCGCCGGCGCGAGGCCGCGCCAATACTTCGTTGCCATCCGTCCCCCTAGTTATCGAAAATCAAGGTGAGTCTTTCGCCGTCGAGATCCTCGAACGCGATGATCTCGACGCGCTCGACGTCGACGAATTGCGCTTCGTCGCTGGGGTTCGTCACGCGCACGACCGAGGACACGCGCGCGATCTCGTTCATCGCCCGCCCGCCGTCGAGCCCGCGCAACACGCTGCCCGCGTCGATCAGCGGGTTGGCGATCTGCCCTGGCGACAAGTTCGACCGGCTCGCGTCACTGTCTGTTGCTTGCACGCCGGCGGCGCGCTCGACGCGCGTCACACGGTTGCGCAGCTCATCCAGTTGATCCGATTGCGCGTTGAGAAAACGCGCGCGGATCACGTCGCCCCGCTTCAGGCGCCCCGAGCGCGGCGCGCTCACCAGGCGAGCCCGAGATCGGCGAACGGCTCCGCGCGATAAATTTGAAACATTTTTACGCCTTCCCCCTCGACCGGGCGCACCAGCGGGCCGGTCTCGATCCGCTTGGTGGTGACCGGCAGCCCGTTTTGGCGCATCACATGCGGCACGCGCCAGGACTCCGGCTTGTACAGCGCTTCAAAGGTGCAGACCACTTGCCCCTGCTCGCGCTCCGTCGTGAACGCGGTACAAAGCCAGGTTTCCGGCCCCTCGCCGCCCCAGGCGTCGCGGTTCGTGACGCCGATAAAGCGTTTCGCGAGATCGCGCGGCAGGGCCGGGCGCGTATGCCGGATGCGCACGATCAGTTGCGGGCGGAACGCGTCGATCTCGACCGCCTCGACCGTCGCCGCGTTGACCGCAATAAATACATTGCGCATCGGCAGCCCGTTGACGTCGCGATCGGTGCGCTCGTTAAAAGTGGTCGCGCTGAAGTCCACCGACAGGATCGCAACGCCGTTTGCTTGCTGCACGGCGCCCGCTTGCGTGCCGCGCGCCGGCGTGCGGTAGGTGATCACCGCTTCGGCGTTGTCGGCGTCGAGATAGGTAAACGCGCGATCGGTCACCGTCGCGCCCGCTACTGTCGGGTGCGGCTCGCCGATCCGCGGCAGGCCCGACAGCGTCAGCACCGACGCCGCGCGGCTCGCCGCGTCACCGTCGAGATCCGCGATCGAAAATACGCGTTGCAGCTCGACGCCGTCGGCCGACTCCGTGACGCTCGCGCGATCAATCAAGTCCGCGATGATCATTGTGCTACCGCCGGCACGCCGCCCTTGATGACGCGGATCAGCTCATCTTGCTTTTTGAGGCTCGCGCCGGTGTTTTTGGCTGTCTCCTTCGCCGCCTCCGCGTCGGGCGTGCCGCGCGCGTTCGCCCTGGCCGCCGGCGCCAGATCGCCGCGCTCGATGTTCAACAGCTCGCGCGCGCCGGCGAAATTGCCGGAGCCCACCGCGCCCAGCAACGCGGCGACGCCGCCGATCGATGTGCCGATCTGCAAAAACCCCTCCGTGAACCATTTCACGATCGGGCCGACGACCTCGACGATCGACGATAACCCATTCGCAACCGCCGTGATCGCCGGCGCGAAGTTCAACGCCAGGTTGCGGATCAGCCCGGAAAATGAGTCATTCAACAGATCGATCGCGTCGTTCGCTTTGGCCGCCGCTTCGACCTGATCGGTCGACAGCACGCGGTTGGACTTTTCAGCGGTGGCGATCATCGCGTCAAGCCCGGCCGCGCCATCGCGGAAGGCGGGCAACAGATCCTTGGCCGCACCGCCCATCAGCTTTGTGATATTCAAGACCTGTTCACCACGATCGCCCATGTTCGACAGCGCTTCGACATAGACGCGCAATTGTTCATCGGCCCCGAGATCGGCGAATTCCTGCGCGTTGATGTTCAGCGCGGCGAATTGCGCAGCCATGGACTTATTGCCCTGCGCCGCGAGTTCGGCATTTTTTTGCAGCCGCTGTACGCCCTGGCTCAACACATCGACCGACGATCCCGACAGCCGCAAGCCCTGCTCTAAGCCGCTCAGGGTTTCAGCGTACAGGCCGGTGCGCTCGCGCAGATCGTTGATCGCGTCCGCCGAGTCTAGCGAGGCTTTGGCGATCGCGCCGAGTCCGATCCCGGACACCAGGCCCGCGATCCCCGCCTTGGCCGCCCCCATCACCGACGGCAGCCCGCCCATCGCCGATTTAAATTGCGTGGTATCGGCGGACAGCTTCGCCACCAGGTTAACGATCGTTGTCATGCGTGCTTGACCTCAAAGCCGCCCAGCGTAGCGGCAACACGGAGCGCGGCGCGCATCGCCGCCGGCGTCATCGGCTCGCGCGGGCGATAGCGCAGCGCATAGTCGGCGACCGGGCGCCGCCCCTTCGCGCCGCCGAGGGTGTCGGCGATCGCTTTGACAATGTTGGCGGCGTCGAGCCCGGCGCGCTCCGGCCCCCAGGGATCGATCTCCCACAGGGCGCACAGTTCGGCATAGTCGCGCGCGTCGTTCGTCGCCTGCGCTTCGGCCAGGGTGCGCGCCTGGCGATGCGCGATCCGGTGCCACATCAGGCGGCCGGGCGCCTCGATCAGTTTTTTTTGATCTGCTCAATCTGATCCGCGCCCAGCGCGTTGAATTCGCGCGCCACGCGAAAAACCCGATCGAGCGCGCGCGCGTCGAGATCGCCGAGCGCGTCCACGTCACCAGGCCCGAACAGCAGCGCGCCGCCCGCGTCGCACGCGCACGCCGCCACCAGGCGCGCGCGCACGTTGCGCAAGGTGCCGAGCGGCGGCACGGTCGCGACTTCAAACGCGTCGCGCTCCGCTCCCGACATGACGCGCACATGCACCGCCCCGCCCCACTCCGGGACCTCGATCGGATCGGACACCAGGCCGCGCGGCGCGGCGAAAATCTGATCGCGCGTGATCATGGCGTGACCGTAATATCGCCGGCGACCTTGATCCGCGCCGTCGCCGTGTACTTGCCTTCCAGCTCGCCGGCGTATTCATACCCGGTCATGAAGCCGGAAAACGCCCACGTCGCCGCGCCCGCGTCGGGAAACGTGATCGTGACCGTTTCGGCCGCGCCGTTGATCGGTGGCTTGACGCCTGGCCGGTGGTGACACTCGATCTCGAGTTCGCCGAAATCCACCAGGACGCCCGGGCGGAAGGAATGCGCGACGGTCGAGCCGAAATGCGATTGATTGATCGCCTCGCGTGCGATCCCGGAATGGCGAAGCGCCGTGATCTCCGCGAAAAACCCGGATGAGAACGTGATCGTAGTCCCGTTGCCAATTTCAGCCGGCATCGTGCCCCCTTAAGCTTTCAGCGCGCGCACCAACAGGCGGCGCAGTTCGTTGATGTAAGGCGCGGCCATGGCGGCCCGCGCGTGCGTCTCTAAAATCGGTTTGGCTTCCGGCATCAGCCGGATCGCCGGCTCGTCGATCGGCAGGTTGGGCGGGCTCGATGCCGGCCGCCCTTCGGTGCGCCTGGCGCCCGGCTCTACCCGGACCATTTGCGCCACGCGCCCGGACTTCAACCGGACCTTGAACGGGCGCACCGTCAGGCGGCCCGCCTTGATGGCGCCGGCGTCGCGCCCGGCCAGCACTGTGCGCGCGCCTGGCACCATGGACAGCGGGATCTTTCGTTTCGTGCCGACCCACACGCGCGCGGACAGGTGGCGCGGCGTCGCCGGATACGCGGAGATGCGCGAGCCGATCACCGTCTGCGGCACGCCCTTGGCGCGCGAGAGATCGCGCCGCACGCGCGTGCGCGCCCACTTCGCCGCGCGGTTCAGCGCTTGCGCTTGCAGCTTCGGCAGCGCGCGCGCGTTGACGTCGCGCACCCGCGCCTCAAAGGCGCGCAGCTCGCGATCAAACGCCGCCAGGTCGATCCGAATATCGATCGCGCTCACGTCAGCACCAGGCGCACCAGGTTGGGCGCGACGGGTTGCACGCCCGTTAGGGTGAACGTCTCCGCGCCGATGACGACCGGCACGCGATGTTGCCCGGCCGGTAGCGCGTCCGTCTGCACGTAAATTTCGGGATTGCGCGGATCGTCGACCGCGCCGACGTACTCGCGCATGATCCCGCGCGCCGCGACGCCGTTGATCGTGATCGGCACGCTCGCCGGCCCCGTCATCAGCGCCGCCACGTCGAGCGCGATCCGCGCGCCCAGGCTCGACAGTCGATGGCGATCGGCGGTCACTTCGCCGCCAGCGTGTCAGCCGTCAGCTTGCCCGCGCGCGCCTCGATTGCCGCCTCGCGCTCCGCGAGCGCCGCCGCCAGCTCGCCGGCCGGCACGCTGGCGGCCGGCGTGATCGTGATCTTCGCCCCGTCGAGCGCGCGCGAGCCCGCGATCGTCTTGCTCGCGGCGCCTGGCAGCTTCGCGCCCTCGCCGACAGCCCGCAGCGCCGGATCGTCGAGCGGCGCGACCAGGTAAGAATCGCAGCCGTATGCGTCGCAAAACGCCTCGATCTGATCGGCGTCGATCTCGATCAGCGCCTCGACGATCTCATTGCGCAAAAATGCCACCCGCATTGCCGCCCCCTTGTTATTCAAACCACGCGATTTCGATAAAGCCGGGCGCGCCGTTGCCGCCGTCCCCCTGGCAGCCGCCGCCGCCGCCGCCGCTGCCGTAGCCGGTAGCGGGCGAGCCATTCGCGCCGCCAGGCCCGCCCGGCCCGCCGCGCCCATACGGGCCATAGCCGCCCGCGCCGCCGCCGCCTTGCGTGCTCACCGCCGCGCCGCCGCTCGGCGCGTTAGAGTACATGCGGCCGGTTGAGCTGCCACCGCCATTGCTCGCGCCACCGCCGGCCGCCCCGCGCCCCACGACAAACGTATTTCCGCGTATGCCGAAAGTGTCGATGCTGCCCTGCGGGCCGGCACCCGAACCACCGACCGCGCCAGGCCCGAACGCGACCACGCCGCCGCCGTTGCCGCCGTTCGTCACGCCGCCCGCGCTGGGGAGCGTCGAGCCGCCCGCGATCCGAAAAATGCCGCCCTCGATGCCGTCGCGCAGCCCCACGATCGTTGCCGATCCGGGGCTTGACGGCGTCGCGCCGGCGACAGCGCCGGCGGTGCCCGACGGGATCACGATGTCCAGCAGCGCGCCGCGCTCGACGGACACCGGAATCATTTCGGCGGCCCAGGCGGGCGACCCCCCGCCACCGCCGCCGCCAGGGTTGGCGGTATGCCCGCCCGCGCCGCCGCTGCCGGCGCCGCATCCGCTGATGAATAGGCGCTCCGCCGGCGCCACCCAGCCCAACACGGTTGCCTCGAAACGCGCGACGCGCAGATCCGCGCCGCCCGGCCAGAATTGCGCCATGCGTGCCGCCCCTTAGACCGGCGCGCCGGTGTTGATCTTGACCAGGCAAAGCGTGTCGCCCGCCGCCTGCGCGCGCCACGCGAGGCCGCACGGAATGTTAGCATTGGTCGCGTCGACCCGATTGTTGACCGCGTCCCAATAGAGCTTTTGCCCGAACGTGAATGCGACGCCGGTTTCCTTCGGCAGCTCCCAGACGCCTTCCATTGCGACCGGGATCACCTGCCCCGCACCCGTCGCGGCGGCCAGTGCGATGCCGATCGAGTTCGCGAATTCGAGGACTTCAGCGTTGGCGACCGCGCCGGCCGTCGTGAAATCCCCGGTTTTTCCGTCCTGTACAAAACTGCGCGCCATGTTGGCTTCCCTCGATGCGGCGAATGAGGCGCGCCAGGTATTCGCCTGGCGCGCCGGGCGGCGCCCCGCCCTCCCCGCATGGTGTTATGCGTGATTAACCGTTATTGCGGACCATCGTGCGGAAATCGAGCGCGGTGGCGGCGCAGTCGATCCGGACCTTGAATTCAACGCCGTCGATCGTCCAACCTTCCTGACTCTCGATGTACGGCTCTTGCTGGCCGTCCAGAAAGCCCACTTCGATCGTGTCGTACAGCATCGGATCGGCCGCGGCGTACCACTGCACCGCCGATACCGCGTCCAGGCGTGCATCGGCGACCGTCTCGAACGTGCCCCGGTGAATGTTCGGGCTCGCCGAGTTCGCGATCGTCGTCTGCGGGTTCATTTCCGCCGTTTGCAGCGTGCGCGCGGCATCCTCCAGCGCGAGCGGCACGATCACGCGATTCGGGCGGATGTTCAGCCCGTTCACCTGTGCGTTGCTGTCGCGCTGGCGGCCCATCAGGGTTTTCATCGTCGACAGTTGCGCGACGCCCGGCGGCCCGTTGCCGCTGCTCACCAGGTTCGCGTGTCCGGCGACGAACAGTGCCAAGCCATCTTGATTCATGATCGGATTCGTGAGGAACGCGTTATAAACCACGTCCCCCACCAGGCGCGACGCGGCGCGGCCCATCTTGCGCGGGACCTTGCTGAATTCGTCGAGATTGTCATTGACGATCGCCTGGCGCGTCAGCCGAAACAGCTTGCCGTAGCTCGCCAGCGTCATGCGCTCGCTGCGATCGTTGAATTTGCCGGACTTGTATTCAGCGCCGTCGCGAATGAGATCGAGATCGTCGAATTCGCTGATCCCGGTGCGCGACGCCTGGCGAAAGTCCGTCAGCACGCCAGGGCGCGCGATCATGCGCCACGTTTCGTCCGGCTCGTCATACCCGATCAGCAGCGCCTTTTGCGCGATGTTTTCGAGTAGCGACGGGAAATCCGCCGCCACCGCGCCGTGAACGCCGGTCGAGCGCGAGGACAGCGCGAGGCCGACGATTCGATCGCGGTTGAGCCCGCGCACCGACATGCCCCGGCGCACGCAGTATTCGCGAGCCAGCTCCGGCAGGGTGAAGCCGCCTAGCTCCGATTCACGCGCGGCGCGCGTCTTGGTGCGATCGGTTTCGAGGCCGGAGCGCGCCAGGATCACCGCTTCGGCGCCTTGCATGAACTTTTCCAGCGCATCATCGCCGGCGCGATAGTGCGTGCCGCCGCCGAAGCCGCGCGCGTCATGCTCGACGCGTTCGGACTGCGAGAACGCCGAGCCCGGCGCGACGGGTTCCACGCCCGCGCCGATCAGGCGAAGGATCTCATCCTTCGCCCAGTCGACGGATCGGTTGCCGTCCAGCGCGCCGCGCTTGATCGCCTGATATTCAGGCGCCGCGAAACGCTCGCCCAGAAACAGCGCTTCGATCGCGTTGCGCCGCTCGCGCTCCGCACGCTGCCCTTCCTCGATGCCCTGGCGGCGCGCAAGTTCCTGCGCCGCCGTGAATTCGCCGCCGTCGCCGGCGCCGGTGTCGTCTGCCTTCGGCATGTAAGCCCCCTTCGTTGCGCCACCTGCGGCGCGGTTGATTCCAACGCCCGGATCGGCCGGCACGGACACGATCGAGGCTTCCAAAAGTTCCCATTTCGTCGCTTCGACCAGGCGCCCGTCATCCTTTTCGATCCAGTCGTGAATGCGGTAACCGATCGACACGTTGCGGAGCATGCCGGCTTCGACGTCGGCGCGGACCTCCTGCGCTTTCGCGTTCGGCGCGAAGGTGAACGCGCCGCGCAGCTTGCCGCCGTCGATCGCGAGATCGGACACCAGGCCGATCGGTTGCCGCTGATCGTGCTGCCACAGCAGCGGCAAGCCGTCGGCCGCGCGCGCCAGGTCGATCGCCTCGCTCGTATGGATCAGGACTTCATCGAGATCGCGCCAAATCCTGATCGGTGCGTCGCTCGACAGCGTCGCGAGAAAGCGCCCGCTCCCGTCGTCGGCGGCGCGTAGCTCCGCGCTGATCGCGCGCTGCCGGTTGCCGGTGTATTCGATGGTCTTTGCCATTACTCCCCCTGATTGCTGGCAGGCACGGGCGGTGCGGCCGGCGCGGCCGGCGCGGGTGCCGCCTGATCAATGCGCATCGGATCGGCAGCGATTTGCGCGTCGACCTCCGACGGATCGCCGCCGCGCTTGCGGATCACTTGGTGCCGCGACACGACCCGCGAGCGGATCGCGAGTTCGTCGGCGGCGGCTTCCTTCTGCGGATCGATCCATGGCGTCGCCGGCTCGATCGGCTCGAAACTGTACCAGCTCGCCGGATCGGCGCCGCGCAAATCCACCAGGCCCGACACGACCGCGAGATCGACGGCGCGGCGGTAGACCTCGCGCAACCAGCGCGCGACGAAATAGCGGCGGATCACGGTGTATGCGATCTGACTCTCCACCATCTCTTGCCGCTGCGCGGAATAGTTGCCGTCGTACCGTCGCGAGATCGAGCTATGCGCGGTGCCCGTCGCGCCGGCGACGCCGCGCACCTGTGCCGTGCGGAAATTGTCGTAAGCGGTATTCGGCCGCTTGCTGTCGATCGTCTCGACCGACTCACCAGGCAGCAGATCGTCGATGATGAGGCCCGGCGCCAACTCGAAATTGCGGCGTCCGTCCTCGACTTTCAGATCGCCCGTAAAGCCTTCGCTGCGCGTGATCGCGACCGTGAAGGCGGACGCGACGCGCGCCGCGATCAATTCGGACTCGTCATAATCCTTGACGTCGCTCAAGCGGTTGAGCGCGCCATGTAGGATCGTCACGCCGCGCGTTTGCCCCAGGCGGCGCGTGTACTTCAGATGTGTCACGCCGTCGGCCGCGATCCGGCGCGTGTCGTACAGCGATCGCAGGCGCATCAGTTCGGCATCGCCCGGGTGCTGATCGAGAAAATGAAACGCGACCGCCTGCCCCCAGCCGTTGATCTCGACGCCATGGATCACGCGATTGCCGGCGGCCGGCGTCGCGCTATAGCGGTCCATCGGACAGAAGTCCGCTTCGAGCAATTCGAGCGAGTACGGGATCGGCCCGCGATGCCGGATCGGCGCCGCGCCTTCGACGTGGCGCGTAAACATTTCGCCGTCTCGCACAAACGATCGAAAGACTGCGCGTTGCAGCTCGCCGAATGGCAATTCTCGCCGCACGTCGCAGGCTTCATTGGTCCAGGCGCGCCACATCGCGCGCAGCGCGTTATTGATGCCCACCGCCAACGTGCCGCGCGCGCTCTTGACGGTTGGCTCTATCCCGATCCCGGTGCCGATCGCCTTGTTCGTCAGATCGTCCAGGACCGCGATCGCAATATCGGAATTTTCGTCCAGGTAGCGGGCCAGCTCGCGCAGCCGCGTGCCGGCGTGCGCCATGGTCGCGTCACCGCTGCGTTTGTCGCCGCGCTTCGGATGGTATTGCGACGGCCGCGCTGCATCGTAGGTGCGCTTCAGTACCGTCAAGGCTTTGCGCGCCTTGAATGCTTCGAGGCGCAGGCGCGCGATCTCCGCTTGCTGTTGCGCGCGGGCGAGCGTGGCGGCGGGATCGCGGGCCATTAGCGAAACTTCGCGTAACTGCCGACGCCGACGGCGCCGGCGTCGCGTGCGTCGAATTGCGCAACGATCCGCCGCCAGTACGCGACGTGATCGCGCAGCTCGCGCAGGCTGGCCGATTGCACGGACAATTCGCCGACAGAATAGGATTGCGCGGTAGCAGCGCCGGAGAGCGCCGCTAAGGCTTTATCGAGTTCGGCGACAGCTTCGGCGCGGGTTGAGATCATGGACGCAGCCTAGCGCGCGTGCGTGCGCCTGGCGCGATGTTTTGCTGGGAGCCAGGCCGGCGCGTTCAACCGGCCCGGTTGAATTTCAGCGGCGCGGCGGTATCCACGGGCGGCCAGGCGCGCGCGGCACATAGCCCGCGCGCGGCGCCGGCGGCGGGCTTGCCTGACGTGTCGGCGGCGCCACCGGCGGCGCGACCAGGTCGGGCGATGCCTGGCGTAACTTCGCCTGATGAATCCACGCCGCGCACGCACACAGCACCTCGCAATCGAATAGGTGATTATCGCGCTTGCCGCGTCGCTTCCAAATCCGCCGCCCCTGGCTCGTGACTAGCAACTCCTCGGCGGTCAGTTGTTCCAAGTAGTGATCATCGGCTTCGGCGTGTAGCGACCAGGTCGGGATCGCTTCATCCTCTAGCCGGCGGATCGCCGCATGGATCGCGGTTTTGAAGTGGTCGGTGTCGACGTGCCAAATTCTTAAGCCGGGAATGATCTTGCCCGTCGGCAGGGTTTCGATCTTAGACAGGATCGCGGGCGCCTTCTGCGCGTTGTGTCCTTTGCTTGGCAGCATGCGCCAGCCCGATCGCTGGCAGACGGTATAGATCACATGCGTGGGGCGACGATAGCGATCGGTCGACGGATTGAAGCCCGAATCACACAGCGCGAGATCCACGCGCAGCCGGCGCGCCGCGTCCGTCGTCAGGTATTCCGCATCGCGCACGCGCGCGAGCGATAGCCACACGTCATCGAATTCAGGATCGCCGTGTATGTAGCCATGATCGATTGCATGCGAGCGCATCGCGCGCGCGGCCGGATCGAAGCCATACGCGCGGATCGCGTACCACAGGCCGGAGCGCTGCACGTCGATGCCCATCGTGATCAAGCGCGCCCACGTCGGGACCTGGCAGCGCGGCACGCGCACGATCGCGCGGCGCGCCTCGTCCATTTCGGGTGCGGCGCCCTGTGCGCGGTAGGTTTCGCCGAAGGCGGTGTTTAATACCCCTTGCAGCGTTTCCGGCTCTTTCGACTTCAACGCGTGCGCCAGCGTCGCGGCGAGCGCGCCGAATGATTGCCACGGCGATGCGATCCCGCTCACCCAAAAGCCGCGCCAGGGATTGTCCGGCGGCTCGCCGTCGATCAAGGCCCATTCTTGCGCGTCCTCATCGTAGCGGTGCGGGCGGAACGCGCCGCCCGCGTTCAGTGCCGGCTTGTCGGCGTCGACATGCGCGCCGCCGCAGTGCGGGCACGCGACGCGCGCCGAGGCTTCGAGATCGCGCGGCTTCGCGCCGGCGTCGTATACCAGCAGCGCCGAGCGCGGCCGGAACCATTCCCCGCAGTGCCGGCAGTGCCAGCCCCAAAACTCAGCGGTAGACGCGGCGAACAGGGACACGATCGGGCTCGCGTTGTCGATCGTCGGCGTCGAAAAGATCCCAAGCTTTGAGTCCGGGTATGTCGCTAGCCGCGCCTCGACCAGCGTCACCGGATCGCCTTCGTCATCGGTGGACGCTGCCATGCGATCGCGTTCGTCGATCAGTGCGAGCCCGCACGGGCGTGACGCTAGTTCGGTCGACGATCCGGCCCAGGCCGCGCCGAGGCGCACGCCGCCGATATACTTTTCCGTTACTTTGTCGTCATGCCCTTGCGCCATCTTGGCGACGATCGATGGCACCGCGCGCAGCATCGGATCGACGCGCTCGCGCATGAATCCCCGGACCTGATTTTCAGTTGGCCCGACATACAGGCACGGCACGCGCGGCCCGTCGTCGAAGCGATGCCCGATCACGTTCAAGATCGTTTCGGACTTCGCCATTTGCGAGCCCATCACGACGATCACGCGGCGCGCCGTCGGATCGGCGAACGCGCGACAGATCGCGCGCGTGTACGGCACGCGATCGCTGCGCCACGGGCCAGGCTCCGCCGTGCCGGTCGGCAGGATGCGGCGCGCGTCCGCCCACTGATCCGCAGTGCGTTGCGGCGGCGGCGCGATGATCTCCGCCGCGATCGGAACTTCGGCCAGGGCGCGGGCAAAGCTCATCGCGCGCGCCGCTTCGGTTTCGAGGCCGGCGCCGGCGCGGGTGCCGGCGGCGCCAGCTCGCTTGCGGCGGCGTAGTCGCGCAGCGCCAGCGCAATCGAGGCGCGGATCGCCATCGTCTCGCCGCCGATCGCGGTTTGCGCGTCGGCTGGCCCCGACCAGGTCGACGCAAGCGGCGCCAGGCGTGGCGCGAGCGCGTCCAGTTGTGACGCGACGATCTGCGCCACGCCGATCAGCACCGTGCGCGCCTCGTCGCGCGGGATCAGCTCGCCGCGCGTGCGGGCGATCTCGAGCTCGACCCGCTCGCGCTGCGCGTTGTTCAGTGCGGCGCGCGTGGTTTCCTCCGTCGCGCTTTGCGGGCGCGCGGCGCGCTCGATCATCCAGCGGACGCAGTCGCGCAGATCAAAGACATTGCGCGCGCGTTGCGGCATGCCTTGATCGCGATACTTGTAAATCATCGTTCGCGACACGTTGAACAGATCGGCCAGTTGTTCGGCGGTTACCGCTGCCGTGTAGCCGTCGGCCGGATTGAATAGATCGACCGTCACGCGCACCCCCCGCCCGCCAGGTAACCCCACAGGCACGCGAGCGCGACGATCGCCGCCGCCGCCGCGGCCAGGTCGCGCAACAGCTTAAGCACGGGCGCACCTGATCGCGTAATGCCTGGCGGCGGCGACCCCCGCGCTTGTCACGCGCCAGACCGCCGGCACCGAAAACGACACCGACCGGCGCGCGAGCGTCACATAGCCGCGATCGCGCAATTCGGCCAGCAGCATATGCCCGCGCGATCCCGGTTGCGTCGTGATCAAGGGGTATTCGCGCAGCTTGCGCTGCCCGTCGATGGTGTCGCCGAGATCCAAGCACAAGCGCGCGAGCGCCGGATCGGCACCGTCCGCGTGCGGCGTCATGCGGGCCGCGCCTCGACGAAGTCGCGCAGCGCGGACGCCGCCCAGGCGACGAACGCCGCGACGTCGGCGGCTGTCAGCGCGGCGAGCGCCGGCGACATGCGCGCCAGGCGCGTGCGCAGCGCGAGCACGTCGGCGGCCGTCGGCGGCCCGTAGGTGTCAAGAATCGAGCGCGACACCAGCGCGGCGATCAGGTTAACGCGCAGCTCGACGCCGGGCGGCGACGGCGGCGAAAAAGATCGATCGGTCATGTTGATCTAACCCCGTGATCGT
>LNFM01010684.1_pt1 | contig 17550 bp, 15 predicted proteins | sample 596031 | NCBI WGS metagenome assembly LNFM01 (sample SAMN04254537, study PRJNA301005) | activated carbon metagenome | isolation source: dual media filters at the Ann Arbor, Michigan drinking water treatment plant | place: USA: Ann Arbor | reverse complement strand
TCATGATCCAGGCCGGCACGACGAGTACCGGCTCAGGACGCACCTGCCCCGTCGACGGCAAATACTGGATGAGCTCGACGAGTTCGTTACGCAGCACGACTTTGCCCGGCGTGATGGCAACGTCGCGACCCGGCACGTAGGCCTCCGCGCCGACGGGCGGACGGCCGCCCTGAAGCCGGTCCCAGTCTTCCGCGAAATGCTGCCACCCGCGCACCAGATTGCGGCCGTTTTCGCGTAAAGTCCGGTCGAGAACGTCGGGGTTCGTCATGATAAAGTTCGACGGCGCAAACACGTCGAGCACCTGGCGGGCGGTGAATTCCAGCATGCGCTGATGCTGGATCGAAACACCGGGTACGCCGGTTGTCGCCACGTGCCACCACTGCTGGGCCAGCAGATGCGATTGAGCATATACGCTAAAGGGCCACTTGCCCCAAGCGGGCGAAGAGAAGCGCTTATCTTGCGGCAGCGGCTCGACGCAGGGCGCGACGCCGGGCGGCTCGAAGGCGCAGCGGGCCGCGAACTGCTGTAAGCGCATCCACTTGCGCCACGATTTCTCCGCAAGTTGAAGCCGCTTGCCAGGAGAGGCTGCCAAATGCGTCGCCCAATCGAGATAGGCGCCGATGAGGGAGGCGGGCGACAGCCCTAACGTGAGCTTCGCGATGGAGGAGTGGGTGGCGCGGTCGAGGAGTTCAGCCAAGGCTGTGGACGAATAGGAATCGCGTTCGGCGAGGGAGGGTTCGCGGCGCTGCCAGACTGCGGCGCGAGGCACCTCCGGAGCGGTCTGGACATCTAGCGGCGAGACTGGCACGGGCGTACGGGGAAGATCGAGGGGAAGTTCCAACTCGCCCGCGTCCGAAGGGACGGGGAATGCAGCGGCGGAGTCAGATCTCAACGGCACGATTACGGGACGGACCATGTGAGCGAACTCCTTTCCGATGAACGTAGGATTGCGTCGATCTTAAAATTGGATGCCCGGCATCATACCCGGTCGCGCGCATTCTCCGGCTTGAGTTGAATCAAGCGCAATCCCTCACCAAGGGTGTAAATTAATAAACTTATAGGCGCGCTCGGCCGCGGCTACCCGCTCCCCAGGCCGCGCAGTGGGCGCTCCCAAACAATGAAAAATGGGAGGCCACGGTGCCATGACCAACCGCAAGCTCCTAACCATCATTCGCGATCAAGACGCTCTCATCATGAACGAGGACGACACGGTTCAGGAGGCGTGCGCGGCGATGTGCCGGAAGCGAACGGGATCCGTTCTTGTGGTCGACGACAGCCGCCAGCTCGCCGGCATTTTCACCGGACGCGATGCGGTGCGCGCATTGTCTCAGTGCTGCGATCCTGCCCGGACACCGCTGTCGTGCGTGATGACGCGATCTCCCGTGACGATCACGCCGCGCTCACGGGCCATCGACGCGCTGCGGGTCATGTCCGATAGCGGATTTCGGCATCTACCCGTCGTGGAGAATGGCCGCATCTTTGGCATCGTGTCGCGCGGCGACTTCCTCGGCGCCGAAATCGAGCGCGTGGACGAGGACGAAGCGCTCGCCGCGTGCATCTGGTAAGTGCGCGCGCGGCGGCGGTAGACGAAGCCCAATGACGTGGCGAGTTGCGCCAATGACCGGTCCGTGAAGCAGTTGACGAGGTCGGGGAAGTGGAAACCGAACCAACTCGCTTGGAGAGCGGGTGATTCGGCGTGCTGATGTGTCAGTGGCGCGGGGCCTATAGGCGAAGATGAAGGTCCTGCTCTCGCCGCCGTGATTGCCGAGCGCCGACGTTGATCGAAACGCACCCGGCTATGTCCGCTGTTTCGCATTTGCGTCGAGACTCTTGGGCGAAGTCAGATGCAACCCAACTTGAATTGCCATGACATATATATTCTCTGTGGCGTTCGATGATCCGCCACTCATCGAGCGAAGCGGTGGAGCAGAAAGCATTCGCCAGACGCATATTTTGACGCGGTGCTGAGATGCTTAGCGCCAGTAACCGCCTGTTGTGTGTGAAAAGCTCATGTCGTCTGATCGTCCGTGCGTCTCGACGGAAGGAATTGGCCCCAAGCTGACTGCTGCTCGACGCACCTCGATGCCAACAGTCGCATGACCAGCGGTCATAGGGGCGACGTACAAGCAGCTGAGACCAAACCGGACCAGCGGAGACCAGCTGGCGAAGCTTACTTTTTTCCCGGAGCAGAACGTCAGCGCCGGCAGAGACCGTTAGGACAGCGGACTTACCTACTGCACCCCCTGCTCTGCAGGTTATGTGAAAAAGCCTTTTCGGCTCAATCGACCAAGCTTCGTCGTTGGTCGCCAGCTGCAAAGGCAATCGCCCAGACATAGGCGGGCAACCGTCCAGATCGAGCATCAACGCCAAGACGGCGTGCCATGTCGTGGGCCCGGGATTCTGCGATTCGGATGACAGATGCTCGACTGTCTTCACACATTCCATCGAACCGGCTGACCGGAAGCGTGGCGACGTACTCGTCGAGTGACACAGGCGCAGTTGGATTTGTTCGTACCCGATCGTTCACCGTTCGCTCCCCCGCATCCCGTCAAAAGGTAGTTGCGGAGGGCAAGCAATCGCCAGTACGGAAAAATCCGGTATCTTCTGAGGTCGTCGCGACTCAAGTAGACGAACCGTGGCCGCCGGAAATTCCGGAGCCCCCCAGAACCCCGTCCGTAATCACATCCTGCTTTGGATGATGCCCTCGGTGAAAGCGACTGCGCCAAGAATCGTGTGAGCGAGGACACCGTCCGTCCAATCGCCTGACGGGCGGAACTCATACTGGCGATCAACCGCCAGCCATGTCCCAAGACACTCGCCACGCAAGTAGATTGCTACCCCGTCCCCGATGACTTCGGCGCGAACGTCAGTCGACTCATGCCAGCGCAAGCGAAAGCGACGGCAGAGTGCAGCGGCGGCGATGCTAGCGGGCTGGGTATTCATGCCAACGATGGTGAGGCCCGGCACCTTGGCAGTCAAAGAGTGACGACCGGAAACCTTTCCCAGCTATTAATGCTGCTCCCAACACGTCCGTCGCTACGGACTATGCGTACCCGTCAAATCAATGCCCCAGCCGCAAGGTTCGAAAACTACCTTCGCGACTGAAACCAGGTGGCAACCAGCCCAAACAGCACCATCACCGGCAGCGCGAACAGTAGGATTGTCCAGACCGTCAGCGCCAGACCGAGAACTAGGCCCATGACGACGACAAACACGAGCGCAGCCCCCAACATGATGAGCCACGCGCGCCAACCAGTAATGACGGTCGGAACTCCGTTGCGATAGATGACGATCATGACACCATCTTCCTTGTAACCATTTGGCGCGGATCGTGGCGGGCTCCCCACTCCCGACGATTAGTTTCAGACGATCGAAATGCGATCAGCGGCGATGGGGACGACCTGATTGTCGGAACGACCGTCGAAACAAGCGCCAGCGCACGGTGGTTTTCGCAGTTACCCAAGAACGCGTGCTTATTGTGTTACCTGAGGTGTTACCTCAAGCCAGTATGCGCGGCGACTGACTTCACTTAACTGATTGAAATAATTGGCGCGCCCGAAAGGATTCGAACCTCTGACCCCCAGATTCGTAGTCTGGTGCTCTATCCAGCTGAGCTACGGGCGCACGTCTTGCGGAACGGTGCTGCGGCCGGCGGCAGGTGGTGACCCGGCGCGGACCTGAGCGGCAAGAGCGCCCCTTCTACTGGCAGAGCCCTCCCGGCGCAAGGGGTGCCGGATGCACACCTGATTGTCTGATGGTCGCGCCCAAAACGCCGCCCATCAACCCGGCACGCAGCAGGCTTTGAGCCCATCTCGGCCAAAGGGGCGAGCTGGATGACCCGGCGGCGCGAGAGCGCCTCAAGACGCCAGAGGCGGCCGATCCGGAATCCGCAGTTCGAAGGCGGCCCCCGAAAGGGTGTCGATCAACTTCAGACTGCCGCCGTGCGCCTGAGCCAACTCAGCCGAAATGGGCAGCCCCAAGCCCGTCCCGCCCCGCCGCGTCGAACCCTGGAACGGCTGGAAGAGCTTCTCCCGCGCCCGCGCCGGAATTCCGGGCCCGTTGTCGCTCACCACAACAATCACAGTTTCGCCCTCGCGCCAGCCCCGGATCTCGATCCGGCCACCCCCCGATCCCTCGTCCCGGCTCTCGATCGCCTGTACCGCGTTGCGGCCCAGGTTGGAAAAGATGCGGAACAAATGTTCCCGGTCGGCGTCGATCTGCAACGCCGGGTCCACATCGAGCGCCAACGTCACCGCGCCATCGTGGCCCAAGGCCAACGTCTCGGCGACATCCTCGATCAGCGGCCGCAGCGGGAAAACTTCGCGCCGTTGGATCGATTCTTCCGTGCGCCCGAACCGAAGCGTCTCGTTGCAGAAGTTAATCGCCCGGTCGAGAGACGCGATGAGTTTGGGCGCCACGCGCTGAACAGTGGGGTCGGAACTGTCCGCCAGGCGATCCGAAATCAACTGCGCGTTGGCCAGCATGTTGCGCAAATCATGATTGATCTTGGAGACCGCGAGACCCAGTTGCGCCAGCCGCGTTTTCTGCTTCAAAAGCTGCGACAGCTGCCGCTGCATCTGCGCCAGCTCTTCCTCCGCACGCCCGATCTCGTCGGATCGCCCCGAGGGAACCACAACGCGCGAGGGATCTTCCGGATTGGCGCTGTAATCCACGATATTGCGTGACAACCGGCGGATCGGCTTCACGAGCAGCTGACTGATCACGATATAAACGAGAGCCGCCGTCGCCAGCGCCACGAACAGCGACAGCCAGAAGATCTCCGTACCGTAGCGCCACATCGCCCGCTGCAGCGGCTCCTCCGGCATCACGACTTCGATCACGTCGTCGAAACGCGGCCCGACAAGCCCGATCACCCGCATCGTCCGCTCGCCATCGGACCGCATGACATCAAGCGCATCGCTGATATTGACCAGCCTCAGTCCGAACTGGTCCGACAACCCGACACGCGCCGGCAGCCGCATGTCGTAGGTGACGTCGATGCTGATCTCCTGCACCGGCGGGAGGATCACGCGCCGCGCACCCCCGCGCCGCACAGCGATCGCGCGCACGAGCGCCGTCCGCAGAAGCTCGTTACGCAAGGCCGGCGGGACCTCTCGCCCAGGCACGGCATCTGCCGCCAGGGCGGACACGAGGGCTGTATTGATCCGATCGTTCAACCAGTTGACGCGGAAACTGGCCAGCGCCGGCAGGAAAATGAGGATCTGCGCGATCATCACGAACACACCCGTGATGACCAGCAACCGGGCCGGCAAACCAAATCTGATCCGCCCGCGGATAGAGCGCCACGCACCCGAAACAGTTTTAGCGGCACGCCGCACAAGCGTGTCCGGCGGCAAGGCATGAGCCTTCCCGTCGGCAGCTTTCTGGCGTTCCAAATCCTGCAACACGGCGTCAGGGCCCTCTTCCCGCAGCGGACGGGAATGTGACATTTCGGGAGCAACTTGTCAGCCGCTCGCCCCGGATAGCCCTAAGCGGTTTTCTGATCGTTAAGATAGGCGGGAATGGCCCCCGCGCCAAGGCTCTCTCGCCGGCGGCCTCGCGCGTCTCAACCCAATTTGGCCAGCCACCCGATAATGCGCCGCAACAAAGGACTGCCGGCACTGTCCACATAGAACCGGTAGGCCGCCCGCTTGTTCGCCTCGCTGAAGGTCGGATAGGGCGAAATCCAGCCCGTCATCGCCCGGATTTTCATTCCCTGCGAAATCGCCAGCGACCACATCTGAATGAGTTCGCCGGCATGCGCGCCGAGAATGGTCGCACCTAAAATGCGCCCTTTGCCGTCCGTCACGACCTTGACGTGCCCGTGCGTCTCCCGCTCCGCCTGCGCCCGGTCGTTCTCATGAAACGGCCACCGCAGAACGCGCACCTTGATCTTCTTCGCCGTCGCCTCGGCCTCGCTGAGACCCACATGCGCCAGTTCAGGTTCGGTGAATGTAACCCACGGAATGTGTCCCGCTTCGACGTTCGCAGGCAACCGAAACAGGGCCCGCCGCAGCACGATCCCCGCATGATAGTTGGCCACATGCGTAAATTGCGGGCCGCCCGCGACGTCGCCAATGGCGAAGATCTTCCCGTTGCTTGTCCTCAGCCCACGATCGACGACGATCCCGCCTTTCTCGAACCGTACGCCGGCCGCGGCGAGATTGAGGTCGGAGAGATTGGGCTTGCGCCCCACCGCCAATAGCAGATGCGATCCATCAATGGCCTCGTTTCCGTTGGGCCCTTTGACCTCGACGCGCACGCCGGTCGCGGTTCGCGCCACGCGCTGCGCACTCGTCCCCTCGCGCACGTCGACGCCTTCCCCGCGAATGAGATCCAAGAGCGGCGCTGTTAGCTCCGGGTCATCCTTGCCCAGCGCCTTGGCGCCTTCGATCACCGTCACGCGGCTTCCGAGCCGCCGGTGGGCTTGCGCCATCTCCATGCCAATCGGCCCACCACCAATGATGATGAGATGATCCGGCCGGACCGTATTTTCAAACAGTGTCTCGTTGGTGAAATAGGCCACCTCATCGAGACCGGGAATGGGCGGCACCACCGGCGACGAGCCCGTCGCAATGACAAACCGGCGCGCGCTGATCAGATAATCGCCGGCCGCCACCGTGCGCTTGTCCACGAATCGCCCCGCGGCCTGGATGACCTGCACGCCAAGGCCCTGAAACCGCTCCACGCTGTCGTTCGGCGCAATCGCGGCAATCACCGATTGGACATGCCGGTTCAACGCCACCGGATCGACCATGGGCTCCACAGGTGCGATACCGAACGGCGCCGACGTCCGCATGGCGTGCGCACGCCGCGCCGCCGCAATGAGGGCCTTCGACGGCACACAGCCGTAATTCAAGCAGTCGCCGCCCATCTTGTGCTTCTCGATCAGCACGACCCGGCGGCCGAAGGCGGCCGCGCCCGCCGCAACGGAAAGTCCGCCTGATCCCGCGCCGATCACACAAATGTCGACGTCGAGACGCGTGGTCGGGGACGATTCGCCCGCTGTCGGCATGGAATCACTGGGCTTCATTGCGTGTGCTCCCATTGCGGGCATTCCATCTCTTGACGGCAACCGGGATGAGCGCAACCACGCCAATCAGCACAAACGCCGCGATCAACTCGCCGGTGATGAGATGTCCCGTATCGATCGTATAGACGCAATCGAGATTTGGCTCGCGCGACTGCCGCTCCAAACAGGCGGCATGCACAGCATTCTGCGCCTCGACCACGCTGCCAAGCCCCGAACCTGCTACCGAAAACGCGACCGTCCCGGGGATGATCCCGAAAAACGTGCCGAGAACATAAGTCGAAAACGGCACGCCAAGTAGAGCCGGCGCCAGGTTGACGATAAAAAACGGGAACACCGGCACCAGCCGCAGGAAGAGCATGTAACTGAGCGCATTCTCCTGAAAGCCATCTCGCAGCCGCGCCAACCAAGGCCCCGCGCGTGCAGCGAGCGTCTCGCCCAACGACGACTTGGCAATAAGAAACAGAACCGCCGCGCCTGCCGTCGCCGCAACCACCGTCGCCGGCGCACCGATCTTCCAGCCAAACAGCAAACCGCCCGACAGCGTCATCACCAACCCGCCGGGCAGCGACAGCGCCACCACGGCAATGTAGAGCGCTATATAAATCGCCAGAGCAGCCACCAGATTGGACGCGATGAACGCGCGCAAGTCCGCGTAATTCCGGCCGATCGTCTCGAAGGACAAAAGGCGGTGCCAGCCCATGCCGAACACGAGCGCCATGACCGCGACAAGCACTACGAGCGGCACCCATCGTGTCACGCTTGAAGATCGCGTCGTCTCAGCATCCGCCACGGCAAGACCCTCCGAAAACAAGTTTAGCGCACAGATGTGAGATCATTAAGCGACCAGTCATAGCGGTGATCGGCGATCTGCGATGCGGACTTCAATTTCGCCCGCAACGGTGGTTCTGCAAAACGCCGCAAATGCGCCAAAAGACCCGCGTCGTTGCCGCCGAAGTCCGTCTTGTACCAGTGATAAATCGACGAGACGATCACATCCGCGCCTTCAACCGTCACGCCCCGCGGATGATTGACGAACGCGCGCGCCGCCGCATCCAATTGCTCCTCGAGCAGCGCACCCGTGAACGGCGCCAACGGCAAATTGGGACACCCAATCGATGCGCAGTTGACGGCGTAGTGCACGCGCGGGTCCTTGGAGACCGGCCGCATGATCCCGTGCTCGATGTCGTCGAGGCTGAGCGCCACGCCCCCGACCGTCACCACCTTCGCCTTCCACGGACCTCCGGTCAGCGCCGCAACGACGCCGCCACCCAACGAAATGTCCTTGATCGACGCCACCGGATAGTGCTCAAGCACGATGTCGAGCGTCTTTGCATTATAGAGATTGGCCCAGAACGCGAATTGTTCGCCGCTGTTGAGCGCGCCAACATCCACTGCCTCAAGCTGAGCGACGTACGTCTTCAAGGCCGCCTGACCACGCTGCTTGAACGCGCCATAGTCCACCCGCACCACGCCATCCGGACCCGCCACGGCGTACGTCCGCAGCAGACCGGCAAAACCGGCATGATCGACGGTCACCCCCGCCCCATCGGCCGCGCGTCCAAAACGTTTCGCCAATTCCTCGCTGTGCGCTGGAGCAACATGCAAAAGCAGCGTCACGACCATCGCAACGCAAACGCTCGCCGCGCCCCGCCGGCCCATTCCGCGTATTGATGCATCTACAAACATTGGACGAGGTCCCTGAATCGCTGTTGCTGAACGAGTGTGCCAGGGTTTACGGGCAAGCCGGTGATCAGTTTCGCCAGCAAGTCCCCTGATTGACTTGAACCGGTGCGCCCCCTATAGAGTGGCGTCTTCCAGTCCTGCCGGAACGGGTTCGGACCGCTCACCAGTGTTGCGGTCCACCGGACGTTTTCTGGCAAGAAATTGAATTCGCAACCAAATCGCCCCGCGCGTGGTCGCTTGCCGACCTCAGCCAGCCGGGTGTAACGACGAGACGGAGAGTACCGTGAAGCGCACGTATCAACCCAGCAAGCTTGTGCGCAAGCGTCGCCATGGCTTCCGCAAGCGCATGGAAACGCCAGGTGGCGTCCGGGTCCTTGCCCGCCGCCGCGCCAAGGGCCGTAAGCGCCTTTCGGCCTAGCTGCCGGCCTGGGCGCCCCAGGCGCCCGCCGCAAGCCGGGGTGGGACCGATGAAACTTACCACCCTCAAGAAGCGATCCGAATTCCTGCGCATCAGGGGCGGGGCCAGGTGCCCAAAGCCCCCGTTTGTTTTGGAAACGAAGCCACGTGACGGCCTTCCGTCCGGCACGCAAGAGCCCCGGTTCGGTTTCACCGTCACCAAAGCCATCGGCGGCGCAGTCGAGCGCAATCGCATCCGCCGCCGCCTCAAAGCCGCCGTCGCTGCCGTCGCCGAAGCAGCAGCGCGCCCCGGACACGACTACGTTCTGATCGCCCGCAAGTCCGCGCTCGAAATCTCCTTCGACTCCCTCAAGAAAGACCTTGAACGCGCCTTCCATCGCGTGCATCACGCCCCCGCGGCGAAACCACGGTCAAAACCGACGTGACCAGGGTCCGCGGCGCGCAATTCAAAAGGGACCGCGCCGGTGCAGTGACCGCATGCCCCTTTGCCCGCGGTGCGCATTTGTGAGACGCACAAGCGCCGCCACACGACAATGAAGACCGTGCGCGCCTGATGGCCGCCCCACCGCCGAACCGAGGCCACGATGAAGAGCCAGCAGCCAGACAACCAGTCCAACATCTTGATCGCCATCGTCCTGTCGATGGCCGTCCTATTGGCCTGGAGCTACTTCGTGGCCGGCCCTCAGATGGAAGCGGAAAAGGCCCGTCAAACTGCGCAGCAATCGAAGAATACCAACACCGCCGCACCGGCCGCTGCCGGCGCTGGTCTGACGGCCGCGGCCCCCGCTCCAGCTGCAAGCATCGCCGATGTCAAACCTGCCACACGCGAACAAGGCATCGCTGCCTCACCCCGCGTTGCGATCGAAACACCATCGCTGAAAGGCTCGATCGCACTGAAGGGCGGTGCAATCGACGACCTATCGCTGCTCAAACATCACGAGACGGTTGATCCCAAGAGCCCCAACATCGTTCTCTTCTCGCCGCTCTATGAGGGCGGCGGATACTTCGCCCGTCTCGGTTGGATCGCATCCGGCAAGCCCGTGAAGGTTCCAGATAGCGAAACATTGTGGACCGCCAAGACGCCGGGGCCCCTGACACCGTCATCACCCGTCACGCTCGAATGGTCGAATGGCGAAGGTCTCACCTTCCGCCGCAACATCTCGGTCGATGAAAACTACATGTTCTCGATCAACGAAGAGGTCGAAAACAAGAGCCCTGGCGACATCGCGCTTCGCCCCTTCGCGCGCCTGTTCCGCTTCGGCGCTCCGAAGATCCCCGCCGTCTGGATTCAGCACGAAGGACTTCTCGGCGTCCCCGGCGATGCCGGCCTTCAGGAAATTACATTCGCCACGGCCACCGCGGAACCGCCGGTTCGTTTTGAAGGCAAGACCGGCGGCTGGGTCGGCATCACCGACAAATATTGGGCCGCTGCCATCATCCCCGATCAGAAGGTGGCCTATTCGGCAACACTCGAGGGCGAAGCCCCCAAGGATGCCAAGAGCCTGCCGATGTTCCTCGCTGAGTTCGAGACCGAACCGACCGTCGTCGCCGCCGGCAGCGTGGCATCAGTCAAAACCAATCTGTATGCCGGCGCCAAGCAGGCGGCCATCATCGAAGAGTACCAGGACAAGCTCGGCATCGAGAAGTTCGATCTCATGATCGACTGGGGCTGGTTCTACTTCCTGACCAAACCCATGAACCACGCTCTGACGTGGCTCTACGGCATCATCGGCAACTTCGGCTTCGCCATTCTGGCGCTCACCGTTATCGTCAAATTGCTCTTCTACCCGCTGGCCAACAAGTCCTACGAATCCATGGCGAAGATGAAGAAGCTGCAGCCGCAGATGGAAGCCCTGCGCGAACGCTACAAGGACGACAAGTCCCGCATGCAGCAGGAGCTCATGCAGCTCTACCAAAAAGAAAAGATCAATCCTGCTGCCGGCTGCTTGCCGATCCTCGTCCAGATCCCCGTATTCTTTGCCCTCTATAAGGTCCTCTACACGTCGATCGACATGCGCCACGCGCCGTTTATCGGCTGGATCAAGGACCTCTCCGCGCCCGACCCCACCTCGATCTTTAATCTGTTTGGCCTGCTGCCCTTTGGCGTGCCCGACTTCCTGCTCGTCGGCGTCTGGCCGATCATCATGGGCGCAACCATGTGGATCCAGATGCAGTTGAACCCGCCGCAGCCCGATCCGGTTCAGCAGCAGATCTTCAGCTGGATGCCGCTGATCTTCACGTTCCTGCTCGCCACCTTCCCGGCCGGCCTCGTCATCTACTGGGCCTGGAACAACGTGCTCTCGATCATGCAGCAGTGGTACATCACCAAGAAACAGGGCGCTGAAATCCACCTCGGCGCCAACTTCCGCCGCACGTTTGGCCCGGTGCTGAGATTGATCGGCATCGGCAAAGAGACCAAGGGATGACCGGCGCGGCCGACCCGTTTGCGTTCACGGCCGAAGACTATGCCGATGGCAAAGCGCTGTTCGAACAGCGCTGGACCTTCGTCAAAGGCGTGGTTGCCCTCGAACACTTGCCCGACTCTGGCCCGGTCGAGTTCGCCTTCGCCGGCCGCTCGAACGTCGGCAAGTCGAGCCTGATCAATGCGCTCGTCCGCCAGAACGGTCTCGCCCGCACGTCCAACACGCCGGGTCGCACCCAGGAACTGAATTACTTCGTCCCCGAAGCAGGCAGGCCCTTCCTCGTCGACATGCCGGGCTACGGTTTCGCCGAAGCGCCCCGGGATAAAGTCGAAGCCTGGACCAAGCTCGTCAAAAACTACCTCGCCGGCCGCCAGCGCTTGGCCCGCGTCTTCCTGTTGATCGACGCCCGCCACGGCATCAAGAAGGTCGACGAAGAGATCATGAAGCTCTTGGACGAAGCCGCCGTGTCGTACCAAATCGTCCTGACCAAATCCGACAAGATCAAGCCGACCGATCTCACGACCCTGATGCAGCGCACACAGCTCGCCATTGCCAAGCAAACGGCCGCCTATCCGCTCATCATTGCCACTTCATCGGAAGTCGGCACAGGCATCGACGACTTGCGCGCTCAAGCCGCCCGCGTCACGCGCGAACACAGCTAGGCTCGCCCGCCTAACCGGCCCCACCACCGCGCATCATCGCCATCAACGGTTCGAACAAGCCTTCACCAAAGCGCGCCAGCACGCCACCGGCGACGGCCGCTGTCATCCATCCGGCCCATCGCGCCGCCGTCTTGGCGTAGTTCACGGTCACCTTCACGTCGATCACCTGATCCGGCAGCGCCGTCTCCGCCGTCAATCCATCGTCGCCCACCGTGCGCGCCGACACGAGCAACTGGAGCCGCCGCTTGCCGCGATCGCGCGGTGTGATCGTCCATCGCCAGCTCGCATAATCCGCGTCGAACCCGGGCGCGCCCTCGATCCATTGCGTCTCCGGCGATGCCGACTCGATGAAAAACCCGCCATCCGGCGACCGCAGGCGCACCGACATCGCCTTCGTCACTGTAATCTCGTGGCGCACGATTGCCGCCCCGCCATCCATGCCCTCGGCAATGGCTTTCACGTCCCGCCGTCCGATCCGCGCTTCGACCACCATCGACACGCCGACCCGCATTTTGCGCGGGATGTTCTCGACAGCTCGGCCGCCGCTGCCTTTGTGCTCCCGGCGGCCCGCCTTGCGGCGGACGCTGTTGCGGCGTCGGCTGACGCATCATCCCGCCAGTCGGCGGCTGCCCAAGCGACGGCGGCGGCCCACCGGCAGGCATCGGCGGCATCCCACCCTGCGGCGGCGGCTGAAACGATCCCGGCGCCGGCCCGCGCGGCGCGGACGGCGGAGGTGCCATCGAACCCTGCGGTGCAGGCCCAGGCGGAGGCTGTGTCCGTTGCGACGGCGGCACCTGTAATGGCGGAGGCGGAGTTGCGGATGGAGACCTGTGATTAATACTCGCCATCACGTCTTCGGGAAATGGTGGCGGCTGCGGCGCTGGCGGTGGGCCCGTGCGCGGCGGCGGCTGAGTGGCAGGCGCCTCGCGCTGTGGAGCTGGCGCACCGGGCGGCACGTCCCATTGCGGAGGCGGAGCGGGCCGCCCTTGATTGGCAGCGGCAGCCTCAACAGGCCTGAAATCCGGCCGCTCCGTCGGCACTCTTGCAGCGTTTTCGAATGAAGATGACGACGGTTGCGGCGGCGGCGCAGCAGGTGCCGGCGCGGGCGGTGGCACCGGCTGAGTCTGTCCAGATCGTGTCTGAACCCGCTCGCGCGCCGACGCCAGAATATCTTCCGTCGATCCCGGAACTGATGCGGGCTGCTGCGCCTGCGGTGCGGGTGCCGGAGCCGCGCGCTGTAATGCGCGAATGGCCTGCTCGAACGTCAATCCCTGCGCGCGCAGCAGATTGGCCGCCGTGCTCTTCCCATCACCCACGATGGCCGCCAGCACGATCGCACCGTTGATCTCCGCGCGCCGTCCTTGCCGCGCCGCAGCCGCAGCCGCTTCGAGAATTCTTTTCAAGTCGGGTGAAATAAGCACCTGGGGCGGACCGTTTACTTCCCGGCGATCCTGAATTTGACCGATGTAGGTGGCGACTTCACCGGCCAACCGCGCCAGGTCAACGTTCGATGACCGCAACACGCCTGCCGCGTCCTGATCTTCGATGAGAGCAAGCAGCAAGTGCTCCAGCGTCACTTCCGGATGCTGCTGGGCGTCGGCATAGCTGGCGGCGCGCGTCAACGTCGCAGCCAGGTGCTGCGACATCGGAATGCGCCCGAGATCATCGACTATCATCCGCCCGAACCACTCTCCCGGCCAAAGCATTGCCCCAACGGCAAATGCAGTCCGGCGCCCTCACCTATCGCATTGCGATAGAACGCGATCCGCCCCCGGCGAGCAAGCCGCCAAACCGCATCAACGCGCGCAAAGCACGCCTATTTTTCAGGTCACTAGCAAACGATTGTGAGGGAATTCCGTTGAGGCAGGCGGCACAAGGGATATAACGCTGGCGGGCCAACCAACCCCCGCTCGGCGTGGGGCGATGCAACCCCAGGTCACCGATCAACCTTTGACAGGTTTTTTTCTCCCGCAATGACGAAGCCGACTGATCCCTCGCCCAACGGTACCAACGGCGAATCCTCGCCCCTCAGCGCCCATGTCCAGGCGCGGATTCTCGCTGAGGCTTTGCCGAACATGCTCCGCTACGACGAACAGACCGTTGTTGTGAAATTCGGCGGCCACGCCATGGGCGACGCAGCCCTCGCCGCCGCCTTCGCCCAAGACATCGTCTATCTGAAGCAGTCGGGCGTGAACCCGATCGTCGTTCACGGCGGCGGTCCGCAGATCGCCGAAATGCTGAAGAAGCACAACATCAAATCCGAGTTCGTGCACGGCCTGCGCGTCACCGACCAGCCCACCGTCGAAATCGTCGAAATGGTCCTGGCCGGCGCCATCAACAAAGAGATCGTCACCGCCATCAACCGTCAGGGCGGCAAGGCCGTCGGCATCTGCGGCAAGGATGCCAACCTGATGATCGCCCGCAAGATCACCGAGATGCCCGACCCCAAAACCGGCGTCGTTGGCAAGGTTGATCTCGGCTTCGTCGGCGATCCCTTGCAGGTCAACCCGCACATCGTCGAGGTCATCTCCAAGTCGGACCTCATTCCCGTGATCGCCCCGGTCGCCCTCTCGCGCGACGGCGAGACGCTGAACGTCAACGCTGACAGCTTCGCCTCCGCGCTCGCCGCCCGACTCAAGGCCAAGCGCCTCCTGCTGCTCACCGACGTCGAAGGCGTGCTCGACAAGAACGGCAAGCTGATCGAGGAACTGACCGTCGATCAGGCCCAGGACCTGATCCGCGACGGCACCATCAGCGGCGGCATGATCCCCAAGATCGAAGGCTGCATCGAGGTTGTCGAAGCCGGCGTCGAGGCCGTCGTCATCATCAACGGCAAGGTCCCCCACTGCGTCCTGCTCGAACTCCTCACCGACCACGGTGCCGGCACCCTCGTTGGCCGCCGCAAGCCGAAGGTGAAAAAGGCCGCGGAATGAGCACCGCCAAGCCGGGATCGTTGGCTTTAAAGAGCGCCGCGTCGCCGGAAACCCTGGCGCGCAAACGCGTCTGGATTTTCGATCTCGACAACACCCTCTACCCCGCCGAATGCAACCTCTTCGCCCAGGTCGATCAGCGCATGGGCGAGTTCATCGCCAAGCAGTTGGGTGTCCCCTTCGACTACGCCCGCCACCTGCAAAAGAGCTACTACCGCCAGTTCGGCACCACACTGGCCGGCCTGATGCGCGTCCATAAAATGAACCCCGAGCCGTTCCTCGATTACGTCCACGATATCGATGTTTCGGTGGTCCCTGACGCGCCCGAACTCCGCGCCGCCATCGAGCGCCTGCCCGGCCGCAAGCTAATCTTCACCAACGGGTCGCGCGCCCACGCCGAACGCGTTGCCGGCAAGCTCGGCGTCCTCGATCTGTTCGAAGGCATCTCGGATATCGCATCATGCGGATATGAGCCCAAGCCCTCTGCCGCCGCGTTCGACAGCATGATCAAGCACCACGGCGTCGCGTCAAACGCCGCCGCGATGTTCGAAGACATGCCACAGAACCTCGAAGTGCCGCACAAGCTGGGCATGGCAACGGTCCTCGTCCACTCGACTTACATGGACCATCCGATCCAGCGCGACATGCGCAACTGGAATGCGCTCCCCGAGCACGTGCATCACCTGACGGACGACCTCACGGCCTTCCTTCAGATGATCGACACAAAAACCGATGGCGAACCCGTTCCCGGAACCTAGCGCGTCAGCTTGAAATTCGCTGAGCTACCCGCCGGCGATGAGATCGAGACACTTTGCGAGTTGCCGCTGACCGTGACCGTAATGGTGCCGTCCACCTTGAACTCTTGATTGAAGAAGCTGCCGGTGAACTGGTTGCCGCCCACGTAGGTCAACAACGCCGACTGCTCCACCTTGCCCGACGCGCTCGCGCACCGCGCGTTGACGAGATAGCTCTCCGCCCCGCGCTTCTTGAAGTTTGCGCGGCACCGGGCGGCTTCCTTGGCCCCCGACGGGAATTTGACCGACCCGCCGCCGCTCCAGGCGCCGTCGAGGTTCACCATTTCGGCCCGGACCGGCGCGGTCATGAGAGCCAACGCCAAACCCAAGAGTGCGGTCATCCCAAGCGCGGAATGTCTGTATGCCATGCGCCAAAATCCATTTTTGCTCGACAGAACAATGCTGTACATGGGCCTGGAAGGAAAAGCTTGAACGCTAATGCCCACCCAATGCCGAATGATCAGCGACTTCTATAGCAGCCTTCGCGATCCGTGGCAGTAGCCGCCGGGTCTCAACCGCGCCCTTCATAGGGCATGGCCGTCGCCTTCAGCGTCATGGACAATACGTTCGCATCCAGCGGAAGGTTTGCCATGTAAAGAACGGCATCTGCCACATGCGTCACGTCCATGACCGGTTCCGGCCGGATCGAACCATCCGCCTGCCGGATCCCGGCTGCCATAGGCGCCGACAGTTCCGTCGCCGCGTTGCCGATATCAATCTGCGAGCAGGCAATATTGTACGCCCGCCCGTCCAGCGCGATCGACTTGGTGAGCCCCGAAAGGGCATGTTTCGTGGCCGTGTAAGGCGCTGCATTCGGACGCGGAACATGCGCCGAAATTGAGCCATTGTTGATAATGCGCCCCCCCTGGGGATCTTGCGCCTTCATGATCCGGATCGCCGCTTGAGCGCACAGAAAAGCGCCGTTCAAATTGACATCGACCACGGCCTTCCATTGCTCGTAGGTGAGATCCTCGAGCGCCGCCTGCGGTGCAAACATGCCAGCATTATTGAACAGTACGTCGAGCCGGCCGTAAGCATCCTTCGCCCGGGCGAACAACGCCTTCACGGACACGGAATCGGTAACATCGGTCGCCACAACCAGCGTCGACCCGTCCGGACACCCATCGGCCGTCTTTTGCAGTTCGGCTTTCCGGCGTCCGGCCAGAACCACATGGTAGCCATTGTGGGCAAGCCGAACCGCAACCGCCCGGCCGATCCCGCTACTGGCACCGGTGACGATCGCAACGCGGGGAACGGCAGCCATGATGGGTCCTTTGGGGTGCCAGCCGCGCGCTTAGCGCGTCGGCACCGGCGTCTCGCCGCGATAATCGTAGAAGCCGCGATTGGTCTTGCGGCCAAGCCAACCGGCCTCAACGTATTTCACCAGCAATGGACACGGCCGGTACTTTGAGTCCGCCAGCCCTTCGTACAACACCTGCATCACCGACAGGCAGGTATCAAGTCCGATGAAATCAGCCAATTCCAGCGGCCCCATCGGATGGTGCGCACCAAGCTTCATCGCCTTGTCGATGCCTTCCACCGTGCCCACGCCCTCATACAGCGTGTAGATCGCCTCGTTGATCATCGGCAGCAGAATGCGATTGACGA
>LNFM01007234.1_pt1 | contig 17550 bp, 15 predicted proteins | sample 596031 | NCBI WGS metagenome assembly LNFM01 (sample SAMN04254537, study PRJNA301005) | activated carbon metagenome | isolation source: dual media filters at the Ann Arbor, Michigan drinking water treatment plant | place: USA: Ann Arbor | reverse complement strand
GACCGCGATGCCGAGGAAGGCCATCAGTGCCGGTACCAGGATGATCGACAGGAAGAACGTCGCTTTCATCTGGCGATTGGTGAGGTTGACGTAGGGCAGATCGTAGGTGCGCGGCTCAATGCCGATCAGGTCAGACCGCGCGGAAAGATAGTTCACCGCATTGATGAACAGCGAGCCGTTGCCGAGGATGTGGAAGAAGGAATTGGTGGCGAAGTCCGAGTCGCCGACCACCACCACCCGGGAGATGATTTTGGGTGCGGCCGGGTCTGTTGCTTTTTCAGCCGGCTTCTCCGTCTTCTTCTCTACCGATGGACCGCCCTGGAGTTCGCGCACGATCGCTTCTGTCGCGTCGACGAAGTCGGGATTGAGAATCACCAGCGCCATCAGAGTCAGCGGACCGGTCTGGTCCCGGGCAGGGTCGAACTCGATACGCTCCGGATTGGTGCCGCCGTAACTGCGTTTGGAAGTGTTGATCAGCGGCCGTACCGAGGTGCCGGGCACCCGCTGCGGCGTCGGCGACAGCGAGCGCGCGCCTGGGAAGAAGGTCAGCGGCAGCTTGTCGGTGATTTCATGGCGGTTGTAGTCCGTGACCGCGGGGGCGGACATGTCCGCCCAGAAATGACTGGCCTCGTCGATCACGATGTTGTTGTCCAGGACCACGCCCAGCTTGCGTGCCACCGGTTCCAGTCCGGTGGTGACGAAGGGATCCAGCATCAGCAGCGCGTTGCCACCTTTGTGGATGAATTCGTCTATGGTTCTAACTTCCGCCGCAAGCAAGGGCGTTTTCGGCCCGGCAACCACCAGTACCGCACAATCCGAAAGACCGACATCACCTTTCATCAGCGCGACCTTCTCGACCACGTAGTTCATGGCCTCGAGGCCGTGGCGGGCCTTGGCAATGCCGTGGCGTTCGTGGGTCACCAGCTTCTGGCCGATGCCGTGCTCGTGGCCGACGTCGCCCTCGGTATGGTCGTGCTGTTCGAGGTTGAAGGGGTCGGCTTCGCCGTGGCCGTCGAGGAAGCAGACCTTCTGCTGCACGGCCTGGGACACTCGCAGGATGGCGTTGGCGATGTCGGTTTCGGTGGGACCATGCACCCGCAACTCGCGACCTTCACTTTGCAGGATCGCGGTGCCGGCGAATTCGACGCCGCGCATCCTGGCCTGGGCCGGATTCATCATCGGGTCATAGAACTCCACCGTGACCTTGTCGGTCTGCCGCGCCATCTGGCCATAGAGTTCCGCGGTTTCACGCATCATGCGGTCGTGAAAGAAAGTGATGTGCACCGGCTTTTCCAGCCGTTGCAGCATGTTCACCGTACCCGGTGAAAGCGAATACAACTCGGCCTCGGTCATGTCGATCCGGACTGGCACGCGCAGCGAGAAATACGCGATGGCGATCAGGATGCCGACCACGCCGACTGTATACAGGGCGATTTCGCCGCGGCGTTGCCGCACCAGCCAGCCGAGATCGCTGCGCAGCGCGTAACCGCCCCAGGCGGCAAGGGCGATTCCGGCCAGTCCGACAACGGCAATCAGGACTGCAGATTCAAGCAGCAGCGCCCGCAGCGATAGTGCGGTTGCGATGAGTACGATGCCTGCAAGAAGGATCAGGCCAGAGCGGAAGGATCGGTCCATGTTCATCGTCGCCACTGCAGATAGCTGGTGTTCAGGGTCAGCGCAATCGCGCTGACGACGAGGTAAAAGGCCACGGCTTCGGAGCGGATCAGGCCGCGGATGAAATCACCGAAGTGCAGCGAGAACGACAGGTAGGCGAACAAGTCGCGAAGCGCGGCGGAGGACTGGAAGCTCTGCAGGTGGCCGACGAACCAGAAGCCCAATAGCACCGGCACCGTGACCAGGGCGGCAACAATCTGGTTTTCGGTCAGGGCTGAGAAGAACTGACCGATCGCCAGGCAGGCCATGCCCAGCAGCAGGAAGCCGAGGTAGCCTGCAATGATGTTGCTGGTTTCAGGATTGCCGAAAAGATAGAGCGGCACCAGGTTGATCCCGGTGGCGAAGGTCATCAGTACCAGGATTGTCGCCGCGCCGAGGTACTTGCCCAGCACCACCTGCCAGGGCTTCAGCGGCAGCGTCATCAGCAGCTCCATCGTCCGGCCGGTGTACTCACCGGAAAACAGGCGCATGGTGATCACCGGCATCAGCGTGATGGCGAGGATGCCCATGTTCTGGAAGGTCTCGTTCATCGTGCCAACACCGGTGAGAAAGATGTTGTAGATGAAGAAATAGCCGGTTCCGAGCAGGAACACTGCGATCACGAAATAAGCGATCGGGGAACGAAAGTAAGTCTGGAGTTCCTTGCGGTAGACCGCGAGCAGTCCGTTCATGCGGATACCTTTTTGTCCCGGGTTTCCCGGGTTTCGCTGACATAGCGCAGGAAAATGTTCTCCAGCGTCGGTTGCTGCCGCTCGAGCCGGTGCAGAGACCAGCGCGCAGCCACTGCCCTGGCGATGGTGGCCTCGACGCCTTCCCGGCTGTCGACCTGGCACTGGATTGAATGCAGGTCCGGCCGGCCGGCTTGCTGCTGAAGCTGTACCGAACTGACGCCGTCGACGGCCAGGATGGCTTCCCGCATGGCATCGGCCGGGCCGCTCGCCAGCAACGCGACGGCATTGGTTTTTTCGGAAGCCTGCTGCAATCCCGCGGGGGTGTCGACCGCCAGCAGTCTGCCGTGATTGATGATCGCCACGCGCTGGCAGATCAGCGTGACCTCGGGGAGGATGTGGGTGCTCAGCAGCACCGCATGATCCTTGCCGAATTCGCGGATGACTTCCCGGGTCTCCTGGATTTGTCCGGGGTCGAGTCCCGCCGTAGGCTCGTCGAGCAACAGTACGTCGGGCTGGCCGAGCAGGGCCTGGGCGAGACCAGTGCGCTGCCGGTAGCCCTTCGACAGCTTGTAGATTTCACGGGTAGTGACGGCTTCCAGCCTGCAGGCCTGGATCACGCGGTCGAGTTCCGATTGCATCCGCGCGCCCGGAACACCCTTGACCCTGGCAACGAAGCGCAGATAAGTCGAGACATCCAGGACGTCGTAAAGCGGAGGTTGCTCCGGCAGGTAACCGAGGCGCCGCGCCGCCTGCTCGTTTTGTGTGGCCATGTCGTAGCCGGCAACGGTCACCTTGCCGGACGTCGGCGTGGTGAAGCCGGCGATCATGCGCATGGTGGTGGTCTTGCCGGCGCCGTTGGGTCCGAGGAAACCGACGATTTCCCCTTTGCCGACACTGAACGAGATGTCGTGGATGATGGCTTTGGAGCCGTAGCGCTTGGAAACCGATTCGAGGGCGATCATTGCAGTGGGACGCGTAGCTTGGGGAGTAAAGAAAAGCCCCCCTCGTGGGGGGGGCTTTCCGGTTTGAAGCTTGAAACGGCTTACTTGTACCAGCGGCTACCCATGCGACCAAACTGCTCCCCGTCGTGCGCCATAAAGATCTGTGCGCCTTCAAGGTCGCGCATGAACTTCAGGCGGTTGACCGAGTTGGTGTAATCCTGAATGCTGTAGTTCAGGCCGGCGGGATGGCCGTCCAGGTTTTCCTGCATCCAGATGGCGTCCTGCGAGATGATGACCGTGCCGGTCTGCGGCAGTTTTACCTTCATCGACTGGTGACCCAGGGTATGGCCCGGGGTGCTCAGGATCATGACGGTGCCGTCGCCGAACAGGTCGTAATCGCCGGCGATTTCCATGAAGTTGAACTCACGGGCGTTGTCCAGATCGGCTAGCACGAAGCTGCCGTTCGGAGCGCGGCCCTGGAAGGTTTCCGGCCACCAGCCCTGATACAGTTCTTTCTTCTGGTAGACGTGGATGGCCTTCGGGAACATTTCGATGTTGCCGGAGTGGTCCAGGTGGGCATGGGAGCTGACCACGACCTTGACCTGGTCTGTGGTGTAGCCCAGCTTTTTCAGCTGCATGTCGATCACGTCGGCGCGCTTCTGGCTCGGCTTCAGGAAGTCGCAGTTGCCCGGCGCCCAGTATTTCTTGCAGTTGGCGGCGCTGTCGGAAATCGCGACGTTGTTGCCGGTGTCGAACACCACCAGGCCCTTCGGGTGATCGAGAACCCACATGCTCACCGGGATGGTGATGTCACGGGCTTCCTTGACGGTCGGGATCAGGCCCTGAATGTTGAACGGACCAAAAAAGCCGCTGGTGGTCCAGTACAGCTTCTGAGCGAATGCGCCGGTCGACGCGGTAAGAACCAGTGCTCCGAGCAGTGCCCCGAGAATTCCTGCCTTCTTCATATGTGAAACTCCTCCTGTGGTTAAACCGAAAGTGGCAACACCATCCGGCGCTACCATCTCTTTTTTGTGTTTCTCTGCGGCTGCCAGACCTGACTTGCCGGGGAGGGGATGCAGACCATCGCTCCGGCTCGCCATGTTCTGAAACTATTCTGAATCTTGGTTTTCTAGCGGCGCAGTCCTACGTGAGCCGAGTGTGCCTGTTCCGTTTTGAAGCGTCAATTCCTAAATCGCTGATTCGCAAAGGGTGATCATACAAAAATGCCATTTTGTAAGAGGATTGCCGCCCGACGCTTTCAAAGGCGTTTCGGCATTACGGATTGCGCCGTAATCTGTTGTTTTTCTATGTAATGCCATCCGCGCTGATCAAGCCTTTGGCGAGCAGGGACTGGAACACTTCATAGGTTCTGCGAATTCCTTCTTCGATCTCGACTGCCCCGTAGTCGCCAAGGTAGTTGCGCACCGGTTGATCCGAGAGTTGCATCGGAAACGGCAGAGCCTCGCCGGAGATGGCGATCTGCGCGCCGGGCGCGATTCTCCTGATTACTTCCACCGCCTCCTCCACGGTGGATGGCACGCCGTTGATGTCGAACACTTCGGCGCCGGCGCGATCCCGCGACACCGCCTTGATGAAGGCGCCGGCAACCTCGCCGGCATGCAGCCAGGATACCGGCCCGCGGAATGGAATCGCATAGGGCTTGCCGGCCGCCGCGGCCAGTATGGCAACGGTGGTTTTCGAGGTCATGCCCTGGTCGCGACCGATGCCATAAACCACGCCGGGGCGCAGGCCGACGCTGCCGATCTGCCAGTCTTGCGCGTAAACCCGCGCGGTCTGCTCGTTGCAGAACTTGTAGGCGCCGTAGAGGGTGGCCAGGGTTTTGGGATCGAACACGCCATGTGCGGCAATCGAGCTGGCATAGGCAATACGCTTGATCCCGAGCTTGCGCGCCGCTTCGAAGATGTTGATCGTCCCGACCACGTTTACCGCGGCGCCGGCGACCGGGTCGGCCTTGCAGAACGGGACCTGCAGGGCCGCGAGGTGGATGACGGCCTTGGCGCCGCTTTGTTCGACCGCGTTCATTACCGCAGCGGTATCGGCGATGTCCCCGGTCAGCCATTTGACCTGTTCGAGTTCGGACTCGGCCATCAGCAGCCGCGGCCGCCGCTTGTCATCACTCAGGTCCATCGCGACCACTGGCACGCCAGCGTCGGCGAGCAGGGATAGCGCCCAGGCGCCGATGCAGCCGCCAGCGCCGGTGATCAGCACCGGGCCGCTGAAATCCCTGGGGTCGATCTTGATCTGCTTGAACATCCGGTTCTGGCTCCAGGTTTGGTTCTAACGGTTCGCAACTTCAGCGGCGGCAGTGCGTCAGCCTGCGGAAGTTTCCATCGGCAACGCCGGATCCGCGGCCCATTCAGTCAGGGACGCATCGTAAACCCGCACGTCCTCGTGCCCCAGCATCGCCAGCACCAGCGCCACGCTGGTGGCGGCGATGCCGCCACCACAATACGTGAGTACCCGCGGCTTGCCGAGAGGTTCGGCAAACAACTTGCGCAGCTCCTGAGGTGACTTGAATGTATGGTCGGCATTCAGGTGCCCAACCGACGGAATGTTGATGCTGCCGGCAATGTGGCCGCGCCGCCCGTAGTGCACGCCGCCGCGGCCTTCGTGCTGCTCCGCGCGCAGCGCGTTGACGATGCAGGTATCCGGTTGTCCGATCGCCGCGAGCACGTCGTCGCGCCCGGCCACCATTCCGGTACGGGGTTGCCGGGCGGTGAACTGACCTGCCGGGCGCGACGCCGCCGGCCCGGTTTCCATCGGCCGGCCTTCCGCCTGCCATTTCTGAAATCCGCCGTCGAGAACCGCGACACGGTCATGGCCGAACACCCGCAGCATCCACCACAGGCGGGTGGCCCACCAGTGAAAACCGGTGGCATAACAGACCACCAGGGTGTCGTCCGACACGCCCAGCCTCGCCATGGCCCGGGCGAAGGGCTGCGCCTGCGGCAGCATGAAATGCAGGCGCGGATGCGGCGTCGAGACGTCGTGTTCGATGTCGATGAACGCGGCACCGGGAATATGGCCCTTCTCGAAGTCCTTTATGCCGGGGACTACGTCGTAGAGCGAGAAATCAGGTTTGGGCGGGAGATGGGTGGTGGCGTCAAGCACCCGGACTTTCGGATCGTCGAGGTGCGCGGCCAGCCAGTCGGTCGAAACCAGGAATTCCAGTTTGCTGGATTCTGCGGTCATTGTTTTCCTTGTTGTTGTAGTGGTACGAAGCCGGGCGCAGGCCGAAGGCTACCAAAAAACGACGTGCGCCTCTGCCGCGAACCCGGCCGGAGGTGCCGGTTCAGAAATGACCGCGCACGGTTGCCAGGAACAGGTCGCCGCCCGTGTCGACGTTGCCGGGGATCAGGGCACCGAAGCTGGCATCGAGTTTGAGGCGGCGATACTCGAGACCGAGCGAGACGTGGCGCGAGACGAAAAAGTCCGCTCCAACCAGCGCGTGGTACCCGATATCGGTGTCGTCATCTTCGACTACAGCCGGGGCTCCGAGTACCGTGCCCTCCACTCGTAGGGTGGAAACGTAGGCGCCAAGGCCGACGCCAGCGTAAAGCTCGACGCGGTTCAGCGGCAGGATGAATTTGACCAGTACGCCGATACCGTTTGAGTATAGATCGGCGCGGCTGTCCACGCTGCCCATGAAGGGCGCGGGAATTGTGGTCGGCGTGTCGAAATCCTGATGCGCCAGCAGGGCGTCCACCTCGAGCGCGATATGTGGGGTCAGCCGGTAGCCTCCACTGACGAAGAAACCGAAGTCGCCATCCTGGTTGGCAAGCTGCGAATTGGACTCCTCGGAAAATCCGCCCAGTCCGCCGGACAGGTACCAGCGGCCGACCCGCTCGGGTGCAAACATGCCGGAGGATTGGGCCAAGGCTTCCAGTGGTATGGCGGCAAGCGCGATGAAGAGGAACAGTACGTTGCGGAGGTACGCAGACATTTTGATCTCCTGGAAATGGGGGGATCGCCCTGCAGATGTCGTTGGCAAGGCGTGTTGCAGTGAATCATTGCTGCAATCGGACGAATCCACAAGGGCGCCCGGGGTTTTGTGCAGTGAAATTCCGCACTTGGGAATTTGCAACCGCTGCCGAATCCTGCATGATTCCGCAGTGGCCTGACATTGTCATATCCGGACCACGACTATCTAACTGATAATAAATACGAACCCAGCGGGAGACGTGGATGGGCAACGACGCCGCATTTTACGAATCACTGTTCAACAACCGAGCAGCGGTTCCCGAATTTCAGCGTCATTTCGATAACTGGGCGGCAAGGTCGGCGCAGGCGCGTCGCGACCTCGACGTGGAACTGGACGTGCCGTACGGGGACGACCGGATGGAAACCATGGATATTTTCCGTCCGCGCGGCGAAGCCAGGGCGATGCTCATGTTCATCCACGGGGGTTACTGGCGCTCGCTGGACAAGAAGGACCATTCTTTTGTCGCCGCACCGCTGGTGAACGCCGGAGCGGCGGTCGCCGCTATCAACTATTCGCTCTGCCCCGCCGTCAAAATTGAGGATATCGTGATTCAGGTTCTGCGCGCCGGGGCCTGGTTGTATCGCAATGCGGCGGAAGTCGGCGCGCCGCGCAACCGCCTGTTCGTCGCCGGGCATTCCGCAGGGGGGCATCTCACGGCAATGTGCATGGCCGCGCAGTGGCCGCGGTTTTCCCGCGGCCTGCCGGAAAGGGTGATGCAGGGCGCGCTGTCGATCAGCGGCATCTACGATCTTGCGCCGCTGGTGCGCACGCCGTCACTCAACGCGGATTTGCGCCTGACCGAGGCCGAAGCACTCAAGTCCAGCCCGGCAATGATGCCGCCGGCGACCCGGGCGCCGGTTTATATTGCGGTCGGCGGCCGGGAGATCGGCGGTTTCACGCAGTCGCATGCCTTGCTGGCCGAGCGCTGGGCCCCGGTGATTGCCGGTTCTGTGCCTTGCCCGGAGGACAACCACTTCAGCATCCTGGACCGTTTCGCCGATCCCGATTCAGATCTGTGCAAGACGGCGATCAGGATGATGGGGCTGGGAGCTCCGTGAACGGTGAATAGTAAACGGTAAACAGTCCGGAAAAAGTCAGGCTGTTCACCGTTCGCGGCAGGCTGTATATAATTACAGTATGTCGCTCAAGACCGTAAATGGAGACCATGGTACCGCGCACAAGGGGCGGGGTGCCACGATCAACCCGGAAGGGCGTTTCGAGACAGCCGCACGCGAGGCTTTCGACGACGGCTGGGATGCGTCATCAAGAGAAGAGCCGGGCCGGCCGGCGACGATCGTCACTGCCGAGCGGGCCCGGAGCATCATCTCCCGCAACAATTCGCCGGACCTTCCCTTTACCTGTTCGATCAATCCCTATCGCGGTTGCGAGCATGGCTGCATCTACTGCTTTGCGCGCCCAAGCCATGCCTATCTCGATCTCTCGCCCGGGCTGGATTTCGAAACCCGGCTGTTCGCCAAGGTCAACGCCGCCGAACTATTGCGCGTCGAACTGGCAAAGCCGGCTTACGTCTGCGAGCCGATTTCGCTCGGCACCAACACCGACCCCTATCAGCCTGTCGAGCGGGACTGGAAAATCACGCGCTCGATTCTCGAAGTGGCGGCGGAATGCGACCAGCCGGTTGCAATCGTCACCAAGAACGCGCTGATTGAACGCGATCTCGACCTGCTGGCGCCGATGGCGGCCAAAGGACTGGCGGCAGTTTACATTTCGGTGACTACGCTCGACCACGACCTTGCCCGGAAAATGGAACCGCGGGCGTCTGCGCCCGCGCGTCGCCTGCAGGCGATCCGCAGACTGTCCGAAGCCGGCGTGCCGGTTGGGGTGATGGTGGCGCCGGTGGTGCCGTTTCTCACTGACTCCGCCATGGAGCAGGTACTGGAATCTGCGCGCGCAGCCGGTGCCGGCCGGGCCGGTTATATCCTGATGCGCTTGCCCTGGGAGGTAAAGGACCTGTTCAGGGCCTGGCTTGCGGAGTATTTTCCGCTCAAGGCGGCGCATGTGATGAGCCGGGTGCAGGCGATGCGCAACGGTCGCGACAACGATCCGGATTACGGCTCAAGGATGCGCGGCCAGGGCGAGTTCGCGGATTTGCTGCGCACCCGCTTCGAAATTGCCTGCCGCCGGCTGGGATACAACGCGAACCGCAGCCACCTGGATACTTCGCAGTTCCGGTCGCCGCGGCTGGACCGGCAACTGGGTTTGTTCGATTAGCGCTTTACGGCGGCCCCGCACATACAGCGTTTCGGTGAACCGGGCGAATTGCAGGAAGGATGGGCATACCGATGCTTAAAGTTTATTCCGCGGCGACACTACCCGATGCGCACATGATGCGCGGCCTGCTGGCGCAGGCCGGGATCGAGGCCCGGGTGTTTAACGAGAACGCGATCGGCGCCATGGGTGAAATCCCCTTCACCCATGTTTACCCCGAGGTCTGGGTGGTGAACGAGCGCGATCTGGACCGGGCAAGGGAACTGATCAGGGAATTCGAGCATCCGTCTGTCCGCAATGCGCCGGTCGCCTGCCCGCGTTGCGGCGAAGAGAACCCGGGAAATTTTCAAACGTGCTGGAATTGCGGTGAGATCATCTGAATCGCGCCGCCGGGCGTTGCTCGGGTTTGCGGCGGGCACATTCTTGCTGGGAGCCAGGCCGATGAGCGCGATCGCGGCGCAGGAACCGTCAGCGCTGAAGTCGTTGCTCTACGTGGACGACGCGCTTTCGCGTTATGGATTCCCCGGGGGCCATCCCCTGGGTGTCGACCGGCAAGGCGCGTTCATGAAGGAGGCGACCGCACAGGACCTGTTGAAGCGGGCAGTGGTGCAGGCGCCACGAACGGCGACGCGCGAGGAGATCGAGCGCTTCCATACCGAAGGCCATGTTGCCAGGGTGATGAACGCCGAGCGTCAGGGACTGGAGTTCCTGGACAACGGCGATACGCCGGTCTTCCCCGGGGTTTACGACGCCGCCGCAACCGTGGTGGGCGCGGCACTGGACGGGCTTGCGTGCATCATGCGGGGCGAAGCGCTGCGCAGCCTGCAGCCGATCGGTGGCTTGCACCACGCGGGGCGCGACCATTCGGCCGGCTTCTGCGTTTTCAACGATCTCGGCGTGGTGATCGAAACCCTGCGATCACAGTACAGCATCCGGCGTGTCGCCTATATCGACATCGACGTGCATCATGGCGATGGCGTGTTCTACCCCTACGAAGATGATCCCGATCTGATCTTCGCCGACATTCACCAGGACGGCCGCCATCTTTATCCCGGTACGGGCCACGCACACGAAACCGGCAAAGGCAAGGCAGAGGGCACCAAGCTGAATATTTCGCTTGCCCCCGGCGCCGGCGACCAGGAATTTTTTCAGGCCTGGCCCCGGGTCGAGGCCCACCTGGTGCGTTTCGAGCCGGAGTTCGTGGTGTTTCAGTGCGGCGCGGACGGTCTCGCGGGTGACCCGCTTGCACATCTGCAGTACTCGCCCGCAGCCCATCGACACGCTGCCGGCAGCCTGGTGCGGATCGCCAAACGATTTGCCGGCGGGCGGTTGATGGCCTTCGGCGGTGGAGGTTACAACCGCGACAATCTGGCGAAAGCCTGGAGCGCGGTACTGCGGGAGATCTCGTGAGCACGACGGACCGCAGGCCGGATCCTTCTGGGGAAATCAGTTCGCCGATTTCAATTGACCCGGTTTCAAATTCCCCCCGGTTTTAGATTGACCCGTTTCAGATTGACCCGGTATCGAAACCGGTGAGCGGGCCGATCAGTACGCCGCTGGCACGGCAGGAGCTGGGCAGGAACGCGGAAATGTCGAGCGTATTAGCCGGGTCGGGCCCGCAATCCCATTGGGCGATTCCGCCGCCGCCCACCACCCCGGAGCGTGCGGTGTCGGGCCATGGACGCATCACAACTGCCTGATCGTCGACGTCGCTACCGATTCCCTGGATAGTCACCCGCACCGCGCCTTCCGCGCTGGTTTCGATGGTCTTGACGTAACGTGATTTTGGCGGCGCACCGGTGCGGGTTTCGCAGCCCCAGTCTCCGGCTACAGGCAAGATGGATTCCACCTGGACAATTTCGCCGATGCCGGTGCGACAATCGCTGGCCGCCAGTAACACTTCGGATAGCTTGGCCCGCGCGGTGTAGCGGTTGTAAGCCGGCAGCGCGACGGCGGCCAGAATTCCAATGATCGCCACGACGATCATCAACTCGACGAGAGTGAAGCCTCTCCGGGCGGTTCGCATCGCTGTTCCCTTGCAGGGTTTGGTCGGCCGGGCCAGGACCGCCCAGTGCTTTCCGCTCCGCGAATGCAGATTTGATGCCAGGCGCCCCGGCGCGACCTGTTCAGTGTCGATCTGACCACCAGTGCGCCGCTGCGGACCGCGGGCAACCCTTTGTGGGCAAGGGAGAATGATTGTGCGGGACACGCTCGCTCGGGGTGCGTAAAACCCGATGACAGGCACCAGAGAGAGGTTCAGCGCGTTCGACAATGTCGGCGCCAGGCGACGGATCGACTGTCTGTTGCCTGGAACAGCGACGCCATTCCGACGCAGATCAATTGGCCGGGAACGCCCGGTGCCACTCGCATACGCGTTCCAGCGCGACGTTGGCGCCGCACAGAATTACCACGACGTTCTCCCCACGCTTGATCTCGATCGTACCCTGCAGCAGCGCGGCAACCGAGCAGGACGTCGCGGGTTCGGTGAGCAGCTTTTCCTCGCGCAAGATTTCCAGCAAAGCCCGGATCGCAGATTCGTCCGACACCCTGGTGAGGTCCTGTACGTGGCGGGAAACGATTTCGAACTGGGTGGGGCCGGTCTTGCGCGCCCCCAGGGTTTCGGCGATCGAGGTGATGGCCGGCAGTTCTACGATACGGCCGGCCTTCCAGCTCTGGTACATCGAATCCGCGCCCTCGGTTTCGACACCCACCACCCGGGTGCGCGGCGAGAAATGCTGGACCGCGGACAGGATGCCGGAGATCAGGCCGCCACCACCGATCGAGGCGACGATCAAGCCGGGCTTTGGCAATTGCTGCAGCAGTTCCGACACCATGGTGGCCTGGCCGGCCATGACCGCCGGATGGTCGAACGGGTGAATGTAGGTTTTGCCGGTTTCGCGGGCCACGCTGGTCGCCAGCAGGTTGGCTTCGTCCCATGCGGCGCCGTGAATCACGATCTCCGGCCCGAGCCGGCGGATCGGATCGAGCTTGGCCTCGGTGGCGGATTCCGGAAGATAGACCGTTGCCGGAACGCCCAGTGCGGCCGCGGCGAAGGCCACTGCGAGCCCGTGATTGCCGCCGGAGGCAGTGACCACGCCGTGTTGTTTCTGTTCCTCCGACAACCGGGTTAGCGCGCTGAACGCGCCACGCACCTTGAACGAATGCGTGGGTTGCAGGGTTTCCAGCTTGAAGAACACGTTGGCGTCGAACCTGCGGCTGAAATGCTCCGAGCGTAGTAGCGGCGTTGCGGCAAGGTGCGGACGGATGCGTGCCGCCGCGGCTTCTATGTCGAGTCTGGGTATCAGCATTTCGGCTGGGTCGATATCAGAAAGTAAAACGAAACGGCCGCCGGGTAAGCGGCGGCCGCGAGTTGCACCACGATCAGGCGGGAACGGAAGGCAGGCCGGCGAGCGCCATCGCCAGTTCGGATTCCTCGTAGCTCCGGTCAGTGAGTTTCCCGGCGAAGTAATCGGTATAGGCCTGCATGTCGAAATGGCCGTGGCCGCAAAGGTTAAACAGGATGGTGCGGGACTTGCCCTCCTGTTTGCACTTGAGCGCCTCGTCGATCGCGCCCTTGACTGCGTGATTTGCTTCCGGAGCGGGGACGATACCTTCGGCGCGGGCGAACTGGACGCCGGCCTGAAATACCTCGGTCTGTTTGTAGGCGCGGGCCTCGATCAGGCCAAGGTCCTTGATGTGCGACACCAGCGGCGCCATGCCGTGGTATCGCAGCCCGCCTGAATGAAGCGCCGGCGGAATGAAGGTGGAGCCGAGTGTGTGCATTTTCACCAGCGGCGTCAGGTGTCCGGTGTCGCCGAAGTCGTAGGCGTATTTGCCCTTGGTGAGCGAGGGACAGGCGGCAGGCTCGATCGCCACGATCCGGCGCTTTTTACCGCCGCGCAGTTGCGCGCCCAGGAACGGGAATACGATGCCGGCGAAATTCGAGCCTCCGCCTGTGCAGGCGATGATGACGTCGGGGTCGTCGCCAGCCATTTCCAGTTGCAGCATGGCTTCCTGGCCGACCACAGTCTGGTGCAGCAGCACATGGTTGAGTACCGAGCCAAGGGCGTACTTAGTGTCGTCGTTGCTGGCGGCGACCTCGACGGCTTCGGAGATGGCGATGCCGAGCGAGCCCGTGTTGTCGGGAGTCCTGGCGAGGATGGCGCGACCGACGTTGGTCTCCATCGACGGACTGGCGATGCAACGGGCGCCGTAGGTTTCCATCAACGCCCGGCGGTAGGGTTTCTGCTGGTAGGAAACCTTGACCATGAATACCTGGACTTCGATGCCGAACAGCGCGCCGGCGAAGGCGAGTGACGAGCCCCATTGGCCGGCGCCGGTTTCAGTCGATATTTTTCTGATCCCGGCTTCGCGGTTGTAGAAGGCCTGGGCCACCGCGGTATTCGGTTTGTGCGAGCCGGCCGGGCTGACGCCTTCGTACTTGTAATAGATCTTCGCCGGGGTATCGAGGACTTTCTCCAGGCGGCGAGCGCGATACAGCGGACTCGGCCGCCATTGCCTGTAGATTTCGCGCACCGGTGCCGGGATCTCGATTTCGCGTTCCGCCGAGACCTCCTGCATGATCAGGTCCATCGGGAACAGCGGCGCCAGATCGTCGGGGCCGATCGGCTGCATGGTGCCCGGATGCAGCGGCGGTGGAGGCGGCGAGGGCAAGTCCGCCATGATGTTGTACCAGACTTTCGGAATCCGCTCTTCGGCAAGCAGATACTTGATCGTTTCCGCCATGATTTCCTCCCTGTCAATGTTTTGGACTTACGGGGGCAGAGTAGCAGAACCGCGGCGCCCCGGCCCGCGACAGTGGCAGGCGTGCCACGCGGTAGGTCGGCGATGGGGTAGGCGGGCCCCTGGAGTAGGGGGCATGACGCAGGTGGCCGGTGCCGTTGTCCTTCGCCGCCGTATTCCGGCGCCCGGCCTGTTCTGTTCAGGCCGTGCGGTTCATCCGGTGCGCCGGCGCCGTTCCGCCAGCGGGGTGACGTTGCTGGTGCGGCGATCGTTGAGCCCGGCCCGCCGGATCAGGTTGTTCCAGAATTTGTTGCTGTCCTCGGACTTGAACGCGACGTACAGCGCCACCTGTTCGGGGTAGGCTTCGCCTGACCCCAGGCGCGGCAGGTGCCGGACCTGCGAACGGTTCTGGAATGCCCGTCGATCCGCCTCCCAGGCGTGCAGGATGGTGTGCCAGAGCGAGCGCTCGAACGGATCGTCGTCTTCTTCGAATCCGTACTGCCACTTCAGGAACGAAATTTCGACCGGGGTCAGGTCCGCGGCCTTCAAATCAATGGTCATAAGCCTCCCGTTTTTTGGTTGCTATCCAAGCTTATGACCGCCAATGATAGGTACAGTTTGCGCCAATGACCAGAAGTCGGCGCGGTGCCTGGGTCCGGCCGGCGTGCCGCGATCCCCGGTTCAGTCGGCCCGCGCTGCTTTTTCAGGCTCCAGAACGCCATCCCAGCCGCCGCCCAAGGCCTTGAACAGGTCGGTGGTAGCGGCAAGCTGCGCCCGTTGCGCCTCGATCCGGTTGAGTTGCGCATCCAGCAGTCCACGCTCGACGTCGAGCACGTCGAGCAGGCTGGACACGCCGTTGTCGTAGCGCAACTGCGCCAGCTTGTACGCCGCTTGGAGCGCGACCACGCGAGCCTGTTCGGCATCGAGCGTTTCGCGCGCCCTGCGCTGTGCCACCAGCGCATCCAGCGTGTCCTTGAACGCGCTCTGGATGGTGCGCGCGTACTGCGCCAGCAGCTGGCGCTCACGCGCCTGCGCCTGCTCGACCTGGGAGCCGGTGCGTCCGGCGTCGAAGATGGGCTGGGCCGCCGAGGCGCCGACCTGCCAGACCCTTGCCGGGGTGGTGAACAGATTCGACAGCGATGTGCTTTCAGTGCCGAGGAGCGCGGTCAGCGAGATGCTCGGATAGTAGGCGGCACGCGCCTGCCCGATACGGGCGTTGGCGGCGATCAGGCTTTGCTCGGCCTGACGCACGTCGGGCCGGCGTTCCAGCACATCCGAAGGCAGCCCGGACGGCACTGCCGGCGGCGGGGTCAGCGCCTGGATCGCGGTGCCGCGATCTATCGGACGGGAGACGAGGTCGCGCGGACTGCGGCCGAGCAGCACCGCGAGCGCGGTCTCCTGACGCGCCAGGCTGGTCTCCAGCGACGGCAGCAACGCCTGGGCCTGCGCGGTCTGGGCCTCGACCTGGCGCAGCTCGAATTCCGAAGCCACGCCGGCCTCGAAGCGCAGGCGTTGCAGCGCGGTCGAGGCCAGGCGCGTGGAGATGGTGCGCCGGGTGACTTCGACCTGGGCATCGAGCGCGCGCAGGTTGAAGTAACCACGTGCCACATCGCTGAGCAGTGTCAGCCGTACCGCCTCGCGGTTGGCTTGCGCGGCAAGCAGTTCGGCGCGCGCGGCTTCGGTGGCGCGCCGGTACTTGCCCCAGAAATCGATCTCGTAGGACGCGTTAAGAGTTGCGCGGTAGTTGCTGTACTCGGGATCGCTGCCCGCTATTGCGCGGGTCACGCCTTCCTGGCTGGGCCGGTTGCGCGCGGCGTCGGCGTTGGCCGAAACGCCCGGGAACTGGTCGGCGCGACTCACGCCGAGCGTGGCACGGGCCTCGTCCACGCGCGCGATCGCGAACCGGAGATCGGCATTGTAGGCGAGCGCGTCCTCGACCATGCGATCCAGCACCGGATCGTCGTAGACCTTCCACCATGTCGACGAAACCGCTTCACCGGTGCCTGGTACCGGCCACTGCTCCGGCGCGTCCACGTTCGGGCGCACGTAATCCGGACCCACGGTCATGCAGCCGGCCAGCAGTGCCGCGACCAGCCAGGCCCCGCTGTTGCGCAAACGCATCATGTCGATTCTCCCCTGGACACGGGCGCGTGATGCGGTACTTCCGCAGCCTGTGCAGCCAGTGTCTTGTGGTGTTCGATCTCGGCGCGGATCTGCGCGGTCGAGCGCTTTTCCGTCAGGTGCCGGTCGGTGATCAGCTTGAAGAACATCGGCACGAAGAATATCGCAAGGAAGGTCGCGGCCAGCATGCCACCCATCACACCGGTGCCGACCGCGATCCGCGCGCCGGCGCCGGCGCCGGAAGAAAGCGCCAGCGGTGTGACCCCGAGAATGAACGCCAGCGAGGTCATCAGGATCGGGCGGAAGCGCAGGCGCGCCGCTTCAACCGCTGCGGCGGACGGCGACAGGCCTTCCTGGTTCTTGAGCAGCGCGTATTCCACGATCAGGATCGCGTTCTTTGCGGCAAGGCCGAGCAGTGTCACGAGCCCGATCTGGAAATAGACGTCGTTGGTAAGTCCGCGCACCCACACCGCGGCCAGAGCGCCAAAGGTACCGAAGGGCAACGCCATCATCACCGACAGCGGCAGCGACCATTTTTCGTACTGCGCCGCCAGGATCAGGAACACCATGATCGCCGCCAGTCCCAGTGCCAGCGTCGAGGTGCCGCTGGATTTCTTTTCCTGAAACGAAGCACCGCCCCAGTCGTAGCTGAAATCCTGTGGCAGCACTTCCTCGGCAATGCGTTCGACCACCGCGATTGCCTGACCGGAGGAAACGCCCGGCGCGCCCTGGCCCAGCAGTTTCACCGCTGGCAGGTTGTTGAAGCGGTCCAGGGAATCCGGCCCGGAGGAATATTCGACATTGACCAGAGTCTTGACCGGCACCATGTTGCCGTTCTGTGCGCGCACGTACAGCTCGCCTACAGAATCCGGGCGGTTTCGGAAGCCCGGCTCGGCCGACATCAGCACCTGCCAGGTGCGGCCGAACTTGTTGAAGTCGTTGACGTAGTACGTGCCCAGCGTCGCGGCGAGCGAGTTGTAGAGTTCGTCGACCGGAACACCCAGGGTCTTCGCCTTCTCGCGATCGGTCTGCACATAAAGCTGGGGCACGTTGGCGCGCCACAGCGTGTTGACCTGCACGAACATCGGGTCCTGCGCCACCGCGCCGAGGAACTGCTGGGTGACTTCTGCGAGGCGTTTCGGCCCGCCTTCACCGCGGTTCTGCAGGT
>LNFM01007233.1_pt1 | contig 17553 bp, 14 predicted proteins | sample 596031 | NCBI WGS metagenome assembly LNFM01 (sample SAMN04254537, study PRJNA301005) | activated carbon metagenome | isolation source: dual media filters at the Ann Arbor, Michigan drinking water treatment plant | place: USA: Ann Arbor | reverse complement strand
TGAAGCTGCGTCTGCAAACGGTGCGCGCGGGAGTGATCCACCGCCATGCCCACACCGCCAACGATCGGCATCATCATAAGCGCAAACAAGATAGCGACGTTGCCGCTTTCATCGCGCCGCATTTGGAGAAGGTTCAGTGCCATTAGATTGCTCCCACGTCTAAGAATGTGGATGCACTTTGCTCTGCTCATATGTGCCAATTGATACTTGAATTGTTCGAATTGTTCGCATCTCGATTTGAGCGGATGAAAATAGAATTACTGCTGAAAATGATATTGATTGAGCACTTCTCCGATCGAATAAATTTGTTTACCAATTGGCAACCATGTTTGCGACCGTCCAGACATGAAAAAAGGGCCCAGCCTGCGCTGAGCCCCACCACAAACGAAAAGGGCCGCTTTCGCGGCCCTTGCCTTAGCCTATCACTAGGCGGCCTTGTCCTTGAAGACAGTCAGCTTCTTATCCTCCTCAAGGTCCCGTGCGCTCCTCAGAGCGATACCGATGTAACGAACTCTTCCACCAAGTTTGGCCTTCTGAACTCCCAGATCACCAAACTCACGTCCAAAGGTAGGTAGTGCGAGCGGTTCTTTCTCCTTCACTTCACACCATGCGCAATACTCTTCGTACAGTTCGGTTGCCGTCATACTCGAACCGTCCTGCGTTTGGACACTCTCCTTGTAGAAGCGCTCCACATCGGTTTCGGGAGCCATGGGTACGATACGCTGAGTGGCCGGGGCCGTTTTGTTGTCGTTGGCGCCGGAACGCGGCTTTGCAGAAATCTGCACGGGCACCGTCTCACGGACGGGGGCCGCCACCGCTGCCGCAGCGGTGATCACAGGCGTGGCAATCGCAGCCATGACGGGTGCGGCCGGAGCCACGTCGTCATACATGCGCCACTGACTGAAGGCGACGTACATGCCAAAGCACGAGCCGACTTCGAGGAGCAGAGCGATGAACACAGTCATCGCGATCTGGATCGTGTCGATGCTGAAGCCTGAAAGCTTCGCGAGCACCGCAGCCTGCGGATCAGCCTCAGCCATCACAGCCGAACCCGACGCGTTAGACAGCTTGCCCGAGAGATCACTGATCCGAACCGACAGCTTCTCAGCTTCACGTCCGGCAGCAATTTCAGCAGTGAGACCGTGATAGGACTGGCAGAAGTCGCGCCCCTGCTTGCCCGTCACATCCGTGCAACCCTTTGTCCAGGCCCATGGGCGCTGGTTCTGGGCGTTATCAAGATCGCTTTGCACGACGCTGACCGGCCGGTGCTGTGGCACCCAACCGAGCTGCTCTTGCGCCCGCGCGAGATCCGAACGCAGATCCTTGTAGGTCTGGGCTTCAGCGGCGCGTTGGCCGGTGGTGTCCAGACGGTTCAAGGCCGCGTGGCCGAGCGCCGACGTGAGCGAGTAGGCGGTCATCACGATACCGACCACCGCGGCCGCAGCAGCCTGCGACCACATTTTGTTTCTGATAGCGGCGAAGAAAAAGAACGGAACCAACGCTTTCAGACAGTCTGCGGCGGCCGAAGCCGAACCGTAGATCAAGCCGTCGAGCTCGGTTTTTCCGAGTTGATAGCCGAAACGCCAGTTCATCGCAGCGGATACGGCGAGTAGAACGCCCGCTGCGAGAACGCCGAGTACACCCAGGAGGTGTCGCATAGCCCTCTCCATTGCACGGAGCCCGTCGGACGCAGGATAACCCCCCTTCGTCCCGGCTCGTTTTTTTCTTGTTGTCCGTGAGGGAACGAACGGAAGCCAGCTCACCTGACACGAACCTCTCCACGTCATCCAACCCGCCCGTTTGAGCAGCCGAGACCATCCCCAAATGGCACCCCGGCGCGGACAGCTAAAATGACGAGAACAGCCTCGAGACCTGCTGGACCTTCAACCTTTTCCTCGTCTTGTTCACAGGCCGAACTGCCGCTAAAGCCAGCCGGTGGAAAAACAAAGACGAAGGGCCGAAGCAAACAAGTGTCATACGCGACACACTCCCCTCAACGAGGGAGGCTATGTGATTCGAAATCTTTTGTTAAGGGAATCAGAACTGTAGACTGAAGCACCCAAAAACCAGCGTGCAACGGTGGCCCGCACGACACATTGGGTCACACCCACGCTATCCACAGCCCTCGGCACAGTTGTTCAACACTTATCCCCAAAGCCTCCCAGCGGCTGTCAATAACTCGCAGCCATCAACCGGGCACGGACGCTTCGGGTACACACCAGACGGTGGCGATCCTGCAGCCTGTCCAGCAGCCTGCCCGGTAACCTGCGAAGTCAAACAAAGACTTAGTGCCAAATGACCACTTTCGGCGCCGGTGAAGGTGCGTTAATGTCTTTTTAACGCTTTCGCGCCCCGGTTACAGTCCAGGCAAAGTCCGCGCCCGGCTCATAACCAGGCCCCAAAACCAAGACCCGGCCCGTCAACCGAGCGCTCGAAACTAGGCACCAGTTTCCAGGACCTAGTTCAGGATCAGGCCCCAAGGTGGAGTAGGCCTCGATGCAACGGATATTGAGTGTGCTGGTCGTCGGTGGCGGGCTGGCCTTCTTGGCGGGCGAATACGCGCCGTCCCCCTCCGACCGCGAAGAGCAGATGGCGGCCATGACGCGGATTGTGGCCCGCGCCACCATCCTCGAGCCTGAAACGGTACCCGCCGAACTCCCCGGCCTGCGCCGCCCCGTTGCGTCACCAGCTGCGGTCACCGTGGCACGCCCGCCATCGCCCGCCGCCGCGACGCCCGCTCCTACAACCGAATTTGAAACCGCAGCCCTTCCCGCAGTCGTGGTTGCAGCACCCACGCCGGAGCCTGCAATCGCAACCGCACCGAGCCCCATCCCTGGCGCCGGCGTCCAGCGCCGCCTCGCCCGCGAGATCCAATCCGAATTGAAGCGCGTCGGCTGCTACTCTGGCCGCCTCGACGGTAGCTGGGGCGACCGGTCGCGCAGCGCGATGGCGACCTTCATGGCGCGCGTCAACGCCCAGTTGCCCACCACCGAGCCCGATGTCTTCCTGCTGTCTCTCATCAAGGGGCAAACACACGCCGTCTGCGGACCCTCATGCGGCCGCAACGAAGTGCTGTCCGGCGATCGCTGCATCGCCCGCGCGATCGTCGCAGACGCAGCCCCGCCAGCCTCCGAGCCCCGCGCCCAGCAATCCGCAGCTGTCGCCGCCGTGCGCTCCGAACCGCTGCCAGGACGCATGTCCATCGGCGGGCCGCTCCAGTCGGCCAACGTTGCCAACCCCCCCGTCATCACCTCAGAAACGCAGCCGGAAACGCTGCCTTGGCAAGCCCCAGCGGCCGTGCCGCCCGCCCGCGAGCAGCGCCTCGCAGCCCTGACCCCGGCAGACACGCCCCGCCCCATCGTCGCAGCGCCAGCCATACCGCGCAAAATCACCAAGGTTAAGCGGACCTGGGCCGCGCCGGCGCGTCCCAAGCCCGTGAAGCGCCGGTACACGTCGCAGCGCTCGGTCCAGATGCTGTTCTTGCATCCCCTCGGCCGGATGTAAGCCGAGCGGCCTCGACCGTTCGGGTCCCGTGCCGCTGCCACAGCAACGGCCCACGAGCCGGCCTCCGCCCGACAAAACGCGGTCACCGTTGGGCAACCGCTCCCGTGCTATGCTGTCGGGATGACGCCAAACCCCGCCCGAGAGCGCCCCCCCACCCGCATGAGCAAACCGTCAAACCCCTACGACCGCATCGCCTTTGTATCCAGCGACGTGCCCGACGCCCGCGCCGCGCTGGAAAGCCTCACCGCGCGTTATGGCAACGCCAACCCCGCCGCTGCCGAAGTCATCGTCGCCCTCGGCGGCGACGGCCTCATGCTGCAAACGCTTCACCGCTACATGAATGACCGCATCCCGATCTACGGCATGAACCGTGGCTCGGTCGGCTTCCTCATGAACGAATACAGCGAAGACGACTTGCGCCAGCGCCTCGCCGCAGCCCAAGTCACGCGCGTGCATCCGCTTTCAATGGTTGCCACCGACGTTCACGGCAAAGCAACCAAGGGCCTCGCCATCAATGAGGTCTCGCTCTTCCGCCAGATCCATCAGGCCGCCAAACTTACCATCTCCGTCGACGGCACGCAGCGTCTCGAAGAACTGATCTGCGACGGCGTCCTCGTCGCGACGCCCGCCGGCTCGACCGCCTACAATCTCTCAGCCCACGGCCCCATCCTGCCGCTGGACGCCAAGCTCCTTGCACTCACCCCGATCAGCCCGTTCCGCCCGCGCCGCTGGCGCGGCGCACTGCTGCCCGATAACGCCCGCATCACCATCACCGTGCGCGAACACGAAAAGCGTCCCGTCAGCGCGGTCGCCGATCACATCGAAACCCGCGACGTCGTCCGCGTCGAAATCGAACAAGCCCGCCACATCGACCTATTCATGCTCTTCGACCCTGGCCACTCCCTCGACGAACGCGTCATCGCCGAACAGTTCCGGTTTTAACGGCTAGATCACGCCGTGCGCTTTGCAGAGGAAGGCCGCACGGCACCGCGACCCGGTGGCAAGGACGGTCAGCAGGAGTGTGCTTTCTGCGCGCATGTGTTCTTTTTTGTGCGCTATGATGATTTCCGCGCAGCTTCATAGACACAGCCAATTCAAGTCGCTGATGACAGCTTCTAGTCCAACCGCGACGGGAGGCACTCAATCGCTGGCTCCGCCATTTTGGCCCGTCGCGAAAGACACGCGATGTATGCTCCTGGATGAGGTCCCGGTCCGACGGGGAGTCGGCTTCGGTGGCAGGGCACTTGAGAGCCGATCACCGCACTCTTTTCAGAACGCAAAAATCGCGCCGACCAAACCTCGCCTTTCCGGCGGCCACCTTGCTCGCCCGATCTCTGACGAGTGCGCCTAGTCTGCGTCGCGAGCATAACAATGGTTCTCCGCCCTGCTGCACCAAAGCAAGTGGTTATGCGCTCGAACGCGAAAAGTAGAAGCGGTGCAGTGAAGTCGTTTTCGCTTGCAACGCTCGAACCGACGCGGGCACACTCAGCGACAGGGGGACGTCTTTCCTTACTTTAGCGAGGAGGCGGACATGAAACTGAAATCTGCTCTTGCAGTGATAGCTCTATTGGGCGCGACTGCGGTTACGTCGACATCGAATGCAGCGCCGCTCGGCGGCACAGCACTGTCGACAAAATCTGCGACTGTCGATACCAGCACGGTGACGTTGGTGCATAAACGGCGACATTCTCGGCAACGGCACTATCGCCAACGCAACACTTCGCGGCGCATATGGCGTCCTCGCTATTGGGCTTACCATTCTTACTATAATCGGCCCTTGTTCTACGATTCTCCGTACTACTACTCGACGAGTCCTTACGGCTATCCGTTCTATAACCGCTTCGGATCTCCCTATGGTCGCTGGCATCGCGGCGGCCCGTACTTCGGATACGGGTGGTAGTCATCCTCTCGCCGGTCTCCATGGCAAGCTCGCAGTGCTCGACGTTGCCCAGGCCACTGAAAACTCTTCGATCAAGACATTGTGGGGCACATCGGTAAAGGCCACCAACGGCTTCTCACCACTAAGAAGCCGTTGGTGGGGCTGTCGATTGAGTGAGATGCCGTAGTTCTCGGGACGCCGTGCAATTTTTCGCACGCGGCAGCAAAAACAGCGACTTCCGGATTCAGCACAAAATAAGAATGCCAGGCCTTCGCAAGCTCACGGCCAAGCGTATCGAATGAACTCCGTCGCGGCCTCAAGCGCGACCCTCACGCCCCCCAGCGCATCACCACATCCGCCAGAACCGGCCGCTCCCGCTCGTCGGGCTTCACCGTCGCTGTACCGATGTGCACAAACCCTGCGATCCGCTCATTCGCGGCCAACCCAAACCCTTCACCGAACGACTTCGAATACGAAATCCATTCCGTGATCCACGTCGTGCCATAGCCCAGCGCGTTAGCCGCGATGCACAAGTTCATGCACGCCGCCCCCGCCGACAGGATCTGCTCCCACTCCGGCGCGCCCCGCGTTTCCTTCACCCGTGAAACAACGGCGATCACCAGCGGTGCCCGCAGAAATCGATTCCGCTCCGTCTCCAGCCGCACATGCGACGGCGCCTCCGCCTCTTCCCGCTGGCAGGCCTCCGCCGCCAACTCCCCAAGCCGCTCCCGCGCCGAACCTTCGATGATCACGAACCGCCACGGCGCCAGCTTTTTGTGATCGGGCACCCGCGCGGCAATCGTCAGGATCGTGTCCAACTCGTCCGCCGACGGCGCCGGCGCGACTAAGAGGTCCGGCTTCACGGAGCGGCGGGTTCGCAAAAGGGTGATGGTGGTATTGTCCGGCATGGGTCACATCTCGAATGTCGCTAAAGTTGCAGGGGCTTGGGACAGCCCATATCGGCCCTCTCGCTATCCCAACCCGCACTCTGTTACAATCGCGTCGCTGCGTCGCCAGCGTTTCGGCAGCATGTTCGTCCCTCGCACTAGGAGACCCTGACGTGGCTCTTCGTCGATGCCTCCATCTGCTCATCGCCGCAACGATGTGTCTGCTGTCACCCCAGCGCGCTGTCGCCGACACCGCGCCGCCCGTCCTCATCATCGTCGACGGCTCAGGCTCCATGTGGGGCAAGATGGAGGGCGACGAGACGGCCAAGTTCTACGGTGTGCGCGATCTCCTGCGCGAGCGGCTCCTGGCAGCGCCCACGCAATCGCGCATCGGGCTTGGCTCCTTCGGTCAGCGCCGCAAGGGCGATTGCAGCGATGTTGAAATCATCACTCCCATCGAGGCCGGCGGCTCGGAATCGGCCATCGCCGCCCTTGAGCAATTGAACCCCAAAGGCAAAGGCCCGCTCACCACCGCGATCCGCGAGGGTGCCAAAGCGATCGGCGCGGGCGCGAGCGGCCACATCGTGCTCATCCATGATAACGCCGACAACTGCAGCCAGGACGTCTGTGCCGCCGCCACTGATATCGCCAAAACCAATCCCGCGCTCAAAGTCCACGTCCTCAGCCTTGGTCTCGCCAAGCCCGAGCGCGATCGCATGCAATGCCTCGCCGCGACGACCAAGGGCCTGCAGTTCGACGCAACAGACCAAGCAGGAATTGCAGCCGCTCTGACAGGCATTTTCACAGCGGCCGCTCTTGATGCGACAGCCGTCGTCCCAGCCCCAGCAGCCGTTGCTCCCCCCGCCGCCGCCAAAGGCCCGCCCGGCCTTCGCCTATCCGCCGCGTTGCGCGACGGCAGCGAGCCCATCGCAGCAGCCATGTCCTGGCGCATCACGAAGGTCGGCGCCGCGCCCGACTCTGCCCCTCTCGTTGAACGCAAGAGCCGTGAAATCAACGAAACCGTCGACCCCGGCCGCTACACCGTCGCCGTCACCTATGGATTAATCCAACGCACGCTCGACATCGACGTCAGCGACGATGGTCCAACCGTAAAGCGCATCCCGCTCGACGGTGGCCGTCTCGATGTTACTGCAACGGCAAGCCGCCAAGGGGATCAACTCTCCGCACCCGTCATGACCATTTCCACCATGAGCGCTGACGGCACTGGTCCTGCGTCTGTTGTGTGGCTTGGGCGGGAAGCCACAGCCGAACTCCTCGTACCCGCAGGAAAATACGCCGTCGAAGTCACCGATGGGCTAGCCCGAACTGTCCAAACCATCGACATCGCCGCCGGAGCCGCAGCCCGCGCCGACCTCGTTCTCAATACCGGCCGTCTGGAATTATCGGCCACCGCCTTCGACGGCGGGCCGGCACTTGACCGCGTGCTGTATCTCATTTCCGCCGACGACCCGGCCGCGCCCGAAGGCCGCCGCGAGGTCGCCCGATCAACGGCCATGCTCGCCACATTCACCCTGCAGGCGGGAACATACTATATCACCGCCCGCCACGGCGCCGCCGAGCACCGCGATCAGGTCGCCATCTCATCGGGCGATATCGTCAAACGAACCCTCGTTCTCGGAGTTGGCCAACTGACGGTCAAACCCACCATACCTGAAGCGATGGCACCAAAAGCCCGCGCGACCGTCACGCGCGTGTACGAAGCCGGCACCAGCAAACGTCTGGTCGGCCAGAGCACCGCCGCGATTCCGGCCTTCATCCTGAGCGCCGGACGCTATCGCGTCGAAGCCCAGTTGGGCATGTCCAATATTCGCGCCGAGCAAATCGTCGATCTGACCGCCGGCGGCGCCGTCACCACAGACCTCAACTTGCAAGCCGTCGAAGTGTCGATCGCCGGGATCGCCAGCGCCTCCGCCCAGGCTGCCATGCGCGATGCATCCGGTCGCGTTGTTTGGCGCTCGCGCTCCGGCGACGGTTTTAAGGCATTGGTCGCGCCAGGAGACTACGTGATCGAAGTCGATGGCGGCACGGGCAAGAAATCCGTCAGCGTCAAACCGGGCGCGCCGATGACCGTGGATATTTCAGACCCCTAGCCACGGCGCTGATGCCAGAGCACTGGCCGCGCCACACTTCGACCACGCTTGCCCAGGATTGAACAACTACGACCGCACACTAGCTCATGTTGCACATGTCCAAAGCCCAGCGACGACCCGCCCGAGCCCTTGCCCGTCCACGTGCGGGCGCACACCCGCTACGCAATTTGTCGGCGATAGTCATGGTGTGCCTTATGGCGATCACACCGGCCCCGAGCGCTGCCCAGGTGGCTCCTCCCGGCTCCCCGCTCGAAGGCTGGGACTTGACCGCACCACCCGCGCCCACCCCCGACGCCAACGTCACCGTGGTGCCGCGCGTTGGCGAAACCGAAGCGGTCAAACCCGGCGAAAAGCCGGTTCAGTTTATTGCTCTCCTGACCGACGATGGCCAGCGGATCGAACAAGGCGTCGTTTGGCGCGTCTATGAGGAAACCAACCTCGCCGATCGCCGGGGCAAACTCATTCTCACCGAACGCATTCCCAGCCCCATGCTGTCGCTCAAGCCCGGCACCTACATCGTCAATGCCGCGTTCGGACGTGCGCACTTGACGCGCAAGATCGCCGTCGACGATGCGCCGGCTCCTGAGCCAAAGGTTGAAAAATTCGTCCTCAACGCTGGAGGTTTGCGCGTCACGGCAATGCTTGGTGGCAAGCCTGCAGCCGAGGGTTCCGTGACCTACAGCATCTTGACCGACCGCGATCAGACCGACGAGCGCCGCGTCGTATTACAAGGCACCAAGCCCGGCCTCGTCGTGCGCCTGAACGCCGGCATCTATCACATTGTTTCGACATTCGGCGACGCCAACGCCATCGTCAGAAGCGATATCACCGTCGAAGCCGGCAAGCTCACGGAAGCCCAGATCCAGCACACGTTTGCGAAGGTCTCGTTCAAGCTGGTCGAGCGCACCGGGGGCGAAGCTTTGCCAGACACCCAATGGACGGTTCAAACACCCCAAGGCAGCATCGTCAAAGAGAGTGTCGGCGCACTCCCCGCCCACACCCTTGCACCGGGCACCTATACCGTCATCGCCCGCAATCAGAATCGGGCGTTCCGTCGCGATTTCACCGTCCAGGACGGCCAAACCGCAGACGTCGAACTCCTCGTTCAGTAGCGTCAGAAATTCGTCAGGATCCAATCGGTCGGACACCTGTGAATGCGCATCAGATCCGCCATCCGCTCCTGATCGGACCGCCGTCCCGTCTCATGAAACATCAGCTTGGCCATTTGCCAATGCTCGCACGCCGACGTCAGATCCCCCTCGATAAGCGCCAGTTCCGCAAGTTCAATGCGCGCCTCCGCATGCACCACAGGCAGCTTCGCCCGTCGCGCGGCCATCACCGCCGATTGCAGCAAGGTAGTTGCCTGCGGCCGCGCTGAGCGCGCCAGCAGCAACCTCGCCAGCGCGACGCTGGAGCGCGACAAGAGGGCATCGTCCCGCGCCGACTTCGCCTCTTCGACGACCGCCGAGAGCGCCTCTTCTTGGTCTTGCGGGGAATGGTCCGGCGCTGCCGGCGCCCCACTTGTCAGCGGTGCCGCCCCAGCCAAGTCTCCGTCCGCGACGGACAGGTCCATATGTTCCGATGCGGGTGTTGTCATAATGCCAAAAGGCTCAACTGCACGGGGCATACTGTCCCGTCCGGCATCCACCGGCACATCCTTGATCGCCCGCCGCCGCCGACCCAACCACGCCACGAGCAACAACAGCAGCCACGGGACGCTGACGAGGAGCAATCCCGCTGCGCCGTCCAGTGAAACGCGGATGTCCATGGCTTCAGAGCCCCACTCCCCCTATGCACGTTTCAAGCCCGTGTCCCGTAACTCTCCCCAAGCTAGTCTAACGGAACTGCGGCGCGGCCATGAGCCCGCCATTCGTCCACAACCCATTCGCACCTCGCGGCAACTTTAACCGTGAGCCCTCCCCCAGGGTCCGGTTGTAGATCTCCCCATAGTTGCCAACCTCCGAAACAATACGTTCTGTCCAGTTGGCGGCCAACCCCAAGTTGGGCGCCAGTGTTGCATCTTTGCCGAGGAACCGCTGCACACGCGCCTGTCTCGTCAGATCGCCATTAGAAAGCGACGCCCGCGTCAACTCGATCTGCTCAGCTTCGATGAGAGCGAATAGCGTCCACTGCACGAGCGTCAGCCACGGGTCGTCGCCTTGCCGAACAAAGGGCCCGGTCGGCTCGTGTGTCACAAGCTCGGCCATCAGCAAATGATCAGCCGGTGACGCCATCCGGCTGCGCTCGTCGGCCAGCGAAGGTAGGTCACCCGTCAAGAGCGTACACGTTCCCTCCGCATAAGCTTTCACCGCATCGCCCCACGACTCGAACAACGCCGACTGAATACGCATCTTACGCGCATCAAAAAATGACGTCACCGCCGCAACGGCCGCCGTTCCTTTCTGCACGCAAATCGATGCGCCCGACAGCTCGAGCACGCTCGACACACCGAACGACCGCGGCACAAGCAGCCCCTGGCCATCGTGAAACAGAACTCCCGCCGATCGCAGTCCAAGGTCCGCCTCGCGCGACAGTGTCCACACCGTCCCGCCCAGCAAAATATCGACATCGCCCGCGTCCAACGCACGCGGTCCATCGCCGGCCGCTACCGCCCGGAACTTGACCTTGTCGCGCTCACCGAACACGGCCGCGGCCACCGCCCCACAAAATTCAATTTCAAGCCCGCTCCAGCGGCCGGACTTGTCCACGGCCGATAGCCCGGGCATGCGGTCTGAGACACCACAAACGAGATGCCCCCGCTCACGCACCGTCTGAAGAACGCCCGCGTCCGCGACGCCCGCCGGCCAGCCCCACACAAACCCGATCGCAGTTACGAAAACCGCGACCTGTTGCCTATCTCGCCTCCACGCGCTCATGATCGTGCCACTCTCTTGGCGCTCGGGCCACGCGAACAAAAAAGACCCGAGTGCAGCGGCCCATTAAGACCAGCAGCACACCGGGCGCGGACAAAGACAGCCATCTTACTGAACAATGTCCGCTGGACCTACAGACAAGCCCGAACGACACCGCCCGGTCAAGGGCTTGACCGCCGCGTCGAGTTGCTTCAAACGGCGCAATCCGCGCGGCGCGTGCCACAACGGTCATGAAAGAGGCACGCACGCCAACAAGGAGACCAACAGATGGGCAACAAGGACGATGAAACCCACGCCCATCGCGCTTCCGCGACGGAGATCATCCATCTCGGACGCGACCCCTTCGCCCATCATGGCTTCGTCAACACGCCCGTTTATCGCGGCTCCACCGTCCTCTACCCAACCTTGGAAAGCCTCGAAGCCAAGTCCCAGCCTTACACCTACGGCCGTCGTGGCACACCGACCGTCCGCGCGTTGCAGGACGCCCTGACGCAAATCGCCGGCGGCGCCGACACCAAACTCACCGCGTCCGGCTATCAGGCAGTAACGACCGCACTCCTCGCGTTTGTTGAAACCGGCGACCACATCCTCATCAGTGACACCGTCTATGAACCGACACGTCAGTTTTGCGACTACCTCCTCAAGCGCATCGGCGTCGAAACGCAATACTATGATCCGCTCATCGGTGCGGGCATCGCAACTCTCATCCGGCCCAACACGCGGCTCGTCTATGTCGAGAGCCCCGGCTCGCAAACCTTCGAGATGCAAGACATCCCCGCCATCGCCGAAGCCGCGCACAAAAAGAACGTCTGGGTGCTGGCCGATAATACCTGGGCGAGCCCGCTCTATTGTCAGCCCTTAGCACTGGGCGCCGATGTCGTCATCGAAGCTGGCACCAAGTATCTCGTCGGACACGCCGACGCGCTCTTAGGCTTCATCACGTCCAATGCCCGCGCCGCCAAACATATCGAGCGCGCAGCCGGCACGCTCGGCGTCTGCCCCGGCTCGGAAGAAACCTTCCTCGGACTGCGCGGCCTGCGCACACTCGACGTCCGCCTCGTCCGCCATCAGGAGACGGGGCTGCGCCTCGCCGAATGGTTGCGCGCACGGCCCGAAATTGCCCGCGTCCTTCACCCGGCTCTCCCCACCGATCCCGGCCACGCTCTCTGGAAGCGGGATTGCAAGGGCGCCACAGGCCTCTTTTCTGTGGTTATGAAACCGGTCCCAAAGCCGGCACTGGCGGCCTTCCTGAACGGCCTCACACTGTTCGGCATGGGCTATTCCTGGGGCGGCTATGAAAGCCTCGTCATCCCCTTCGACTGCACCCCCTACCGCACGGCCACACGCTGGCAGCCCGAGGGACAAGCGCTACGCTTCCACGCCGGATTGGAAAACGTCGACGACCTCATCGCCGATCTCGACGCCGGCTTCGCACGCCTGCACGCCGCATCCTGATTAGCGCACACCACCCATCCACGACTTGACGAGCGGCGTCAGCGCAAGAAGCACCACCGCCGCGAGGCCGACGAACATCGCCTGCTCAAGAAAAAAGTGCGACAGCGCCTCCGCGTCCTCCGATTGGAACTTCGCGCCGAGCACGCCCGCCAGCTTGTTCCCAAACGCACTTCCCAGAAACCAGACGCCGAGCACCAGCCCCGTCGCGCGCACGGGCGCCAGCTTCGTCATCGTGGAGAGACCCACCGGGCTCAGCAACAGTTCGCCCACCGTCTGTAAAAAATAAAGCCCCACCAACCACAACGGACTGACCTTGCCCGCAGCCGTCAGCAAGGCAGCCGGCACCATCAACATAAATGACGCTGCCAGAAAGCCGAGCCCCAGCGCGAATTTCACCGGGCTGGACGGTTGCGCGCCGCCCATGCGAATCCATAGCGCGGCAAACAATGGCGCCAGCAGAATGACAAACAACGAATTCAGCGCCAGATACCACGCCGAGGGAAAACTCTGTCCCGCGACCTCATTGAGCGTCAGCCGGTCGGCAAAGAGCGCAATCGAAAGCCCCGCTTGCTCGAAAATTGCCCAGAAGATCATGGCGGCCAGAAAGAACACCAGGATCGCAGCGATCCGCCGTTGCTCCACAGCTGGCCGTGTCGCAAACCAGACGATGGCCACAACGGGTGCCAGCAACACCAAAGTCCGCAGCCACGCATATCCCGGCCAATCGGACATCACCATCATCGCCGCCAACACACCCGTGCCGACGATGATCGCGATCGTATCCCGCCACGCCGTCGCGTCTTGCACCTCGCCCCCGGCATCTCCTTCGCTCAACTGCAGGGCCGCTTCCGCCGCTACGAACAAACGCGATTGCCGCCAGAAAATTGCCAGTCCAAGCGCCATACCGATGCCGGCCGCCGCAAAACCAAAATGCCAACTCGAACCGGCATCGATACCCGCAGCCGTCAGCCCCGCCTTGAAACCCACGCCTTGCGCCAGATAGCCCGTCACCAGCGGCGCCAGAAACGCACCGATGTTGATCCCCATGTAGAAGATCGAGAAACCCGCATCCCGGCGCTCGTCATCGCGCGCATACAAACTGCCGACCAGCGCCGAAATGCTCGGCTTGAAAAGCCCCGTGCCCAGCGCAACGAGTGCTAGACCAACATAGAACGTCGCCGCACTATGGAACGCGAGCGTGAAATGACCCAGTGCAATGATCACGCCACCGATCAGCACCGCCCGCGTCGCACCAAACCAGCGATCGGCAATAAACCCGCCCGGGATCGCCAGCATGTAAACGGCCATCGTGTAGTTGCCGTAGACGACTGCAGCTTCCGCCGTTGTGAACCCGAGCCCGCCCTGCTCCGCAGGCGTGACCATGAACAGAACGAGGATGGCGCGCATCCCGTAGTAGGAAAAGCGCTCCCACATCTCAGTAAAGAACAGCGTCCGCAATCCGCGCGGCTGCCCTGATGAGATAAAGTCGCCGCCTCGTTCACTGCTCAATGAAAACACCGCCGCCCCACCATGTCCGCGCCCCACGATCTGGGACACCGAATGTCGGCGGGACGGCGGTGTCAATGCAAGAACGCAATCGCGCGTTCAGGCAATCCTCAGGCGGACCCGACCGTGTAAGCAACCCACACATTGGGCTCGGCATAGCGGCCGCGTTGCCTTTCAAGATCGATTTCGAGCGGCACAAGCCCCCCCGCCATCTCATAAGAGCCCGAGCACTCGAACCGCTGCTCAGTCCAAGTCTCCCAAAAGCCCACTGGCTCCTCGACGACCATCGAACGCACGCACGGACCAACCAGACGGCCGCCCGATGCAAGATGGCTGCGGATCCATGGATCGTAAGCCCGGCCCAGGTCATCGGTCCACGTCACGTAGTCTTCGATCGCAACGCGGGGATGCTGCGCCTTGAGCGATGGCCGCACCGGCGCCACAAGCCCACTCAGTCCTTTGCGTTCGGCCAGCGCCAGAAGTTCGCGGATCATCAGCCGCGCGTAGCCCTTGGCGCGATAGACGGCCGGCACCGAGATCGCCAGCGCTCCCAACGTATCGGCCTCTTCGTCCGCACCTCGCATGGCCGCCCGCTCAACCACCCAGTCCCAACCTTCCGGCGGCAACCCATCCACCCCGCGGCACGACAAAGGCACACAGTTCGCCACCGCGACCGGATAGCCCCGCTCCTCTTCCACCAGACAGAGCTGATAGTCGGCATAGGTCTCAAGAAGTTGCGCATAAAGCTCGTAGTGGGGCCGCGTGAAATTCAAGTATCCCAGGTCATTCCATGCCGCCTGCTCGATGGCGCTGGCGGCCTTTTTCAGTTCCGGGCAATCCGCCCGCGTGCGCACAACAAAACGAGACATTGGGTCCTCTCTGGCGGCGAGCGGCGGCCCGCTCGCACTTGGTTAAAAATGCGTAAACAGATATACCTTAAGTTGTATTATTGTTCAAGGCAAACACGCGCGACAATCGACAGATCGAGATATTATTTCGGATTTTCTGAATGTTAAACGGTTATAGTCCCGGTCAACTCGGAGTGGGACACTCCTTGCGTGAAAGACATTATTCAACTTTAACGGGTATTAAGTCGGAACCCAGGAGGATCCGGACATGCCCGACAACCCGCAGACCATGGCCGCAAGCACGAAGGAAGGCGACCTGCGCCGCCTCATGAACCTCACCGCCATCGGCATCACGCTGGCGGGCGTCATTCTCCTGTCGGTGATCGTGTTCGCAGGCTGGACTGCAAACTCCAGCGCCACCGCCCGCGAGGAGGCCCTCCTCGGCAACGCCATGAACCGCTCCATCCTGCGCATGTTGAATGAGCAAAAGAGCGTCGCCTGGTGGGACGAAGCCTACACCACCATCACCAATCCCGACCCAAGCCCGGAATTCCTCGACAGCGAATTCGGCATCTTCTTGAGCGAGACGTATGGCCACGACGTTGTGGTCATCCTCGATCCCACCGACACGCCACTCTTCATGTACTCCGGCGGCGCCCGCCGCACCCCATTCGACATCGAACGCTATCGCCACGTCATCGCGCCCGTCGTCGCCGAAGTACGCCAAACCAAAGGCCGCCCGCTGCGCCAGCGTCCCGACCTCTTCGGCATCGATCAAGGCCACTACCGCACCATCGGTTCAGCCGTCGCACAAGCCCGCTGGACCGGCCATCTGCTGGAGGTCGACAACCTGCCGGCCGTCGTCACAGCCCTCACCATCATGCCCAACGTGGACATGAGCCTGTTGAAAGCCGGCCAACCGCACGTGCTCGTCAGCATCAAGCTCATCGACGAACCCTATCTGAAAGAGCAGGGGCGCATGCTTCTGCTTGAGGACCTGACCTTCGCGGACAACCCCGTCGCCAAATCTGGCTACGCCTCCATCCCTTTCGAAACCGACGACGGTCAGGTTGCGGGCATGATCAGTTGGAAGACCGAGCAGCCCGGCCGCACGTTGACGTCCGTCATCCTTCCCGTGGTCGCCATCGGCTTTCTGTTGGCGGCCACGCAAGCCCACGCCATGTTGCAGCGCCTGCGCTCCACCTCCTCCCATCTCGCACAAGCCGAAAAACAATCCCGCTACGCCGCGAAACACGACGCCCTGTCAGGCCTGCCCAATCGCGCCCACTTCGCCGACAACCTCGAATGCGTCCTCTCCCGCACCGATGCATCCGGTCAGAACGCCATCGTCGCCTATATGGACGTCGACCGGTTCAAGGACGTGAATGACACGCTTGGCCACTCCGCCGGCGACAGCCTCATCAAACAAGTCGCCGAGCGTCTCCGGGCCCACGTCCGCTCCGGTGACTTCATCGCGCGCTACGGCGGCGACGAATTCGCTATTCTTTGGCTGTCAGCCGATCCCGAAGCCCCGCAAATTCTGGCCACCCGTATTGCCCGCGCCCTTCTGGCCCCCATCGAGATCGAAGGCCAGCCCGTCACCGTCACCGCATCCGTCGGCATCGCCATTGCTCCCCAACACGGCCGCTCCGTCGACGAAGTCATGCGCCACGCCGATATCGCGCTATATGAAGCCAAAAACGCTGGCCGCAACCGCACCATCGTTTTCAGCGCTAACATGGCCGAGCAGGTCGAGCAGCGCCGCGCCATCGAAATGGATCTCCAGGCAGCCATCGCCAACGACGCCATCGACGTCGCCTATCAACCCATCGTCAGTTGCGAAACGACCGCCATCGTCGGCGTCGAAGCGCTCGCCCGCTGGAACGATCCCAAACGCGGCTTCGTACCCCCTGCCACGTTCATCCCCATCGCCGAACAAGCTGGCCTCATGCCAATGCTCGGCGAACGAGTCCTCGCCCGCGCCATGCGCGATTGGCATGCGTGGCCACACCTCGAAGTGTCGGTCAATCTCTCGCCCCTCCAGTTTCGCCAGTCCGATGTGGTCGGCATCCTGGAACGCATGACGGCCGAGTACAAAATCGATTCCGCGCGCTTCGTCCTGGAAATCACTGAAGGCGTCCTCATGGATGCCGGCGACCGCACGCACGCCGCCCTCGACGGCATTCGCAAACTCGGCTTTCGCCTGGCCCTCGACGACTTCGGCACCGGGTATTCGAGCCTCGCCTACCTGTGCAATTTCCACTTCGACAAAATCAAGATCGACCGCTCCTTCGTCAGCGGCCTGTCGCGCTCGGCAAGCTTCCGCACCATCGTGCAATCCGTGATCTCGCTCGGCAGCGGACTGGGCATGCAGATCGTGGCCGAAGGCGTCGAGATCGAAACGGAAGCGCAGTCCATGACGGACTACGGCTGCTCTCAGATGCAAGGCTACTACTTCGCCAAGCCCATGCCGCGCGCAGCCCTCGAGAC
>LNFM01007231.1_pt1 | contig 17554 bp, 6 predicted proteins | sample 596031 | NCBI WGS metagenome assembly LNFM01 (sample SAMN04254537, study PRJNA301005) | activated carbon metagenome | isolation source: dual media filters at the Ann Arbor, Michigan drinking water treatment plant | place: USA: Ann Arbor | reverse complement strand
GCCCTGGCGCTCGGCGAAAGGGCGGGTCTCGATCCGAAGGTCCTGCTGGAGATCTACGGCTCCAGCGCCGCGGGGAGCTGGATGCTGAACAACCGCGGCCCGCGCATGCTGATGGAGGATCCGCCGGTGACCTCGGCGGTGGACATCTTCGTCAAGGATCTCGGCATCGTGCTGGACGCCGGCCACCAGACCCGGGCGCCGCTGTTCCTCGCGGCGGCCGCCCACCAGCTCTTCCTCGCCGCCTCCGGCATGGGCCTCGGCAAGGCGGACGACGCGCTGGTCATCGAGGCCTATCGGGCGCTCGGACCGAAGAGCTGAGGCGGCTCAGGCCTCCTCGGCCTCGTCGTCGTCGTCCGGCTGCTCCTCGGCATGGGGGCGCAGCGTCTTCTCCATGCGGCGCAGCAGCTTGCGCAGGCGCTTGACGTCCTTGCCGTCCATGTCGGCCAGCATCTCGTCCTCGGCGGCGAACCAGAGGTCGTCGATGGCCTCCGACTTCTCCACCCCCGCGGCGGTGAGGCCGACCTGGACCAGGCGGCCGTCGGCGGAGCCGCCGCCGCGGCGCTCGACGAGGCCCTGGGCGGCGAGGCGGCCGACCGTCTTCGAGGCGGTGGGCGGGCGCACGCGCAGGGCGGCGGCGAGCTCGCCCATGGTCATGTCCCCGCCGTCGGCGAGAATCTTCAGCACCTGTTCCTGGCCCGGATAGAGGCCGAGGATGGTGAGCTTGCGCGCCACCAGCGTGCGGTGAAGGCGCGCGGCGTGCTGGATATGGGCGCCGATCGTCTTGCGGTAGGGTTCGCGCGAGCCCTTGTCGGAGTCCTTCGGCCTGGTCATGCCATTCCCCCCTCGGCGGGACACGGGCGCCCCGACGGCCGCGCATCGGCAGCCGGCGCATGTTTCGCCGTCAATGGTGACGGGAGCGTGACATACCCGAGCCGGCTCACCAACCGGCGAACTCGGCCTCGACCTGCGTCAGGAAGGCGCTGCGCGTCGCCGGCGTCGCGCGGTTCATGTCGTAATGGGCGCGGTAGGTGACGGCAGCCTGGAAGCCGGTGATGGCGCGCAGCGAGCGGGTGCAGAACTTGCGCGGCGGATTGCCCATCAGCGTCGCCCGCATCCAGGTCGCGCCGTAGGTCGTGACCACGCCGATGCGGCGGATGTTGGAGAGCATGCCCTGGGTGCGCCCGTCGACGAGGCCGAAGGAGACGCCGGGCAGGAAGACGCGGTCGAAATAGCCCTTGAGCAGCGCCGGAAAGCCGAAGTTCCAGACGGGGAAGACGAGCACCAGCGCCTCGGCGGCGCGCAGGCGCCGGACGTGGTCCGCGACGGGATCGGTGTTGCCGGCGAGGTCGTGGTAGCCGAGGCGCTCCTGCCGGCTCAGCACCGGGTCGAAGCCTTCCGCATAGAGGTCGCAGTCGTCCACGGCGTGGCCGCGCGCCGTCAGGCTGCGGACCACGGCGCCGTGCAGCGCCGCACCGTAGCTCTCCGGGTTGGGATGGCAGTAGAGGACGAGGACGCGCATCAGGTGGCCGCCGCAGCCTCACGCCTTGCCGGCCTCGGCCGAGAGCCCCTTGAACAGGAAGGTTCCGCCGGCGCTGTAATCATAGGTCGGATCTTCCCAGGCGATCATCTTGCCGGGATTGAGCAGCCCTTGCGGATCGGCCTCCTTCTTGAAGGCGAGCTGGACGGCATCCGTCTGCTTCATGCCGCCCTCCTCCAGGGTGTAGCGGTGCGGGTTGAAGATCGGCGCGCCCATGTCCTCGTGGATCTTCATGATCTCCTCGAGGCGCTCCTCGGTGGTGAAGCGCACCATGGGCAGGCCGAAACAGGTCACCTTGCCGTCGAAGCGGACGAATTCGAGATGGCTGATGAGCTCGTCGCCGAAGCGCTCCTCCAGCTTCGCCGACAGCGCCACCTGGTTCGGGAAGGGATAGAGCACCTGCAGATAGGTGATGGCCGGGTCGACGCGCAGCGCCCGGAGCGTCGTGTGGTTCCAGGTCAGCTCGAAACCGGGGGGCAGCTTGCGGCGCTCCTCGTCGGCGAGCTTGTCGGAGCGCAGCAGCAGCTCCGCGCCTTCCTTGGCGGCGAGGTTAAGCGCCGCATCGACGGCGAAATCGGCGACGACGGCGACGACCACGTGCTGGCCCGGCCGCATGTAGTCCTGGTGGCGCAGGAAATAGGTCTGCGGCGCCGGCGCCGCGATGACCGCGACGTTCTTCTTGGCGATGCCGTCCGCCTCGCCGAGCAGGTTGGCGAAAGCGGCGGCGCGCTCGAAAGTGTCGAAGCCGAGGAAGAGGTCGGTCCAGGGATAGGCGGGGCCGAGGGGCATCTCCACCTCGGTGATGATGCCGTTGGTGCCGTAGGCGTGGGCGACCTTGGCGAGGTCGTCGCCGGTCAGCTCCAGCACGCGGGGCTTCGCCTCCATGGTGACGACCTTGAGCCGGATCACGTTGCCGGCGTCGCGCAGGCCGCCCCAGGTGATGGAGCCGACGCCGCCCGAGCCGCCGGCGATGAAGCCCCCCACCGACGCCGTGGCATAGGTCGAGGGGTGCATGCGGATTTCCTGCGCCTGCGGCCGCGCCACCTTGTCGATGTCGGCGATGACGGCGCCGGCCTCGGCGACGAAGCGGCCGGGCTGGACGGTGAGCACCTTGTTCATGCCGGAGAGGTCGAGGACGATGCCTCCCGAGAGCGGCATGGCCTGGCCGTAATTGCCGGTGCCGGTGCCGCGCGGCGTGACGGGAATGCCGAGCTCGTGGGCGGCGGCCAGCACCCGCACCACCTCCTGCTCGCTCACCGGCGAGACGATGATGTCGCCGACGACGTGGTCGAGCTGGCGCTTCAGGGTCGGCGAGTACCAGTAGAAGTCGCGGCTCTTCTGGCGGACGAGATTGGCGTTGTCCTCGGTCTTGATGCCGGCGAGCTTCGCCTTCAGGCCGTCGATGTCGTAGCGCGGCCGGGCCTCGCCCGGGGCCGCACCGGCTTGCGTCTCGCCTGTCGTCATGGGGTCAGCTCCAAAGCGTGTCGAGGTCGCGGTAGTCGGGAAGCGTGGTGTCGATGGCGCGCCCGGCGCGGATGACCGTGCGGTCGGACTGGGGGCGCGACAGGAGTTCGGTCCAGGTACGGCCGCGGAAGACGACGAGGTCCGCCGCAGTGCCCGGCGCGATGCGGCCGCGGCCGGCGAAGCCGCAGGCCTCGGCGGGCGTCGTGGTGGCGGCGCGCGGCCAGTCGCCGACGGGATGGTCGAAGTGCAGGATGCGCGTCGCCTCGCGATAGGTCTCCAGCATGTCGAGGTCGCCATAGGCGTAGAAGGGGTCGCGGGTGTTGTCGCTCGCCACCATCACCTGAATGCCGCGCGCCTTCATCTCGTGCAGCAGGGTGACGCCGCGGCGGCGCGGCGTCAGGCCGGCGCGGCGGTCCTGCAGGTACATGTTGCACATGGGCAGCGACACCACGGCGAGGCCCGCCTCGGCGACGCGGTCGAGCGTCACCTCCACCTCGGCATCGGGCTGCGCCGACAGCGAGCAGCAATGGCCGACGACGATGCGGCCGAGCCCGGCCGAGGACCAGCCGTGGCGAATGGCCGCCTCGGCGATGAGGCGCAGCGAATGGGCGCCGGGGTCGAGGGTCTCGTCGACGTGGAAGTCGAGCGGCAGGCCGGCCTCGCGGGCGGTCGAGAAGATCGCCTCCAGGCCGCCGGGCAGGTTCGGCGACATGTAGGTGACGCAGCCGAGGCCGCCACCGAAGCGCTTCGCGGCCGCGGCGATGCGCGGCAGGTAGCCCTCCTCCACGGCGACGTCGATGCCGCAGAGCGAGGAGGCTTGCAGGTCGACGCGGCCGCGCCAGGCCTCGCGGAGCGCCGCGAAGACCGGCCAGGAGATGTCGATCTGGGCGGGGAGCGAATCGATGTGGGTGCGGATCGCCGCAGTGCCGTAGGCGAAGGCGGACTTCAGCGCGAAGCCCATCCGCGCCTCGACGTCGGCGGCGGACCAGTGCGCCGCCCGGTCGGCGGCCACCGCCGCCAGCGCCCCCGGGAAGGTGCCGTCGGGATTGGGCGTGCGCGGCCAGATGTGGCCCTTGTCGAGGTGGGTATGGGCGTCGACGAAACAGGGAAAGACCATCGCCCCGTCGAGGAGGACCGGCACGACGCCCGGCGCCGTCGCCACGGTCCCGGCGGCGTCCACGGCGGCGACGACGCCGTCGACCACCAGGATGTCGGCCCGCACGAGATCATCGCGCACCGGCCAGCCGCCGGCGCCGTCGACGAGGCTCGCAGGGACCGTCGCGTCCATCAGCCGGTATCGCGTCGCCGCGGTCAGCGCGAGAAAACCCGATCCCATTCCTTGAGCTCCGCCTCAGCCGCCTCTGCCGTACCCGACGGGGATAGCGGGCCGCTCTCCGGCCGTCAAAGTCGGGATGCCCGGGCGTCCGTGGAGGCGTCGCGAAAAAAGTCAAAACAGGCCATTGCAATCCCCGGCATCCTTTGGCATAGAACCGCCCTCCCCCGGCGCCCAGGCGCTGGCGGGTACCCGGATGCGGGAGTAGCTCAGGGGTAGAGCACAACCTTGCCAAGGTTGGGGTCGAGGGTTCGAATCCCTTCTCCCGCTCCATTTTTCTTCAAGGCGGTCGTCCGTTCGTGGCGGGGAGTTTCGCATGACCTTCGGTTCGGTGAAATCGATCATGCGCGCTGCCGATACCGACTTCCTGAAGGTGGACGGCGCATCCGAGACCGCCCGGTTCTTCGTGCCGACGCAGGACCGCCGCATCGAGGTCTCGACCCGCGGCGTCACCGTCACCCGCCGCATCGCCAAGCCCCGCTCGCGCATCCGCCGCTTCGTGCGCGTGAGCTGAGCCGCACGACGGCGACAAACCTGCGGCGATCCCGTGCGCCTCCCGGCCCGGATCCAGGTCATTTTCCAGCCGCCAGCCCGTTCGCCGGATGCCACCTTCGTCTACGGTCGGCGGACCTGAGCGGCGGTACTCGCACGCGGCGACGCCGGCCACGGCCCTCGTGACGTCAGCTTCCCTTTTTCCCGCCCAGCCTCGCCCTTCGTGCCCGCGTCCGCATGACGCGGCGGCGACCGATGCGAAAAGGCCGGCGCGTCGCCGCACCGGCCTTCGACTCCGGGCCTTGCCAGTGGCGGCGGGCGCCCTGCCCGCCGCGGCGCGCGGTCAGTAGCGCGCGACCACCGCCGAAGGGCCGGTGGCGAACAGATAGTTGAGCCCGATCTTCACGGTGTGGACGTCCGTGCGGATGCGAACGTCCGAGGTCCGCGACAGCGCCGTCGCGCCGGGAGCCTGGGTGCCGGCGCCGAAGTTCACGTAGAGATATTCGGCCTTCACCGTCCAGTTCTGCGCCACCGCATATTCGAGGCCGGCGCCGATCGCAAAGCCGACGCGGGTCTGGTTGAAGGTGCCGAACAGGGCGCCGGTCGCGGTGTCGAACGTGCGGTTCTTGAGGCTGCCGACGGCGAGGCCGCCGGTCGCGTAGATCAGGGCGCGATCGACCGCGAAGCCGGCGCGGGCACGGAAGGTCGCGAGGAAGTCGGTGCGCGATTCGCAGGTGAAGCCGGCACCGGGGCAGGCGCGGCCCGAGCGGAAGCCGGCGGCGGACACGTCGGCCTCGAGACCGAGGACCGCCTGGTTGATCTGCCAGTTGTAGCCGATCTGCCCGCCGCCGAAGATGCCGGCCGGACGCGGGGAGACGGTGGCGCCGCCGGGCAGATAGGTCCAGTTCGCCGTTCCCGTGCCGTAGCCGACATGGGCGCCGAGATAGAAGCCGGTCCAGTTGAACACCGGTGCCGCGATGGCGGCCGGCACCGCGACACGGGTCGCGCCGAGATCGGCGGCACCAGCCGTGCCGGTGGAAACAGCGATGGCCGCAACGGCGGCGAGAACGATCCTGCGCATCAGCAACTCCTTCGGCGCGGCGCGCCGTTGCCATTGAAAAAGACAATAATACCGGCCGGCGCCGCAGCCTGTATCCGCGCTGCAACAGCCGGGCGGCGAAGCGCGGAGGGCGTGAGCCCCGCGCGGCGGCCGGGCGGCCTTCGAGGGTCCCGGCTCATACGATCTGCCCGCCGCTGGACAGGTAGTGGGCGAGCGGATTGACGCCGGCGGCGGCCAGTTCCGGATGGGCGGCCAGATAGGCGCTGGTGTCGAAATTCGGGCCGGGATCGCGGCCGTCCCGCCAGCCGTAGAGCTCGTAATGGATCAGCGGGTTGATCTTGCCCCATGAGCCGCTGGGATCGATGAGGGGGTAGCTCGCGGTGGAGAAGAAGGCGTTGGGGTCGCGGCCCTCGCGCCAGCCGACGCTGCCGTAATGGGCTTCCGGATCGATCTTCGACGCCCAGACGTCGGGATTGCGGGCGTAGTAGAACAGATCGTCGACCAGCGGCGAGCCGTCTTCGCGGACGATGGCGCCGTCCGAGAAGGTCAGCCGACCGAGCCCGCTCACGTCGTGGACCGTGCCGTCCGGAGCGGTGAGCAGCGCCGTGTTGCCGCGGAACTCGACCTGAGCCGCGGAGAAGGCGAAGTCGAAGGTGTCGCTGACCGAGGGATCGCGCCAGGTGATGTCGATGGCGACGCTGGCCGTGTCGGTCGCCCCGGCCTTGTCGGCTACCGTGTAGGTGATGGTGTCGACGGTGCTCTGGCCCGGGGTGAGGCTGCCCGCCCGGGTGGCCTCGAAGGTCAGCGAGCCGTCGGCGGCGATGAGGAGGCGGCCATGGGCCGTCTCCACCACCGCCGTCCCGGAGGTCGGAACGGCGATCGACTGGCCGCCGGTGAGCTGGATCGTGACGACGGACAGCACGTCGCCGGCATCGGCGTCGCTGTCGTTGGCGAGCACGTTGAGCTTCACCGTCCCGTGGAGATCGGCCGAGGCGGCGTCGTCGACGGCGATCGGCGCGACATTGGCCGGCAGGAACCCGCCGTCGAAGGAGCCCACCTGCGAGCGCGCCGCGATGGCCTGGGTGAGGAGGGCGGCCCCGGTGAAGGCGGCCGCGGCGGCGTCCAGCGCCAGCGGATCGGTGCCGGCGGCCTCGATCGCGTCGGCTGCCGTCTTCTGCGCCACGATGCTGGCCGCGGTCACCGCCGACAGAAGCTCGTCGGGCGTCGCTGCGGAGGACATGATCTGGTCGAGCAGCGCATTGCTCGCCACCACCATCGCCGAGACGCTGGCGGCGACCTGTCCGGTCAGGCCGGCGGCGGAGACGATGGCCGCGACCGTGGCGGGATCGGCGAGGTCGATCACCTGCCCGCTGCCGGCCGCCGCCACCCGCGCCGCGATGGCGGCGAAGGCGTCGGTCGCCCCGGAGGCCGCCTCGATCATGGCGACCGTGTTGAGGATGCCCGCCGCGATGGCGAAGGCCTCGGCCGCTCCCGCCGTTCCCGCCTTCGTCGCGGCGATGGTGTCGAGATCGTTGATGTCGAGATCGGGCGACAGGCCGAGCGCGAGGGTCAGCTTCTGCTGCGCCTCGACCGGGTCGCCGCTGCCGGTGGACGCGACCTTCTGGATCAGCGTCGTCAGCGGCGTGATCACCGTCGATCCGGCGGGAGCGGTGAGTTTGCCGGCGAAGGGCAGGTTGGTCGAGATGTCGGTGCCGCCGACCAGCACCAGCGGGGCGGCACCCGCCGCGATCGTGTAGACGCCGCGGGCATCCGTCGTGGTGCTGGTCTCGCCGGGGTCGAGCTGGCCGTTGAAGTTGGCGTCCGAGAAGACCGTGGCGCCGGCGATATAACCGTCGAGGCCGAGGCCCGACAGGATGTCGCCGCCGATGTCGGTGACCCAGTCGCCCACCTTGTGCGCCATGTCGCGCAGCACGTTGCCGAACTGGTCGAGACCGGTGCCGACCAGCAGCGCGCCGTCGGCGATCCGGTAGCCGAGGATGCGGTAGGAGTCGTTGATGTCGGAGAGGGCGCCGTTGATGGTCTGGGCATAGGCCATGATCTTCTCGCCGATGGCGGCGAGGTAGACGTTCTTGATGATCGTATCGAGGAAGGCGCTGCCCAGCGCCCTGACGTCGTCGCCGAGCTTGCCGGTATCGCCGGTGAACAGGTGCACCATGAAATCGGCGAACCGCTCGCCGACGACGCCGTAGAGGCGGAGGTCCACGCCGGTCTGCAGCTTGTAATAGTCCATGGCGATGTCGAGCGTCGCGCCGGCGATCGCCTCGGGGTCACCGCTGCGCACGGCCTCGCCGAAGGCGACGAAGTGCTCCGTACTGTCGATGACGGTCTGGGCCGCCACCGAGCCGAGCTTCGACATGGTGTCGCCGAGGAGGCTCGCGGTGGCAGCGGCCATGGTGAGCTGACCGCGCAGGTAGAGCGTCGGCCCTTCGCCGAGCGCATCCTGCACGGCGCCCATGGCCAGAACGTAAAGGGCGGCCTTGGCGCCGATCTGGGTCGCGGTGAGCATGAGCCCGACGGGCGTGCCGGCGAAGGCGGCGTTGATGACGGCGCTCGTCCCCACCTTCGCGGCGATCTGGCCGCCGAACTGGGCGTAGGCTTCGAAGTCGGTCGGGTTGGTGCCGACGTGGAGATAGGCGGCTCCGAGCGGGGTCAGATTGAACATCGCCTCAAGGCCGACCGCGACCTTCTCCACCGCGGCGAAGAACTTCTGGTCCGCCTCGCTCATCGTCATGGTCGGGCTGACGGTCGAGCGGATGATCTCGCGAACGGACTCGTAGACCTCCACCTTCTCGAGTTCGGTGATCGCGCCCGCTCCCGAGGTCAGGTGCATCAGGACGCCATAGCCCGCCAGCAGGTCGTCCTCGTAGGCGTCGTCCGAGAGCTGGAAGAGGATGTCGCGCACGAGGCCGGGATCGGAGGGATTGGCCTTGAGGTAGAGCTTCGCCCGCAGGTGCAGCCACGACAGGGCGATGTCGTGCATGATCTCCGGATCGGCGCCGGCCGAGCCGATGCTGGAGGCGGTCACCAGGCGGTCCAGCGCCCCGAACACCTGGTCGAGCGAGAGATTGCCGGCGGCATATTCCCGGATGAGAAGGTCTTCGGCACGGCCGTGGACGAGGCGACGGCTGAGCACGGCGAGGGCGTCGTTGTAGTCGGACGTGAAGCCGCCCTGGCGTTCGGAGAGCAGTTCGACCAGCTCGGCCAGGGACTGGTCGTAGGCGTAGCTGATGCGGCCGACGCCGGGGAAACTCGGTGAATAGTTGTCGCCGAACAACAGCGTGTTCAGCGTCTGCTGGATGTTGACGGGCTCGATCGCCGAACGGCGCACGTCGTAGTTGACGAGCACGTCGTTGGCGAACTGGTAGAAGGTGAAATTCGTCTGCTCGGGCAGCAATGCGCGGGTCGATTCCCAGGCGAGGAGATCGCGGGCTTCCGCGAAGGTGATCGCGTCAGGATCGCGCGCGTCGAAGACACCGTCGACACGGCCGGCGGTCAGACCTTCCGCGACGCGGCCGGCGAGCTCCGCCGACAGGTCGCCGAGCACGATCCGGTCGATCAGAATCGCGTTCAGCTGGCCGGCAAGTCCGGGCTGGTTGTACTGCGTCAGGAGCGACTTGAGCCCGATCAGCGCGGCATGGGCGGAGCCGCCGTTGTCGTCGGTGTACTGGTCGATGTCGGCGACGGCCTGGGCGAGCGTCATCTGCCCGGCGAGGACCTTGACGAAGTCGACGGCCGCCCGCGGCAGGGCCTCCGCGAAGAACGGGTCGTCGGCCGGGCCGAAGCGCTCCGCCTTGGCGGCGAAATAGGCGCCGGCGACGGCCGCCGCCGCCTCGGTGCCCACGAGGCCGATATCCATGGCGAGGCGGTCGATCTGCTCCGTGTCGAGCGTGCCCGCGGCGAGGGCGCGGCCGAAGACCTCCGCCGGATCCATGCCGTCCTGGATGAGGCCGACGATGGCCTGCCGCGCCGCGGCGAAATCCGCTCCGGTGAAGCCGTCGCCGAAGGAGAGACCGAGCAGGATGTCGAGCGCCTTCGGGGCGGTGAGGGTGCCGGCCTCGACGGCCGCGGTGACGGCGGCGGCGGCCTGGGGGCCGAGCCCCGCCGCCTGGATCAGCACGCCGAAGCCGACGGGGCGGGAGCCGGTGCTCCCCGTGGCCTCGTCGATGAGGACGGGCAGCGCGGCGGCGAGGTCGAGATGCCCCCCGGCGGCAAGGGCCTTCAGCGCCTCGCCGATGGCGAGCGCCGTCGTCTGGCCCGAATCGGTGGCGAGCGCATCGAAGGCGGAGGCGAGAACGCGGGTCGCGCCCACCCCGGAGAGGCTGCCCTCGTTCACCGCCGCGGTGATGGTGTCGAGGACGCCGGCGCGGTCGCGCGGCAGCAGCGTCGCGATCTGCGTGCCCGCCTCCTGCTGCATGGCGGTGCCGCCGAGGCCGGCGAGGTCGACGATGAGGGCCGTCGCGTCGACCACCGTGATGGCCGGGGTGGTGCCCGCGACGTCGCGGATGGCGCCGAGCAGCTGGGCGTCCGACAGGCGGTCCTCCGCCCGGAAGGCATGGAGCCGGGCGATCACCGCGTCGGACAGGGCGTCCACATCCGTGGCGACATGGGCGAGCCACTGAACGATCCGGATGATCGACACGTGATCCGCGGCGGCATCGACGGCGTCGAAGGCGGCCGTGACCGCCATGTCGCCCTCTGCGATGAGCTGGGCAAAGGCCTGTTTCGACGCGACCAGCGGCAGCGGGCTGCCATTGGTGATCGTGCCGGCGGCCACCAGCATCACGACGAGCGCAAACTGGTCGATCAGGCCGTCGATCACGGCCTGCTTCAGGCGGCCGATCTCGATGTCGGCGGCGGCGAGGCCCGGCGCATCCGCGGCGAGGGCGGACAGGCGCAGGCCGATGGTCGCACCGGCGTGGGCCTGGACGGCGATGTCGCCCGTGCTCGCCGCCGCGAGCTCCAGGAGGGGGTGGTTGCCGAAGGCCGCGGAAATGTCGAGGCCATGGTTGGCGAACCAGCTTCCAAGCAGGCGGCCCATGGCCATCTGGTGCGCGGTATCGTCGGACAGGCCGGCCCGCGCCAGCAACGTGCCCAGCTGCGGCGTCACCCCGCCGCTGCTCAAATCGGCCGTCACCAGCGCGTCTAGCGCCGCATAGGTGAGAGCGCCCGACAGCAGGAGGGTGCGGATTTCGCTGGACCCTGCCTCGTTCAGGGTGCTGCCGTAGGGATAGCGCTCGGTCGTGACGATCGCCTGAACCAGCCGGCCGGGACCAAGTCCCCCCGCCTCGAAGGCCGCATGCATCATGGCGACGGCGGTGGGCAGGTCGGTCGTGCCGGCCCCGATCAACGTCGCGACGAGGGTGCCGAGGGCCTTGCCCATGGCGGTCGCCAGCGCGCCGTCCGGTACGGCGCCCACGGCGTAGATGGCGACGTCCAGCGCGACCTGGACGGTGACGCCTTCGCCCCTGACGAAATCGACGAAATGCTGGAGCTGGTTCGGCTCGAGCCCGGCGGCGAACAGCGCCGAGACCGCCGAGCCGGCATTGGCCGCGGACACCAGACCGTCGCGCGCCATCAGAGTCGCGAGGTTGAGCGTGCTCAGCGGGCTGGAGGCGACCTGCATCAGCCACTGGAGCGCCTCGGCTCCGGTCGCGAGGCCCTCGCCGATCAATGTGGCGACAAGGGCAGCCACGAGCTGGTCCGCATCGTCATAGGTCGGGTTAAAGCCGGAAGCGAAAGCGTAAAGCGCCTTCAGCGCCGCCTCTGCCGACAGGTCGCCCTGGACGATCATCGCCTCGATCTCGGCGGCCATGGTGGCGCGGAGTTGACCATCCAGCTTGGCGAAACTGGCGGCGAGCCAGACGGCGCGATGGCCTTCGAGAGCGCCGGAATCAACCGCCGCGCGGATGTCGGCCATCACCCCGTCCAAGCCGAGCTGCCCATTGCCGACCAGTGACAGGAGATGCCCCGCGATCGGCATCGCGGCGTAGATGGGCGCCGTGCCGGCCGCTGCGACCAGTACGTCGAGGACCTCATCGATCGAGGGGCCGTCGGGACCCTGCGCGATCGCGCCGAAAATCGTCAGTATCTCCGCCGGAGCGAGAGGCCCGAGCATGAGCCGGCCGATGACGCTTCCCACGAGGGCCTGCAAGCCCGGGACATCGTGCGACGCGAGGGCGCTCAACAGAGCCACCTCTCCAGGGGGCCAGCCGAGGCGGAAAATCGTGTCTGCGGTCGTGTGGATCGTCCCGACGGCGTCGGCGGCGGTGACCGCGCCGGATTCGATCAGCGCGCCAAGGGCATGGCCCACCAGCTGCGGCAGATCGAGTGACGGGGCCGAGCCCGTCCGGTAATCCCGGACGACGGCCATGCCTGCCATGACCTCGATGGCCTCGAGGGCGGTGAGAGCGCCTTGCGTGACGGCGGTCCGGAGCAGCGACAGGCCCGCGTCACCGGCCAGCAGCCCCTCGCGCACGAGGGCGCCGATCAGCCCACCCGTCTCCGACAGCACGGTCGCGCCGCGGCCATGGGCGGCGGCGATGGCGGCTGTGACGGCATCAGACGCGGAAATCCGCCCTTCCGCGATCAGATCGACCAGAGTATCGGCCGCCGACCACCTCAGGAACAGGGACGAATCCCCCCCCGAATAGGCGTTCATGCCGAGCAGCCTGACCAAGGTCGCGACGCCTGCCTGTGCGGACATCGCGCCGACGGCGACCGACTGGGCAATGTCCGAGGTCAGGTCGGCGGGGGTGATCTGCCCGGACTGGATGAGGAACCCGATCGCGATGACTGCCGACGCGCTGTTGTCGCCGCTGCCGGCGGCCATGCCCATCAGAACCATCGCAAAGGCCGGCAGTGGGATCGGCGGATCGTTGATCAGCGTGCCGATGTCGAAGGCGGGCCAGGAGGCGAGCGCCGCGCCCACGCCCAGGCGTTCCTGCGACGTGCCGTTCGCCGCCATGCCGAGGGCGATGAGGGCCTTGTTGTCCGCCGACACGGCGGTGTTGGCTTCGATGAGGCCGAGCAGATCCCCGATGGTCGCCTGCTGCTGGCGGACGAGATCGAGAAGGCCCTCGCCGACGTCGAGGCCGATGCGCGGGTAGAGGGTGGAATCGGAACTGCCGCCGAGCGTCGCGGGATTGAGGGCGGTGAGCGAAGCGAGCACCGCGACGACCTGCTCGATGGACGGGCCGGAACCGCGCGAGGCGACGATGGACGCCACGAGCTGGTCCGCCGTCAGCCCGAGCGCGGCGCCGACATGGCCGATCTGGCGGGCCTCCACGGTGAGATAGGAGCCGGCCTGGGCGGCGGTCTTCACCAGCACCCCGAAGACCGCGGTCGCGGACAGGGCAAAGGAGGTGACGACGGCGGCGATCTCGGCTGCCGCCGCGGCCTGCAAGGCGTTGTCGCCGACATGGGAGAGGACCGAGAGGGCCTGCACCCCGAGTTCAGGCCTCAGCCCGCCGCCGGCGTAACCGACGCGGATGGCGTCGCCCAGCGCGTCAGCCAGCACGTCGGCTTCGGCCCAGCCGGTCTGCACCGGATAGCTCAGGAGAACGCGCTCGACGATGGCCAGCGCGTCGGCCGGATGCTGGGGCGAGGCCGGATCGATCATCGCGGCGGCGGCGACGATGGCCTGTGCCTCGGCGACCCCGGACGCGGTGAGAGCGTCGCCGATGGCGGCGCGGGTCGTGGCGCCGGCCGCGAGCATGGCGCCGAGCGCCGCGCCGATGCCGACCTGCATGGCGACGCCTTCGGAGAGGAAGCTCGTCAGCAGCGGCAGACCGGCCGTCGGGGAAATGGCCTCCGGCGAGATCATGGTGCCGAGGATCTGCGCGAACTGGACCGGCGACAGGCTCCACGTCGTGTAGTCGAGCATCGCCGCGCGGATGGCGGCGGCGAGGCTCTGCGAACCGACGCCATGCGCCAGGACCGCGGCCATGACCGGCACGCCGCCCATCCCGGCAACCCCCTGGAACAGCGCGAAGAAGTCGGCCTCGGCGAGGCTGCCGTCCGACAGCATGTCGGCCAGCGCGAATCCGGCGGCGGCCACGGTTGCCGGCCCGTGCGGGTTGCCGCTGGTGAACACGGCACCGTTCATCGCCAGCGCGAACAGCGTCTCGGTGATGACCTCGTCGGTGAGCGACGGAACCCCGGCCGCAGCGGAGAGGAAGGACTGGACCGCGTCGCCTGCGGTCACCGCGCCCTGCCGGATCAGGTAGGACAGGTGGGTGGCGAAGGCGGCGGGATCCAGATCGCTGCCGGAGAACTCCACCAGCATCGCCACCGCCGTCGCACCGGGAATGGCGGTGGACACGGCGGCGGCCAGCACGGCCGGCACCAGTTCCTGCTCGAAGATCGGATCCTGCGAGACGAGATCGGCGATGGTCGCCCGCGCCGCCGTCCCGGCTTCCGTGGAACCCGTCGCGACGACGCCGAGCAGAAGTCGAAGCGCCTGGCTGGAGGTGATGTCCCCTGCCGCGAGAAAGCCCACGACCGCGTCCATGGCCGCGTCGATGCGGGGAGCGTCGGAGCCGATCAGGGCGACGATATGGGCCTGCGCCGCGCCAGGTATGCCGGCCGCCACCGACGCGGGACTGGCGTTCAGCGTCATGCCGAGCAGGATGGACACGGCTTCGCCGGCCGAGAGCGAGGGCGGAACGCCGAACTGGGAATCGCCGTCGACCGCCAGATCGAGCCCGCTCAACGCTTCGGCGGAGGACAGCGTGCCGCCGGCGATGATGTCGGCGAGGCCGGAGCCGAGCGAGAGCTCGCCCGACCCTTGTAGATTCTGCGCCATGGCGGCGACGACGGCCATCACCGAGGACGCCGACAGGCCGGTCGTGCCGACGAATCCGGCGATGAGGGCGATGGCGCCGCCGGGCGTCACGACGCCCTCGTCCACCAGAGCCGTCATGATCGCGGCGATGTGGCCCATGTTTCCGGAGAAACGCGCCATCTCCACGGCGGCCGAGACGGCCTGGAGGGCGGTCATCTCGCCGGCTTCGGCCGCCGCGGCGAAGCGGTCGGCGAGGGTCGCCAGAGCGATCAGACTGTTGCCGACGACGGCGTGGAGCAGCGGGCCGCTGACGGCCCCGCCGCCGCCTCCGACGAGGCCGATGATGAGGTCGACGGCTTCGTCCGCGGTCAGCGTGCCCGCGAGGAGCGGCGCGTAGATCGCCTGCCGCGCATCGCCCGCCACCAGCGTTCCGTCGGCGACGAGATCGGCCAGGGCATGACCGACGCTCTTGCGCAGGTCGCCGTCGCCCGCACCGGCGATGCCGACCAGGAGCTCCGCCGCCACCAGGACGGTGAGACCCGGGCCGACCCCGGCCAGCACCGTCTCGACGAGGTGCGCGTCGGTCATCGACAGCGTCGTGGCCAGGGACGCGATCTGTTCGGCGGCCGCCAGCCGGGCGCCCGGCAGCAGGCCGGCGGCCTTCTCGACGATGACGCCGACGACCTCGGCGGACGTGAGCCGGGCCGCGGCCACCAGCGCGGCGAACTGGGCGTTCGCCGCCGAGACCAGCGACTGCGTCAGCGCGATCTCGCCGGGTGCGTTCAGCCCCTGCGTCTCGACGTCGACGAAGCGCGCCAGCACGATGGCCTCGAGCAGGTCGAGCACGGAGGCGGGCGTCGCCGAACCCGCGGCGAGGGCTGCATCGACGCCGCCCGTCAGGGTGGCGACCGAGATTGTCCCGGCGGCGAGACCGTTCTTCAGCGTCACGGCGGCGGCGGCCGGGAAGCCGGCCGCTCCCGTTGCGGCAAGGCCGATCAGGATGTCGGTCCCGAGCGCCGCGGTGACCTCGCCCGCCGTGACCGCCTGGAGGATGTGGAACGTGACGGTCCCGGGCGCGGCGGCGACGTCCGGCACCAGGGCCGCGAGGCCGGCCAGCGCCGCCTCGGCCTGCCCCGCCCCGAAGACGGCGACCATGATCTTGATCACCTTCGGCACGAGGATGCCGTTCGGATCGGGCACCGCGAGGTCGCCGATCGCGGCCAGCACCGCGGCCTTGTCCGGCGCCGCGAGGCCGGAGATCTGCGCGGCGGCGGCCGCGCCGAAATCACCCGGGGCCGCCGGGTCGGTCAGCGACAGGCCGACCGCCGCCGTCAGGATCGCCCGGTCGGCGGTCGACAGGTTGGCCGCCGCGTTGATCTGGGTGATGAGCGTCTGGTGGCCGAGCGTCGGGCCGAACTGGGCGATCGCCTCCGCGGCGGCGCGCAGATGGCCGTCCGCATCGGTCACGCCGGTGGCGATCGCCGTCACGGCGAGTGCGGGATCGAAGGCACCGGCTCCGTGGGAGGCCTGGAAGATGTAGCCGTAGATCTCCGAGCGGGCGCTCTCGACCTCGGTCAGCGCCACGAGAACCGCCAGCGCCTGGGCGGGAGCGAGCGTCGGCGAGGGATTGGAGGTGGCGATCTCCGCCGCGACGAGCAGCCTGGCGTCGGTGGCGGTCAGGCGGCCGGCCGAGAGCAGCGACACGAGCCCGGCATAGGCGTCGCCACGGATGCCGCCGTCCACCGCGATGACGTTGATGAAGAGGCGCCCGAACGCCTCGGCGCCCATGCCCGGCACGGCGGCGGCGAGGTCGTCCAGCCCCGCGTAGCCGAGCGCGCGGATGGCGGCCGAAGCGTCGGACGTCAGCGTCAGCAGCGCGTCCAGCGCGGCCGAGGCGAGGGCCGATGAGCCGGTGGACAGCGCGGCGATGGCCGCGACCGCCGCGGCTCCCGCCGCCGGATCTCCGCCGGCGGCGATGCGGGCATAGGCCGTGATGGCGGTGCCGGCCGGGAAGTCGCCGGCGGTGACGGCCGCCTGCACGTCGGCGATGGTCATGTGACCGTTGGCGACGAGGAAGGCGACGGAGGTCGCCACCGGGTTGACCGCCCCGGGCGCATCGATGCCGAGAAGCACCAGCGCGCCGGCCGGCGTCAGCATGTCGGCTTCCACCTGCACCTGGACCGGCACGATGAACGTGCCGGGGGTGATGGCGGGGCCGGTCTGGTTGTCCTTCAGCGCGGTGATCGTGGCGAGAGCCGCCGTCTCGGCGCCGCCGCCGAGGGCGTAGAGCCTGGTGAGCAGGTCGGCCGCCTGGCCGCCCGTCAGGTCGCCCGCCCCGATGCGGGGCGCGAGTTCGTCCAGCACGTGCTGCGCGCCTGTCGGATCGCTGATCAGCATCAGGGCGATCGCGTTGGCGGCCGCCTGCACCTGCGACGACGTGCCGAGACCGGCCGTCTGCGCCAGGGTCTGCGGGTCGGTGAGCAGGATGTTCAGCTGCTCGTTGAGCGCGTCGGACAGCGCCTGGCCGGCGCCGGGCAGCATGGCCTGGAGCGTGTCGACAGCCGTCTGCCGCGTCAGCGCGCCGCCGAGGATCAGGTCGGCGATCTCGCTCTGGACGGCGGTGTCGACGGCCGCGCCGCCGGCGGCGGCGAGGTGCGCGAGCAGCTGCACCGCCTGGATGGCGGTGGCGGCGCCGCCGACGGCGTCGCCGATCGCCGTCGCTGCCGCGGCGGCGGTCATCAACCCGGCGGACACGAGGGCCGCCACCTGCTCGCCGGCGACCGACTGAAGCGCCGCGGATCCGGCCGCCGCGACGTCGACGAGCGTGGCGACCACCACAGCGGCGGTGACGTCGCCCGCCGTCAC
>LNFM01007230.1_pt1 | contig 17555 bp, 15 predicted proteins | sample 596031 | NCBI WGS metagenome assembly LNFM01 (sample SAMN04254537, study PRJNA301005) | activated carbon metagenome | isolation source: dual media filters at the Ann Arbor, Michigan drinking water treatment plant | place: USA: Ann Arbor | reverse complement strand
GCCGCCTTCGACAAGGTCAAGGCCGAACACGGCCCGGTCAGCGTGCTGGTCAACAACGCCGGCATCACGCGCGACGGCCAGTTCCGCAAGATGAGCAAGGCCGACTGGGACGCCGTGATCTCCACCAACCTCGACAGCATGTTCAACGTCACCAAGCAGGTGATCGAAGGCATGATCGAAGGCGGTTACGGGCGCATCGTCAACATCTCGTCGGTCAACGGCCAGAAGGGCCAGTTCGGCCAGGTCAATTACTCGACCGCCAAGGCCGGCCTGCACGGCTTCACCATGGCGCTGGCGCAAGAGGTGGCCAGCAAGGGCGTCACCGTCAACACCGTGAGCCCTGGCTACATCGGCACCGACATGGTCAAGGCCATCCGCCCCGATGTGCTCGAAAAAATCGTCGCCGGCGTACCCGCCAAACGCCTGGGCACCCCGGAAGAAATCGCCTCCATCATTTCGTGGATTGCCTCCGATGAAGGCGGCTACGCAACCGGCGCGGACTTCTCGCTCAATGGCGGTTTGCACATGGGGTGAGGCGTGGGCATCAGCTTCCCAAAAAAAACCCGTTTCGGCGGGTTTTTTGTTTTCTGTTTTTATAATGAATTCGGGCTGGAAAGCTCACACCACATTTCACGTTCTGCGGCAGGCGCCTGTTTCTTCCGGCAAGTGCCCACGCAGGGTCCCTCCACCGTCTCACTGAAGGAACCCCTCCCGCATGCCGCACAGCGTCTCCCTCATCAGCACGATTGCCGCCGGCCTAGGCCTGGCCCTGATCTTCGGGTTTATCGCTGCGCGGCTGAAGCTGCCCTCGCTGGTGGGTTACCTGCTGGCCGGGGTGGTGATAGGCCCCTTCACGCCCGGTTTTGTGGCCGATGCCGCGATTGCCAGCCAGCTGGCCGAGATCGGCGTGATGCTGCTGATGTTCGGCGTGGGCCTGCACTTCTCGCTGGATGACCTGCTCGCGGTGCGCAAGATCGCCGTGCCCGGCGCGGTGGTGCAGATGACGGTGGCGACGGCGCTGGGCATGGGTCTGGCGCACTGGTGGGGCTGGAACCTGGGCGGCGCGCTGGTGTTCGGCCTGTCGCTGTCGGTCGCCAGCACGGTGGTGCTGCTGCGCGCGCTCGAAACACGCGGCGTGCTGGACTCTGCCAACGGCCGCATCGCCGTCGGCTGGCTGGTGGTCGAGGACCTGGCCATGGTGCTGGTGCTGGTGCTGCTGCCGCCGCTGGCCGAATGGCTGTCGGGCCGGGGCCAGGCCGATGTCGATTCGCTGGGCAAGACGCTGGGCGTGACGCTGCTGCAGGCCGGCGGTTTTGTGGCGCTGATGCTGGTGGTGGGCCGGCGCTTTTTCCCCTGGGTGTTGTGGCAGGTGCAGCGCACCGGCTCGCGCGAGCTGTTCACGCTTTGTGTGGTCGCGGCGGCCGTCGGTATTGCCTTTGGCGCGACCGCGTTGTTCGGCGTGTCGTTTGCGCTGGGCGCTTTTTTTGCCGGCATGGTGATGCGCGAGTCCGAGTTCAGCCACCGCGCAGCGCAGGAAACACTGCCGCTGCGCGACGCTTTTGCCGTGCTGTTTTTTGTCTCGGTCGGCATGTTGTTCGACCCTTGGGTGGTGGTCGAGCGGCCGCTGCAGGTGCTGGCGGTGGTGGCCATCATCGTGGTCGGCAAGTCGCTGGCGGCAGCCGCGCTGGTGCTGGCCTTCCGTTACCCGCTCAACACGGCACTGACGGTCTCGGCCAGCCTGGCGCAGATCGGCGAGTTCTCCTTCATCCTGGTGGCCATGGGTGTGTCGCTGCAGCTGCTGCCGCCCGAGGGGCAGAGCCTAGTGCTGGCCGGTGCGCTGATTTCCATCGCATTGAACCAGCTGGTGTTCCGGGCGGTCGAGCCGCTGCAGCAATGGATTCTTGCCAGATCGCCGCTGGCCCGCAAGCTCGAGGCGCGTGACGACCCCATGGCCGAACTGCCCGCCAGCACCGACGAAAAATACCTGTCACGCCAGGTCGTGCTGGTCGGTTACGGCCGCGTCGGGCGTCGCATCGCCGATGCGCTGGCGGCGCAGCACCTGCCTTTTGTGGTGGTCGAGCAGAACCGCGAAGTCGTCGAAAGGCTGCGCGGGGAAGGCCTGATGGCCGTGTCCGGCGACGCGGCCGAGCCGGTGGTGCTGGTGCAGGCCCACATCGCCAACGCCCGCATGCTGGTGATTGCCACGCCCGACACGCTCAATGTGCGGCAGATGATCAACACCGCCCGCACGCTCAACCCGGACATCGAAATTGTGGTGCGCACCCACAACGAGGCCGAAGCAAAACTGCTCGAAAGCGAAAACGCCGGCAGGATCTTCCTCGGTGAGGAAGAGCTGGCGCAATCGATGATGCGTTATGTGCTGGAGCGTTCGGTGGTGGCGCCTCCGCACGCGTGAGCGCTTGCGCTCGCCAGCCGGCAAACACGGCTGATCAGGCCCCGCTTTTTTTTGCCTTCACGGCTGGTCCTTGCGCCTTGCCCGAAGCCGCCTGGCGCAGACCGGCCAGCGCCGGCGCCAGCACGGCCATGTCGGCATCGGCCGCATAGACCGCGTACGCCGGGTATAAAAATTCGGGCGCGCCGGCCACGCGGTGCAAACGGCCTTGCTGGATATGCGGACGCACCACGTTCTGCCGGAAGTAACCGGCGCCGCCCACGGCCAGCAGGTACTCCAGGCCCAGCGGCCCCAGGCTGGACGACAGGCCGACGCTCGAGAGCTCGGGAAAAGCCAGGCTGTGCTGCGCGGCGAACTCGCTGCCCCAGTCCACATAAACGTAGTCGGCCGCCTGCGGCGGCTGGCGCGTGGCCGCGGTGCTGACCAGCACGAGTTTTTCCTCGATCAGCAACTCGATGCGCAGGCCCGGGCGCTGGCGCGGCGCGTAGGCGATCACGATGTCCAGCGTGCCGTGCGCCACGCGTTCAAGCAGGTCCTCGACCACGCCGACCTCGGTGCGCAGTGCCAGGTCTGGCGCCTTCGCGCGCATCCACAGCAGCCAGTCCAGCAGCAACGGTTGCCACAGGCTGATCTCGCAGCCCACCGTGACCAGCGCGCGGCGCCCCGGCGGCACCGCCATCTGCTGGCGCGCGCGTTCCCAGACCTGCACCAGCGTCATCGCATGCCGCACAAACTGCTCGCCGGCTGGCGTCAGCGAGGCGCCGGCCTTGTTGCGCACGAACAGCTGCCGGCCCAGCAGGTCTTCCAGCGTCTTGACGCGCGCGCTGACCGCGGTCTGGGTGACATGCAGGCGTTCGGCCGCCTGCACAAAGCTGTGACAGGCCACGATCTCGAGGAAGGTGCGGGCGAGGTTGATGTCCATGCGCGATGTTCCAGCTTTTTTTTAGGTGCAGCTATCCAGCACTTTTTATGCACTCAAACGCAATATAAGTCGTTTTACATTTATACTGGTTAACCCTATATTTTGAGACATGACCGCTGTCCGGCAGCCTTCTTCTGCCGTCATGTCACTTTCAAGGAAATACCATGACTTCGACCACCTTTTTCTCCGGATCCAAGCCTTCGTCGGGCGTGACTGCCAGGCGCCCCGCACCCGCCTCGCAGCTGGGCAACAAGGCCCAGGCGGCCTTCAAGGCACCACGTGCCGTGCTCAGCGCCGTTGCGGCCTATCCGTGGATGACGCAGGCCATGCTGGCCGGCATGAGCCCGCGCGCCCGCCGCCTGCTGCGCGCCGACTACTGATTCGGCGCCGGGGCCGGGGTGTATGGACCGATACACCTTCCGCGCCCCTTGTGTTTCTTCATGTGCCAGATCAAGGTCTGCTGACCTGGGCCGGCGCACAATTTCCCTGTAGCGCCGGATGGCGTCCATTCCGGGCGTTGCTGAAGGCTGCGGGCAGACGGCGCCAGGCCGTCCCATCACAGGAAGAAACAACATGCTGAAAAACAAGGTGGCCCTGGTCACGGGCGCTTCATCGGGCATAGGCCGCGCCGTGGCGCTGGCCTGGGCACGTGAAGGCGCCAAGGTTGTGGTGTCTGACGTCAACCGCGACGGCGGCGAGGAAACCGCCGCAATGGTGCGCGCTCAGGGCGGCGACGCGCTGTTCGTGGCTGCCGACGTCGGCAAGCCCGCCGACGGCGAGGCGCTGGTGGCACAGACGCTGGCGCGTTACGGCCGCCTCGACATCGCCTGCAACAACGCCGGCATCGGCGGTCCGCAGGCGGCCACCGCAGACTACCCGCTGGACGGCTGGGCCCAGGTCATCAACATCAACCTGTCGGGCGTGTTTTACGGCATGAAGTACCAGATCCCGGCCATGCTCAAAGGCGGGGGCGGCAGCATCATCAACATGGCGTCCATCCTCGGGGCTGTTGGTTTCGCCGGCGCGCCGGCCTACAGCGCCGCCAAACACGGCGTGCTGGGCCTGACCCAGGCCGCCGCGCTCGAGTACAGCGCGCAGGGTGTGCGCATCAACGCGGTCGGCCCCGGCTTCATCCACACCCCCATGATCGCCGGCCTCGAGCAGGACGCCGCCGCCACCGCCATGCTGGTCGGCGCCCACCCCATAGGCCGGCTCGGCCGGGCGGAGGAGGTCGCGGAACTGGTGGTCTGGCTGTCCTCGGACAAGGCCTCCTTCGTGACCGGGGGCTATTACCCGGTGGACGGCGGCTACCTCGCGCGCTGAGCGCGCACCACGCCCCGGCTGCGCAGCCGGGTGACCGGCGCTGTCGAAACCGTCCTACACCGGGGCTGGGGCGGGCAGGCGAGAGTGGCTCATGCCCGAGTTGATTCACCTTCTCCCTCATTTCGAACGCCGCTGCGGCCCGCCGACCCCATGAGCCGCCACATTCCCGACGGCACCCTGGACCTCGCCGGCCGCTGGCTGCTGGCCAACCGCGACCACGCCTTCATCTGCATGGACACCCGCGGCATCATCACCGCATGGCTGGGCGCTGCCGAGGAAATCCTGGGTTACAGCGCGGAAGAAGCCATAGGCCACAACCTCGCGGCGATCTTCACCCAGGAAGACCAGGCGCGCGGGTTCGACCAGTATGAACTCGCGGTGGCCAGCCTGGACAGCCGCTCGGAAGACGACCGCTGGCATGTGCGCAAGGACGGCACCCGCATCTGGGCCACCGGCACGGTGTGTGCGGTGCGCGACGACGGCGGCAAGCTGGTCGGCTTCGTGAAGATACTGCGTGACCGCACCGACCTGCGCTCACAGCTCGAGTCGCTGGAAAGCGCCGTCACCGCCCAGCGCGAATCGCGCGAGCGCACCCACCAGTTCCTCAAGACCCTGGGCCATGAACTGCGCAACCCGCTGGCGCCGTTGAGCACGGCCACCCACATCATCCGGCGGCTGGCGCCCGATCCGCGCATCGACGGCGCGCTGCAGATCATCGCGCGCCAGGTCGCTGCGCTGACGCGGCTGGCCGACGACCTGATGGACGTCACGCGGCTGGAGACCGGCAAGGTCGAACCGCAGCTCCAGCGCATGGACCTGTGCCGCTTCCTGCAGGAGGCGGTGGCCGGCCTGCAGGAAACCGCAGCCGGCCGGCGGCTGGCGCTGGTGACCTTGTTCCCGGCCAGTGCGCTGGAGGTCAACATGGATGAAAGCCTGATGCAGCGGCTGGTGCTGAACCTGCTCGGCAATGCCATCAAGTACACGCCGGAGGGCGGCACCATCTGGGTCAAGGTGGTCCAGGAAGGCACGGACATCGTGTTCCGCGTCGAAGACACCGGCATCGGCATTGCGCCCGATGTGTTGCCGCGCATCTTCGAGCTGTTCACCCAGGAACGCTCTGCCAGCGACATGGTGCCGGGCGGCTTGGGCGTCGGCCTGGCCATGGTGCGCGAGATCGCCGAGTTGCACGGCGGCAGTGTGCAGGCCCGCAGCGCCGGGGAAGGCCACGGTTCGGAGTTCACGGTGCGCCTGCCGGCGATCAGGCCGAACTAGGCCGGTCGCGGCGCTTCCTGTTGCTCACTTTTTGATAGCTGCTTGCCCACGGCTGACATGGGCTGGAGGCGCTTTTGGCCAAAATCCTGGCGCAGGGAGCGCTCAGCCGGTCACCCGCCTGATCGCGTCGGCCAGCATGTCCGGTGAGCAGGGTTTGGGAAGCACCTCATGCCCCTGGGTCGAGATGCTTTCGAGCTGTTCCGCATAACCGGTCATCAGGATGATTTTCAGCGCCGGAAAGCGTGCGCGGGCAAACTGGGCGAGCGCCAGGCCGTCCATCTCGCCGGGCATCACCACATCGCTGAGCAGCAGATCCGGCAAGCCGGCCTTCTGTTGCAGCAGCCAGTCGCGCGCCTTGGCGCCCCGGTCCAGGTGGGTGACGCTGCAGCCCATGGCCTCGAGCACCGGTGTGAGCGCCGCTGCCACTTCGGCGTTGTCCTCAACCAGCAGGATGCGCTTGCCGAGCTGGCGGCTGGCAGACTGCGGCGTTTGCGGCAGTTCTGCTGCACGCTGCGGCGCCGCGGGAAAAAACAGCCTGACGGTGGTGCCTTCGCCCGGGCGGCTGCTGATGGTGGCCTGGCCGCCGGCGCGCTGGCACAGGCCGTAGATCTGGCTCAGTCCCAGCCCCGTGCCCTGGCCCACGGGCTTGGTGGTGAAGAAGGGCTCGAACACCTTGTCGATCACTTCCGGGGCAATGCCTTCGCCGGTGTCGGCGGCCTCGACCACCACCATGGCCCCCTTGAGCAGCGGCGGCAGATCGCCTGTGGCGTTGTACGCCGACATCTGGAAACGCCCGCCCGCGGGCATCGCATCCCTGGCATTGATGGCCAGGTTGATCAGGGCCAGTTCGAATTCGGCAGAGTCGACCAGGATGGGCAGGGTGTCCGGCGCCACGCTGACCGCCAGCTCGATCTGGCTGCCCAGCACCGGGCGCAGCAGGTCGCGCACCGTCGGCAGCCTGTCCTGCAGCGTCATGTGTTCGGGCACCAGCGCCTGGCGCCGGGAAAAGGCCAGCAGTTGCCGCGTCAGCTTGGTGGCCGAGCCGACCGCCCGCGCAATCGACTCGAGCTGGGGGCCATCGGCATCGGGGTGTTTGCGCTTGAGCAGGAAGACGTTGTTGCTGATCACCATCAGGGCATTGTTGAAGTCGTGCGCCACGCCGCCGGTCAGCCGCCCCAGCGCTTCCAGCTTTTGTGCCTGCAGCAACGCTTCTTCGGCGCGGCGCCGCGTGGCGGTTTCTTCCTGCAGGCGCTGGGCGCTTTCCAGCGCGTCCTGGGTGCGGCGGAAAGCCATGCGCGCGGCGATGAACAGGCCCAGCAGCGGCGGCAGGCCAAAGGCGGCCAGCCAGGCCATTTCTTCGAGCCAGCGCCAGGTGATCTCGCGCGTGTCCATGCCGGTGCCGAGGTAAACCGGGTAGTTGCCGACCTTGCCGTAAGTCAGCAGGCGTTCGCGCCGGTCGACCGACGAGATGCCGTTGGCCGTGCCGCTCGCATGACCTGCCTTGATCAGGCTCATCACCGGGCTGGTGGGCGACAGGCGGGGCGGCGCGTCGGGCAGCGGTGGCCAGCGCGACAGGATGGTGCCGTCCTCGCGCAACATGGTGATCGCCAGCCCCGGCTCGTCGGCAGCCAGGTCGCGGTGAAATTGCTGGAAGTAGGCCGGGATCAGGCTGACGGTGACGACACCGGCGAAGCGATCCTTGCCGAGGTAGCGCCCACGGCTCATGACAAACAGGTTGACCCCGCTCGCGCGGCCCGTCACGGGTTCCGAGATGAATGGCGCGCCACCCTGGTTTTTCTGGTGCCAGCGGAAGTAGTCGCGATCGCCGACGGCGAGCCCGGGTGGCATGGGATACAGGCGGTCCGTCACCAGCGGCTGCCCGTTCGCGTCCTGCACCCAGATCGAATCCATTTGCGGCTTGCCGGCAGAAAAGGAGAGCAGCTGGCGGTGCAGCACGGGCTCGCGTCCGCGGATGGCCGCATCTTCCTCGTCGCCCAGTGCGTCGAGCACGCGGGTCAACGTCATCTCGCTGGTGTCCAGCACCTTGAGCGCGTGCTCCAGCGCGATGCGCAGCGACCGGTCCAGCCGCAGCTCGGTTTCGGCCCGGATCTGCTGGTAGCGGTACACACCCACCACGCCATACACCAGCAAGGGCAGCACCAGAAACAGCAAGCCCAGCACACGCAGCGACAACAGCGGATTGACAAGCCGTTCCGGCGCCGTGGCCTTGCTGCTGTCCGCTTCGCCAGCCGGGAAAATGGTTGAACTCACACTGCTCTTTCAGGTCGGTTGGCCTGCGCCGGGCATACATGGGGCGGCATTCGCGCCGCAGCCGCAGGGCAGGCGGCATGGCGCGGCCCCGGCCAAATTATGACCGGCTTCAGCGGAATTCAGCGGCACGGGTAGCGCCGAGACCGGCGGATCTCGCAGAATCTGGAACCCGCCCGCGTCCTACATGACAGGCACGCCGCTTGCTCCTACGATCAGGACTTGGCGCGCAGGCCGGCGTTGTTGCCGGCCGTGTTTGCGCCCTGATCCGGAAGCCCGCGATGTACCGAATGCCGGTCGGCCACGAAACCCATGTGTTCGAGGACCTCGCCACCCTGATGGCGCGGGCTTCGCCGCTGCGCAGTGGCGACGTGCTGGCCGGGCTGGCCGCGGCATCGGCGGCGCAGCGGGTAGCCGCGCAGTGTGCGCTGGCCGATGTGCCGCTGAAGGACTTTCTCAACCATGCCGTGGTGCCCTACGAGGCCGATGAGGTCACGCGGCTGATTGTCGATACACACGACGCGGCGGCCTTTGCGGCGGTGGCGCACCTGACGGTGGGCGGCCTGCGCGACTGGCTGCTGGCCGACAGCACCGACACCGCCGTGCTGAGCGCGGTCGCGCCAGGCCTCACGCCCGAGATGGCCGCTGCCGTCAGCAAGATCATGCGGCTGCAGGACCTGATGATCGTGGCGGCCAAATGCAGCGTGGTCACGCGTTTTCGCAACACCGTCGGTTTGCCCGGGCGCTTTTCGGTGCGCCTGCAGCCGAACCACCCGACCGACGATTTGCGCGGCATCGCGGCCAGCATCCTCGACGGCCTGCTGCTGGGCGCGGGCGACGCGATGATAGGCATCAACCCGGCCACCGACAGCCCCGACAGCGCGCATGCGCTGCTGTGCCTGCTCGACGAGGTGCGCAGCAAACTCGCGATACCAACGCAAAGCTGTGTGCTGGCGCATGTGACCACCACGCTGGACCTGATGGCGCGCGGCACGCCGGTGGACCTGGTGTTCCAGTCGATTGCCGGCACCGAAGGCGCGAACCGCAGCTTCGGCATCGACCTCGCGCTGCTGAAAGAGGCGCATGACGCCGCGCAGTCGCTGGCGCGCGGTACCGTCGGCAACAACCTGATGTATTTCGAGACCGGGCAGGGCAGTGCGCTGTCGGCCGGCCAGCACCACGGCGTGGACCAGCAGAGCATTGAGGCGCGGGCCTACGCGGTGGCGCGGCACTTCAAGCCTTTCCTGGTGAACACGGTGGTCGGTTTTATCGGCCCCGAGTATCTGTACGACGGCAAGCAGATCACGCGCGCCGCGCTGGAAGACCAGTTCTGCGGCAAGCTGCTGGGCCTGCCCATGGGCTGTGATGTCTGCTACACCAACCATGCCGAAGCCGACCAGGACGACATGGACGCGCTGCTGGCGCTGCTGGTGGCCTCGGGCATCAACTTCGTCATGGGTGTGCCCGGCGCCGACGACATCATGCTGGGTTACCAGAGCACCTCTTTCCACGACGCGCTGGCCATGCGTGACCTGCTGGGCAAACGTCCCGCGCCCGAGTTCGAGGCCTGGCTGGCGGCGCAGGGCCTCAGCGATACGCAGGGCAGGGTGCGGCCTGAGGCTGTACCGGGGCCACTGCGGCAACTGCTGGGGCGGCCGTCATGAGCGCGTCCAAATCTTCCGACAAAAACCTTGCAGCTTCTGCCGAGGTGGATGCGATGTGGGCCACGCTGCGCCCGCTGACTGCCGCGCGCATCGGCCTGCCGCGCACCGGCGCATCCCTCACCACGCCGGCGCTGCTGGATTTCCGGCTGGCCCATGCGCGCGCGCGCGACGCGGTCGGCGCGGCACTCGACTGTGATGGCTTGTTGGCGGCCCTGGCAGCGCTGCGGCAGACCGCGCTGGTCTGCCGCAGCGCTGCCGGCGACAGGCGCACCTACCTGATGCGGCCCGACCTGGGGCGCCAGCTCGATCAGGCTTCACTGGACTTGCTGCAGTCCAGCCCTTCGCCGGGCGGGCTGGCCATCGTGCTGGCCGATGGCCTGTCGGCGCAAGCCACACACAAGCACGCCCTGCCGCTGCTGCAGGCCTTGTTGCCGTTGTTGACGGCGCAGGGTTGGGTGGTTGCGCCCATCGTGCTGCTGCACAACGGCCGTGTCGCCGCCGGTGATGCCGCAGCACGCGCCTTACAGGCCGTGGCCGTGCTGGTGCTGATCGGCGAGCGGCCCGGTTTGTCGGCCCCCGACAGCCTGGGCGCCTACATGACCTGGGCGCCCGGCACCGGGACCAGCGACGCGGATCGCAACTGCGTCTCCAACATCCGGCCGCAAGGCCTGGCGCCGGAGGCTGCCGCCGGCAAGATCGCCTGGCTGCTCGGCCAGATGCGCAGGCAACAACGCTCCGGTGTCGCACTCAAGGACCTGACAGGACAGCCGCCGGCGCTGGGATAGCGTCGGGGCGCCAGTTCAGGCCGTCTCGCAAGCCGCGTCGGCCCATTCTTCGACCAGTGCATCGATGCGGCGCAGCGCCTGCGCGGCCGATTGCGCCAGCGCCTCGCCGCCTTCTTCTTCGTGCTCGATGGCAACCAGGTGCACATCGGTGATGCCGATAAAACCCAGCACGTCGCGCAGCGCGGTGTCGGCATGGTTCATCGCGGCCAGCGCGCCACCCCCGTCAAAGCCATGGGCGCCGCGCGCGGTCAGGATCACGGCGCGGCGCGGCCGGTCGGCCAGCAGCCCGATATAGGGGTCGGGCCGCGCCGGGTCCACATCGAAGGTCAGGGCGATACGCACAATGTTGTCCACCCAGGCCTTGAGCGTCGAGGGCATGCCGAAGTTGTACATGGGCATGCCGATCACCACCAGGTCTGCGTCCTGCAGCTCACGCACCAGCGTGTCGCTTTCCGTCAGGGCGGCATCTTGCGCGGGTGAACGCTGCGCCTCGGGCGTGAAGGCGGCCGGAATCCATTCGTGCTGGACCGGCGTGGGCGGCGTGATGCCGAGGTCGCGGTACACCACGGCGTCGCCGGGGTGGGCCTGCAGCCAGCGGGTGACGAAGGCGTGGCTCAGGCGGCGGCTGTGCGAACCATGGAGGTGTTCGCCGGCGCGGCCGGGCCGCGCGCTGGAATCGATGTGCAATAAACGGCTCATGGGAATTCTTTCAGGTGAGTTGAAATCATGTAAAGGGGACCGGTCGACAGGCAATTTAATTGCTGATACTCTTGGGCACAACTGATCATTCCTTGCTGGTTACGCAAGTTTTTCTCATCCATGACCGCCCGCGCCCTGCCGCCCCTTTCCGCGCTGCGTGCCTTCGAGGCGGCGGCGCGTCATCGCAGCGCCAGGCGCGCGGCCGATGAGTTGTCCGTCACCGCCACCGCCATCAGCCACCAGTTGCGCACGCTGGAGGAGTGGCTCGGCGTGCCGCTGTTTTTGCGCAAGCCCCGGCAGCTTGAACTCACGGCCGCCGGGCGTGAACTGCTGGGCGACGTCGGCAATGCCTTCGATGTCATGGCCGGCGCCGTGGCCCGCCTGCGCGCCGTGCCGCAGCGCCGGCATGTGACCCTGTCGACCACACCGGCGGTGGCCTCGCGCTGGCTGCTGCCGCATGTGGGCCGGCTGCGTGAACAGCACCCCGGGCTGGACCTGCACATCCACGTGAGCCACGAGCCGGTGGCGCTGGACGGCCACAGTGCCGACATCGCCATCCGCTACGGCAGCGGGCGCTGGCCGGGGCTGGTGGCGCACAAGCTGTTCGACAACCACTTCATTCCGGCCTGCAGTCCGGCGCTCAAGCTCAGGCGCGTGCAGGACCTGCCGCGCCACGGCCTGCTGCACTTCTTGTCCTGCACTGCGAGAAGCGCACCGATCGGCTGGGTGGACTGGCAAAAGCTGGCCCAGGTGCGCGGGCTGGATCCGTCGGTCGGCCCCGTGTTTTCGGACGAAACCCACACCGTGTCCGCCGCGCTCGCCGGCCAGGGCGTGGCGCTGATGAGCCGGGCGCTGATCGCCGATGAATTGAAGCAGGGCACGCTGGTCAATCCTTTCGGCCCCGCGCTCAGGGGAGAGCCTTTTCACCTGGTCTATCCCGAGTCCCGGCGCAGCCAGCCGGCGATCGCGGCGGTGCGGGACTGGGTGCTGCAGCTGCAGCCGCTGTTGCCGGCAGCGTGAACCGCCGGCCTTGATTGCTACTGATTTGATAGCTGCTCACCCCCGTCTGACATGGGCTGGAGGCCGAATTCGTCAGTGATGACGGGTTCCAGGGTATCAGCACAACATCTCTCTTCGGCGCACCATGACTTCATCCCCGCCTGCAGCGCCGCGCATCGCCATCCTCGGCCCGGACGCCATCGGCCGCAAGCTGCTGGCCAGCATCCCGTCGGCTCGGTGGTGCCGCTCTTGCTGAGCGCCGGCGTGGACGTGATGCTTGTGTCCGTGGGCGCGCTCGGCGACGCGGATGTACGCGAGTCGCTCGCCCCGGACCTCCTGGCTGGCCGCGCTGAGCCTGGATTCCGGACTGCGCAACTACCTGGCCCGGCCCCGGCGCTAGCGTTGCGGCAGCTTAAACTGGAGACTGTTTTGCCAGCAGACAGGAGGCCGCATGACCCTGACCCAACCCGCCTTTTCCGCCGTGATGGTGCTCAACATTGTCTGGTTCGGCATGGCGTTTTATTTCTTCTGCATCCGGCCCGTGCTTGTTGCCAAGCTGCTGGTGCCGCGCAGGGAGCGCGACTCGGTGCTGTTCGGCACCGTGATGTATGCGCTGCGTTTCCTGGGCGGCATGAACCTCGCGCTGGCCTTGCTGTCGCTGGTGCTGCTGCTCAACCCGGTCGGCTTCACGCCGGTGCAGCAGGGCTGGCTGGCGCTGGTGCTGGCGGTGGCGCATGCCAGCCAGTGCGGCCTCAACATGCCGCTGGTGCTCAATCAGCGCGGCATGCCCGGCGCCAGCCGGCTCGGCCTGTCCGCGCCCATGCGCATGATTTTTGCGGTGGACTGTGTGATGCTGGTCGCCAACACCGCGCTGTGGCTGATGCTCTGGCAAGTGACACCCGCCTGACACGCAGGCGCGGCTGAAACTCAACACCAGGCCCTTGCTCGGTCAAGCAGCCATCGCCATGGGGTGGAATGGCTGCGGAACACCGCGAGGAGTTCGAGCACTGGCATTCGCATGAGCACTTCCCGGAGCGCGTGGGCATTCCGGGTTTTCTGCGCGGCGCGAGGTGGTCCGGCGTGCACGGCGCTGAAGGCTTCTCCATCATGATGAGCTCGACGCCTGTGAAATGCTGTCTTCAGAAGCTTGTCGGGGGCGCCCGAACAGCCCGACCCCCTGGCCAGCCTGCCATCGAGTCAGCCGGCGCGCGCCCGGGCTCCACCGCCGGGCTGTACCCGTTGTCCTTCACGGCAGTGGCGGGTGATTTCAAACCCTGAGCTCAGGTTCAGGTCCGGTGGCAGATGCTACTGATTTGATAGCTGCTAGCCCTTTCTGGACAGGGGCTGAAGGCCGATTTGGCTTGTCGATCCTTCAATCCAGCAGGCGCTGGACTTCCTCGAACACGGCCTCGGACGCCGGCGTGCCCGGCGTCACCAGATCGAAGTGACCGGCGCCCGCCACGTCGCGCAGGCGAACGCGGCTGGCCGCGCCTGCGTCCAGCGCATTGCGGTAGTCGCGTGCTGCGCGCAGCGGCACGATCCGGTCATGGGCGGCGCTGACCATCACCACCGACCGCACGAGTTCCGGCAAACCCAACCGTGCCGGCGACACATCGGCATAGGCGTCAGGTCCGCCGCCGCTGAGGCGCTCCAGGATGCCGCGGCCGCAACTGCCAGGCAGGCGCGGCGCAAACGCCGCCAGGTCACCCACCCCCGCGATGCTCACCACGCCGCGCACCGGCAGCGGTTCGCCGCTCTGTTGCAACGGGCTGCCGGGCGGCAGGCGCGTGCGCGAGGCCGCCCACAAGGCCAGGTGGCCACCCGCCGAATGACCCGCCAGCACGCTGCGCTGGGTATCGATGCCGAGTCCTGGCGCCTCGCTGCGCAGCCGGTCCACCGCCGTAGCCACATCGCGGTACAGATGCGGGTAGCCGCCGCCAGCCTCGTTGGCGCGCCGGTAACCGATGCTCCACACCGCGATGCCGCGCCGTGCCCAGTCCGCGGCCAGCGGTCGCAACTGCTCACGCCCGGCACCCGGAAAATCCGACCAGCAGCCGCCATGGATCAGGATTGCGACGGGATGCGGGCCTCTGCCGGCCGGCAGGAACACATCAATGCCCTGGCTGGGCGCCGCGCCGTAGCTGATGGCGTGGGTGGGCACGGTTTTGGGCAGGGCGAGAAATTCCCTGAGCTCGACCGCACCCGCGCTGGACGCCAGTGCGCACAGGGCGAGGGCCGACAGTGTTGAAAGTTTCGTGAAGAGGCTGTGCATGGGAGTGGCCTTGAGACAATTCCTCAGCAGGCCACGCGCACCCCGGCGGCTGTGCAGGCGATCAGCCCGCGCGCGTGAAAGTCATCGCCCAGTTCGTTTCCCAAGTCGTGCTGGTGGGTGGCCGCATTGCAGAGCGCAGCGTAACCGTCCGCCAAGGCGCGCCCGGCAGGTTGATCACGTTGTCATCCACGTTGCCGAGCCCGCCAAGCAGCGTCTGCGCATTACATGTCCCGCCGAATTCTTCCCGGTCGTTGCTGTGGACCAGGCGCACTTTCAGGCGGCGACTTGCCAGTGGCCGGGAAAGAAGTTGAAGTCGTGTCCGCAGGAGGGGTTGTTGGGTGGATTCATGAAGACCTCAGTCTGGGAAAATATCTGGCACTTTGATGCCGTCCTCGCCATGCAGTCACAATGGGTCCGGCTGGTCATCCTATCCAAATTAACTTGAGCTCAGCCTGGGCTTGACCCCCTCTGTCACCGGAAAAAATGCAGGACTTCAGGCAGATCTCTCTGCTCGATTTCGAGAATCCTGGCTTTGTATGGGCTGCAGCGACACGGAGCAGTGGGTCGGGGGCCGGTATGGGCAAAGCAATGCCGACTCCTTTTCAACCCTGGACCCTCCACTGCGACGGCAGCGCCGTCCCCAACCCCGGCCGCATGGGTCTGGGTGCGGTGCTGGTTGCGCCGGACGGCGCGCGGCATGTGCTGTCGATCGCGACCGATGCGCGCGGCTGCAACAACGAGGCCGAGGCGCGGGCGCTGATGCTGGCCTTGCGCGAGGCGCAGGCGCGTGGGGCGACGGTGTTGCAGATCTATTCGGACAGCAGCCTGCTGGTGGCGCAACTGGGCGCGGAAGGGGCGCCGCCGGTGTTGCGGCTGGCGGCGCTGTATGAGGAAGTGGCTGCCTTGCTGGCGGGCTTTGCTGAGACCTCGCTGCACTGGATCCCGCGGCACCGCAACGGCGCGGCCGATGCGCTGGCGCGTGCGGCGCTGGGCCTGGCGCCCAAGGGGCCGGCGAAGCTGACGAAAAAGAAGAAGCGGCGCTAGCTGCTGCTTTGCCAGAAGCCCTGATGCGGCACGGCGGCTTCGCCTTCCAGCAGCGGCCCCAGCACCTCGACCGGCCGTTGGCCGGTCGCAAACACATGCCTGCAGGGCAGGGCCAGCGTCGGGTTCTCCGGGTGGGCGCCTGTCAGATCGAGCAGCTTGTGCTCGGACAGGCCGTCAACCACGCGGCCGATGTTGCACCAGTAGATCGCGCCGGCGCACATGCAGCAGGGTTCTGCGCTGGTGTAGAGCGTGCATTGGAGCAGCTGTTCCGGCGGCAGCGCGCGCGCGGCCAGCGCGGCGGCGGCCAGTTCGGCGTGTTGTGTCGGGTCGCCCTGCGGCGGCATCGAGTTGTTGCCGGCCTGGGCGATCACCGTTCCGTTCTCGTCGGCGACCAGCGCGGCAAACGGGTGGCGCCCGCCGGCACGCGACTGGGCCGACAGCGCAATCGCCTGGCGCAGCAGGGCCAGGTCGAGCGGGGAGGGCTGCTGCTGCATGACCGGACCCTGCGCCTGGGCGTCAGTGTGTCAAAGCACCTCGCTGGCGAAGTCGGCCAGGCGTGAGCGCTCGCCGCGTGCCAGCGTGATGTGCCCGCCGTGCGGCCAGCCCTTGAAGCGGTCCACGGCGTAGGTCATGCCGGAGGAACCTTCGGTCAGGTAGGGCGTGTCGATCTGCGCGAGGTTGCCCATGCAGATGATCTTGGTGCCGGGGCCGGCCCGCGTGATCAGGGTCTTCATCTGCTTGGGCGTCAGGTTTTGCGCCTCGTCGATGATCACGTACTTGTTCAGGAAGGTGCGGCCGCGCATGAAGTTCATGCTCTTGACCTTGATGCGCGAGCGGATCAGCTCGTTGGTGGCGGCGCGGCCCCATTCGCCCGAGCCGCTGTCGTTTTTGCCGAGCACTTCGAGGTTGTCGTCGAGCGCGCCCATCCACGGGCCCATTTTTTCTTCCTCGGTGCCGGGCAGGAAACCGATGTCTTCACCGACGCTGACGGTCGCGCGGGTCATGATGATCTCGGTGTAGCGGCGGTCGTCCAGCACCTGGGTCAGGCCGCTGGCCAGGGCCATCAGCGTCTTGCCGGTGCCTGCCGTGCCGGCCAGGGTCACGAAGTCGACCTCCGGGTCCATCAGCAGGTTCATCGCGAAGTTCTGCTCGCGGTTGCGCGTGGTGATGCCCCAGACCGCGTTCTTGAGGTGGGTGTAGTCCTTGAGCGTCTTGAGCACGGCGGTCTTGGCGCGGATCTCGGTCACCCGTGCATACAGCGGCGGCTCGCCGGGCGCCTCGAAAAACACGAACTGGTTGATCAGCAGGCTGCCGACGATGGGGCCGGTGATGCGGTAGAAAGTGTGGCTGCCTTGCTGCCAGCTTTCGATGGTCTTGCTCTGGCGCGTCCAGAAGTCGGGCGGCAGCGGCAGCGAGCCGGCGTAGAGCAGGTCGCCGTCTTCCAGCGTCTTGTCGTTCTGGTAATCGTCGGTGGCCAGGCCCAGGGCGCGCGCCTTGACACGCATGTTGATGTCCTTGGACACCAGCACCACCTCGCGCGGCGCGTATTCCTTGCGCAGCGCCTCGACCACGCCGAGGATCTGGTTGTCGGCCTTGCCCTGGGGCAGGCTCATGGGCAGCGAGTAGTCCAGCACCTTGGTCTGGAAGAACAGGCAGCCGCCGGCCTCCTTGTGCCCGGTGGTGTCGAGTTTCAGGCCCTTGGCGATGTCGGCGCCGTTGGCACCGGCGAGCGCGTCCAGCGTGCGGCTGGTCTGGCGCGCGTTGCGCGCGACCTCGGTCATGCCTTTTTTGTGGCCGTCAAGCTCTTCGAGCACGATCATGGGCAGGAAGATGTCGTGTTCCTCAAAGCGGAACAGGCACATCGGGTCGTGCATCAGCACATTGGTGTCGAGCA